>Ga0209415_10007131_pt1 | contig 19577 bp, 16 predicted proteins | sample PeaSoiSIISIP2007_FD_187696 | JGI IMG/M metagenome (GOLD analysis project Ga0209415, IMG submission 187696) | Peat soil microbial communities from Weissenstadt, Germany - SII-SIP-2007 (SPAdes) (version 2) | ecosystem: Environmental > Terrestrial > Soil > Wetlands > Peat | place: Germany... | reverse complement strand
CCGATCTCGGGCGCCACGCATGAGAAGGAACTGGCTCGCGTCGGCCGAGGCCACCTGAGCCTCGGTGGAGTCGGTACCGTCCACGAGGAGCTGGACGGCGACCGAATCCCTGCGCGCGAGGTGCTCGGAGAACTGGCGCGGGACGATGAGCGCGGCCGCGACGTCGCCGCTCTCGAGCACGCGCTGCGCGTCTTCGGGGTCGACGGCGGTCCGAGTCCTCTCGAACGTGCCGTTCGCGAAGAACGAATCGACGAGCTCGCGGCTCGCCCGGGTGCCATCCTGGTCGCACACGACGCTCCGGACGTGATCGACGTCGAGGTTGACCGCGTAGCCGAACCCGACGAGCTGGATGAGAGGCGCAGCGATCAGCAGGAACACCATGCGCCGGTCGCGGAGCGCCTGGATCAGCTCCTTCTTGACGACGTTTAGCAGGGAGGCGAGCACGATCGGCCTCCTCTTCACGAGATACGACGGCGGAATCGCACCACCGCGAGAGACAGCATGCCCAGCGCGAAGCCTGCGAGCGCGAGGAGCTCCGGTCCAAGGATTGCCAGGTCATTTCCCTTGAGCAAGACGCCCCTGAGCGCGCGGATGTAGTAGCGGGCGGGGACCGCAGTCGAGACGGCCTGCAGCCACCACGGCATGTTGTAGATCGGGAAGAGGAAGCCGCTCAGCAGGAGGGACGGGAGCATGGATCCCATGAGCGCGAACTGGACGCTGACGATCTGACTCTTCGTGGCCACGCTGATGAAGAGCCCGAAGCCGAGCATGCAGAGCAGGAAGAGCAGCGACGCCGCGAAGAGCGTCGTGAGCGAGCCGTGGATGGGCACGTCGAACATGATCGAACCCAGCGTGAGGACGAGCAGCGTCTGCACGAGCCCGACGCCTGTGTACGGGACGAGCTTCCCCACGATGATCTCCGCACGACCCACAGGCGTCGCGAAGAGCTGCTCCATGCTCCCACGCTCCCACTCGCGCGCGACGGCGAGCGCGCTGAGGAGCGCCGACGCCATCGAGAGGATCATCGCGATGACGCCCGGCACGATGACGAACGACGAGCGCATCCCCGGGTTGAACCTCGCGCGGATGGGTGGACCGTCGGAGAACGACGCGTGGAGGGGGTCCATCTCCGCGAGCTGGCGCGCCTGGAGGATCCCTGCGGCGTCGCCCATCGCGATCGTCGCGGTCGTGCCGTCGGTCCCGTCGACGAGGAGCTGGGCGATGGTGGGCTCGCCGCGTGCGAGGGTTCGCTGGTATCCGGTGGGGACGATGAGCGCCGCCTTGATGCGCCCGCGGCGCATCAGGGCTTCCGCGTCCTCCGCGGTCGCGGGCGTCGCGACGCGGATGAACGCGCTCCCCGCCACGAGCGCTTCGCTGAGCTGTCGAGACGCCTCTGTCCGGTCGTCGTCGACGACGGCGAGCCGGATGTGGTCCACGTCGAGCGACACGGCGTACCCGAAGAGCAGCAGCATGACGACCGGCAGCCCCAGCGCCAGATAGAGCGTGCGCAGGTCGCGTACGATATGAATGAGCTCCTTGTACGCGACGGCCTTCGTGCGGCGGATCCAGCGGTTCACGACGCGCCTCCGTCGTCCCTCACGACCCGCAAGAAGACGTCCTCGAGCGTCACGTCGGCATCGGACACGGCGACGCCGGACAGGCCTGCTGCGACGAGCGCTGCGCGGATGTCGTCGACTCGGGGACCGTCATCTGGAACACGAAGGTGGAGGGCGGCGCCGAACGGCTCAATCTCGCGCACCGACATGCCCGACGTGACGCGGCGGAGATCATCCCGCGCGACGCCATGGACCTCCAGCATCCGACCCGGCACGAAGCTCCGCTTGAGCCCCGAGGGCGTGTCGAGCGCGGCCAGCCTCCCTTTGACCATGAGGCCGACGCGGTCGCAGAGCTCGGCCTCGTCCATGTAATGCGTCGTGACGAAGATCGTCGTATCCGCCGCCGCGAGCGCGCGAATCAAGCGCCAGAAGGTGGACCGCGCGTCCGGGTCCACACCCGCGGTCGGCTCGTCGAGGAAGACGACGCGAGGCTGGTGAAGAATGGCACACGCCAGAGCCAGCCGCTGGCGAAGCCCCGCGGGGAGGGACCCCGTGAGCTGGTCCCGGAGCGCCTCGAGGTCGAGGTCGCGAAGCACGACGTCGCGGCGCGCGCGGAACGCTGCACCGAAGAGGCCGTAGGCGCCACCGAAGAACTCGAGGTTCTCGCGCACTGTGAGGTCCAGGTAGAGGGAGAACCGCTGCGACATGTAGCCGATGGTCGAGCGTACGAGCGCGGCGTGGTGGACGACGTCCACGCCGGCGACGCGCGCCTCGCCGGAGGTTGCACCGAGGAGCCCGCACAGGATGCGAATCGTCGTCGACTTGCCGGCGCCGTTCGCGCCGAGGTAACCGAAGATCTCGCCCGGCCTCACGTCGAACGACACCCGATCGACGGCGACGAACTCGCCGAAGCGCCGCGTGAGCTCTCGCACGCGCACCGACGGCGGCCGCGTCTCGATCACGACGGACGCTCCTCGGCCCGCCTCTTCTCCCGCACCCGGGCGAGGAAGAGATCCTCGAAGGTGGGGATCGCGCGGGCCGACGCGCCGCCTCGGGCGACGTAGCGGCGGAGGAGCTCGGCCGGCGTCCCCTCTTCGAGGAGCTTCCCCTCGAACAGCATGCCCGTGCGGTGGCAGCGCGCGGCCTCGTCCATGTAAGGCGTCGCGAGCACGATCGCCATCCCTTCGCTCAGAAAGTCGTGGAGGAGGTCCCAGAACTCCCGACGGCTGACCGGGTCGACGCCGTTGGTCGGCTCGTCGAGGAGGAGCACCTTGGGCTCGTGGAGGAGCGCGCACGCGAGCGCGAGCTTCTTGTACATCCCTCCGGACAGGGCGTCGGCGCGTCTCCGGCCGAAGGGCGCAAGGCGCGTCATTCCAAGCAGCCTCTCCCGGCGGACGCGGAAGACGTCCCGCGGCAGGCAGAAGAGCTCCCGGAAGAAGGCGAGGTTCTCGTCCACGGTGAGATCGCCGTAAAGCGCGTACTGCTGGGGCACGTAGCCGAGCGACTCGCGGAAGTCGCTCGCCGCACCGAACGGGTCCTTGCCGCGCAGGCGGACCCGGCCGGAGGTCGGGTCAAGCAGCCCCGCGAGCATTCTGAGCGTCGTCGTCTTCCCGGCACCGTCGGGCCCGACGAGCCCGTAGATCTCGCCAGCGTTCACGCGTACCGAGAGCCCTGCGACGGCGGTCGCCGTGCCGAAGCGACGGTGGAGCTCCACCGCCTCGACGGGCGCGGGCTCGGTCACTTCCACGTCCCGTCGACCGACACCTCGACGGGCATCCCCGCGCGGAGTCGCATGTCGACGTTCGGGATTCGGACGAGCACTGCGTAGACGAGGCGCTCGCGATCCTCTCGTGTCTGCACGTTGCGTGGCGTGAACTCTGCGCTGGGCGAGACGTAGTAGATCGTCCCCGCGAACTTCGTTCCCGGGTAGGCGTCGGCGACGACCGTGACGTTCCGACCGGGGGCGGCGGCGCCGAGCGCGTCGTTGGGGATGTAGAATCGCGTGCGCGCTTCCGTCACGTCGGTGAGCGCGAGGATCGCCGTCCCGGGCTGAACGGCCTCGCCAGGTTCGAGGATACGGGTCGCGACCATGGCGCCACGCGGAGCCGTTAGCTTGCACTCGCGCACTTCGATTTCCGCCCGCGCGACCGCGGCGCGAAGCACCTCGACGTTGCTCCGCGCGACGAGCGCCTGAGCCTCCGCGGCGGTCGTGGTGGTGTGGAGCGCCTCGGCCTGTGCGCGCGTGGCCCCTTCGGTCGCTCTCTGCGCGGAGATCTGGTGGACGAGCGTGTCGTACCGCGATTGCGCGTCGTCGAGGGCCGAGGGCGTCGCAGCGCCGGCCAGCTGAAGCTTCCGAGTCCGATCGAGCTCGGTCCTCGCGAGCTCGACCTGCGACTCGAGCGCGGCGAGCTGCGACTTTGTCGCTCCCACGGTGTCGATCGCCGCCCAGGCATTGCGGTCGGCGGACTTGGCGCTCGCGCTCGCAGCAGCGAGCGCCGCCTCCGCAGAGTGCTGCTGCGCCCTCGCCTGGTCGCGGGCGGCGTCAGGGTCGGCGCAGTCGAGCTCCACCACGAGCTGCCCCGCCGTGACCACGTCCCCCTCTCGGACCAAGACACGTGTGATGCGCGTCGAGATGCGACTCGTGACGTTCACGTCGACCCCTTCGATCACGCCAGTGCCCCCCGCGGGCCCGTGGTTGGCGGCGCGCAACACGCGTACGCGGAGCAGCAGGGCGACGATGAGCGCCGCGGCGATACACGCGAGGACGATGAGAGCGCGCTTCACGGCAATCCACGACGCACTGTCCGTGCCACCGGCGGGCGCGCCATCGCCAGGGAAGGACGCGCACCGGCACGCCAGCTTTGCGACGGGGTGCAAGGCTTGCGGGTGGCGCTTTCGCCAGCCTCAACGGCTGCACGAGCGCCGCGAGCAGCACCTGTCAGGTGCTTGATCAACGCGTATGCGGACTGCGAAAAACAGTCACCCTCGTGCATGTCCGCGTGTTCGGGCTGACCTACTCAGGGAGCGTCGTGCTGCGTGGCGGCGCGGGCATCGGCCCGCTCCAGTGCGTTCCACGCAGCCGCAAAACACTCTAAGCTTGGGCCGTGGGAGCGGAAGACGAGGAGGCGCGCGAGCGGTTACTGGCGATCGGCGAGATCGCAGCGGAGGTCGCGCACGAGCTTCGCAACGTGCTGCAGGTCATCACCGCGAACGCCTACCTCGCGCGCCAGGACCCCGCGGGGAGCGCCGCCGTCCTCCTCAAGATCGAGCGCAACGCGCGCATCGCGCACGCCATCGTGGACGATCTCATGGCGCTCGCGCGCGGGGAGGCGGCGCGCGCGACCCCGACACGCGTCGCGGAAGTCGTGCTCGCGGCGCGCTCCGAGCTCGCCGACGACGCGGCGATCTGGGAGGATTCCCTCGATCCGGTAGGGCTGCGCGCCCGCGTGCATCCCGGTCTCGCGACGCGGCTCTTGCACGCGCTCTACGAGAACGCGATCGCCGCCAGCGCGCCGCGAGCGCCGACGGTTAAGACCCGGGCGCACCTCGACGGTGACTGGACCGTCATCGAGGTCGAGGACGACGGACCTGGTGTCCCGGCGCCGCTCGCCGCCCGGATCTTCGAGCCGCTCGTCACGGGACGCAGCGGTGGGACGGGGCTCGGGCTCGCGCTCGCGCGCCGCATCGCAGCCGCACACGGCGGGACGATTTCATTGGGTGTCGTGTCGGCGAGGTCCGCAGGCGGCCCGGGTCCTGGAGCGTGCTTCGAGGTTCGCCTCCCCGCACACTGACACGTGGGCGCGCGGAGGGACGGGGCCATGGTCGTGCCTGGAAGGAAGAAGGGTCGACGCGGAGTCGGCCTCGAATCGCTCGGCCTCGCCCTCGTCGCGATGTGCATCCTCGTGACCCGGGCCGTCATGCCCGTACGCGCGCCGCACGCCGGTGCCTCCGGGCCTGCAGCTCGAGAGCTTGCGGACGCGGCGGCGGACGACGCTGCGGCCTCGGCAGACACGTTGCGCGTCCACTTCTACGACGTTTCGCAGGGGCTCGCCGCACTGGTCGACCTGCCCGGCGGGTCCCACCTCCTCGTCGACACGGGGGACGCACCGCGGCGCGAAGGTTGCGGAGCCGACTGCTCGGACGCGCATCGGCACCTCCTCGGTGCGCTCGCGCACGACCTCCGCGGCGCTGCCATCGATCTCCTTTGGATCACGCACCAGCACTCGGACCACATCGGCGGCGCGCGCGACATCCTGCGGCAATTCCGTGTGAAGGACTACGTCGACAACGGCCGCGACGGCACGCGTACCGAGGTCGCGAGGACGCGAGACGTCGCGCGCGCGCGAGGCACGGTGGTCCACGTGTCTGACCCTGCCCATCCGTTCGACGCTGCCTTCCTCTCACCCGTCGCGCACGTCACGCCCGTCCTTCCGCCCGCGTGGCCCTCCGACTGCGCGACCGACGCGAACGAGTGCAGCCTCGCGCTTCGCGTCGACTTCGGAGCGTCGTCCATCCTGTTCACGGGCGACGCCGAACACGGTGAGGAGCGCGAGCTCTCGGTCGGCAACCGAGTCACGCTGCTCCAGGTGGGTCATCACGGGAGCGAGACTTCCTCGACGGACGCGTTCCTGGCGCGCGTGGCGCCGCGCTACGCGGTGATCAGCGCGGGGCGGCCTGACGTCGGGATGAACGCGGAGTACTGCCTCCCGCGGGCAACCACGATCGAGAAGCTCAATCGCGTGCTCGGTCCGCCCACGGGCCGGACGCTGCTCGCGTTCGACGGCAGGCGCGCATGTCGCGGGAGCCACGGCGAAGGCTGGCTGCGCGTGCCCGCGAGCGACCGCGTGTGGGCCACGGAGCGCGACGGAGACGTCGTGCTCACGACGCACGGGGATGGAGTCTTCATTCGGGAAGAGCCACCCGCCGCCGGTCACCCGGACGCGGGGAGCTGAATCTTGGGATTCCGGGCGCGGCGGCGGTAGAGGAGGATCGTGCGCCCGAGCCGCTGGGCGACCTCGGCGCTGAGCTCCGGACCAAGCCGCTCCGCGAGCGCCTTCGGCTCGTCCGGGCACTCCGTGCCCACGCGCACCTTTACGAGCTCGTGCGTCTCGAGAGCCGCGTTGACGGCGTCCTTCGCGCTCGCCGTGAACCCGTTCTTCCCGAGCTGCACGACGGGCTCGAGGTGGTGGCCGAGCGAGCGGAGGTGACGAGTTTGCTTGCCGGAGAGCGTCATCGTTCAGCGGACCCCTTCGGCGCGCGCTCGCTCCCCTGTCGTTCGAACATCCAGCCGGGATACTCGGCGGGGAGCGCGCTGACGCGGTCGAGCTCCTCGAGCTGACCCACGGAGAGCGCGAGGTCGATCACCGCGAGGTTGTCCTTGAGCTGCTCCTCGGTCTTCGCGCCGATGATGATGGCCGAGACGTGCGGCTTCGAGAGCAGCCATGCGAGCGCGACGCGCGCGACACTGACGCCGTGCGCCGCGCCGATCTTCCTCATCGCGTCGATGCAGGTGAACGCGCGGTCCTTGTCGACGGGCGGAAAGTCGAAGCTCACGCGGCGCGAACCGTCCGGCCCCTTCCCATCGCGCGAGAACTTCCCGCTGAGCAATCCACCCGCGAGCGGGCTCCACACCATGAGCCCCATCTGCTGGTCGAGGAGCAGCGGTACGAGTTCACGCTCGAGATCGCGACCGGCGATCGTGTAATAGGCTTGGAGCGACTGGAAGCGCTCCCAGCCGTGCTGCGCCGCGAGGCCGTTCGCCTTGGCGATTTGCCAGGCCGCGAGGTTCGAGCACCCGACGTAGCGCGCCTTGCCCGCGCGGACGATGTCGTCGAGCGCGCGCAGCGTCTCGTCGAGCGGGGTGACCGCGTCGACGCCATGAATCTGATAGAGATCGACGTAGTCGGTACCGAGCCGCTTGAGGCTCCCCTCGATCGACTCCAGGACGTGCCGGCGCGACAGCCCGATCTGGTTCGGGCCCGGGCCGACGCGTCCGCGCACCTTCGTCGCCAAGACGACGTCCTTTCGCCGCAGGCCGAGCGCTTTCCCGAGGATCCTCTCGGACTCCCCCTCCGAGTAGACGTCCGCCGTGTCGAAGAAGTTGACGCCGCCCTCGAGCGCGAGGCTCACGAGGCGGTCGGCTTCGTCCTGCGCGGTCTTCCCGACCGCTTGCCAGAAGCCCTTCCCACCGAACGTCATCGCTCCGAAACAGAGCTCCGACACGTAGAGACCGGTCCGTCCGAAGAGGCGATAGCGCATGGGGAGAACCTCCTGAGGTCACCTTTCGATGCGGGTGAGCGACGCGACGTTTCTAGACCGTTCCGGGCCCGACGGCGATCCATCCGCTCCGCGCCGATGGCATCGTCAAACGCTGATCGACCCCTTCCGGAAATCGCTCTTCGCGATCTTCACGTTCACGCACGCCGGCTTTCCGCTGGCGAACGCGGCGTCGAGCGCAGGCCCGAGATCTTCCACGCGCTCGACCCAGGCGCCGAAGCCACCGACGGCCTCCACGACCTTGTCGTAGCGCGTGTACTCGAGCCCCGTCGCGACGGCCCGCGCCTCCCCGTACATCTCGACCTGGCCGCGCCGGATCTGCGTCCAGCCCGCGTCATTTCCGATGAGCGCCACGACGGGAATGTTCTGTCGGACCATGGCCTCGAACTCGAGGCCGTGCAGTCCGAAGCTCCCGTCGCCGTAGACGAGGACCACGCGAGCGTCGGGCCGGGCGAGCTTCGCCGCCATCGCGTACCCAGGGCCCACGCCGAGAGTCCCCAGCGGGCCCGGGTCCATCCAGAGCTGCGGCCACTCGAGCTTCAGCACGTAGGCCGCCGTGGCAACGAAGTCTCCCCCATCGCCGATGACGATGTCGTTGGGCCCGAGGCGCTTTCCGAGCTCCGCGCAGACCCGGAGCGGATTCGGCGGCGAGACGTCGGAGCTGATCTCAGCGTCCATCTTCGCGCGGCGCTTCGCTTCGTCGGCGTGGATGAGCCCCAGCCAGGCGCTGCGATCGACCTTCGTCGCGTGCCTCGCGAGGTGATCGAGCACGAGGCCGCTGTCGCCGTGGATGGCGACGTCGATCGCGCGGTTACGCCCGAGCTCCGATCCATCCAGGTCGACCTGCACGACCGACGCGCCGGCGGCCCACGTCGGCGTGCGGCCGTAGTCGACGCGGAAGTCGAACGGAGTGCCGAAGACGAACAGGGCGTCCGCCTGCGCGAGCGCGAGCTTGCGCGCGCGAGAGAACAGGTTGGGGTGACCCACGGGCAGCCCTCCTCGCGCCATCCCGTTGAGGAAGAAGGGGGCGGAGATCGCGTCGGCCGCCCGCCGGACCGAGTCGCGCATCGGCGACCAGCGAATCTGCGTGCCGACGAGAAACGCCGGGCGCTCGGAGTTCGCGAGCACCTTCACCGCCTCCGCGAGGGCGCGCGGGTCACCGTTCGGCCGCGGCGGCTCCGGAAGCGGTCGCGTCGCCGGCCGCTCCGCGTCGTCGTGCATGTTCATCAAGAGGTCGAGCGGCATCTCGAGGTACACCGGCCCGGGCACGTTGGCCCGGGCGATGCGGAACGCAGAGTCGATGTACTCGGCGATCCGCCGGACTTCCGGGACCTGCACGCTCCACTTTGTGATCGGCCGCATGAGGGTGACGGCGTCCATGTCCTGGAGCGACCCCATGTCGCATAGGATCCTCGGACCGGCCCCGCCGATGACGAGCATCGGGATCCCGGCGCGCTGCGCGTTCGCGACCGCCGTCACGACGTCGGTGACGCCGGGACCCGCGGTGACCGCGCACACGCCCGGGCGCCCCGTCACGCGTGCGTAGCCATCCGCGGCGTGGCCGGCCGTCTGCTCGTGGCGCACGTCCACGACGCGGATCTCTTCGTCGATGCAACCGTCGTAGATGGCCTGGATGTGGCCGCCGCACAGGGTGAAGAGGTGTGTCGTGCCGTGCTGCCGCAGCGCCTTTGCGACCAGCCGGCCGCCGTGAACGTATGCCATGGGGGGGGGGACCTCGCGCGACGAGCGTACCTCGGCTCGAACGGCGACGGCTGCAGAACTGTCGGCTCGATCTCGCGGCAACGCTACTTCGGCACGGAGTGAATGGTCCCGTCGCCGAAGTCGACCCAGAACAGCGTCGTGCTGTTCAGCGCGATCGACGCGGGGTAGGCCTGGTTGGTCGCGAGCGTGACGGGCATCCCGCCGCCGATCGGCACGGAGACGACGGTCCCCGTGCCCCCCTGGCCCGACGTCCAGTAGACGTTGGCCGCGTCGACCGCGATGGCGTTCGGATAGTATTGACCGGTCGCGAGCGTAACCATCGAGCCGCCCGTCGCGGGCTCCTGGAGGACGACGCCCCCACCGAGCGCCGAGGTCCAGTAGACGTTCTTCGCGTCGGCCGCGACGGCGTACGGGTATTGCTCTGCCGCGAACTGTACCGCCGCGCCACCGCCATTCGCCGGCACGCTCATCACGTCGCTGTAGGTCGTGAAGAAGACGTGGCCTGCGCCGACCGCGATGGACGGTGTCACGTTGGGCGAGGTCGTCTGGTTCGACGCGAGGGTCGTGGCGGCGCCTCCGCCGATAGGAGCGCTCAGAACGGCTCCGCTGCTCTCGCTTGCGTACGAGTTGGTCGTGAAGTAGAGGCGGCCGCCCGTAGCCACCAGGGCGCCCGGATAGGGCAGGTTCGTGACGAGCGGGATGGACATACCGCCACCGCTCGGTACACGCGAGACCGCACCGGATTGGATCGCATCCGTCCAGTACACTTGCCCCGAGACCAGCGCGAGCGCCTCGGGATACTCGTCCTGGCTGCTCACGAGAACGGTCGCGCCACCGCCGCCGACGGGGGCCTGGTCGACGCTGCTCGTCGTGCCCGTCGTCGTCCAGTAGACGTACTCGTCGTCGGCGGCGAGCGCGTAGGCGTTAGCCTGATCGGTCGCGATGATCGTGGAGCCGCACACGCCGTCGACGCACGCGAGGCTGCCGCAGCTGTGACCGCAGTAGCCGCAGTCGTTCGGGTCGTTCAACGTGTCGCCGCAGCTGCAGCAGCCCGCGGCGCAAGCGACGTAGCCCGGGTTGCAGACGTACGAGCAGGAAGTGCCGTCACACGAGGCAAGGCTATCGGCGGGTGCCGCACACGGCGTGCACGAGTCGCCGCACGTCGCAGGGGCGGTGTCGTCGGCGCACGTCGAGCCGCAGAGATGAAAGCCGGGTTGACAGCACGCGGCGCCATCGCAGCTGCCGGCGTCGAACGGCACTGCCACGTCCGGGCCGCCGACGTCGACGGTGGCAGCGTCGAACGGGGCGCCCGCGTCGCCGATGACCACGGTGCCCGTATCGACGGTCGCGATCGATCCATCCGGGGGAGATCCCGCGTCCGCGCGCGCGCGGACCACCGCATCGCGGAGGGAGGACGCGCGCGCATCCGCGGGCCCGAGACCGCCGTCGTCGCCGACGGTTCCTCCGGAGTCGACGCCGACCGTCCCTCCGGGGAGGTCGCGCCCACCGCAGCTCGCGGCCAAGAGGAGCAGGGGGACGAGGCGTCGAACGTCGGTCATGGAACTACCCTCCAGCTCCGGCCTGGCAATTCTCGTTCCTTCGACCCGCGACCGGGTTTCGACCGAGAAACCGGCCCTTCCGCGCGAGGCGTCACGAAACTCACGGCGGCGCGGCGTGGGCCGCGTGCGTTTCGGAAAGACGCTGCGGTTGGACGAGCCGCCGGAAGCGTCCCTCGCGGCATCCGATCTGTGCGACCATCATGCGCAGTGCCTCGCCGCGGTGGGGGAGGCGATCGCCGAGGCGGGCTCGGCGCGCCTTGCAAATTCGTCTTGGTGGAAGGACTCGCCGATGACTCGATCGCTCCTGTTTGGTGTCTCTCTCTCGCTCGCACTGGCCGCTTGCAGCAGCGCGAGCTCGAACACGGGGCCGTCAGGGGGGTCGAGCTCATCGAGTAGGAGCACGAGCGCGTCCAGCTCGTCGTCGTCGGGCGGCTCGGGCTCGGGGAGCTCCGGGGGCGACGCGGGCAGCTACTGCGCCTACGGAAGCGGCGCGGGATCCGGCTACACGATGGTCGCGCTCGCGTGCAACCAAGACACCCCCTCAGGCCTCGCCGTGAGCAACGGCGTCCTCTACTGGACACAATACGACACGGGCCAGAGCATCATGAGCGTCCCGGTCACCGGGGGCACGCCGACGACCGTGGTCTCGAACCAGGACTACCCGTGGGCCATCGCCGCGGACGCGAACAATATCTACTGGACGAACTACGACAACGACGGCGCGGTCAGCGGCGGGACGACCAACGCGGGTCAGGTGCTCCAGGCGCCGGTAGGCGGCGGCACCGTCATCACGCTGCAGATGGGCCTGGAGGACCCATACGGCATCGCCATCGACTCCCAGAACGTCTACTTCACGACCTACGCGGGGGGGCGAGTCAAGAAGGTCCCCATCGGCGGCGGCACGGTGGTCACGCTCGCGCAGGGGCTCAACGAGCCCTGCTACATCGCCGCGAGCGGCGGCAACGTCTACTGGTCCAACTACGGCGACGGCACCGTCCAGACGATCTCCGCGAGCGGCACGGGGCCAGGCACTCCAACGACGCTCGCGACCGATGACGCCGGCGACAACGCGAACGGCGTCGCCGTGAGCGGCAGCACGGTGTTCTTCGCCGCTTCGAACAGCCCGGGCGGCGTCTACAGCGTGTCCGCGTCAGGCGGAAGCTCGACGCTGCTCGCCGGAAAACAGGACGACCCGTGGGGCCTCGCCACCGACGGTACGAACGTCTACTGGACGAACAACGACAACCCCGGGGAGCTCGTGTCCGTCCCCATCGCAGGCGGCACACCGACCACGCTCGCAACGATGCTCATCGGGCCGACCGGCGTGGCGGCGGATGGCACCGGCGTCTACGTCACGGGCAACGGCGGCCACGTCTGGAGAATCTCCCCTCCGTAGCGCCTACTCGGCGGGCACCTTTCGCCCTCCTTTCACCACCTCGTCGCGGAGCTCGGCCACGCGCACTTTCACGGCGTCGGGGATCCCTTTCGCGTGCGGTCCCTCGTGGACGTAGTCGATGCCGTCTTCTGCGAGCCCGAGCACGTTCATTCCGCTGTGAAAGTGCCCGCGCTGCGCCTCCTCGATCGCCCGGTAAACGGCGACGTCGACGCGCTTCACCATGCTCGTCACGACCGTCCCCGGCATCTCGTCGTGCTGGTCGGAGTCGACACCGATCGCGAGCGCGCCTGCCTCGCGCGCCCCCTCGAACACCCCGTGGCCGGTCGCGCCGGAGGCGTGAAAAAGCACATCCGCCCCCTCCGCGATCTCGAACGCCGCGAGGGATCGTCCGCGGGCCGGATCCTTGAACGCGTCGGGCGTCGAGCCGGCGTACGCGCTGTGGACGAGGCACTGCGGACACGCCGCCTTGACCCCCTCGCCAAAGCCCGCCTCGAACTTGCGGATGAGCGGGATCGTCATTCCCCCGACGAAGCCGACGTGGTGGCTCCTCGAGAGGAGCCCCGCGACCGCGCCGACGAGGAACGAGCCCTCCTCCTCGCGAAACGACAGCCCCTCGACGTTGGGCGGCATGGATGCCTCGGGTCCGGCGTAGTCGACGCACGCGAAATGCACGTCCGGGTACGCCCGCGCCACCGCGTCGACGTCGCTCGTGAAGATGAAGCCTACGGCGATGACGAGGTCCTCGTGCTTGGCCGCGAACAGCCGGAGGGCGGCCTCGCGATCCTCGCTCCCGACCGGCTCGAGGAAGCTGACCCTGGCGCCGAGCGCGCGCTCCGCCCTCGCGAGCCCCTCGTAGGCGGAGTCGTTGAAGCTCTTGTCGCCTCGACCGCCCACGTCGAACACGAGGCCGACGCGCGGCCCGTGCCCCTCCTCATGCGCGAGCCGCGGGTGCCTCGGCGGGAGGAACGTGACGAGCACCGCGACGACGGCGAGGACGGTGAGCGACGCGGCCGGGGTCCTCTGCACGCTCACCGCGGGATGACGACGACGGTGACGCGCGAGCGCGCCGTCTGGAGAAACGCGGCCTCGAGCACCTTGAGGCGCTCGAAGACGAACCAGCGCGCGAGCGGGCCCCGCACGTCCTCGTACGGGCGACTCCGGAACGGGTGCTGGCTCGTCCGGTAGACCTCCCGCAGCTGCTCATCCTGCGGGTGGAGGAAGCGCGTGACCGCACGATCGAGGTACGCCGCCGCGCGCGCGCGTCGCGTGAAGATCTCGAGGATCTCGTCCCCGTCGAGCCCCTCCTCCTCAGCGGCGATCCCGATGGGCGCGTCCCCCCCCGCCCTCTGCTCGGCGTCGGCGCGCACCTCGCGGATGAGGCGACCCACCTCTGCGGCCGGCGTGGACGCCGATTCGTCGAGCGTCGCGAGCATCTCCTCCGCCATGTGGCGATCGAGCGCGTCCCGGAGGTGCTTCTCGTCGACACCCTGCGCGGGTGCCCCCCCTTCGCCCATCGCGCTGAGACGCGCCTCGAACGCGAGCGTGCGCTCGGTGATGAAGCGCGGGCGCGTCGGGCCGCCCGTCTCGGCCGAAAAGAAGCGCACGGCGATCCGGTCCACGATGGCGCGCGCCTCGCCATCCGCGAAGATGCGCGGGGAGGTGAAGGCAAGCGCGACGAGCGCAGCCGAGCTCACGACGGCTCGACCGAAGCCGGACACTACGGCGTCCCGGCGCCCGATTTTGCCGGCGCGACCGGCGCCGCAGCCTGGCCGACGTCCGGGGAGCTCAGCTCGCGCGCCGCGACTTCCGCCCGATCGTGCTGGTGATGCTCGTGGTGGTGGACGAATCCTCGCGCGACGCGCCGAGATTTCAGAAACTCGCCGAACGCCGCGAGCGACTCGAGGTCGCGCGGCCCGAGCGCTTCGACGAGCTCACGCAGGTGCTCGCGGATCGCCTCCGCGCTCCGGCCGCGCCGCCCGGCGGTCGACTTCGGCTCGTCCAGATCGGGCGTCGACGTCGGCAGGTCGGCCGTCGAGTCGACGTCGGAGGGGGCGGGCTCGGACCACTGCGGACGCGGCGTCGCGCGGATGGCATGAGCGCCGAGCCACGCCTCCATGAACGTCCGGAGCCGCTCGCTGCGGAACGTGAACCACTTCTCGCGGTCCGCGGCGTACGACATCAGCACGTCCTTGAATCGCCGGAAGGCGCCCTTGCCGTCGATCGCGTGCGCGAGCTTCGCGCGGAGGTCCTGGTCCTCGACCATTGGGATGAAGCGCTCCATCCACCGGTATTGCTCGCGGGAGGAGACCGGGTCGACGCGGAGGTAGTTGCCGTCGCTGGCGATGCGGACGTGCATCTGGGGGTCTGCCACGCCGTCGACCACGCGGAGGACCTCGCCGGTCGTCAGCTGGAGGTAGCTATGAACCTCGGGCGCGTTGTTCTCGAAGGCGTCCTCGAGCGACTCCCAGTCTACGGGCACATCGCGGAAGCTCGCCCCCCCTGCGGCGGACGCAGCGGCGTCGGATTTCTCGGACTCGGACATGTGGATTCCCTTCTCGGAGACCGTGCGGGAGACGGAGCGGCACGGGGGGATCGGGGGGACGAACCCCGCGAGCCACCGTCGAGCCGTGAGCGCGTCGATGGGCAGATCGGCGCGCCCGCGTCGCGGGCTACGGATAAGCGCTGTGGACGAGGATAACCTTCCGCGCGCCGTTTAACCAGGGGTTCGTCCGGGGCGTACGCCAGGCCTCACGCCGCGCCTGCCGGCGTCTTGACCCGCCGTACCGCGTCCTCCCACCTCGCGAGCTCGACCTTCCGTGCCTCGGCCGTGATCGACGGGCCGAACTGCCGCTCCAGCCTCAGCATCTTCTTGGCGGTCTCCACCGTGCAGAGACCCGCGCCCACGCCGGCCAGCATCGCGGCCCCCCTCCCCGTCGACTCGAGCTCGACCGGTCGGTCGATCTCGCAGCCCGCCAGGTTCGCCTGCGTCTGCATGAGCAGATCGTTCGCGGCGGCCCCGCCGTCGACCCGCAGCCGAGAGATGCCTCGGCCCGCGTCGAGCTCCATCGCGCGGAGGAGGTCGCCGACGGAGAAGGCGATCCCCTCGAGGGTCGCGCGCGCGATGTGGGCCGCCGTCGTGCCACGCGTGATGCCGACGATGGCGCCGCGGGCGTTCTGGTCCCAGTGGGGGGCGCCGAGGCCGGTGAGCGCGGGAACGAACACGACCGATTCGCTCGAGTCGACCTTGCGGGCGAGCGCCTCGACGTCCTTCGCCGCGTGGATGATCCCGAGGCCGTCGCGCAGCCACTGCACGGCGGCGCCCGCGATGAACGAGCTCCCCTCGAGCGCATAGGTCGTCCGGTCCCCGAGGCGGAAGCCGACGGTCGTCACGAGCCCGTGCTGGCTCGCGATCGGGCGATCCCCGATGTTCATGAGCGCGAAGGCTCCCGTGCCGTAGGTGCACTTCGCGTCCCCCACCTCGAAGCACGCTTGCCCGAAGAGCGCCGCCTGCTGATCCCCCGCCATTCCCGTGATGGGGATCCCGTCGGGGAGGAACGAGACGCCGCGCGTGACCGCGATGCGCTCGGCGTTGCCGACGATGCGCGGGAGCACCTCCTTGGGGACGCGGAAGAGCGCCAGGAGCTCCGGATCCCACTCGGCGCGCGCGAGGTTCATGAGGAGGGTGCGCGACGCGTTGGTCACGTCCGTGACGTGGGAGTGGCCGCGCGTGAGGCGGTACACGAGGTAGCTGTCGATGGTGCCGAACGCGAGGTCGCCCTTCTCGGCGCGGGCCCTGGCGCCAGGGACGTGGTCCAGGATCCACGCGGCCTTCGTCCCCGAGAAGTAGGCGTCGAGCAGGAGCCCCGTCTTCTCGCGGACGCGCGGCTCGTGACCCGCGGCCTTGAGCTCGGCGCAGACGTCGGCGGTGCGGCGGCACTGCCAGACGATGGCGTTGTGAATCGCATGCCCGGTCGCGCGCTCCCAGACGACCGTCGTCTCTCGCTGGTTCGTGATGCCGATCGCGGCGATGGAGTCGGCGCCGACGTCCGCGGCGTTGAGCGCGAAGGTGACGGCCTCCGCGACCGAGCGCCAGATCTCGTCGACGTCGTGCTCGACCCAGCCGGGCTGAGGGAAGTGCTGGTGGAACTCGAACGTGTGCCGGCCGAGCGTCTCGCCCGACAGCGAGAGGACGATGGCGGTCGTGCCGGTGGTGCCCTGGTCAATGGCGAGGAGGTGCTCGGACATGGGACGAGAGGATGCACCCTTGTCGGGGCGCGGGTCCATCCTCCAGCCGCCGCGTCCTTCGCGGCGCCGGCGAGCGGCCGCCGCGGAGACCTACGGTCAGCCCCACCTGCGCGAGCGCGGCCGCGAGAAGAGCGACGAGAGCACGAGGAGGACCCCCGCGAAGATCGCCGCTCCATACAGGACGCGCGCGGCGCCGTGCTGTCCGCGCCCGTCGAGCTGTAGCCCCGCGAAGCCCGCCGCGATCGCCGCGCTCGTGTAGATGATCTGCCGGCCCGCGGTGTAGACGGTGCGCGCGCCGTCCTCGATCCCCCGGACGCGCACCTCGAGCTCGCCGCGGACGGCGCGCGTGAGGTACTTCTTCATGTCGTCGGGCAGCGTGATGGCCGACAGCGCCATCTCGCGCACGGTCTCGACGACGATCTGCGCCCAGTCGCGGTTCCCCAGGACGAACTCCTGCAGGTACGGCTGGATGATCGCCATCGGGTTGAGCTCGGGGTCGAGCAGCGAGCACGTGCCGAACAGGAGGAGGATCGTGCGCTCGAGCAGCACCCAGTCCTTCGGCACGTGGAACGTCCCTGAGAGCTCCTTCAGACCGATGTCCATCTTTCGGAGGTCGAGGAGGTTCGACAGCCCCTTCTGCGGGTCGATCTTGATGTCCTTCAGGTTGAAGCTCTCGAGCCGCACGTCCTCCTGGAAGCGCCGGTGGAAATACTCGATGATCCGCTCGCTCACGACCGCGTCGCTCGTCAGCGACAGGAAGCCCATCTTCCGGAGGGCCTTGATGAGTCGGTCGGTGTCGCGTCGGAGGACCCCTTCCAAGAACTCCGGGATGCCCGCGCGCATCTCGGGCGAGAGCTGCGCGACGGCGCCGAAGTCGAGCAGGATGAGCTCGCCGTGGGGCCCGACCATCACGTTCCCGGGATGCGGGTCGGCGTGATAGACGCCGTCGACGAAGATCATCTGGCAGTAGACGCGCACGAGGCGCCTCGCGAGATCCTTCTGCGCCGCGCCGCCCGCCGGCCCGTTCGCCGTGTCGCTCACCTTCTTGCCATCGACGAACTGCGTCACGAGCACGTGCCGCGTGGACAGCTCGCGGAAGGGGAGCGCGAAGCGGACCTCCGGGTCGGCCTTGAAGTTCTTCGCGATGCGCTCGATGTTGTCGGCCTCGAGGGCGAAGTCGAGCTCCTGCGTGAGGAGCTCCTTGATCTGGTGGTAGTACGCGTCGAGCCCCTGCACGGGGACGAACCACTGCACGATCGTCATGATCCGGCGGATGGTCAGGAGATCGAGCCGCACGGTCTCGTCGATGTCGCGGTGCTGCACCTTCACGGCGACCCGCGTGCCGTCCTTCAGGGTCGCCTCGTGCACCTGGCCGAGCGACGCGCTGGCGATGGGGATCTGCTGGAACGTCCCGAACCGCTCCTTGATCGGTCCCACGTCGGCGCGGATCCGCGCCTCGATCTCGTCGAACGGGCGCGGGGGGACCTGATCCTGGAGCGCCTCGAGGCCGTGGCGGAACTCGTCGGGGAGGAAGTTGGCGAGGATGGAGAGGAGCTGGCCGACCTTGATGAACAGCCCCTGGAGGGCGAGTATCGTCTCTTCGACGCGCTTGGCGTTCTTCCGGTGCGTCGCGAGGATGCGCATCTCGCGATACCCGCGGCCGAACAGGCGCGCGCGAATGCTGAGCCACGAATAGCTCCAGATGACGGCGAACGTCGTCCAGTACGCGTGCACGAACCGGAGGTGGTTCGACGCGGGGGCGCGGTAGGGGGCGACACCGCGCGGGAGCGCCTCTGGCGTGGGGTTCATCCTCCGCTCACCCTACACGCGTCACGCGCCTCGGCGTGTCGGCAAGTGCCTCGGCGTAGGCATGCAGCGCGTCGTGCGCCAGCGGCCGTGCGGGCCGCAGGGCCTCGTTGGCGCGGGTCGGCGAGACGCGGTTCGTCAGGAGCACCGCGACGATACGCGCGTCCGGATCGATCCAGAGGCTCGTCCCCGTGAACCCGAGGTGCCCGAACGACCGCGCGCCGAACCGCTCCCCCGCGCTCGAACCCTCGGGGCTCTTGCCGTCGAAGCCCGCGCGCAAGGTCCCCGCGGAGCGCTCCGCGACGAGCCATCCCAGATCCTCGCCGGCCAGCGCGCCTTCCCCTTCGAGCGCGTCGAGCACGGCCTCCCCGAACCGGAGCGTCGCCTCGACGGTTCCGAACATCCCCGCGTGACCCGACCCTCCGAGCCCCGTCAGCGCCCACGCGTTCTCGTCGTGCACTCTCCCCCGGACGTGCCCGCCTCGCCACGCGACGAGCTCGGTCGGCGCCGCGCGCGCCTCGACTTCGATCCCTGCCGCCGCGAGCTCGCGCGCCGTCCCGAGCGAGCCAAGGAGCCCGAGCGGACGCGTGACGAGCCTCGCGATCGCCTCGCCGGCGTCGAGCGCGCCCACTCGCCTCGCGAGCGCGAGCCCGGCGAGCGCGTAGCCGAGGTCGCTGTAGACCGGGGCGAAGCCCCCTTCGGGGTACGGGCCTCGCGCGTCGTCGCGACGGGCGTCCGACGCGAAGCGGAGCGCCGCGAGGGGGTCGACCTTCCCCCCCGAGACCAGCGGCTGGAAGATCGGGATGTGCGCGACGAGCCCGGCGCGGTGCGCGAGGAGGAGCTCGACCGGCGCGGACGCGCTCGCGGTGTCTCGGAGCTCGGGGCAGACGGAGGCGAGCGGCGAGCGGTAGAGCGGCTCGGAGCCCGAGGGCACCCTGGCCACGGCGACCGCGGTCATCGGTTTCGTCAGGCTCGCGAGGTCGAAGAGCGTTTCGGCCGCGCCCCCCACCTCCGAGC
>Ga0209415_10007130_pt1 | contig 19580 bp, 15 predicted proteins | sample PeaSoiSIISIP2007_FD_187696 | JGI IMG/M metagenome (GOLD analysis project Ga0209415, IMG submission 187696) | Peat soil microbial communities from Weissenstadt, Germany - SII-SIP-2007 (SPAdes) (version 2) | ecosystem: Environmental > Terrestrial > Soil > Wetlands > Peat | place: Germany... | reverse complement strand
CAGCTCGTGCATCCGGTTCAGGATCCGCAGGAACGTCGACTTGCCGCAGCCCGACGGCCCGATCAGCGCGGTGACCGTGCCGGGCTCCATCCTCAGCGACACCCGCTCCAGCACCTTATGGTCACCGAACCAGGCCGACACATTCCGGGCCACCAGCCCCGCCAGCGGCCTGGACGCGCCCGGCCCGCCGACCGCGTCGCCGGCCCCGAACTCCGCGGTCTGACCGGAGACTGGCAGCAGCAGCGGCGGCAGCAGCCGATCCAGCGCCCGCGGACGTCCGGGGCCAGGCCCGGCGGTGCCGGGCAGGACCTGGCCGGTGCTCATCGGACCGGTGGTCCTCTCCCCGGCACCCACCGGCCCGCCGCTCATCGGCCCGCCGCTCATCGGGCCCTCGGTCCTGCGCCCCGTGCTCGTCGGCCCCGAGCCCGGCCCCGTGCTCATCGGATCGGCGCTCATCGGATCGGCGCTCATCGGCCCCGTGCTCATCGGATCGGTGCTCCCTGCGGTAGGGGGCTCGGTCATCTGGTCACCGGCCGCTCAGTACACATTCGGCAGCAGCGCTGCCAGGCTCTGGTACAGGTTCCACAGCACCGCCAGGCCGAGCGGCGCGGCCGCCAGGTAGGTGAGCCACGGCGACCAGCGGATGGCGGCGACGGTCGCCGTGGCCGAGATGATCGTCAGCGCGAGTCCCCAGAGCAGGGCATCGACCAGGGCGCCGCTATCCCCGCTGAGCGCCGTCTCCGCCGACGTGATGCCCGGTCGGCCCCCCGGGTCCTGCTGGGGCGCCGTGACCAGATCCGCGTCCAGATAGCAGTAGGTAGTCGGCACGTACGCGGAGCACGCGGTCAAGATCAGCAGCCGGTTCGGGGTCGGGTCCTCAACCAGATGGCCGCTATCGCCCCTGGCCATGACGGTGTAGACCGACTTGCCCTGGCCGGTGATGAACGTGATCTTGGCCCCGCGCCGCAGCCGCATCAGGCCGGCGAACGGAGCGCCGTAGGTGGCGCGCCGCCCGAGGATCTCCGACACGCCGCTCTGCCCGGGCAGCGGGGTGTTGCGCACATGGCCGGGGCCGAGTTCGGTGTTCTCCGACGACGTGCCCTCCACGACGATCATGTCCTTGATCCCGATGCCCGGGATGTCCAGGATCGCGACCGGGTTGCCCGGCGTGGTGGCGCCGAGCGGGGCGACCTGGCCGCCGAGCTCGATCCGCAGCTGCGGATACATGGTCGTCTGGGCACGTGCCTCCTGGATGCCGGAGAACAGATAGAGGTAGGCGAGGAACCCGAGGAGGAACGCTCCGAGGAGAGTCAGGCCCACGCCGGCGCCGTGCAGCACCGGCCTGGCGACGGCAGGGGCGGGGCCGGGACCGCGGTCGGCGAGCGGCGGGCCGTCCGCCGGCGCTGGCGCGCCCGTGCTGCCGTTAGCGTCCGGCACTCCGGCGGCGGTCAGCTGCCCGTCGTGCAGCGTGGCCGATGGCTGTGACGAGCCGGCGATGGTATCCATGTCACCTCCTCCTCCGGTTCCGGTGCGTCGCCGTATGCCGCCGCGCGCCGCCGCGCGTCGCCGTGTGCCGGCAGTTACCCGTGCTCACCGGGTAGCCTGCCGGCGACGCCGACGCAGCCAGTGGCCCAGCATCGGCGGCGCGATCACCGCGATCACGATCATCACGGCGATGAGCACGCTCAGCAGCAGCTTGTTCGGCGAGCTCGCGGAGACCAGCACGACCTGCCCGGTCACCGGCACAGGGGCGCCCGCGGCCGGCCCGGTGGAACCAGCAGCCGGAGCGGTGGCCGCCGAGGTCGGCACCGGGCCGGTGGCGGAGGCCCCGGGCGTCGGCGTGCCGCCGGCACCTGGCTTGGTCGCCTTGCCGTTGACCACCACGCAGTTCAGCGGCTCGCCGAACTTGTCGCACGGCGACGGCTGCGGCGCCGTCGTGAGCAGCGTGAGCACGCCGTTGGTGAAGGTCGGGTTGGGGCAGTTACCGATGCTTGCCGAGACATGCCCCGGGATCTTGTCGACCTGAAGCAGGCCGCCCTTGACCAGGTTCAGCGGCAGCGGCGAGTAACCGAGGGCCGCGACCTCCCGCTGGCCGGCGCAGAGCAGGTAGTTGATGAAGGTGCTGAGCGTCTTGCCCTTGGCGGCGCTGAAGTTCGTGGGCAGATGGGTGCCCTGGCGCGGCACGATCAGGTAGCTGTAGCTGGAGATCGGATAGGAACGCGGATCCTTGTACGTGTAGACCGAGTCCAGGTTCTGCTGGAGGAAGTCCGGGCTGGAGACGGTCTCGTTGATCACCGCCTGAGTCAGCGCGACTGCCACGTTGGACGCGGTCGGCAGGACGTAGTAGCCGGCCGGGTTGAGCAGCTTGACCACCGGGTAGTGCGCGTTGAGCGCGTAGGCGTACTCGTCGTATCCGATCGCGCCGTTGCCGTAGCTGGCCGTGATGTACGTCGCGACGTTGTCCGAGCCGTTCTCCGACTTGGCGCCGGGGAACAGCGGATAGAACTCGGTCTGACCGCACGGCAGGGACACGCTCGGGCGCACCTTCTTGCAGAACGCGTTCCATTGCGTCGGGTAGACATGTGACATCCACCGGGTGAAGAAGAACGTGGCGCCGGATCCGTCCGACCTGATCACCGGCGTGATCGGCAGGTTCGGCAGCTGCTGGCCGGCGTCCTTGGTGATCGCCGCGTCGTCCCAGTTGGTGATCTGGCCGGTGAAGATCTTCATCAGGGTCAGGCCGGTGAGCCGGAGGTTCGTCAGGAGATGGCCGGCCACCTCGATGTGGTACATGAACGCCGTGCCGCCCGCGGTGTCCGGGACGTAGGAGTAACCCTGGGTCGGATGCTCGGCGCCGGTCCCGCCGAGCTGGTCATGGCCGTTGCGGAAGGGCGGGTCGGAGGCCGCGAAGTCGTCCTGATTGGCCATGTAGTCGGCGCGCCCGGCCGCCGAGCCGTCCGGGTTGTAGTTGACGACGACTCCGCTTGGCCGCAGGTCCTGCTGCCACTGGTCAAGGGCGACCGCGCTCCAGGTCGACCCGGAGCCGCTGATCGCGACGTAGCTGCCCGCGCTCGCGGGCTGGGCGGCCGCCGTGGCGGCGCACAGCGCGAGCACCGCCGCAGCCGATGCCCGGCCGGCGGCGATCTTGAGGCTACGGGAGGTCATCTGCTTCTCCTGACCTTGAAACGCAGGCGGCGAGCTCGCCGCAGGGTTGCGAGGACCGCCGTTCCCCCTGTGCTGGCGACCAGCGACGAGGCGCCGGCCAGGCCGGCCACGCCACCGGCGATCAGCAGAGCCGGGAGCGCGTACCTCGCTGCCCCGGCGGTCTGCTCTGCCTTGATCGCGATCGTGGTGATGTGCGGGCCGCCGGTCGGCGAGGGAGTCGGCGAGGGTGTCGGGCTCGGGCTGGCGGAGCTCGTCGGGCTGGCGGTCGGGCTTGAACTAGCCGAGGGATTGTTTCCCTTCTGGGCCAGCACCAGGTTCGCCGCGTGCACGGTCTGCGCGGCGAACCTGGCCGGCAGCGGCAGGTAGCCGAGCGGCAGCATGCCAGGCTGTACGCCCGGCCGCTGGCCCGGCCCGGCGACGAAGTTCAGGAAGCGCGCGATGGCCGTTGCCTTCCTGGCGGAGATGCCGCTGGTCGGCACCATCGCGTAGATCACCATGGTCAGCGGGTAGGCGCCGGCCTTCTGCTTGCCGAAGTTGATGTCCTGCGTGACCTTCTGCGCCTTGCTCGTGTCGTAAAGCGACGGGAGGGCAGCGGCCATCGACCTCGGGCTCGGCGCCACATAGCGGCCCTTGGCGTTGAGCAGCTCGGCGGTGGGGAACAGGTAGGCGGCCGCATCGGCCTCGTCGAGCACGGCGAACAGCGCACGCTCGCCCGGCGGCTCGACCGGGTCCCTGGGGAAGTTCCCGTACTGGTCCTTCTCCCAGGAGGTGCCGGGATCACCATCTTGCACCTGGTAGCCGGCCACCGAGGTGAAGCTCCCACCGAGCGGGAACGTCGGGTTGTACTTGTGGGCGATGATCGGGTAGTTGTCCTGGCCGGTGAACGAGTCGGTCGGGAAGGCTACGCCGAGGTAGTTGGTGTTCACGTGCATGCCCCAGGGGTCGAACTGGCCCTTCATGAACCCGTCGCCGGCCGGGTCATGGGCGATCCAGCGGTTGACCTCCCAGGTCATGTCGCTGTGGCCGGACATCACGGTGGGAACCTGGAACGCGCTGCCGAATCCGATCGGACCGGCCACCTTCGGGTTCAGCTTCCTGAACTCGGGATCGGCGAACAGGCTGGTCGGGTTTCCGTCGACCGCGCCGTCACAGCCGATCCCCTCCGGCGGCTTGTGCGGACCGCAGCCGTAATTGTCGAAATTGTAGGACTGGGTCAGCAGCTTGGCGAGCACCCGCGGGTCGAGCCTCAGCGTCCTGACCGGCAGCCCGGTCACCGGGCTGTCCACCCAGTAAGCGACCACGACCGCCGAGATCGCGATCGGAGCGTAGGCGTACGTATGCTTGCCGCTCTTGACCGGACCAGGCCGGGTGGTGAGCGCGACATCGCCAAGCCCGAGCGGGACGTCCTGGATCGCGGCCGGTTCGGTGATCGTCGCGTTGTAGACGATGCTCAGCGACGGCGACGTCGCACAGAGGTAGGAGCGCCACTGGCTCATCGCCCGGAGCATCATGGGTGAGCCGAGCACGGTAAAGGCTGAGTTCTTGATGCTGCAGTTGGCGGGCAGCGGCGCGAATCTCAGCGGCACGACGATCCGGTCCCGCCAGGAGCACTTGCCAGTGCTGCTAACAAAAGCGAACTGGCCCAGGTCGCTGCCGCCGGTGTCCAGGCTGTGGTCGGCGCAGTTGACCGGGTTGCTGAACGGGTTGCCGCCCTGGGCAGGCACGATGACCAGCGAGCACTCGTGGCGCGGGCTGCAGCCGAGCGCCTGGTTCTCCTGCGAGGTCAGGATCTGGATGTCGGTCTGGCCCGTGCCGTTAGGCGCGCTCGTCGCGTAGGTCGTGTTCTCCGGCCCGAAGGGTCCGAACGCACCCTGGACACCGCCGTTGTTCGCGCCGTAACACTGGTTCCAGAATCTCGGCCGCGGCGTATTGCACTCCGCCACCATCACCGGATAGTCGGTCGCCGTCGGGTCATAGAAGGGGTTGCTGCTCGGGGTGAAGCCCGTCCACGACACCTGCACTTCCTCGTTGACCAGGTTGATGGTCTGGCTCACCGTGACCGTGCTCGCGTGGCTGAACTTCCGCTGATGCGCCGGGTCCCACATCCGCGGCCCGCGCACCGTCGTGCCTGGCGGCTTCTTGTGCGGCTTCTTCTTGCGGCTGCTGCTCGGGCTCGGACTCGGGCTCTTGCTGGGGCTCGGGCTCGGGCTGCCGCTCGGGCTCGCCGACGGGGTCGGGGTCGGGCTCGAACTGGCCGGCGCCGCGTTCGACGAGGGCGCCGCGCTCGACGGGACAACGGGCGGCAGCAGCAGCACCCCGAACGCGATGGCGACGATGCTGCCGAGCACGCGTGCCGCTCGGATGGGTCGTGCGATGGTCATTCCGCCGCCCTCTCCCGCGCCAGCCTGCGTGCCTGCCGCTTGGTCAGCTCACCGGGCACCGAGCCGCCAAGCCTTCGGGCCACCGCGAACAGCACGAGCACGACCACGACCAGCACGAAGCCGGCGCCGAAGCCCCGCTGGTCATAGCGCGGGGTCGCGAAGACGTGAACGGCATTGAAGATGAACAACGGCAGGCTGGCCTGCGGCCCGCTGAACGGGTTCAGCGCGAGCTCCTTGGTGTAGCCGGAGACGAGCAGCACGGGCGCGGTCTCCCCGATGCCGCGGGCCATCGCCAGCACGATCGCGGTCGCGAGGCCGGACCGCGCCGTGGGGAGCACCACGCCGAGAACGGTCCGCCACTGGCTGGACCCCAGCGCGTAGGACGCCTCACGCAGCGTGCCCGGCACGATCCTGAGCACCACCTCGGAAGCCCGTGCGACGATCGGCATGATCGTGATGCCGATCGCGACCGCGGCGCAGAATCCGCTCTTCTGCAGGCCGAGCGTGAGGATGAGCAGGGCATACACGAAAAGCCCGGCGACGAGGTCGGGAAGCGCGGTCATCGCCTCCACGATCGTCCGCACGGTCCTGGCCAGCCGCCCGCCCACCTCGGAGAGGTACAGCGCGGTCGCCACGCCGAGCGGCACCGCGAAGAGCGTCGCCAGGCCGAGCTGCTCGATCGAGCCGACGATGGCGTGCAGCACGCCGCCCACCGACAGCGGGCTGTCCGGACCGGCGAAGGCCAGCGACTTGGTCCAGAAATTGGCGTGCACGACCGCGCTCGAGCCGCGCAGCAGCGTATAGCCGACCTGCTCGGCGACGATGACGAAAGCCACCACGCCGCCGCTTCCGAGCGCGACCGCCGCCAGCCGGCTCGACGCTTCCAGCCGGTCCCACTGAAGCCGCGCCATGGCCAGGTAGAGGATCAGGAAGACCACGTACCAGCAGATCCAGAAACCGACCACGCCGGTGAACGGCAGCACGCGCTCGTAGAGCAGCCAGACCAGGCCAAGCGAGCCGGCCGCCGCCCCGGTCACCGTGGCCGTCCCTTCCGGCGTGGTGCGCCGGATGACCACCCGCCGCTCGGGTGTCGGCGTGATCGTCTCTGCCGCCATGTCCTGGTGCCCCTTCGCTCAGTCCGCCGTCGCGGCGCCGGACCGCGACCGGTTGATGACGATGGCCGCCAGGCTGTTGACGATGAGGGTCATCACGAAGAGAACCAGGCCGCAGGCGAGCAGCGCGGAGATCCCTTTCGCGTCGTACTGGGTGTAGAAGTTGGCGATCTCGGCGGTGATCGAATTGCCGCCGCCCTCCAGCACGCGGTAGTCGAACGTGTAGGTCAGCGGCGTCAGGATGAAGGTGACGGCGATCGTCTCGCCCAGAGCCCGGCCGAGCCCAAGCATGCTCGCGCCGATCACCCCCGCCCGGCCGAAGGGCAGCACCACGGTCCGGACCATGCCCCACCGGGTCGAGCCGAGCGCGTAGGCCGCCTCCCGCTCGCCCGCCGGCGCCTGCGAGAAGACCTGCCTGGACAGGGAGGTGATGATCGGGATCACCATCATCGAGACCACCACGCCGGCGATGAATGGCGAGCCGACGTAGCTGCTGACCACGTTCGGCTTGGTGAAGTGAAAGAACGGGATGAAGCCCAGGTGCTGAGCCAGCCAGCCGGTCAGACCGAGGACCCTCGGCATGAGGTAGAAGATCCCCCAGAGGCCGAAGATGATGCTCGGGATCGCCGCCATCAGGTCGATCACCGCGATCATGATCCGGCGCAGCGCGGGTGGCGCGTACTCGGAGATGTACAGAGCCGTCGCCACGCCGACGGGTACGGCGATGACCAGAGCGATCAGGGCGATTAGCACCGAGTCGGGCAGCAGCGCGGCGATCCCGAACTGATTGCTGGTCTCCGGGAGGAAGTTCTGCGTGGTGAAGAAGCCGAGACCGGCCCGCCTGAGCGCGCTGAGCGACCGCAGCATCAGGAAGAGGAGGATCATCCCGGTAATGGCCAGCACGGTGATGCCAGAGCCGCGCAGGATGCCGCGGAAGACCTTGTCGCCGCCGCTGACGGGCGAGACGATGCCGCGCGGGACGTCGTCGCCGGAGATCTCCTCCGTGAGCGGCGACGTCGGTCCGTCGGACATGAATTCGCCTCCCCCACGCTCCGCTCGGAATGACCGGCACCGCGACTGATGTCCTGGGCCGCTCCATGGTCGCCGATATGTCTAAAGACTCGCCGCTGCTTGAGTGAACGAGACGTTAATAGCAGGCGACGTGACGGCAAGTTCTCGATAGTAACGGGCGAAAATGACGGCAATCGAGGCGAAAAGCAGGCGCCGCCTGCCGGCGAACCGGTCAGCGGCGCCTGCTCTTTGGCAAATGTCAGGTGATGGTGACAGTGAAGGTTGTGGTGAACCCGCCGAGGACGGCGCCGGCCTTGAATGCCTTGGTGCCGAGCTTGCTGTCGAGATAGCTGGCGCCGGCGCTGTCCAGGGTCAGCGCGTCGCAGCTGAAGGTCTCGGTGGGAGGCGGCCCGGCTGACGTGCTGGTGGACAGACTACCGCCGATGTCGGCGAGCGAGACGCGGCTGGTGGCGCCGACCGGCTTGGCCGAGACGATGCCCGTGTCGAAGCTGAGGGACAGCCCGGCGAGCACGACGGCCTTGCCGTTCTGGCCATTGACGACCCTGAGCTTGCCACCGAAGTTGACGAAGCCGAAGAAGTTGCTCACCTCGCCGGTGCCGTTGGTGACCGACAGGTTGTAGGAGACGGCGCCGTTGTTCCAGCTGGAGGTGGCAGTGCCCGAGGCGAAGACCACAATCCCGGCCTTCGCCAGGGACGTGGCGTAGGCGCCACCCATGGTGATGGTGGCGGTGCCGCCGGTGTCGGCCGTGTCTGCCAGCGCGGGGCCTGCGGCGGTGGTGGCGACCGCGATCGCGGTAGCGACGCCGGCGCCCAGCGCCGCGAGGCGTGACCAGCGGCCCATGGTTATGCGCATGTACTGCACTCCTTTGTGTTCTCTCGGGAATTGTTGGCGGTGACGTGGCGCCGGACCAGGCCCGGCGCCACGTCACCGATTTGTGCGACGGCGCTGGCTAGGAGCCGGTGCCGCAGAACGGAGTGGGAAGGAATCCGTAGTTGATCATGTCCTGCCGGGCAACCGGGCTCTTGCAAGCCCAGCCACCGCGAGAGGCCGGGCCGAAGATCTTGTCCAGGTAGGCCGGGATGTTGTCTGGCGTTGCGGTCCAACGGACCACGTCGAAGATGGTCCGGAGGAAGTTCGGGGTGAAGTGCAGGTTGATGATGGTGTTCTTGCCGGTGCCAGTGGTCGGCTGCTTCCCGTTGATCATGTGCAGCACCATGTTCCCGTGGGTGTCACAGCTGAACCGGTTCTGGCCGGCCTTCGGATGGCAGGTCACGCCGCTGACTGGGGTGCAGGCCTTGTTGATGCACTTGGCGGAGTGGAACTTCTCGGCGAGGTACTTGCCGATGGAGTATCCGATGATGACGTTCGCGGCGTTCGGTCCGGTGAACACCGGGTTCACGCCCTCGTTCTCCTCGGCGGTCTGGCCCACGCAGGCGCCCAGGGTCGAGTCGGTGATTCCGATCGCGGTCTCCCAGAATGCGCGGGTGCCGGAGCCGACCTGCGGGATCTGCGGGTCGATGGTGGCTGTGCTGGTACCGCCCACCTGGTTCCACCTCGTGGCGGTGCAGGTGTAGATGGCGTGCAGCTGGGCCGTCGTCAGGTTCGGGGGCGCGTTGGTAACGGAGTTGGTCGCATATGTCTCGGCGTCCTTGGCGAGGGCGACGAAGACGATGCCGCCCGGCCCCTTGGACGGGTCAGTTGATTTGCGGCCGCGGGACGAGCGGGCGAAGTCGATGCAGAAATGCTTGTGGTCGCCGGACTGGGTGTTGACGATCAGAGCACTGACACCGGCCGACGAGCCGTTCGGGCGGAGAATCTGTGCGCACGTGGTCTTGGTGCTGATGTTGTTGTCCAGGCCGGTCTTCGGGTCCAGCGCGTCCCAGCTGTACAGCCGGGCTCCGGTCTTGTGCGAGGCGTTGTAGTCGATCATGAGCTGGTCGAGAAGGTTGTAGCTGGTGTCGGAGCCGACGCCGACGACATCGGACTGCTTCGGCACCACGGCCTTGCCGCTGCCGGTGATCGGGTCGGCCAGGGCGGGTGCCAGGGCCACCGCCGCCGCGGACGCCGCTGCTGCGGTGACCGCGATCAGCTTGCTGAACATGCGCATTCGAGTGCTCCTCCTGCGAACGGAATCAGCGCGCGTGCGAGAACTCGCACTAGCCGGCCGGTTGGCCGACGCGCCTAGCTTCCCGACGGAGCAGCTTCGCGACAAGGGAACGCCTATGGGCGGTTATGTGATTTTTTGCTTAACAAATCGCAACGCATGGATGAAGTGCCAGTTCGCGGCGCTGGCGCAGATCACAGAAAACGTCCTGCGACTGATAGCCCTGGGTAATTCCGGCCCGCGCCGACGGGATTGTTCAGCCAGGTGTCATGCTATAGCCGGAATATACACGGCTAGACGTTATTCCGAGCCAGTGCGGGAGTTCCTGCCGATCGGCGGCTTCCGTTCAGCGGAATCGGCGCGCCAGCGATCTGGCGTTCGTGATCTGGTAACAATCGGGCTCGGCGACCGCCCAACGGCTGCCGGGCCTCAGGCCGTGTCAAGCACCTGGAAGTTCTCGGCCAGCCGGCCTTCCGGCAGTCCGCCGAGTGAGGCAGACCAGCCGAGCCAGCCACGGAGCATCTGCTCAAGGTTCGTCATATGGCCGGTCTGGCTCTCATGCGCGCGCAGCGCGGCGACCTTGCGGCTGAAGTTCTCCGTGACGTCGACGAAGTGATGTGCCTGCGGGCTGGCGGACAGCCAGACCTCGCGGACCGTCCAGGGCTCCAGCCCCTCATCGTCGAGCAGCTCGGGAAAGGCGAACTCGTTGCGCGCGTCCGGGTAGACCGCGTCGAGCGCGGCCGACCCCACCGCGCGGTGGTCGGGATGGCTGGCCTGGACCCTGGCGTAATAGCGGTCCGGTGACTGGGTGAGCACGCGATCCGGCCGGACCTGGCGGATCACCCTGGCCAGATCCTTGCGCAGCTCGAGCGTCGGCTCCACCTGGCCGTCGGGGTAGCCGAGGAACCGCAGGTCGTGGACGCCGACCTGCTTGGCCGCCTCGGTCTGCTCGGCCCGCCGCAGCACTTTCATGTCCGCGCGGGAGACCGACCGGTCGTGTCCGCCCGCGTCGCCGTCGGTGACGATGCAGTAGATGACCTCAATGTCCTGGTCCGTCCAGCCTGCGATCGTCCCGGCAGCACCAAAGTCCACATCGTCAGGGTGCGCGGCAATCACCAGGATCCGGCCAACCTCGGTGTCGTTCAGCACGTGCCAATCCTACGTCGCGGCCCTGGCGGGCTGGAAAGTTCCGCAGTTGCACAGACGGCCGAGGCGGCACAGACGGCCGAGGTGGCACAGACGGCCGAGGTGGCACAGACGGCCGAGGTGGCAGCGGCGGGACGGTTGCACTGGCGGGACGGTTGCACTGGCGGGATGGTTGCACTGGCGGGACAAAGGTCACTGACGGCCGGCCCTGGCGGACCTTGCGGCGGTTCTCCCAAGGGTGTTCGCTGGGCTCCGGCGGATGCGGGAGGCGCAGGTGGGAACCTCAACGGGCGGGATGACGACAGGGCCGGGCGGACGGCCGGAGATCTCGCTGGCCGAACCGCCATCGGACCGTTCCGTGAGCACCATGCCGCTGATCGCGCGGATCAGGAGCGGCATCATCGGCGAGGGCGAGGTGCTCGACGGCCCCTACGGCCTGCGGCGGATCACCTACGCCGACTACACCGCATCGGGCCGGTCGCTCGACTTCATCGAGGACGTCATCCGCGAGCAGGTCCTGCCGCGTTACGCCAACACCCACACCGAGAGCTCGGGCACCGGCCTGGCCACGGGCAGGCTGCGCGAGGACGCCAGGCAGATCATCCACGACGCCGTCGGCGGCGCCGACGAGGATCTGGTGATCTTCGCCGGCTCGGGTGCCACCGCCGCGGTGAACAAGCTGATCGGCATCATGGAGCTGCGCCTGCCCGACGGGCTGGCCAGGCGCTACCGGCTGCTCGACGCGATCCCGCCAGCTCAGCGGCCGGTGGTCTTCGTCGGGCCGTACGAGCATCACTCCAACGAGCTGCCCTGGCGCGAGACGATCGCCGACGTGGTGGAGATCGGCGCCAGCGCCGACGGGCACATCGACCTCGCCGACCTGAGCGCGCAGCTGGCCCGCCACGCTGACCGGCCGCGGATCGGCAGCTTCTCCGCCGCCTCCAACGTCACCGGCATCCTGACCGACGCCGACGCGATCGCCTCGCTGCTGCACTCCCGCGGCGCGCTGTCGTTCTGGGACTACGCCGCGGCCGCCCCGTACGTGCCGATCCGAGTGCGGGAGTCGGCGCCGGGCGCCGGTGACCATAAGGACGCGGTCTTCCTCTCGCCGCACAAGTTCATCGGCGGCCCGCAGACCCCCGGCGTTCTGGTCGTCCGCAGGGAACTGGTCCGCAACCGGGTGCCGACCATGCCCGGCGGCGGCACCGTGGCGTTCGTCGACCCGGTCGGCCACCGCTATATCGATGATCCGGTCGCACGCGAGGAGGGCGGCACGCCGGCCATCGTAGAGTCGATCAGGGCCGGGCTGGTCTTCGCGCTCAAGGAGGCGGTCGGCGCCGAGGCGATCAAGGTCAGCGAGGAACGGCTGTGGAAGCGCGCGCTTGAGCGCTGGTCGTGCCACCCGCAGATTGAGGTGCTCGGCAGCGCGCAGGCCCGCCGGCTCTCGATCGTCTCGCTGCGGATCCGCAAGGACGACCGCTACCTGCACCACAATTTCGTGGTCGCGCTGCTCAACGACCTCTTCGGGATCCAGGCCCGCGGCGGCTGCTCTTGCGCCGGCCCGTACGGGCACCGGCTGCTGGCTATCGACCGGGCCAGGTCGGTTGCGTTCCGCAATGAGATAGGGCACGGCTGCGAGGGCATCAAGCCCGGCTGGATCAGGATCAACTTCAACTACTTCATCTCAGACACCGTGGCCGATTACCTGATCGACGCGGTCGCGCTGATCGGGGCATACGGGTACCGGCTGCTGCCCGACTACCGGTTCGACCCGCACACCGGCCTGTGGCGGCATCGGGCAGGCAGCGCTGAGCCGCCGCTGCGGCTCACCGACCTGCGCTACGCCGCCGATGGCACGCTCAGCGCGCCAGGGGTTCCCGGACGGGTCGGCGAGGATGCTCTGGCCGGCTATCTGCGCGAGGCACGGGACCTGCTGACCGGCTGCCCGGACAGGATCGATGACGGGCCGACCGGGCTGCCCGACGACTTCGAGGCGCTGCGCTGGTTCGTGCTGCCGCCAGTGTGCCTGGTCTGAGCGCGGGGCGGCACGGGGGGGGTACCGACGGCCGGTCAGCCGCGCTTCATGACGGCCCTGGAGAGCCTGCCAACGAAACAGGACCGGGAACGGCTATCGCGGTGACGCCGGCGAAGGAGGTCTGACTACGGAAGGTAGCCGAGCGATACGCTCGCGTCGCGGATGGGTAGATCTGATCAGACAGCATGCCGCTGCGAGGTCTTCGCTGCGGAATTACGGGGGGCGGGAGCATGCGCGCGATGCTGGGGACACGGCTCAAAGGGGCATCGCGCCGCATCACCATCGCGACCGTCACGGCCATCTTCGTGATCGCGTCGGCGGTCGGCGTGACCATCGCGACCACCTGGCGCTACGACGTCGTGTTCTCGCGGCTGGAGTATGCCTTCGAGGCCCGCGGTGACGCCAGGCTGGCCGCAACGCTGTTCGGCATCTTCTGGCAAGAACGCAAGACGATGAACGACTACCTGAACACGCCATCGCCGGCCGCGGCCGGCCAGATCGCCGCGCAGGCGGCTGCGTTCAGGCGGGTGATAGCGCAGATCAGCCCGGAGACCCCGGCTGGGCACCAGGCCCTGGCGCGGGCCAGCGCGGCGGACGCGATTCTGCAGTCGGTGTTCGGCAGCGTCAGGCGGGCCGCCGGCCGGAGCGAGTCGGCCGAGCTGGCGGCGATGAGGCGGCTTGATGCCGCCTCGGTCCCCGTGCTCGTTCCGCTGGCGAGGCTGGACGGCATCGAGGCCTCCTGGGCCGATGCGACGGAGGCCGCCGCGACCTCGGCCGCGGATCAGGCGCTGGCCATCGGGATCACCATCGGCGCGATGACCCTGGTGGGCGGCATCGGGTTCACGGCCCTGATGGTCCGCCTGTTCGGCCGAGCGCTGAGGCGCGAGGAGCAGTTGCACGTGACGCTCGCCCGGCTGAGCGATCGTGATGCCCTGCTCGCCCAGCTCGGGTCGACATCGGCGGTGCTGTCCGAGGTCTCCGGCGAGCTGCGCACGGCGGCCAAGAACGCTGCCGCGGTCGCCACGCAGCAATCCTCGGCCGTGGCCGAGACGTCGGCCACGATCGAGCAGCTGGCCGTCACCGCTGGCTTGATCGCGGAGAGCGTTCGGGCGATGGGTGATGCCGCAAGGCAGACCGGCGACACGATGCGCGACATGCTGGAGAAGGTCCAGGCGATCGCCGACCGTGCGCTCTCGCTGGGTGAGCGGGCACAGAAGATCGGCGACATCCTGGAACTGATCAATGACATCGCGAGGCAGACGAATCTGCTGGCGCTGAACGCCGCGATCGAGGCTGCCAGGGCCGGCGAGGCCGGCCGCGGGTTCACCGTGGTCGCCAGCGAGGTGCGCGAGCTCGCCGAACGGTCCGCCCGGTCGACCGAGTCGATCAGCGTGATCATCGCGGCCGTTCGGGATGAGACGAACGCGACCATCATCGCGACCGAGCAGGGCTCGCGGCAGGCTCGCGAGGTCGGCGAGCTGATGGCGGCGACGGCGGCGATGCTGGACGAGTCGGTCATCGCCACTCAGCAGCAGAAGTCGGCAGCCGACCAGGTGGACAGCGCGATACAGCAGATCAGGGACGCTACCGACCAGCTGGCGGCCGAGCAGCGGCTGTGGGCTGACAGCTCAGAGCGAATCGAGGCGCTGGTGGACGATCTCGAAAGCGCGCTGCGCCACGGCGCCGATCCCGACCGGTCCCGCGCGTCCGACCTGCAGATGGCGAACGCGAGCTGACGTCAGCGGCCGGACTAGGGCGTGTCCCGTAGATCTCCGGCGGCGCGGATCGGCGCCCAGGCGACGACCGGCCGCGCCGCCGGCGCCGAAGCGCCGCTATCGGCTCCTCCTCCGCCTTTCCGGACGCCGCCTGGATCACCGCCCGCATCCACCAAGATCAATGGGACACGCCCCAGCGTTTCCGCCGGGCACGGGAAGCAGCCAGCGCGGGTGCCGCCTTCGACGGTGCCGCAGCCGGTGCATCTTGATGCAGTGATGTTATGATGTTGTCATGCGGACAACGATTGATCTTCCTGAGGATCTGCATAGGCAGGCGCTGGCCATCGCGCGAGATACGGCAAGGACGCTGAGCGACACAGTCGCGATCTTGATCAGGCGCGGCCTGGGCCAGGCAGGCGTGCCAGGGCAGGCCGGTCTGTCGCGCAGCGACCGCACGGGCCTACCCGTGCTTCGGCTGGGCACAACGATCACGAGCGAGGACGTGCGGGCGCTGGAGGATGAACAGTGACCGTCCTGCTCGACGCAAACGTGCTGATCGCGCTGCTTGTGACTGATCATGTGCATCATGATGCGGCAGAGTCATGGCTCACCGGGACTGTGCCGCAGTTCGCGACCTGTCCGATTACTCAGGGCAGCCTGATCCGACTGGTCATCCGCGAGGGTCTGCCGGCCGAGGTGGCGCTCGCGCTGGTCAAGGCCGTGTCGGCCGACCCGCGGCATGAGTTCTGGCCAGACGACGTCGGCTATGCCGACGTGCCGATGACCGGCGTCATCGGCCACCGCCAGGTCACCGATGCCTACCTGGCGCAGCTTGCCAGAGCTCGCCGTGCTCGGCTTGCGACCTTTGACCAGGGGCTCGCCGCGCTGCACCGGGACGTGGCTGATCTGATTCCGGTCGGCTGAACGCGCTCCCGGCCGGGGCCTGTCCGGGCCGGCGGTCAGCCGGTGCTCAGCCGGTGCTCAGCCGGCTGTCGGCCGGCGCTCCGCTGCGGGACGCCGTAGAGGTCGAGCAGGCGCACCCTGGTCGCCTCCAGCCGGTGGGCTATGACCTGTGCCACTCGCTGCACGAGCTCATAGCCAAGCTGCGGGTCGGCGTCGCACTTTCCGCGCAGGCAGGCCGAGTTCAGGGACACGACGCTGGTCGGTTCCATCGCCCTGGCGTCGAACATCCACCGGTGCGGCGGGATCAGCCACGGCCAGTCGAGCACCTCGCCCTCGTCGGCCGAGTCAAGGACGTGCGACCCGGTACCCGGGCTGAACACCTCCAGCGCGATGCGGCCGTGCATGATCACATAGAAATGCTCGGCGGCGCCGCCCTCACGGAACAAGTACTCCCCGGCCCGGACGTGCTCGTTGCGCGCGCATCCGGCGAGTTCGAGTACTGAGGCTGCGTCCAGGCCCGCGAAGAACGGGTGGGCACCGAGGTACTCCGCTATCGAGCGCACTGTCATGACGCGCCCCCTATCGGGGTGAACGGGCGTGACCGCGCGGATCGGAGTCCGCGCAGGCCACCGGGTGGCCTTGGATAGACATACCTAGGAGTCTTCTCGGGCGGGGCAGCCGTTTTCCAGAGTCCAAGGTCCCGTCGCAGCCCGGACGATGCCACCGGGCTCAGGCTCGCTCGCGGTCGGCCTGGGGTGCGGCGGATCGTCCGGGCAGCGGCCGTTACGGCAGACCAGGGCAGTTACGGATCGTGCGGGCAGCGGCCGTTACGGCAGGCCAGGGCAGTTACGGATCGTGCGGGCAGCGGTCGTTGCGGCAGGCCAGGGCAGCTACATACGGTAATCGAACGGTACGTTTTAGTGAGAGAGGGTAGGTTACCGTATCTCCGCCGCGCACCGCGCGCGGCCGGAAAGGCGGTCATGAGGATCCTCATCGCGGAAGACTCATCGACGGTCCGACGGCTGGTCTCCGCCCGGCTCATCGCGGACGGCTACGACGTGCTCGAGGCGGCCGACGGCGAGGAAGCGCTCGCTCTGGCCCGGCAGGAGCATCCGGATCTGCTCGTCCTCGACAAGGTCATGCCCAAGCTGGACGGGTTCGAGGTCGTCCGGGCCCTGCGCGAGGATCCGGCCACGCGCGCTCTGCCGATCGTGATGCTGACCGACAGAACGAGCGAAGAGGACGTGCTCGGAGGCCTCAACCTCGGGGTCGAGGAGTACATGCCGAAGCCGTTCAGCCCGCGCGAGCTGTCCGCGCGGGTCCGGCGGACCCTGGACCGGGCGGCGTCGTGACCGGTGTGCTGACTCACCTGGTCACCTGGCTCGCGGTGGCGATCGGGCTGACCGTCGCGCTCGACGTGGCGACCCGCGTGGTGGTCCGTCGGCGGGATCTGCGCGAGCGCAGGCTCCGCCCGCGCGCTGAGCTGGCGATCGCTGAGTACCTGGCGGGATCTGCCGCCATGCCCGATATGCGGGAACGCTCGGTCGTGCTCGAGGTCGCGATCGAGGCGATCTACGACCTGCGCGGCAGTGAGCGAGCTCGCCTCGTGGAGCTGCTCGAGCAAGGCGGTTACGTGGCCGACGCCATGTCCGGTCTTCGCGCCCGCCGCCGGGTCCGGCGACTGCGGGCCGCGGAGACGCTGGCGGCGATCGGATCCCCGGCGGCGGTGCCCGCCCTGCTGGCCGGGCTGGAGGATTCCGATGTCGATGTCCGCACTACCTGCGCCCGCACGCTCGCCGAGGTGGGCGGCGACGACGTCATTGGCTCGGTCGTCACTGTGGCGGAGCGTGACATGGTCACCGCTCCCGGCGCGGCGGCGGCAGTGGTGCTCGCCCTGGGAACGGCCCGGCCGCCGGCCCTGGCGCATCTGATCAGGCATGGCGCTGCCCCCGAGGCGCGGGCGGTCGCGATCGCGGTCGCCAGTGAATTGCGCCTGTCCGAGCACGCGCCGCTGCTCCAGGCGTGCCTCGCCGATCGCGACGACCTGGCCGCTGCCGCGGCGCGCGGCCTCGGCATGATCGGCGAGATACGGTCGGCCGGCGCGCTGATGGCCCTGGCGGGCGACGAGGACCGCGGGCCGGCCGCCCGTGCCGCCGCGGTGACCGCGCTCGGCGCGCTCGGTGACCTCAGCGCGCTGCCGGTGCTTGAGGATCAGCTGTGCGCCCAGGACTGGTCGCTGCGAGCCGCCGCGGCCGGAGCTCTGTCCAGGCTCGGTGAGCGCGGGCTGGCCGAGCTGAGCGGAGCGGCCGGGTCGGGCGGTTCCGGGCTGGCCGAGCTGAGCGGGTCGGGCGGCTCCGGGTCGGCCGCGTCGGCCGGGTCGGGCAGTTCCGGGTCGGGCAGTTCCGGGTCGGCCGCGCCGGCCGGGTCGGGCAGTTCCGGGTCGGGCAGTTCCGGGACGGCGTCGGCCGGGGCGGCGCGGCCACCGTGATCTTCTACGTATGGCTGATACTCGGGTTCTTCAGCGCATTCGTCATCGTCAACACGGGAGTGCTGCTCCTGGCTGCGCTTGAGCTCAGGCACTACGTCAGCCGGGCGAGCGCCAGCGGCCTGCGGCGCATGGTCCGCTCACCGCTCACCCCCCCGATCTCGGTTCTCGTGCCCGCCTACAACGAGGCCCCGGGGATCGCCGACAGCGTCCGCTCGCTGCTGGCGCTCGACTATCCGCAGCTGGAGGTCGTCGTCATCAACGACGGCTCCACCGACGGCACCACCGAGCACCTCGCGGACGTCTTCGACCTCCGCGAGGTCAGCCGCCCGACGCCGCCCTTCCTGCCGCACCGGCCGGTGCGCGCCGTCTATGAGCCGCGCAGTCAGCTGCGGTTGCTTGTGATCGACAAGGAGAACGGCGGCAAGGCAGACTCGCTGAACGCCGGGATCAACTTCGCGGCCTATCCGATCTTCTGCACGATCGACGCCGACTCGATCCTCGAGGCCGATGCCCTGGCCAAGACCGCGCTGCCGTTCGTCGATGACCCGCGCCAGACGATCGCGACGGGCGGCATGGTGCGGGTGGCGAACGGATGCCGGATCGAGCGAGGGCGGGTCATGGAGGCCGGCCTCCCGCGCTCGAGACTCGCGATGTTCCAGGTTGTCGAGTATGTGCGGGCTTTCTTCGGCACCCGCACGGGCTGGACCGCGCTCAATGCGCTGCTGATCGTGTCCGGCGCGTTCGGCCTGTTCCGCCGTGACGTTGTGATCGCCGCCGGCGGCTACCGCACCGACATCGTCGGCGAGGACTTCGAGCTCGTGGTCCGCCTGCATCGCACCTGCCACGACGCCGGGCGACCGTACCGGATCGTGTACGTGCCTGACCCCGTCTGCTGGACCGAGGCGCCGGAAAGGGCCAGGTTCCTGCGCCGCCAACGGCGCCGCTGGCATCGCGGCTGCCTGGAGACGCTGCTGATCCACCGCCGGATGCTGCTGAACCCCCGTTACCGGGCGGTCGGTCTGCTCGCCATGCCGGCGATGCTCGTCTTCGACGTGCTCGGCCCGCTGATCGAGCTGTCCGGCTACGCGGTGACGCTGGCAGCGTTCCTGTTCGGCAAGATCTCGCTCGTCACCTTCGTGCTCTTCCTCGCCGTGTCGGTTCTGTACGGGCTGTTCCTGACCCTGAGCGCGATCACGCTCGAGGACGCCACGCCGAACCGGCATTCGGCCTGGAGCGATCTTGGCCGCATGGTGCTCTACGCGCTTGGCGAGAATCTCGGGTACCGGCAGGTGATGCACATCTGGCGGACCGAGGGTTTCTGGCAGCTGATCCGCAAGGCGGAATGGGGCGCGATGGAGCGCAAGGGGCTCTCCGCGCCGGAGCAGGCGGCGGCGGCGGCCGGCCAGGCCGCGGCTGGCGGGCACCGTCCGGGCTAACCGCTAACCGCTAACCGCTAACCGCTAACCGCTAACCGCTAACCGCTAACCGCTAACCGCTA
>Ga0209415_10007128_pt1 | contig 19582 bp, 21 predicted proteins | sample PeaSoiSIISIP2007_FD_187696 | JGI IMG/M metagenome (GOLD analysis project Ga0209415, IMG submission 187696) | Peat soil microbial communities from Weissenstadt, Germany - SII-SIP-2007 (SPAdes) (version 2) | ecosystem: Environmental > Terrestrial > Soil > Wetlands > Peat | place: Germany... | reverse complement strand
ACGCTCGTCGTGTAGTGCTGCCCGCAGCGGATGATCTCGAGCTGGATCGGCTGCCCGATCGGCTGGGCTATCGTCTCGCGCACGAGGTCGTGTCCGTCGCGCACCGGGCGGCCCCCCACGCCGGACACCACGTCCCCCGGGCGAATGTTGGCGCGGAACGCCGGGCCGTCCGCCGAGACGTTGTTCACCAGCGCGCCCGTCCCGGGGGAGAGGTGCATCGCCCCCGCGAGCTCCGGCGAGAGATCCTGCACGCCGACGCCGAGCCAGGCGCGCGAGACGTGACCCGTCTTGAGGATCTGCGTGGCCACCCGCTGGGCCATGTTGCTCGGGACGGCGAACCCGATCCCCTGGCCGCGGCCGACGATCATCGTGTTGATGCCGAGCACGTCGCCCTGAAGGTCGCACAGCGGGCCGCCGGAGTTGCCCGGGTTGATGCTGGCATCGGTCTGCAGGTAGTCCTCGATGGCGTTCATCCCGATGCCGCCGCGCCCCTTGGCGGAGAGAACGCCCGCGGTGACCGTGTACCCGAGGCCGAAGGGCGAGCCGATCGCCACGACCCACTCGCCCACCCGCGCGGCGTCCGAGTCGGCAAACCGTGCCGGGAACAGCCCCGTCGCGTCGACCTTGATGACGGCCAGATCGGTCCCGGGATCGCGCCCGACGAGCCGGGCGGGGAGGTACCGCCCGTCGCGCAGGCGGACGTTGATGGTGAGCGCGTCCTCGACGACGTGGTTGTTCGTCAGGATCGCGCCGTCCGGCGTGAAGACGACCCCGGAGCCCGTGCCGCGGGCGATGGGCTCGTCCCCCCCGCCGCGGCCCAGCATGTGGCTGATGAGGTCGGCCTTCTCGTCGCGCGCGGTGACGTCGATCTGCACGACGCTCGGGCTGGCGCGGTCGGCCACCGCGACGAAGCCCTCCGAGAGGCGGCGCGCCTCCGCCGTGGACGCCTGCACCTGTGCGGGCGTCGGGACGGGGGGCTGGGGAGCCGGGGCGGCGATGCGCGGTTGAGCTGGCGCCTGGGCGAAGGCCGGCGACGCGAGGGAACCGGCACCGAGGGCCAGCGACAGGGCAAGGACGCGGATGGGGGAGCTCATGGCAAGAAGTCTCCAGGGTCAAACGAGGACGCGATGCAGTGTCCGTTCCGTGCGGGCCGGGGCGCGTTTCCCGCGAGCTCGCGACGTCAGCGTAATCGCGCGTACACGTGCGGCAAGCCGCGTGGATCACGCGGCACGGACTCCCGGAGGTCGTAGAGAGCCCCCGGCGTCATGCCATCCGGGTCACGACGCGCGACCAGGGCTGGGCGCCGGTGGACAGCGCGGCGGAGTGGAGGTCGGTGCCTGGAGCGGACAGGTCGGTGAGCTCGACGTGGGGGGCCCCCTGCGCCAGCGCCATGCGGCAGCCGAGGGCCACGAGGGGGGCGACGAAGGGCCGGGCCGGCAGGGCCGGATCGACGGCAAAGCGGCCGAGGAGGGCCCGTCGCATGGGGACGAAGGGGGGCTCCAGCGGGTGGACGGTGAAGCTCGCCGCCGCCCGGACCACCCCGGCCGCGTCGACGGCGACGAGGTTCGCCGGATCGCGCAGCGACGCCTTGGTCTGGGTGGCGAGGTGGGCGGCGATGGCGCCGATGAGGGTGGCGTCGATGGCGCGCGGCCGGTCGAAGCGCGTATCCCCCGCATCGCGGCGGCGCGCGGCCAGGGTGGACTCGAGGCGGGCGATCGCGAGGGCGTCTTGCGGCACGGCCAGGCGCGCCCGCCCGGGCCCGGAGGCGGAGCCCGGCGCCGCGTCGACGCGCGCGCACCAGGCCACGGGCGCGTATCCCACGCGCGCATAGAAGGCGTGGGCGGGGTTGGGCTCGAGCACCTCCGCCGCGAGGATGCACGGTGCGTCGCGCGAGAGAGACCGCGCCGCGCCACCGAGCGCCTCGAGCAGCGCGCGCCCCGCCCCGAGCCCGCGGACCCGTTCGCTCACGATGAGCGAGCGCACCTCGCAGGTGTACGGGGACTCGACGCCCTGGCGATCGAACCACCCCTCGACCTGCCCGCATGGCGTCCCGTCGAGGTCGGCCACGAGGTGCACGTGTCGGCCCAGGATGGGGTGGCCTCCGCGCACCCGCACGTCGTCGTCGAGGCGATGGGCGAGCTGCGCATAGACGCGCGGGTCGCGCGAGCCGGGGTAACCGCCCCACGCCTCGTGCGCGTCCCAGAGCTCTCGCCACAACGCCGCCACCGCGGTGCCCTCGCCCGGAAAGGCCGCACGGACGACGAGCTGTGCGGGTCTCGTCAGAGCGGCCATCGCTCGCCCGCCCCCTCCGGCAAGTCGACGTGCACCTGCTCCAGCACCAGGCCGTGCGCCGGCGCGGTGATCCCCGCGGTGCGACGCTCGCGAGCCTCGAGGGCGCGCGCGACGGCTCCGGGCGGGAGCCTGCCGCGACCGGCGTCGACCATCGTGCCCACGAGGATGCGCACCATGTTGTAGAGGAACGCGTCTCCCTCGACGACGATGGAGAGGACCCGCGGGTCGGCCTCGCGCTCCACCTCGACGCGGGTCAGCGTGCGCACCGTGGTCGCGCGCTCGTCGCCCGCGGACCGGAAGGCGGCGAAGTCGTGGGTCCCCAGCGCCGACTCGCCCTCGCGCCCCATCGCGGTCGGGTCGACGTCGGATACGCGCCACGCGCGCGTTCTCCAGCGTGGATCGCGGACGGGATCGGCCAGCACCCGGTAACGATAGCGCTTGCCGCGCGAGGCGAAGCGAGGAGAGAACCCCGGCGGCGTGGCGCGGGCCGCGCGCACGGCGACGTCCTCGGGGAGGTGCTGGTTGAGGCCCAGCGTCCAGCCGCGCGCGGGGATCTCGCGCTGGGTGTCGAACGCCACGAGCTGCCCCTCCGCGTGCACGCCCGCGTCGGTGCGGCTCGTCCCCCGGAGGCGGCTCGCCGTCGGGTCGAGCGCCAGCACGGCGCCCAGCAGCGTGTCCTCGACGGTGCGCGCCCCGGACTGCGCGGCCCAGCCGTGGAACTCGGTCCCGTCGTAGGCGACCTCGAGGAGCACGCCGTACGTCACGGCGCCACCCGTGGAGCTCACGTCAGTCGCCGCTGGCCTCGGAGGCGCCGTCGCCCCCTCCGGAGCTGCTGGACGAGTCGGCGGCGGAGCCTGTGTCGGCGGCTGCTTCGGCGCTCCCGTCGCCGGAGGGCTGACCGGCCTCCTCGTTCTCCACCATGGCGTCGACGAGCGGCGCAGCGGCGGCGCACACGAGCTGGGAGCAGATGCCCGAGAGGCAGTCCTCGGACTTGAGGCATTCATCGCCGAGGGAGCGCTTGGTCTCGGCGCATGCGTACGCGAGGCTCAGCGCCGCGATCCCCGCCATGACGAACGCAAGGACGCGCGCCCTGACGCGCACGGTCGGGGCCGTCGTCTGGGTCATGGATGCGAACGTATCACCCTGCCCGCAGGGCGGCCGAGAAAGTCACTCGGCCGGCCCGTCGTCTCCGGTGTCGGGGCTGGCGCCCGCGTCACCAGAGGGCTGCAGGATCAGGCACGAGCCGGCGTCGTCGCAGACGGGGGTCGTCCCGTTCGAGCAGCCGGCCCCGCCGATCCCGACCACGGCGAGCAGGAGAAGCACGACGAGCGGCGCCCTTCGCAGGAGCATCGAACCCACCTTATCACTGTCCCATGGGCACGAAAGACAACGGCACGGTGGCCACGACACACCCCCCCTTCGGGGCCGGGTAGCTGGCGTTGCGGAGGATGTTGGCGGCGCAGTTGGCGACGGTCGCCGAGCCCATGTCGTTGCCCGCCACGCTGGCCGAGCAGACGTTCCCGCCAGGCCCCACCTTGACGGCGATGGTCACGTGGCCGCGAAGCGACGAGTCGCTCGCGAGCGCGCTGTTGTAGCAGCGCCTCGCCTGGTTGCCGCGGGCCTGCAGCGCGGCGCCGAGCTCCGCGGTGGCCTTGCCGGTGCACGTGCCGTCGCAGCCTCCCCCCGGGACCGTGACGTAGCGGATCCCGCCGGTGCCGGCCTCGGGCTTCTCCTCCGGGGGCGGCGGCGGCGGGACGTCGTCGAGCTTCGGGTTGAATGGCGGCGTGAGCGACGCGACGGTGCTGGGGACCGTCGGCAAGGGCGCCGGGGTCTCGTCCCGGTTGGTGAGGCTCCGCCACGCGAAGATGCCGCCGATTCCGAGGAGGAGGACCACGGCGACGAGGGCGTACTTGGTGTTTCCGCCCGACTGAGGCACTCCAGCGGGTTGTCGGCTGAGGGGGGGGCTCATTCGGGAGGAAGCCCCTCGTCCTCGGGGCGGGGCGGGGCGAGTATAGCGGGTTTGTAGAACGTGAGCGCCGCGTCGCCGTACCGGCGGACCTGCTCCTGGGAGAGCCCCTCGACCTCGGGAGGGGGCGTGCGGGAGGAGTGCTCGAGGACGATGAGCCCGTCCCCGGCGAGGAGGGACGAGCGCGCGAGGTCGGCGAGGACCCGGAGCGCCTCGCCGGTATCGACCAGGGCCCAGGGGGGATCGGCGAGGACCAGGTCGAACGCGGCTTCGCCCTCGAGTCGGCGGACGGCATCGCGCGCGTCGACGGCGAGGATGCGCGCCCGGTCCCCGAGGCCGAGCGAGGCCACGTTTCCGCGGGCCGCGGCCAGCGCTTCGCGGGACGACTCGACGAGGATGGCCCTCCCGGCGCCCCGCGAGAGCGCCTCCAGGGCCAGCGCGCCCGTCCCGGCGTACAGGTCGAGCACACGCGCCCCGCCCACGACGCCGGCCGATTCCAGGATGCCGAAGAGCGCCTCGCGCACCCGGTCCGAGGTGGGTCGGGTCGCCTGCCCCCGTGGCGCCCGGATCGCCCGTGACCGAAGGGTGCCGCCCGTGATGCGCATGCTGGTAGTGGTAGCTCAAGCCCGGACCCTGGTACGTTCGACGGTGATGATCCGAGCGACCCGGTTCGCTTTCGCGCTCCTCGCGGCGGCGGTGCTCGGCGCGGCCACCCGGTCCGCCCACGCCGAGCCGCCCAACGCGAAGGCGACCCCCGTCTACGTGCTGTCCATCTGGACCGACGACGCGGACGACCAGGCCGACGCGTTGACCCAGGCCCTCCGCTCGCGCGTGAGGCAGGCCCAGGGCTGGTCGCTGCTGGAGACGCCGCAGTCCTTCGAGACGCTGGCCATCGCGCTCAAGTGCCCGGCCAAGCCGGATCCGCCGTGCCTGCAGCGCATCGCCGACCAGCTCCACGCCGACCACTACATCTGGGGGATGATGGGCCGGAAGAAGGCGCCCGGCGAGGTGACGGCCGACATGCACCTGTGGTCGCGCGGCAAACCCGAAGGCGACGGCAGCGAGAGCTACAACGAGAACCTGAAGGACGCGAGCGACGAGTCGCTCCGCCAGATCGCCACTCGGCTCTTCGGCAAGGTCACCGGCGGCGTCGCGGGCGGGACGCTGGTCGTGCACGCCGGGTCGGGCGCCGGCTCGGTGACGGTCGACGGCGTGGACAAGGGGACGCTCGAAGGCGGCGTCGCGCGGGTCGACGTGGGAAGCGGGCCGCACACCATCGGCGTCCGCATTCCCGGGTTCGCCTCCCCGGTGCAGCCGGCGAGCGTGGCGCTGGGCGCGGAGCAGGAGCTGACGTTCGCGCTCGCGCCGGCGGTGCCCGCAGGACAGGACACGACGACGCACTCCTCGTTCCCGCTGCGCAAGGTCGCCACGTACTCGACTCTCGTGGCGGGCGCCGGGCTCCTCGTGGCGGGCGGCATCGAGGGGCTCGCGTGGCTCAACGACAGCAACGCCAGCAAGACGGACCGGAAGAGCGTGCCCAACCCCCCCGTCACCGACGTCTGCAAGACCGGGTACAACGCCCAGGCGGTCGACGCCTGCCAGAAGAGCAAGGACGCGATCACCTCGTCCGAGCTCGGCTGGACCTTCGCCGCCGTCGGCGCGGCTCTCGTGGGTACGGGGTTCGTCCTGATGCTGGGCGATCACGGGTCGAGCGACGCCCCGCGCGACGCGACGACCCCCGCGACCGGCAAGCCCAAGGTCGACGTGGTGCCGCTCGTGGGCACCCGCGGCGGCGCGCTGGATCTGCGTGTGACGTTCTGAGCTAGGTGGACCCCAGCACGTCCCGCAGGGCGTAGCGGCCCGGGGGGCGACCGGCGATCCAGCGGGCCGCACGCAGGGCGCCGTGGGCGAAGACGTCGCGGCTCGTCGCACGATGAACGAGCTCCAGCCTCTCCCCGCCTCCGAGGAGGTGCACCGCGTGATCGCCCACGACGTCGCCGCCTCGCAGCGCGTGCATCCCGATCTCCCCCGCCTCGCGCGCGCCCGGCTGGCCTTCGCGTCCGTGCACCAGGCGCGTCGCGCCGTTTCGAGCGCGCTTCACCGTCTCCGCGAGCCGCAAGGCCGTGCCGCTCGGCGCGTCCACCTTGGCGCGGTGGTGCGTCTCGACGATCTCCGCGTCCCAGTCTGCGAGCGCCGACGCCGCACGGCTCACCAGCTCCGTCAGCACGTGGACGCCGAGGCTCATGTTCGGCTCCCAGAGCACCGGCACGCGCGACGAGGCCCGAACCAGCGCCTCGCGCGCGTCCTCACCGAGGCCCGTCGTTCCCGACACGAGGGCGCTCCCGGCGGCCGCCGCGATGGGCGCGAGGGCCAGCGTGGCGCCCGGCGCCGAGAAGTCGACCACCACCTCGGCCCGCGCGTGCTCGATGGCCGCCAGCCCGTCGACGACGCACGTGCCGAACGCCCCCACCCCGGCCAGCTCGCCCGCGTCGCGCCCGATGTCCGTCGACCCCACGGCGCATACGATCTCCAGGCCCTCGGCGTGCGCCAGCCGGACCACGGCGCGACCCATGCGCCCGCTCGCCCCGACCACGGCGAGGCGCATCTAGCGCGGCCCCGCCGCGTACGCCTCGAGCACCGCCGCGAGGACTCTCCGCGTCCCCTCGGTGCACGCGGCGACCGGCCCGCGAACGACGTCGCGCATCACGCCCCGCAGCGCAAGGGCCGCCTTCGCCGGCGCGGGGTTCGCCTCGAGGAACAGCGCTTCGTACACCGGGAGCAGCGCCAGGTGCGCCTTCCTCGCCTCCGCGGCGGGGCCCTCCAGCGCGAGGCGCGTCGCGCGCGACACCTCGGCCGGGAGCACGTTGGACGCGACGCTGATGACCCCGCGGGCGCCGACCGCGCACATCGGCAGGGTCAGCGCGTCGTCGCCGCTCAGCACGGTCATCCTCGGGCCCATGGTCTGGAGGATCTTCTGCGCGCGGAGCACGTTGCCCGTCGCCTCCTTGGTCGCCACGACGTTGGGGGCGGCCTCGGCGATGCGCGCGAGCGTCTCGGGCAGGAGGTCGGCGCCGGTGCGCGCGGGGATGTTGTAGACGACGACCGGGACGCGCACGCTCTTCGCGACCTCGACGAAGTGCCGGCAGAGCCCGTCCTGCGTCGGCCGGTTGTAGTAGGGGACGACGACCATCACCGCGTCGACGCCCGCGCGCTCGGCGTGCTGCGACGACGCCACGGCTTCATGCGTCGAGTTCGAGCCCGTCCCCGCGATGACCTGCACGCGCCCCTTGGCGCGCTTCACCGTCCGCTCGATGACCGCCGCGTGCTCCTCGCGCGTCAGCGTGGGGCTCTCGCCCGTCGTGCCGCAGGGAACGACGCCGGTGATCCCGCCGGCGATCTGCGCCTCGATGAGCGCGTCGAGCGCGTCCCAGTCGACGGGCTGCCCGGCCTCGTCGCGGAACGGGGTGACGATCGCGGTGTAGGTGCCTTCGATCACCATGCGCCGACCCTAGCTTCCCCGGGCGGCGCGGTCACGTTCCGAAGGGCGCGCGAAGCTCGGCGCCGTGCATGCCCGCGAGGAAGTTGTCTCTCCGGCGCACGTCGGCGAGCCACGCCGCGTCCTCCCCCTCGATGCGGCCCGTCTCGACGAGGTGACCCAGGTGGCGCAGCCGGTGCACGTGCGAGCGCATTCGCGCCTCGGCGTATCGCGTCGCCGTCCCTGTCTTGAGGATGAACGGCCAGTCGCTCGACTGCAGGAGGAGCAGCTCGCGGATCACCTGATCGAGCGCCTCGCCACGCAGCCCCTCCGCCCCGCGGTGATCGTCGACGAGCCGCTTCGCGTACCGCGTGGCGTGGTGCACGTGCCTCCACGTCGACGCCGCCTCCGGGCCGACCCACACCTCGCCGTAGCCGCCCGCCCCCCACGAGCTCGCGCTCGGCGTGGCCTCGGCGCACACCGGGTGCCGCACGAGGTACTCCCGCAGCGTGATCGCCTCCACCTCGCCGCCCGCCCCGTGCATCCGCCGGAAGACCGCCTCGAGGAACATGGGCCCCTCGAACCACCAGTGGCCGTAGAGCTCCGCGTCGTACGGGGCGACGACGATGGGCGGCACGGGCATCGTGCTCGCGAGGTGCTTCACCTGCGCGGCGCGGTTGAAGACGAAGTTGCCCGCGTGCTCCCTGGCCTTCTCGGCGGCGACGCCGGGCTGGTACGCCTGCTTCTCGACGTCCTTGCCCGTGATGCGAAAGTACTTCAGCCCCGTCATCAGCCGCGACCCGTCGCCCGCGACCTCCCCGTGGAGCTGGGACTCCGGCAGGTCGAACCCGATGTCGCGGTAGAAGTCCCGGTAGAAGGCATCCCCCGGGTAGCCCTCGTCGCGCGACCACACCTGCTTGCTCGACTCGGCGTCGCGCCCGAAGAACGCGACCCCGCTGGGGCTCGCGATGGGCGCGTGGACGCCGTACGGCGGCCTGGGTCGCGCGTTCGCGACGCCGTGGGTGTCGACGATCGTGAAGCGGATGCCGGCGCGGGCGATCTCGTCGTCGAAGTCGGGGTGGTAGGCGCACTCGGGGAGCCACGCGCCCGTCGGCCGGCGCCCCACGAGCCGCTCGAAGCCGCGCACGCCGAGCTCGAGCTGCGGGCGGATCCCCTCGCGCGCCGGCAGCATGCCCGGCAGGTAGCAGTGGGTGGCCGAGCACGTGAGAAGCTCGAGCCGGCCGGCGTCCCAGTGCTTCACCAGCCCGGCGACGACGTCCCCCTCGTGCCGGTCCCACACCGCCCGCATCCGCCCGAGGTGCTCCTTGTAGAAGGTGGCCACCGGCGCGAGCTTCTCGTCCCCCCAGAGCCGCTTCTGCTCCCTCGCCGCCAGCGTCTCCAGCCGCCCGAGGTGCTCGTGGAACCGCTGCCGGAGGAGCTCGTCCTTCATCATCGCCGCGAGGGGCGGCGTCACGCTCATCGTCAGCGCGAACGGCACCCCGTCCCCCGCCAGGTGGTCGAAGGCCTCGAGCAGCGGCAGGTAGCACTCGATGAGGGCCTCGTAGAGCCACCGCTCCTCGAGGTGCCGGGCATGCTCCGGATGCCGGATGAACGGCAGGTGCGCGTGGAGAACGAGGGCCAGGTAGCCTTCCGCCATGGGTCGTGGCCGGGGGTATCACGGCCCCGGCGGGACGTGCTTTACAAACGGCGTTCCGCCCGTATACTCCCGCGCCCCAGCAAACCCCGCCGCTACCACGACGGTACGGCTACCCAAGAGGGATTCCCATGTACGCGGTGTTCAAGACGGGCGGAAAGCAGTACCGGGTCGCCGCCGGCGATCAGGTCCGGGTGGAGAAGCTCCCCGGAAATGCGGGCGACACGGTGACGTTCGACCAGGTGCTCATGGTCGGCGGCGACGCGCTGAAGCTCGGCAAGCCGCTCGTCGGCGGTGCCAAGGTCGAGGCGAAGATCGTCACCCAGGGCCTGGGCAAGAAGCTCATCGTCTTCAAGTTCCGCCGCCGCAAGAACTACCGGCGCAAGAACGGGCATCGGCAGCCCTTCACGGCGCTCCAGATCGTCAACATCGTCGCCTGATCGGGAAGAGGCAGCCATGGCTCACAAGAAGGGTGCAGGCAGCACGCGCAACGGCCGGGGCTCCAGCGCCCAGCGGCGTGGCACGAAGGTCTACGGCGGCGAGAAGGTCAGCGCGGGGAGCATCCTCGTGCGCCAGGTCGGCTCGTCGATCCACGCGGGGCACAACGTCGGCGTCGGCTCGGACTACTCGCTCTTCGCCCTGGTCGACGGGGTGGTCAAGTACGAGTGGCGGTCGCGAACGCAGCGCAAGGTCTCCGTCTATCCCGCCACGCCGAGCTGAACCGGGGGTGCCCCCTCGGCTCCTGGCCGTCGATCTCGACGGCACGCTGCTCGATCCGACGGGAACCCCGCACGCGCACGACGTGAGGGCCATCCACGCGGCGCTCGCCGCGGGGGTCGCCGTGAGCATCGTCACGGGCCGGCTCTACTCGGGCACCCGGGGGACGGTGGAGGTGCTCGGTCTGCAGGGCGCCGTCGCCTGCGCGGACGGCAGCCACCTCGTGCGCGCCAGGGACCACACGACCCTGGTGCACATCGGCGTGCGCGACCTCCAGGCCGAGCGGCTGCGGAGCGCCTTCGCGCGCGCGGGGGTGGCCACCTTCGTCTTCGCGCGGGACGCCATCGGGCACGACGTCGCCGGGGCGCCGTTCGTGGATTACGTCGCCACGTGGTCGAGCGACGTGCGCGTCGTGGCGGACGTCTTCCAGCACGAGCTGTGGGCGGCCGAGGAAGGCGTGACGGCAGTGGTCGCCGTGGGCAAGCGGGACGAGGTCACGGGCGTCGTCGCCGAGCTGGAGCGCGAGCTCCCCGGCGCGGTGATCGCGGCGGCCTTCCCCATGCGTCGCGGCAGCCACGTCGGGCTCTGGGCGATGATCGTGCGCTCGTCCATCGGCACGAAGGGGACGGCGCTGGCGTGGATCGCCCAGCACGAGGGCATCGCGCTGAAGGACACCGTCTGCGTCGGGGACTGGATCAACGACGTGCCGATGTTCGAGGTCGCCGGGCGCTCGTTCGTGATGGGCCAGGCGCCCGCCGAGGTGAAGGCCAGGGCGACGGACGTGCTGCGGATGACCTCGGAGCAGGGGGGCGGCGTGGCGCACGCGCTACGGGAAGCATTCGGGATCGACGTGGGGTGACCGAGCCCCCCCCGGCGCCCTTGCTCCGCCCCCGTTTCTGGGACACCATCTCTGTTGACTATGATTTTCAACTTCGGCCCGAGCCCGCTCTAAGGCCGCGCATGCGCGCCCTCCTCCTCGTCGCCGTGCTCGGCCTCGCGGGCTGCACGCAGGCCGCCGCCCCGGATGGGCCGCCCATCGCGTCGCTGCACTCCCACCAGTGCGGCCGGTGCCACGTCCCGCCCGAGCCGAGGACGCGGACGCGCGCCCAGCTGGAGGAGGCGTTCACGCGGCACGACCGGCGCGTGCACATGTCGCACGACGACTGGCAGGCGATGATCGACTACCTGGCCGCGCCCGCGAACTGAGCGACGGGCCCCCCCTCAGTCGAATCCGGCGTCGAGGAGCGGACCGCCGTCGGTCACGTTCATGAGCACGCTGTCCTGGTTGAGCGTGCAGGGGGGCGCATCGGCCGACTGGCTCTGGAGGATGCCGAGCTGGAACGTCGTGCCGTCGTCCGTGCCGAAGAAGTGCGCCGAAGGGCTCAGTGTCCCCGTGACGCTCGGCGCGCCCATGTGGAGCTGGACGTTCGGGCTCGCGACCGTCGACAGATCGAGGTCGATCTGGAAGGAGACCCACTGGCCGAAGGGAAAGCTGGGCAGCGACGCGACGTTTACCGGAGACCCCTGGACGATCACTTCTTTCAGCGTCACCGTCCCCGACGAGTCGACCACGAGGACGAGGAAATAGTTGGTGGCGAGCGTCAGCTTGAAGAGCGCCGTGCCGAACGGCGCCGCGGCGGGGCACGACGCGGGCACGAGGACGGACAGCTCGATGAACGCCTTGGCGATGTGCAGCTGGCCGTACGTCACCGTGAGCGCGGCGGTGGCGCCCGTCATGTTGGACTGGGCGGTCGAGACGAGGAGCGACCCGGGCCCGTTCAGCGAGGCGTCCAGATCGAGCGTCGCTGTGGAGGTGGCCCCCGGAAAGAGGGTGGTGCCGGTGAAGCCGTTGGTGCCGCCGAGGAGTGAGCCCTCGTCGAAGTCGTCGCACAGGGCGCTGAGCTTGCCGATGAAGGAGCACAAGGTGACGGTCCCCGCCTCGGCGTCGCTCCCGGCCTCCGCCTCGACCGCGGCATCGCCCCCGGCCTCCGGGGCGGCCTCCGAGTCCACGGCGACGTCCGCCGTCCCATCGACCGAGGCGTCCGCGTCCGCCCCGCTCGCCTCGGCCCCGGCATCCGGGGCTGCCTCACCTGCCGCTCCTTCGACCGCGCTCTCCACCGCCCCTTCGACGCCGCCCTCCGCGCCGGCGTCGACGGAAGCGTCCACGCCTCCGTCCTCCACCGTGAGATCCTGGATCCCCACCAGGGAGCGGCACCCCGCCAGGCCGAGCGTGACGAGGAGAGCCTGCCGCCGGACACGCGTGCGGAGCCCCCACATCGTCCCAGAATACGCGCGCCCGGCCTGGTAGCGTCGTTCTTCGTGAACGGCGCACGCCAGGCCGGGCTACGGCTGCAGATCGTCCTCGCGCTGGCGGGGCTCATGCTGCTCGCCTTCGTGCCGCTGTTCTTCGCGGTGGCGAGCCTGACGCAGGCGACCGTCGCGGGCGCCAAGGAGCAGGGGGCGCGGGTCCTGGGGAGGGCGATCGCGGCGCACGTGGCGGATGCGCGGGCGGGCGGGGCGTCCGGCGCGATCGCGCGGGCGCTCGAAGGGCACGTGGGGTGGGACGACGTCGACGCGATCTGCGTGTTCACGCAGGGCGGGGAGCGGGTCACGTGCGCCGGCTCTCCCGCCGACGCGGCCTCGATGAAGGCGCCGCCCCCGGGGAGCGCGGAGGCGGCGACGGTGGTGCACGGCGCGACGGGGCGGGCGCTGGAGGTGCTCTCGCCGGCGGGCGACGTGGCGGTCGTGATGCGGGTTCGTCTCGACGACGCGGGCGTGGCGAGCGCGTCGCTGGTGCGCCTGGTGGCCCTCTACATGCTGACCTTCGCCCTGGCGCTCAGTGTCTTCGCGTACTTCTCGCTGACGCGCCTCATCGTGCGCCCCATCGAGCACCTCGTCGACGCCGCCGACCGCGTGGCGAGCGGCGCACGCACGCTGCGCGTCCCGAGGAGCGGCGCGCGCGAGCTCATCGAGCTGGGGACGAGCGTGCAGTCGATGACGGCGAAGCTCATCGCGGAGGAGGCCAAGCTGCTCCTGAAGATCGACGAGCTGACCGAGACGACCACGCGCCTCACCCAGGCGCAGGCGCAGCTCGTGCGGAGCGAGCGCATGGCGAGCGTCGGGAGGCTCGCGGCCGGCGTGGCGCACGAGATCGGCAACCCCATCGCGGCCCTGATGGGCATGGAGGAGCTGCTCCTGGACGGGGATCTGCCCGCAGAGACGCAGCGAGACTTCCTGCAGCGCATGCGAAAGGAGACGGACCGCATCCACACGGTCCTGCGGGACCTGCTCGACTTCGCGCGCCCCGAGCAGGCGACCGACGCCGCGAGCGGATCGCCCATGCCCGCCGACGTGCGGTCCGTCGTCGGCGACGTGGTGGCCCTCGTGAAGCCGCAGAAGTCGTTCCGGGCCGCGCACGTGGAGGTCGACATCGAGGGCGAGCCGCACGTCGCTCTCCCGGCGCCCCGCCTGACGCAGGTGCTGCTGAACCTCGTGCTCAACGCCGGCGCGGCGGTCGCGACGACGAGGAAGGACGACGGTCGGGTCACCGTGCGCGTGCGGGACGCGGGCGACCGGGTGCGCATCGAGGTGGAAGACGACGGACCGGGCGTCGCGCCGGGGGTGCGCGATCGCCTGTTCGAGCCGTTCGTGACGACCAAGGAGGTCGGCGAAGGCACGGGGCTGGGGCTCGCGGTGTGCCGCGGGCTGGTGGAATCGGCGGGCGGGGAGATCGCCCTCGACGGGGCGTACACGGGTGGGACGAGGTTCGTGGTCGTGCTGCCCGCCGCGGGGAAGTGACCCTCACTGCTCGGGAGGCAGGAACGACTCCAGCGGCACCACGTCGAGCCTCTCCGCGGCGAGCGCGTCGAGGATGAGCGGGAGCGCCTTCACCGCCGCCGGCTCGCGGTTCCCCTTCTCGGGTGCGTCGTGGAGAAGGACGATGGCGCCGTCGCGGAGGTCCCTCCGGACGCGCGACACGACGTCCTCCACGTTCGCCGAGGCCACGCCGTCGCGACCCGCCGCGCTCCAGCCGACGACGGTGAGGTCCAGCTTGTCGACGACGCGCGCGATGACCGGGTTGGTGTGCCCGATGGGCGGGCGAAAGAGCGTCGGGCGGCTCCCGGTGAGCTTCTCCAGCGCCGCGATCCCGCGCTCCAGATCCCCGCGCACGCGCCCTTCCCTCCGCAGCGCGAAGAGGCGGTCGTGCGCGTACGAGTGCAGGCCCACGGCATGCCCCGCGTCGAGGATCGCGCGCACCACGTCCGGGTGCTCCTCGGCCTTGCGGGCCACGAGGAAGAACGTGGCCTTCGCATCGTGCCTGGCCAGGGTCGCCAGCACGCGCGGGGTCCACTTGGGGTGGGGGCCGTCGTCGAACGTGAGCGCGACGCCGCGTGCGCCGCGCGGACCGCGGACCACCGCATCGACGAAGACGCGCCACCGCAGGACCAGGACTCCCGCGAGGACCAGCGCGAAGTACGCGGTCATCGCCGCGGCCGACAGCTCCAGCGGCGGCGGTCCCACCAGGATCGCGCGAAACGACATCACGAGAACCCCCACCGTCGCTAGGTAGAGGACGACGCGCGCGGGCGGCATGGGCATCCCCCCGGTGCGAGGCTCAGCGCTTCGCGCGCTTCGGTGCGACGGGCGCGGCTTCCTCGGCCTCGCCCTCGTCGTCGGCCGCGACGCGCTTCTGCGCCTTGCCGTTGGCCTTCTCGTCGGCCACGCGCTTCTTCGTCTTCGAGGCGTCGCCCTTCTCCTCGTCCTTGTCCGCGCCTCCCGTGTTGTCGAGCTCGAAGAACCCGCCGAGGACAGCCGCCACGGCGGGGAGGGCGAGCGCCGGGACGGAGCCGATGAAGGCAGCTTGAACGTCCGCAGGTGTCGCGCCGGGCATGAGGAAGGCCACATCAGGAGCCGGGATGGTCCCCCACTTGCGAAGGGCGAACATGAGCCCTGCCGCGATGAGCGCCCCGAAGAAGGCCTTGAGCCCCGCCTCGATCTTGGCTCCCGACGCCCAGATGGGCTTCCCCGCTACGAGCCCGGTGAGCACTCCGGTGACCGCAGCGGCGAGGTAGGCCAGCACGCTGCCGCCGGTGTCCGGCGTGAAGAGGGGCATGTGCAGGCCGGCCACCAGCGCGGCCGCGGCGAGGCCCCCGACGATGACGCCCAGGATCAGGCCGATGAAAAGGCGGCGCAGCATGCGAGCCTATAGCGTGGCCATGCGGCCGACCCACGTCAACGACGACCGCCTCATGCGCCATTCTCCGCCAGCCGGGGCCCCAGCCGCGTCCGGCGGTCCTCACGCCTGCGCTGGGAGAGGGCGATCTCCAGCGCCCGTGGGTCGCACACGAGGACGACGAGGCGCTTCCCGCGGGTCACGGCCGTGTAGAGCAGGTTCTTGGAGAGCATCACGAAGTGGGTGGTGAGGAGCGGGATGACGACGGCGGGGTACTCGCTCCCCTGGGATTTGTGCACGGTACAGGCGTAGGCGAGGACCAGATCGTCCAGGTCGGCCGCCGCGAAGGCGACCTCCCTGTCGTCGAAACGGATGGTCATCGCGCTCTCTTCCGGATCGATGCTCGTGATGAAGCCCACGTCGCCGTTGAAGACGTTCTTGTCGTAGTCGTTCCTCAGCTGCATCACCTTGTCGCCGACCCGGTAGGTGCGCGCCCCGCGGACGAGGGCGTCGCCGCGGGGGTTGATGGCGGCCTGCAGGGCCTCGTTGAGGGCGATGGCGCCGGCGGGGCCGCGGTTCATGGGGGTGAGCACCTGCACATCGCGGACGGGATCGAGACCGAAGCGGTTGGGGATCCGCTGGGTGACGAGCTCGATGAGGGTGTCGCGTGCGTGCTCGGGATCGCGCCGCTCGACGATGTAGAAGTCGGCGTTGGATCCGGCGGGCGCGGAAATGGGCGGCTCGCCGTCGTTGATGCGGTGGGCGTTGGTGACGATGAGGCTGCGCGCGGCCTGGCGGAAGATCTGGCGCAGGCGCACCGACGGCACGGCGCCGGAGGCGATGACGTCGCGCAGGATGGCGCCGGGGCCGACGCTGGGGAGCTGGTCGACGTCGCCGACCAGGATGAGCCGCGTTCCGGGGGCGATGGCCTGGGTGAGAGCGTCGGCCATCGGGAGATCGAGCATCGACGCTTCGTCGACGATGACGGCCCCGCACTCGATGGGGCGGCCCCTGTCGCGCTTGAACGCGTACTTCTTGGGGTCGAACTCGAGCAGGCGGTGCAGGGTGGTCGCCTCGGCGCCGGTGGCCTCGCTCATCCGCTTGGCCGCGCGCCCCGTCGGCGCGGCGAGGCGCACGTCCACCTTGGAGCCGGCGAGCACGGCGAGGATGGCTCGCACGATGGTCGTCTTCCCGACGCCGGGCCCCCCCGTGACGACCAGCACCTGGCGCCGCGAGGCCTCCTCCACGGCGCTTCGCTGCTCCGGCGCCAGCTCGACGCCGGCCCGCGACTCGAACGCCTTCACCGCGGCGTCGACTCCGGCGAGCCTCCTCGCAGGAGCGCGCGCGATCTCCGCGAGGCGACGCGCGAGGCGCACCTCGGCGTCGAACATCTCCGAGGCGTAGACGATGCGAGCCCCGTCCTCTAGCTCGACCACGGCGCGACCCGCCATGACCAGCGCCCGCACGGCCTGCTGGAGCCGCTCCTGCACGGCGGTGTCTTCGGCCTCGAGGCCCAGCATCGGCGCGGCCCGCGCGAGCAGCTCCTCCTCGGAGGTCCAGACGTGGCCCGCCTCGGTGACGTCGTGCAGCACCTGGAGCACGCCGGCCTGCATGCGCTCCGGCGAGTCGGTGGCCACGCCGATGGAGGTCGCGATGCGGTCCGCCGTCTTGAAGCCGACGCCGTGGACGTCGAGGGCGAGTCGGTACGGATCGCGCGAGACGATGCTCATCGCGTTCGCCCCGTATCGCCGGACGATCCGCATCGCGAGGGCGGTGGTCGCCCCGTGGGCCTGGAGGAAGACCATCACGTCGCGCAGTGCCCTCTGCTCGCGCCACGCCTTGACGAGCGCCGTCCGCCGCTTGGCGCCGAGCCCCTCGACCTCGGCGAGGCGGTGCGCCTCCTCGTCGAGCACCTTGAGCGAGTCGAGGCCGAACGCCCCCACGATGCGCTGCGCCAGCTTGGGCCCGACGCCCTTGATGAGCCCCGACGCGAGGTACTTCTCCAGGCCGGCGAGGGTGTCCGGCGCCAGCTCGATGACCGACTCCACGCGGAGCTGCTCGCCGTGCTTCCGGTCGACCACGATCTGCCCGCGCACGCGGATCCGCGCGCCGAGGGCCATGGGCGGGAACGTCCCGATGACGGCCAGGCGGTCGGCCCGCCCCTCGACCGCCAGCTTGAGGACACGAAAGCTCGACTCGGCGCTCTCGAAGGTGATGCGCTCGACGACACCCTCGACGACCGTCTCGGAGCGCACGGCGGCGGCCACGCTAACATAGGCCCCGTCGATGTCTGCCCTCGTCGCCTATACCCTGGTCACCTTCGGATCGGTCTTCTCCATCGTCGACCCGTTCGCAGCGGTCCCCATCTTCCTCGCCCTGGCCGGTGGGCAGCCGCCACGGGAGCTGGCCAAGACCGCCTTCCGCGCGTCGGCGACGTGTTTCGTCGTCCTGTCGGTGTTCGGCATCGCAGGCAACTTCATCTTCAGCTTCTTCGGGATCACGCTGCCGGCCTTCAAGATCGCGGGCGGCATCCTGCTCTTCGGGGTGGGCCTGGAGATGATGCGCGCCAAGCGCAGCGCCACGAGGTCGACGGACGAAGAGGAGCGGGACGCCGAGTCGAAGGAGGACGTGGGCCTCATCCCGCTGGGTCTGCCGCTCCTCTCGGGACCGGGGGCCATCGCGACGGTGATGGTGCTGGTGGGCAAGGCCAAGGACCTCCCGCAGCGGGTGACCCTCTTCGCCGTCATCGCGGTGGTGAGCCTCGTCTCGTTCCTCGTGCTGCGGTCCGCGTCGCTGGTGTTGCGCGTCCTGGGGAAGACGGGCATGAACGTGATCGGCCGCGTGATGGGCCTCATCCTGGCCGCATTGGCGATGCAGTTCGTGCTCGACGGGGTGCACGAGGCGTTCCCGACGCTCCTCGGGAAGTGAGCCTCAAGCTCCCCGGCTGACCTCGTCGACCCACGCGTCGATGAGGCGGCGGGCGATGCTGAGGCGCGGAGGGATCGGCGGGAGGGCGTCGGCGCGGAACCACTGCGCCTCGAGGATCTCCTTCTCGTCGGGGTGGATCGCCCCTCCGACCCAGCTTGCAGTGAAGCCCACCATCAGCGAGTGCGGGAACGGCCAGGGCTGGCTCCCGAAGTAGCGGATGTCCGCCACCTCGATGCCCACCTCCTCGCGGATCTCGCGCGCCACCGTCTGTTCCAGCGTCTCGCCGATCTCCACGAAGCCGGCCAGGGTGCTGAAGAACGGCAGCGGGAACCTCGCCCCCCGCGCGAGGAGCGCCTCGGCCCCGCGTCTGACCAGGACGATGACCGCCGGCGCGATTCGCGGATAGGACAGCAACCCGCACGCGGGGCAGCGCATGCACCTCTCGTCGGGGAGGCGCTCGGTCGGCGTCGCGCAGCGGCCGCAGTAGCGGTGCGTCGCGACCCACTCGAGGACCTGCGTGGCCGCCCCGGCCTCCAGGAACCCCGCTTCCCCGAGCAGCGCGAACCCCTCACGCAGGCCGACGACGGCCAGAGGCTCCGGCAGCACCGCGTCGCCCGGAACCGCCAGCGCCCGCCCTCCGCCCGTATCCTCCGCATTCGACGCATCCAGCCCGAGGAGGCCGACGTCAGCCTCCGTCGGCAATACCGCCCCTCCCGCCTCGCGGCGGACGACGAGCCCCTTGGGATGGACCAGGTACCAGCTCAAAAGAAAACCCCGAGGACCGTGTAGGTCCTCGGGGCCGTCATTGCCAGCCTTCTCCGAGAGGCAGAAGGCTGGTGGATTTCGTCCGAGACCGAGCGATGGCTAGGAGGCCGAGTAAGCCGTACTCACGTACGGCGCACGAGGCCGACGACGCCAGCGCGAAGGGATCGGGCGAAAGGCACCTGCCTTCTAGAAGTCGCCGTGCCCGTGACCCGCATGCCCACCGCCGCCGCCGTTCTTCTCGTCCTTCGGACGCTCGGCGACGAGGCACTCCGTCGTCAGCATCAAGCCGGCGACGCTGCCCGCGTTCTGCAGTGCCGTGCGGACGACCTTCACCGGGTCGATGACGCCCATGGCGAGGAGCTCGCCGTAGGTGTCCGTGGCCGCGTTGTAGCCGAAGTCGCCCTTGCCCTCGCGGACCTTGTTGACGACGATCGACCCCTCGAGCCCCGCGTTCTGCGAGATCATGCGGAGCGGCTCCTCGAGCGCGCGCCGGATGATCTGCACGCCGAAGCGCTGCTCCTCGTTGACCTTGAGACCGTCGAGCGAGGCCTGACCGCGCAGCAGCGCGACGCCGCCGCCGGCGACGATGCCCTCTTCGACGGACGCGCGGGT
>Ga0209415_10007127_pt1 | contig 19586 bp, 17 predicted proteins | sample PeaSoiSIISIP2007_FD_187696 | JGI IMG/M metagenome (GOLD analysis project Ga0209415, IMG submission 187696) | Peat soil microbial communities from Weissenstadt, Germany - SII-SIP-2007 (SPAdes) (version 2) | ecosystem: Environmental > Terrestrial > Soil > Wetlands > Peat | place: Germany... | reverse complement strand
CGGTGGGCTGGCTGTGCACGGCGGGCTGGCTGCGCAGGGCGGGCTGGCTGCGCAGGGCGGGACGGCTGCGCAGGGCGGGACGGCTATGCACGGCGAGCCGGCAGTACACGGCGGGCCGGCTGCGCGGGAACAATCCCCGAACGGCGTGCGAGACCTAAATCGAGATAGTACTTGACTTTCGATCTTGCGATAGTACGTAATGGAGACGGCCCAGACGACGGCGCGCGGGACCCGGATGGCATGCCCGGCGCCACCGGCGCACAGGACGCGACCGGCGGACAGGAACGGTGGACACGGAATGGCGATAATCGAGGCGCACGGGCTCGCCCGGACCTTCACCAGCCGCAGGCAGACGGTGGAGGCGGTCCGCGGCGTCGATCTGACCGTGCGGCAGGGCGAGATCGTCGGCTTCCTCGGCCCTAACGGCGCGGGCAAGACCACGACGCTGAGAATGCTCACCACTCTGCTGCGGCCGACCGCGGGGACCGCGACGGTCGCCGGAGCCGACCTGCTCCGCGACCCGGTCGGCGTCCGGCGCAGAATCGGCTATGTACCGCAGGCGATCGGCGTGACCGCGGGCGGCACCGACCCGAACTGCCTGGTCGGCGAGGAAATGGCGATCCAGGGCAGGCTCTACCGGCTGTCCGCCGGGCAGGCCGCCGAGCGTGCCAGGCTGCTGACCGATCAGCTGGAGCTGACCGGGCTTGAGGACCGGCTGTGCAAGACGCTCTCCGGCGGCCAGCGACGGCGCCTGGATATCGCGCTCGGCCTGGTGCACGCCCCCGTCGTGGTCTTCCTCGATGAGCCCACGACCGGGCTCGATCCGCAGAGCCGCAGCAACCTGTGGGAGCACATCGCCGGGCTCAGGGCCAGGCTCGGCACCACCGTCTTCCTCACCACGCACTACCTGGAAGAGGCCGACGCGCTGTGCGACCGGGTGCTGGTGATCGACAACGGGAAGATCATCGCCGAGGGCGTCCCCGAGGAGCTCAAGCGCAGGATCTCCGGCGATGTGGTCACCCTCAGCGTGAGCGGCGACCCGGCCAGGGCGAAGGCGATCCTGACCGGGCATCCGGGCGTCCGCGAGATCAGCGCCGACGGCCGGGCGATCCGGATGACGGTGGAGCACGGCGAGGAGGCGCTGCCCGGGATGCTCCGCGCGCTCGACGGCGACGGCATCACGATGGAGTCCATCCAGCTCGCCCGGCCGACTCTGGATGACGTCTTCCTGACCCTCACCGGCCGCTCGCTGCGCGACGATTCGCCGTCGGGCAGCCAGGGGCCGGCCGAGACCGACGACAGCGCGCTGGCCAGCGCGGGACGGAGCCACCAGTGACCGCCACCATCGTGACCGCCCCGCAGTCGGCGGCGGAGCAGGACCAGTCTGGTCCGGTCATCTTCCTGGCCGACACCATGCTGATCTTCAGGCGCCAGCTCCGGCTGTCGCTGCGGAACCCGGTCTGGGTGATCGTCGGGCTCATCCAGCCGGTGCTCTACCTGGCATTCTTCGGTCCGCTGCTGGCCAGGATCGCGAGCGGCGGCGGCATGCCCGGGGTGTCGTCCGGCAATCCGTACGGCTTCTTCGTGCCCGGGCTGCTGATCCAGCTTGGCCTGTTCGGCGCGGCGTTCGTCGGCTTCTCGATCATCGCCGACTGGCGGGCAGGTGTGATCGAGCGGTTCCGGGTGACGCCGGTCGGCCGGATGGCGCTGCTGGCGGGCCGGGTGCTGCGCGACGTCGTCACGCTGTCGGTCCAGGCGGTCGTGCTCGTGCTCGCCGGGCTCGCGTTCGGGCTGCGAGCGCCGCTGGCCGGGGTGCTGATCGGCCTGGCCTTCGTGGCGGTGGTGGCGGTCAGCCTGTCGGCGCTCTCCTACACCGTCGGCCTGCTGCTGAAGAGCGAGGACGCGCTGGCGCCGCTGATCAACATGATCGTGGTGCCGCTGATGCTGCTGTCCGGCATCATGCTGCCGATGACGCTTGGCCCGGCCTGGCTGCGCGACGTGGCCAGGGCGACCCCGTTCGGCTACATCATCAACGCGATGCGGGACGCGTTCGCCGGGCACTACTTTAACTCGATCGTGGCCGAGGGCATCGGGGTCTCGGTCGGCCTGGCGATCGTCTGCCTGTGGCTGGCCGGCCGCGCGTTCGTCAGGGAGAACGCCTGACCCGGCGCGCTCCCCGCGGCTAGCGGGCAGCCATCAGCCCGTGCAGCGTGGCGAGGTCGAGCTGGGCGAGCGAGCCGGCCACCAGCCGGCCTGGCCGCTCGGGGATCGGCACCAGGCTTGGCACCGCCACGGTCGCGCAGCCCGCGGCCTCGGCCGCGGCAACGCCGCTCGGTGAGTCCTCCAGCGCCACGCAGAACCTGGGATCGGCCCCGATCAGCGCCGCCGCGAGCTGATAGGGCTCAGGGTGCGGCTTGGAGTTGCGCACGTCGGCGCCGCACACGGTGACGTCGAACCCGACGCCGAGGTATGCCAGCCTGCCGAGCACGGCGTCCATGATGACCCGCTCGGACGACGTCACAAGCGCGCAAGGGAGTCCGGCGGCCCGCACCTGCGCATGCAGCTCGACCGCGCCTGGCATGACCGCGAGCTCGCGCTCGGCGATCAGCCGCGCCATTCCGCCGAGAAGCCAGTCGGCCACGTCGTCAGGGCTGGCCCGCACGATGGCCCGGTCGAGCAGGTATCCGACGCTGCGCTGCAGTGAGCCGCCGACCAGGGCGTGCTGGTCGCGGGACGTCCAGGTGCCGCCGAGCCGGGCCATCACGACGCTCTCGACCTCGAACCAGAGCGGCTCGGAATCGACAAGCAGCCCGTCCATGTCGAACATGACGGCTTGAAGCCCGCCGCCCGCGGCCGCTCCGCGGTCTCCGCCGGCCGCCGGCTCCGTGCGCGAGCGCATCAGGTGCTGAAGTACCTTGCCTCGGGATGATGAGCGATCAGCGCGTCGGTGGACTGCTCAGGCGCCAGCTGGAACTCCTCCGACAGCGTCACCCCGATCCGCTCCGCGTCGAGCAGCCGCATCACCTTCGCCCGGTCTTCCAGGTCCGGGCAGGCGGGGTAGCCGAAGGAGTACCGGCAGCCCTGGTAGCCGACCCGGAGGATCCCGTCCAGGTGCTCAGGGTCGGCGTCGCTGATCCGGAGCGCCTCGCGGATCCTGGCATGCCAGTACTCGGCCAGCGCCTCGGCCAGCTGCACAGAAAGCCCGTGCAGCTCCAGGTAGTCCCGGTAGGCGTGCTTGGCGAACAGCTCGGCGGTCGCCTCGCTGATCTTCGGCCCGATCGTGACCAGCTGGAACGCGACCACGTCGGTCACGCCGGACGACCGCGGCCTGAAGAAGTCGGCCAGGCAGAGCCGCCGGTCCCGGCGCTGCCTGGGGAAGCTGAACCGCTCGCGCTCGCCGCCGTCGGCATCGAGCACGATCAGGTCGTCGCCCTCGCTCACGCAGGGGAAGTAGCCGTGCACCACGGCCGCCTGGAGCAGGCCCTCGGTCTGTGCCCGCTCCAGCCACATCCGGAGCCGCGGCCTGCCCTCGGTCTCGGCCAGTTCCTCGCGGCTGGGGCCGCTGCCGCCCCTGGTCGGCTTCAGCCCCCACTGACCGAGGAACAGCGCTCGCTCGTCGAGGAAGCCGACGTAGTCCGACAGCTGGATTCCCTTGACCACCCTGGTGCCCCAGAAAGGCGGCTGCGGCACCGGTGCCTGCGGGGATACGTCGGAACGGACCGATCCCCCGACTGCCGGACCGGTGGCCTGATCACGCCCGGCCAGATCTGGGCCGGCGCCGCCGTGCCCGGTGCCCGGCCGGCCCGACGCCGAGAGCCGCCGCTCGCGCAGCGCGGGCAGAGTCGCACCTGGCACGCCGCGCTTGACCGCCATCAGCGCGTCCATCAGCCGCAGGCCCTCGAACGCGTCCCTGGCGTACCTGACCTCCCCGTCGAACAGGCTGGCCAGATCCTGCTCGACGTAGGAGCGGGTGAGCGCGGCGCCGCCGAGCAGCACCGGCCACCGGCCCGCCAGGCCGCGCGAGTTCAGCTCGGCCAGGTTGTCCCGCATCACCACCGTCGACTTGACCAGCAGCCCGGACATGCCGATCACGTCGGCCTCATGTTCCGTCGCTGCCTGAACGATCGCCGAGATCGGCTGCTTGATGCCGAGATTCACCACGTCGTAGCCATTGTTGGAGACGATAATGTCGACCAGGTTCTTGCCGATGTCGTGCACGTCGCCCTTGACGGTGGCGAGCACGATCTTGCCCTTGCCCGCCTCCCCCGACCGCTCCATGTGCGGCTCGAGGTAGGCCACGGCGGCCTTCATCACCTCGGCCGACTGCAGCACGAACGGCAGCTGCATCTGCCCGGAGCCGAACAGGTCGCCGACCGTCTTCATCCCGTCGAGCAGGACGTCGTTGACGATCTCCAGGGCCGGCCGCCTGGTCAGTGCCTCTTCCAGGTCGGCTTCCAGCCCGATCCGCTCGCCGTCGATGATCCGGCGCTTGAGCCGCTCCCACAGCGGCAGCCCGTACAGCTCGGCGGCCCTGCTTGCCTTCAGCGTGGCGGCATCGACGCCGTCGAATAGCTCAAGCAGCCTGGTCAGCGGATCGTAGCCGTCCTTTCTGCGGTCGTAGACCAGATCCAGCGCGACCTGCAGCTGCTCTTCAGGGATCCGGGCGATCGGCATGATCCTGGCGGCGTGCACGATCGCCGAGTCCAGCCCGGCCCGCACGCACTCGTGGAGGAAGACCGAGTTCAGTACCGCCCTGGCGGCCGGATTCAGGCCGAACGAGACGTTGGAGACGCCGAGCGTGGTCTGCACGTCCGGATACCGGCTCTTAACCTCGCGGATCGCCTCGATGGTCTCGATCGCATCCCGGCGGGTCTCCTCCTGGCCGGTGGCGATCGGGAACGTCAGGCAGTCCACGATGATGTCGGACGTGCGCATCCCCCAGTTGCCGGTCAGATCGTCGATCAGGCGGCTGGCGACGGCGGCCTTCCACTCCGCGGTCCTGGCCTGGCCCTGCTCGTCGATGGTCAGCGCGATCACGGCGGCGCCGTGCTCGCGGATGATCGGCATCACCCGGGCGATCCGGGAATCAGGCCCGTCGCCGTCCTCGTAGTTGACCGAGTTGACCACCGCCCGGCCGCCAAGCTGCTCAAGCCCGGCCCTGATCACCTCTGGCTCGGTGGAGTCGAGCACCAGCGGCAGGGTCGCGGCGGTGGCCAGCCTGCTGGCGAGCTCGGTCATGTCGGTCGCGCCGTCCCTGCCGACGTAGTCCACGCAGAGGTCGAGCAGGTGGGCGCCGTCCCTCGTCTGCGCCCTGGCTATCTCCACGCAGTCATCGAGCCGGCCCGCGAGCATCGCCTCGCGGAACGCCTTCGAGCCGTTGGCGTTGGTCCGCTCGCCGATCGCGAGGAACGCGGTGTCCTGGCGGAACGGCACATGCTGGTAGAGGGAGGCGACTCCGGGCTCCGGCCGCGGCCTGCGCCTGGCCAGCGGCCGCCCGGCCAGCCTGGCGGTCACCTCGGCCAGGTGCTCGGGCGTGGTGCCGCAGCAGCCGCCGACCAGCGCCAGCCCGAACTCCCTGACAAACGTCTCGTGCGCGCTGGCCAGCTCGTCGGGCGTGACCGGATAGTAGGCCCCGCTCGAGGTCAGCTCGGGCAGGCCCGCGTTCGGCATGCAGGACACCGGCAGCCGCGAGTGCGCGGACAGGTAACGCAGGTGCTCGCTCATCTCGGCGGGCCCGGTGGCGCAGTTAAGCCCGATCATGTCGACGCCGAGCGGCTCGAGCGCGGTCAGCGCCGCTCCGATCTCGCTGCCGAGCAGCATCGCGCCGGTCGTCTCGATGGTCACCTGCGCGATCAGGAGGACATCGCGGCCGGCGGTGCCCGCCACGGAACCCGGGGTGCTGGCCCGGGGGGTCGTCCCCCCGGAACCCCCCGGGGTGCCGGCCCGGGGGGACGGCCCCACGGAACCCCCCGCGAGAGCGGCGATCGCCCGTTTCGCCCCGATGATCGCGGCCTTGGCCTGCAGCAGGTCCTGGCAGGTCTCGACGATCAGCGCGTCGGCGCCGCCGCTGAGCAGGCCGGAGGCATTGGCCTGGTAGGCGTCGCGCAGCGCGGCGAACCCGACATGACCGAGCGTGGGCAGCTTGGTGCCTGGGCCGATCGAGCCGAGCACCCAGCGCGGCCGCTCGGAGGTTGCCGCGGCGTCCGCCGCCTCGCGTGCGATCCTGGCCCCGGCCTCGGATAGCTCGTAGATCCGGTCGGCGATGCCGTACTCGCCGAGGTTGCCGAGATTGGCGCCGAAAGTGTTCGTGGAGATGCAGTCGACACCCGCGTCCAGGTACCCGTCGTGCACCTCGCGGACGATGTCCGGGCGGGTGATGTTGAGTATCTCGTTGCAGCCTTCGTGGCCGGCGAAATCGTCCAGAGTTGCCGCGCTGCCCTGGAGCATCGAGCCCATCGCGCCGTCGGCGATGACGACACGTTCGGCGATGGCAGCGCGCAGCGGCCGGGGCGGCGGGTGGGCGGTTGGCGTCATGATCCCCCTATCCTAAGCGCCATCGCGGGACACGTAGGCTGGGGCCGTCAGCTATCAGGCGCCGCCGCGGCGGTTCGCGGCGGATGCGGCACGGGTCCGGGGAGGTGGCTTCAGATCGAGCTCGACGGCATCTCAGGACTGACCTCGCCCGCGGTCATCGCGGCATTTGAGGGATGGAACGACGCGGGAGAGGCTGCCAGCGCGGCCATCACCCATCTGGGCGCCGCCTGGGATGCAAGCGCGATCGGCGAGATCGATCCTGAGGACTACTACGACTTCCAGGTCACCAGGCCGGTGCTCGAGGTCACCGACGGCCGCACCCGCCGTCTGGCCTGGCCGACGACGAGGCTGACCCTGGCGCATCCCGCGGGGCTCGGCAGGGATCTGATCCTGGTGCACGGGATCGAGCCGAACATGCGCTGGCGCGGCTTCTGCGATGACCTTGTCGGCGCCTTTACCGAGGCAGGCGCCGAGCTCGTGGTCCTGCTCGGCGCGCTGCTCGCCGACTCGCCGCACACCCGCCCGGTCCCGGTGACCGCAGCGGCCTCCGACCAGAAGCTGGCCGCTGCGCTGCAGATCGAGCCGGTCGACTACCAGGGCCCGACCGGAATCGTCGGAGTGCTCCAGGACGCCTGCACGACGGCCGGCATCCCGGCCGTGTCGCTGTGGGCCGCCGTGCCGCATTACGTGGCGCAGCCGCCGAGCCCGAAGGCGACCCTGGCGCTGCTGCACGGAGTCGAGGACATCCTGGACGCCCCGATGCCGCTCGCGGACCTGCCCGACGAGGCGCGGGCCTGGGAGCGGGGCGTGGATGAGCTGGCGGAGCAGGATACCGAGGTGGCCGATTACGTCCGGGCGCTCGAGGAGGCCAAGGACGCCACCGACCTGCCCGAGGCGAGCGGTGACGCGATCGCCCGCGAGTTCGAGCGCTATCTTCGCCGCCGCGGTGACCGCGGCGAGCACGGCGGCGCCCGCTGATGTAACGCGGTTTCATGATCACGCGGTTTCTCAGTCGCCGCGACCGAGCAGGCCGCGTGATCATGAACGAGGGGCTCGCGTAAGCGAGTGGTGCGCAGGCTAGCTAGATGGGCGGCCAGGGAACGGCGGGCCAGTCTTCCGGCGGGTAGGGGTGCACCCGGTGGCTCAGCAGCTCCTCGACCCGGATCCTGGCGGCGGCGACCTCGTCAGCCGTGAGCCACTGGCTCAGCTCGGTGGCCAGTTCACCGCGCTCCAGCTGCTCGCTGATCCGCTCGAGCGCCTGCACCGCCTCCTCGGTCAGCGGGTTGCCGCGCCATTGCCAGAGCACGGTGCGCAGCTTGTACTCCTGGGCGAAGCTGACTCCGTGATCGCAGCCATACAGGTGCCCTTCCGGGGTCGGGAGCAGGTGGCCGATCTTGCGGTCCGCGTTGTTGATCACCGCGTCGAAAACCGCCATTGCCCGCAGCCCCTGATGGCTCCCGCTGCGCGCCAGCGCCAGCAGATCGACGGCCGGGTCGGAATCGATCCACAGCTGGCACATGCCGGGCCCGAAGGGCCCGTCCCGGTAGACGGTCGGCGGCACGATGTCCCAGCCGGAGGCGCGGGATACCTGGTAGGCGGCGAGCTCGCGGCCGGCCAGCGTGCCGTGCGGGAAGTCCCACAACGGCCGCTCCCCTGCCACCGGCTTGTACACGCAGGCCGCCCGGCTGTCCTGATCCGTCACCGTGCAGTACAGGGTCGCGTTGGATGCCTCGACCAGCCGCCCGGCGATCTCAAGGTCGCCCCTGGTGAGCAGCGCGATGGCGTCGTCCTGGTCGCGGGCCCGGTGCGGTGACCGCTGCCGTCGTGCCCGGTGCCCGGCCGGCCGGTCCTCCGGCCGGTCAGGCACGGCCAAGCCGGTGACCGTTCTGCCGCGGGCAGATGTGTCCCGATGCGTCGAGCGGCAGGCCGCACAGCGGGCAGGGTGGCCTGCCCGCGATGACCAGCTGCAGTGCTCGCCTGGCGAAGGCCCGCGCCGCGGCGGCCGTGATCGTGACCCGCAGGATGGCGGGCCCGCCCTCGGGCGGCTCGTCGGCGAGCGGCTCGATCGGCTCGTCGCTCATCTCCTGTGCCTCGATGATGACCCGCTCGCTGTCGCCGTCCCAGGCCAGCGCGATGGCGCCGACCCGGAAGTCCTCCATCAGCGGCTGCTCAAGCGGGCCGTCGTCGGTCAGCGCGGCCGGTGCAACCGCGGGGATCGCCGCCGAGCCGCCGGTGCGCCGCAGCACCTCGTCGAGCAGCTCGTCGAGTCGTTCGGCCAGCTGGCTGACCTGGCCCTTCTCCAGGGCAACGCTGGTGACCCGGCCGGCCGATGTTGCCTGCAGGTAGAAGGTGCGCTCGCCAGGCTGGCCGACGGTGCCGGCGACGAACCTGTCCGGCGGGTCGTACGAGTAGACCGGCATGAACCTATCCTCCCGCGCCACCGCCTACCGGCGCATCGCCCGACCGAAGGGCTGATGCCTCCGCCGGAGTCTTTTCTGGTCTGGTAAGCGCCCGCACGCTCCCGCCGGTGTCATTCAGCCGTTCAACGAACGGCCGGAGCGGCGTGTAGCGGATGACGCTCAGCGAGCACGGATCGATTCCGATCCGCTGGTACAAATCGAGATGCAGGCCCAGGCTATCGGCCAGGATGGCCTTGATCACGTCACCGTGCGAGCAGATCAGGTAAACAGCCTTGGGGCCGAGCCTGGCGTTCCAGTCCCGCACGGCGGCGACGGCGCGCTGCTGCACGTCGGCCATCCGCTCGCCGCCCGCGCCGGGGAAGGTCACCGCGCTCGGATGCTGCTGTACCACCCGCCAGAGCGGGTCACGGGCCAGCTTGCGCAGCGGCTGCCCGGTCCAGTCGCCGTAGCCGCACTCCGTCAGCCGGTCCTCGGTCTGGACCTGCTGGCCGGCCGGGCGCTGGGCGTCGGCGATGACCTGTGCCGTCTCGGCACACCGCTGGATCGGGCTGGACACGATGGCGTCGAGCCTGACATCGGCCAGCCGCGAGGCGATGGCGGCCGCCTGCCCGCGACCGCGGTCGTCGAGCGGGATTCCGGGCGTCCGGCCGGTCAGCGCCGTGCCGGTCGCGGCCGTCAGGCCGTGCCGCACCACCAACACCAAGGTCACGCACTGACTCTACGGCGTGGCCGGGTCAGCCCGCGCCGACCGGGCGATCGGTGATCACGAAGGTTACGGTGCCGAAGGAGACCCGGTCGCCAGGTCTGATCCGGACGCTCGTGGTGACCCGCCAGCCGTTCAGCCGGGTGCCGTTGGTCGAGCCAAGATCGGAGAGCAGCCAGTTGTCGTCTTCCCGGTGCAGTCGGGCATGCCAGCGGGAGACGCTCAGATCGGCGAGGGTGAAATCGCAGGCCAGCTCGCGGCCGATGGTGAATCTCCGCTTCCCGGCCTCCGGCGGCAGGCATAGCGGCGGCGGCGACGTCGCCATGACGGCGCCTGACCGGCGGCCAGCCGCCCGCCAGGCCCGCGCCAGGGCGTCCAGTGCCTGGCGGCCGACTCTCCTCGGGCCCGCCGCCCCCTGGGCGGGCTGGCCGTGCGCATGCTCGTGGTAGGTCGGCTCGATGTGCTCAGGCTCGTGTGGTGCCAGCGGTCCGCGGCCACCGGACGGCGGCAGGTCAGCGAACAGGCCGGACAGCTCGGCGCGGTCTTTCGCCCGCAGCGCGACGTCCATCCGGTACAGGAAGGTCTCCTGGCTCAGGCGGCCCTCGATGAAGCGGTCCCTGAGCTCGCCGATCGCCTGATCGCGCTCGGCGTCGGATGCCCGCATACCGCCATATTCGGCGGCGAGCCGGTCACTTGACACCCGCATAACGATCAGTATCGAGCGAACTCCCCCGCCGCACAAGGAGCTTGATGCTGCTCAGGAGGACAGGCAGCCCAGTTCAGGAGGCCGCGTCAGCCGTCGGATGCCTGCGCCGATGCCGCGGACGGCGTCAGTGTCTCCCGCGCGGCAGGTGTCTGCAGCGGGAAATGGCAGGCGGCGACGTGCCCTGGACCGAACGAGCGCAGCTCGGGCTCCTGCTGCGCGCAGATGTCCTGCGTGAGCGGGCACCGGGTACGGAACCGGCAGCCTGACGGCGGATGGATCGGGCTGGGCAGCTCGCCGCTGACCCCGATTCCGCGCCGGGATCGCGCGATCGCCGGATCGGGCACCGGGATCGCGGCGATCAGTCCCGCCGTATACGGATGAGCGTGCCTGGCGTAGATGTCCTCGCTGGCGCCGAGCTCGACCAGCTTGCCGAGGTACATCACGCCGATCCGGTCGGCCATGTACTTGACGACCGCCAGGTCGTGCGAGATCACGACGTAGGTCAGGGTATGGGCCGCCTGGAGCCGCTTCATCAGGTTGAGCACCTGGGCCCTGATCGACACGTCGAGCGCGCTGACCGGCTCGTCGGCCACGATCACCTGCGGGTTCAGGGTCAGCGCCCGGGCCAGGCCGATCCGCTGCCGCTGGCCGCCGGAGAACTCGTGCGGGAATCGCTCGACCGCGTTGCGCGGCAGGCCTACCTCGTCGAGCAGCTCGAAGACCCGTCTCTGCTGCTCCTGGCGGCTGCCGATGTCCTGGATGGTCAGCGGCTCACGGATGATCGCGCCGACCCGCATCCTGGGGTCCAGCGAGGAATACGGATCCTGGAACATCAGCTGCAGGTCGCGGCGCCGCTTGCGCAGCTCGTTGCCGTGCAGCTTGGCGATGTTCGCTCCGTTCAGCGTCACCTCGCCCGCGGTCGGAAGCTCGAGAGCGACGATCATCCTGCCGATCGTGGTCTTGCCGCAACCGGACTCGCCGACCAGGCCGAACGTCTCCCCAGCGCCGACGGAGAACGAGACATTCGAGACCGCCTTCACGGTGCCGATCGCCCGCTGCAGGATGCCCGAGGTGACCGCGAACTCCTTGACCAGACCCTTGACCTCCAGCAGCGCCTTTTCATCGGTCGCGGGCTGCGGTGTGCGCTCCTGCGCCCGCGGCACGGGCGCCGCGGTGGCGGCCACGTCGGCAGCGGCTGCGGTGACTGCGGCCGCGGTGACGGCGGCGGCCTCGGTGGCCAGGCCATCGGCGATAGCGGCGGCCGCGGCCTGCGCGGCGGCCGCGGCCTTCGCGGCCGCGTCGACGGCCTCGGGGGGCAGCGGTCCGTCGACGGGGTGCCAGCAGGAGTACAGGTGGGTGGACGTCTCGCCGATCAGCGGCGGCTCGTCGGTGCGGCACTTGTCCGACGCCTTGCTGCAGCGCGCGGCGAACCGGCAGCCGGCGGGCGGGTGCCCGAGGTCCGGCGGAATGCCGGGGATGTTGAGCAGCTTGATGGCCCGGTCCTGGTTCGGCTGCGGTATCGAGGCGAGCAGCGCCTGGGTGTAGGGGTGGTGCATATGCGCGAACAGGTTGCCGGTCTCAGTGGTCTCGACCAGCCGGCCCGCGTACATCACGTTGACTCGGTCAGCGTGACCGGCGATGACGCCCATATCATGGGTGATCAGCAGCATCGCCATCCGCAGCCGGGTCTTCAGGTTGTCGAGCAGGTCGAGTATCTGCGCCTGGATGGTCACGTCGAGCGCGGTGGTCGGCTCGTCAGCGATCAGCACCTTGGGCTCGCAGGACAGGGCCATGGCGATCATGACCCGCTGGCGCAGGCCGCCAGAGAGCTGATGCGGGTAGTCCGAGAGGCGTTCCTTCGGGCGCGGCAGGCCGACCAGGTCGAGCACTTCGGCCGCCCGGTCAAGCGCCTCCTTCTTGCCCGAGCCGCGATGCAGCCGCACCGGCTCACTGACCTGCGAGCCGACGGTCTTGGTGGGGTCGAGCGAGGTCAGCGGGTCCTGGAAGATCATCGCGATCTCGTTGCCGCGGATCCGCTGCATCTCCCGCTCGCCGAGGCCGACGAGTTCCCTGCCCTCCAGCTTGATCGAGCCGCCCACGACGCTGCCGCCGGGCGGCAGCAGCGCCATGATCGACAGCCCGGTCATCGACTTGCCGCAACCAGACTCGCCGACCAGGCCGAGCGTCTCGCCCGGGTCCAGGTGCATGTCGACATTGCCGACCGCCTGGATGGTGGTGTTGGTCTGCTTGATATGAGTCGAGAGGTCCTTGACCTGCAGGACAGGGGCCACCATGTGCTCCTAGTTCATGACGCCGGCACTGGCTGAATCGGCGTCGGCTGGATCGGCTGGATAGATCGGATCACGCGCCTGGCCGCCGCGTCTACCGGCGCCTCAGCCGCACGTCGAGCGCGTCCCGCAGGGCATCGCCGATCAGGTTGCAGGCCATCACCGTGAGCACGATGCACAGGCCGACCGGGTAGACCTCCCACCAGTAGCCGTTCAGCAGGTTGTTGGTGCCGCCGGAGAGCATGTCGCCCCAGTCGATGACCGGGTAGGTCAGGCCGAAGCCGAGGAAGCCGAGCGCCGCGATCAGCAGGATGGCATCGGCGACCTGGAAGGTGATGTTCACGATCACCACGCTGAGCGCGTTCGGCACGAGGTGCCGCAGGACCAGCCGGGACCTGCTCGATCCGGCCGACCGCGCGGCCGCGATGAAGTCACGGACGCGCAGCGTGAGCACCTCGCCGCGGACCAGCCGGGCAGGAGCCAGCCAGGAGAACGAGCCGATGATGACGGCCAGGCTCAGGACGCTCGCGCCGTACTTCGCGCCGACGATCAGCACCACGAAGAGCAGCGGGATGGACAGGATGACGTCCACGATGCGCATCATCGCGCCGTCGAGGATGCCGCCGGCCAGCCCGGCGATGGCTCCCCACAGCGTGCCGATGACGGTCGCGATGATGGCGGAGAGCAGGCCGACCTCGATCGCGGCCTGGCCGCCCACCATCAGCGAGCCGAGTATGTCGAAGCCGTTGGTGTCCGTGCCGAGCGGGGCGCCTGGCGCCGGCGCCGAACTCGCGTTCAGCAGGTTCGAGACCGTCGTGTCGCCGTGGTAGAAGAACGGGCCCAGCCAGCAGAACAGCACGAAGAAGACGAGGATGCCGACCCCGACCACCGCGAGCCTGTTCTCGGCGAACGAGCGCAGCCCGAGCCGCCAGCCGCTCTGGATGACGGTGACCTCACCGCCCTCGGCGACCGGCGGGGCGGAGACCGGCGGGAGTGTCTGTACGTCTCTAAACACGGGAGCCTCCTGATGCCCTCTCTCGGCGGCTGGTGATCCGGCTCACGCCAGCCGGATCCGGGGATCGGCGACGGTCAGCGCGATGTCGGCCACGTAGTTGCCTATAACTGTGAGTACGCCGCCCATCAGCGTGTAGGCAAGCAGGATCGGGTAATCCTCTTGGTTCAGCGCGCTGATGAACATGATCCCGAGACCCGGGTAGTTGAAGACGTTCTCCGTGATCAGGTTGCCGGCCAGCAGCGCCGGGATGCTCAGGCCGATCAGGGTGACCATCGGCAGGCAGGCGTTGCGCACCAGGTGGCGCGTCAGGACCAGGCGCTCGGGCAGGCCCTTGGCCCGCGCCGCCTTGATGTAGTCCTGCGCCAGTGCCTCGAGCGCCGAGGAGCGCATGTACCTGGAGTACGCGGCCACCGAGACCAGGGTGAGGGTGGCGACCGGAAGGATCATGGCGCGCGGATCGGTGATGGCGCCCATCAGCGAGCTGCTCTGGCTCACCGCGGCGGGCGCGCCGACCGGGAGGATGTTGAGCGTGAGCGCGAAGATCTGGATGAGCAGCAGCCCGAGCAGGAAGGTCGGCATCGAGTAGGTGATGAAGGCGCCAGTCGTGACGACGTTGTCGCCGAGAGTGTTGCGCTTGACCGCCTGGTAGATGCCGACCGGGAAGGCGATCAGGATGGAGAAGAACAGGGCCAGGCCGCTCAGGTAGGCCGAGATCGGCGCGCGCTGGGCAAGCACGGCGTCGACCGACTCATTCAGCTTGTATGACTGGCCCAGGTTGCCGTGCAGCAGGCCCCACATGTAGCTGCCGTACTGCACGAAGAACGGGCGGTCGTAGCCGTGCGACCTGTTCCAGGCCGCTACCGAGGCCAGCGAGGCCTTCAGCCCGAGCACGATCTGGCCGGGTGACCCGCTGATCAGCTGGAGCATGGTGAAGATCAGCAGCGAGATGCCGATCAGGATGACCAGAGATGTGAATGCCCGGCGGAGCAGATAGGTGCCCATGTCCGGCTTCTCCTTGCTGACGTGCTGACAACCTGACGAGCTGCGCGGGAATGCACGGGCCGCCGGATGCCCGCCGGGCGGCCAGGAAGCTCTCCTGGCCGCCGGCGGACGATCCGGCGTGGTGTGCCGCTAGCTAATTGTCAGCCATTACTTCGTGAAGTACCACAGCTCCGGGTTCAGGGAGAACTGCGGGAGCTCCCAGAACGAGGCCTGCGGCCCGGACAGCTTCGTGGACCAGGCGTAGACGTGGTCGGCGTCCGGCTCGAAGAGCGCCGGGACGTCCTGCGTCAGGAACGATGCCTCGGTCTTGACGGCGTTCGGGTTGCCGCCGAACACCGAGGCGTTGATCAGCGCGTTGGCCTTGGCGCTGCTGTAGCTGCCGATGTTGTACGACCCGGTCGTGTTGAAGATGGAGTTGGTCGTCGGGTACAGCGACTGGGTGAACCCGCCGAAGTCCTCGATCCACCACTTGTTCTTGTTGTGCGGCGCGGCGAGGTTGTAGTAGTTCGACAAGATGAAGTTGAACGTCTTGCCGACCAGGGTGACCGGGATGCCGGCCTGCTTGGCGTCGGACGCGTACGCCGTGTCCTCTGAGGTGATCGCGGGCGAGCCGTTGTTGTAGACCAGCGTGAACGACAGCGGAGTGCCCTTCGGGATGCCCGCGCCGCAGTTGGCCGCGCCGGTGCCCGGCGACTCACAGGTCTGGGTGCCGCTGACGATCTTCCAGCCGTGCGCGGTCAGCAGAGCCTTGGCCGCCGAGATGCTGAACGGGTACGGCGGGTTGGTGGCGTTCGCCGGGGTGAACGGGCTGATCGGGACCGACGGGACTGGCCCGTCGGCGACCGCCGCGTAGCCGTGGTAGACGCCCTTGATGTAGCCGGCCAGGTCCACCAGGTGCGCGAGCGCCTGCCTGACGTACAGCTGGGCGACGACCATGTTCCAGTGGTTGGTGGTGTTCAGGAAGTTGATCGGCATGTAGTCCCACCCGAAGTTCGGGAAGCCGAAGACGTTGTAGCCCTTCTTCTTCAGGTTCGGGATCTGCGGGTAGTCGGTCGACGGAACCAGGCCGACGGTGAGCTGTCCGTCAAGCAGAGCGGTGTACTCGGCTGTGTCCGAGGTGAACGCCACTTCCTGGAAGGCCTTGATGGTCGGCTTGTTCGGGCCGGTGTAGGCCGGGTTCGGCGCCATGGTGTTGGCGTCCGTGCTCGGGTTGAACTGGGTGAGCTTGAACGGCCCGTCCACGGTCTGCCACAGCGGGTTGGTCGCGTAGGTCGACAGCTTGAGCGACTGCGCGTTCAGGAAGGTGTAGATCTTCTCGGCGTTCTTCAGGTTGGTGAAGTCCACCGCCGGGCCGCCCGCCTTGTCGATGTTCCAGGCCGTGCTGGGCAGCGGGGTGATCAGCAGCAGCTGGTCGTAGAAGTAGTAGTTGGGGTTGTACGCCTTGGTCAGGTTCAGCTGGACCGTGAACTTGCTGGTCGCGACCGCGCTCTTCACGTTGTCGGGGAAGTAGCCAGGCGTGTAGTTGCCCGAGTTGGCCGGGCTCAGCTTGACCGCCGCCTTGAGCAGGTCGATGTAGAAGATCACGTCCTGCGCGTCCACCGGCTGGCCGTTCGACCACTTGTAGTTGGTGTCCATGCTGATCGTGACGGTCGTGTTGCCATTGCTCCAGACCGGTGCCTTGGCCAGGCTCAGCGGGTAGTTGACGTTGAGCGAGTGGCCAACTGGGGTCCACCACAGCGGGCGCCAGAACAGCTGCTGGAAGTAGCTGATCGTGTACACCGACGAGTCAGCGCCAGGCACGATCGGGAATATGTAGGTGGGGGTCGCGCCTGCGGCCATGCCGAAGGTCACCGTGCCGCCAGCGACATGCTTGGCTGCGGGCGCCGGAATTCCCGCGAATCCGCTGCCGGCCTTGACCACTCCGCTGGGGCTGCTGCTGCTCGAGCACGCGGCCAGCGCGGTCACGCCGACGGCGGCAATGGCCGCCACCTTCGTGCCCGTACGGGCAAATCTGATCATCAGTCCTCCTGGATGAATGTGACGATCGGCACGGGCCCAGCATGCCGGGACAGCACTGTCGTCCCTGAAACTCCGCAGTCGAGCACCGTTGCTCGCCGCCTCCTGTCGTACCGCACCCACTCGGGCACGCTGGCCTGGCTGACCGGCCGCCCAGACTTGGTGGGTCACGCGAAGCGTAGATTCGATCGGGTAGCAATGACAGGGCGAAACTGTCACAATTTGTTATCGATGCCGCTCGGGTGGTGTGATTCAGCCGGTGGCAATCGCCTGAACTAAGGCGGTCTAATCGCGCGACGGCGGCAGTTCCGCAACGGTGGCGCAATCGTCGCATCGCCGGGCTGGCCGATGTGGTAGCGCCGGTCACTGGCGGGCCGGGGTCAGCCGCCCATCGCGTGCACTCCGCCGTCGGCGTGCACGATCTCTCCGGTGGTGGCAGGGAACCAGTCAGAGAGCAGGGCCACGCAGCAGCGGGCGGCGGGCTCATGGTCGGTCAGGCTCCAGCCCAGCGGCGCCCGCTGCTGCCACATCGACTCGAACTGCTCGACCCCCGGGATGGACCGCATCGCCATGGTCCGCAGCGGCCCGGCGGCCGTCAGGTTGACCCGGATCTTGTACTGACCCAGATAGCGGGCAAGGTAGCGGGCGGCAGACTCGAGGCCGGCCTTGGCGACGCCCATCCAGTCGTAGGCAGGCCAGGCGCGGCTGGCGTCGAAGTCCATCCCGACGATGGCCCCGCCGTTCGCCATCATCAGCGGCAGCGCCGCCATCGCGAGCGCCTTGAGCGAGTAGGCCGAGACGTGCACAGCCGTCGCGACGTCCTCCCACGGGGTGTTCAGGAAGTTGCCGCCGAGCGCCGTCTGCGGCGCGAACGCGATCGCGTGCACCACGCCGTCGAGTGAGTCCAGATGCTCCCCCACCCGGTCGGCCAGTGACGCCAGGTGCTCGGGGTTGGTGACGTCAAGCTCGAGCACCGGCGGCAGCACGGGCAGCCGCTTGGCGACCCGTTCGACCAGGCTCATCCGGCCGAAGCCGGTGAGCACCACGGTCGCGCCCTGTTCCTGGGCGATCCTGGCGACGTGAAAGGCGATCGACGAATCCGTCAGCACGCCGGTCACCAGGATCTTCTTGCCGTCGAGTATCCCCATCGCCTGCCCCTTCTGATCGATTAGTGGCCCATGCCGAGGCCGCCGTCGACCGGGATGACAGCGCCGGTGATGTAGGCGGCATCCGGCCCGGCCAGGAACTGCACGACGCCGGCCACCTCGTCGGCCGAGGCGATGCGGCCGAGCGGCACGCTCGCGACAATCGCCTGCTTCCTGTCCTGCGGAAGCTCGGCGGTCATGTCGGTGTCGGCGAAGCCGGGCGCGACGACGTTCACCGTGATGTTGCGGCTGCCCAGCTCGCGGGCGAGCGACCTGGCCATTCCGATCAGCCCGGCCTTGGACGCGGCGTAGTTGGCCTGGCCGCCGGAGCCGAGCAGGCCGACGACCGATGAGATGAAGATGATCCGTCCCCTGCGCAGCTTGATCATGGGCCGCACGGCGCGCCTGGCAACCCGGTACGCGCCGGTCAGGTTGGTGTCGATGACCGATGTGAAGGCGTCCTCGCTCATCAGGGCGAGCAGCTGATCACGGGTGACGCCGGCGTTTGCCACCACCACCTCGACCGGGCCATGTGCCGCCTCGGCCGCGGCGAAGGCCTCGTCGACGGCCGCCGCGTCACGCACGTCACATCTGGCCACGGTCAGGCCGGGAATCTCATCGCCGGAACGGGAGGTCACCGTGACCGCGTCTCCGGCCGCCGCCATCCTGCGCGCGATGGCCAGCCCGATGCCTCGGTTTCCGCCGGTGACGAGTACGGACCGGCTCACGGGCCACCTCCGTGCGAAGCCAGCAACTCATCCGCCTCCCTGCGCTGCCGGTCACCGGCTGCCGCGGTGATAGGAGCGTACCCGCGGGCCTGCGCAGGCAGGGCTCGGGTAGCCGGATTGACCGGCTTCAGGAGTCTTCGAGCCGGAAACCCACCTTCATGCCCACCTGGATGTGGGCGATCGACGAGTCCTCGATCTGGCCGCGGATCTCGGTGACCTCGAACCAGTCCAGATGTCGCAGGGTCTGGGCGGCCCGGCGCAGGCCGTTGCGGACCGCGGCGTCGATGCTGTCCGGTGACGTCCCCACGATCTCGGTAACCCGGTATGTCCGGTCGCTCATGCGTCCTCCACTCTTAGCGGTCGGCACGCCGGCGCGTGCCGCGACTGAGGTCTAGAACTACTACGCCCGCGCGGCCTGGACCACCGCGCCACGCTGGATTAGCGTCCCGGCACGGGCCGGCCTACCTTGAGAGTGTGAGAAGCCGCCGGAAGTCCCGCCGTGACCAGGCACACCTGGTCACCGAGGCACGGCAGCCCAGGTCCGAGGAGATCAGCCAGCGCGAGCGGCGGTACCTGCTGATCATGGGCATCCGGCTGGTCTGCTTCGTCGCGACCGCGATCATGTTCGTCAACCACGCCGGCTGGCTGACCATGATTCCCGCGGCTGGCGCGATCGCGCTGCCCTACTTCGCCGTCGTCGTGGCCAACAGCCGCCGGATCGACGGCGCACCGGAATTCCGCGCCTATCAGCCGCGGCTGCCCGAGCGGTATTCGCCGCCCGGGCAGCCGCGGCCCGGCGGCCAGGCCGACCAGGCGCCAGGCGACGGCATGAAGTAGGCGGCGTTACCGGCAGAGCGGGCAACCCCGGCGCGCCAAGCCGTAAGGGAGCAGCCAGGCAGCAATATTCGCACCAAATCGGCGGACCAGGCCGGTACCAGCCAGTCGTGATCGGAGAGATTCGCTTCTAATCCGGTCTTGACGCACCTGGGGGCGGTTCGGTGTAACATGCTTACCGGTGCTCTGGTCCCC
>Ga0209415_10007126_pt1 | contig 19586 bp, 16 predicted proteins | sample PeaSoiSIISIP2007_FD_187696 | JGI IMG/M metagenome (GOLD analysis project Ga0209415, IMG submission 187696) | Peat soil microbial communities from Weissenstadt, Germany - SII-SIP-2007 (SPAdes) (version 2) | ecosystem: Environmental > Terrestrial > Soil > Wetlands > Peat | place: Germany... | reverse complement strand
GCGCCCGACCAGGCCGGCACCGGCCGCCCGCTCGCCGTGACGCTGCCGGTCGCCGGCAACCCGCAACGCTTCTACCGCGTGGTCTTGGTTCAACCGTAAGCAGCTCAAGGCATTATTTGAAGGAAGGCAATGGCCCAATTTGCTCGCAGGCCGCGAACAATTTCTTCTCCGCGCTCTTCGCGTCTCTGCGTTTTTATTGCCTGCAGGGAGGCCTTGGCTCATGGGCCACGAAGGGACGGGCTATTAAAACGCAGAGACGCGAAGAGCGCGGAGAAACCGGCTCACTTGCCATGACGCCGCAAGGCCAGGGGTGGGGACGGCTTTGTCCCCGCTTCCTGGCAGCACGTGGGAAGAGGAAGCGGGGACGAAGCCATCCCCGCCCCTTTTATGGATTGGCCCCGCGTGGCGGGGGGCGCCCCTATTTTGCGTTTGACCCGGGTTGGGCCGGACGGTTAGGTTGCACGTTCTTAGTGTGAATTGAATTTATGTTCGGGACCATTCGAAGGCACCAGAAATGGCTGTGGGCGGTGATCATCACGCTCACGGTGATCAGCTTTGTGATTTATTTTTCGCCGTACTCGAAGATGAACACGGGGGAACGGCGGGGTACGTACGATTGGGGGACGATCAACGGGCAGCGCATCAGCCAGGAGTCGTTCGTGAGCGCCTACCAGGAGGTAGCGTTGCGCTACTTCTTGAATAGCGGGGGGCGCGCGCCGGACGAAGAGGCGAGGCGGAGTTTCGAGCGGGAGACGCTGCAGTGGCTGTTCCTGATCGACAAGGAGGACCAGTTGGGCATCCACATTTCGCCCGAGAAGGTGGCCGACGTGGCCCGGAACATGGTTCTTTCCACGTTCCAACGGGCCGGCGCCGGCAATGTGTCGCCGGACGGCGCGGCGCGGGCGCTGGAGGGCAGCGGGTTCCAGTCGGGCGATCTCGAGCGTTATTCGCAGCATTTCCTTGGCATGCGGGAGTTGATGGCCACGTTCGGCCTGAGCGGCAGGCTGGCCACGCCGGAGGAGATTAAAGACCTCTACGTGCGCGAACACCAGGAACTGGCGACCGAGGCGGTGTTCTTCAAGGCCACCAATTACCTGGCGCAGGTGACGGTGCGCCCGGAGGCCCTGAACCAGTTCTACTCCAATCAGATGGCGGAATACCGCATTCCCGAGCGGGTTCAAGTCAGCTATGTGAAGTTTCCGGTGACGAACTTCTGGGCCAAGGCGGAGGAATTCCTGGCCAAGACGAACCTGAGCGAAATTGTCGAGGCCAACGCGCAGCGCCTGGGCACCAATTACTTCAAAGACGCCAAGACTCCCGAGCAGGTGCGGGCGAGGATTCGCGAGGAACTTATCCGGGAGCGGGCGCTGCTGGACGCCCGCCGCCAAGCCAACGAATTTGCCCGCCCGCTCTTCGACCTGAAGGAGCCGCACGCGGAGGATCTCCGGGTTTTCGCCAAGACCAATGGGCTCACGGTGGAAGTGACCGAGCCATTGGCTGCGGACCAGACGCCCAAGGGGCTGGACGTCGAAGAGGATTTTGTCGCCGCGGCTTTCAAGCTGACTCCTGAGCAACCTCTGGCCGGGCCGCTTCTCGGGCGAGATGGCGTGTATGTGCTGGCGTTGGAAAAGCGGCTGCCCGAGGAGAAGCCGCCGCTGGACCAGATTCGCGCGCGGGTCACGGTCGACTACCAGGCCGAGCAGGCGAGGACTCTGGCGCGCCAGTCCGGCGCGGCCTTTCACAACGCACTGACCAACGGCCTCGCCCAAGGGAAGAGTTTCACGGCGTTTTGTGCCAGCGCCAACAGCAGCCCGGTGTCATTGCCGGCTTTCTCGCTCAGCTCGAGGGACCTGCCGGGGCTGGACGAGACGATCAATCTCAATATGCTCAAGCAAATCGCCTTTGGCACGCCGCTGGGCAAGCCGAGTGGTTTTCAATGGACCGCCGATGGCGGGCTCATCCTGTTCGTCAAATCCAAGCTCCCGGTGGACGAGAGCAAAATGAAAGAGGAACTGCCCGCCTTCACCCAGGGACTGCGCCAACAATGGCAACTTGAGTCCTTCGAGCAGTGGTTCGGCCAGCAATTCGCCGCGAGCGTACACTCGACCGTGCTCGAGCGCAAAGAGCCCCCGCCAACCGTCTCACGCAAAGCCAGGAAATCCTAAGCCACGAGCCAGTTCAGGATCGCTTTTTGGGCGTGGAGGCGGTTCTCGGCCTCATCAAAGATGGTCTGGGCGTTGGCTTCGAAGGTCTCGGCATCGATTTCTTTGCCGCGGTAGGCGGGCAGGCAATGCATGACCAGCGCGCCGGGCCGGGCGAGCGCGACGGTGGCGGCGTTGATTTGATAACCGCTCATCTGTTCGAGGCGCTCGGTGGATTCGCCCTCTTTGCCCATCGAAATCCACACATCCGTATAGAGCACGTCGGCCCCGGCCGCGGCGACCTTCACCTCTTCGGTCAGCAGAACCTTGCCCCCGGCCCGGCGCAGCAGCTCCGCCGACGGCTGGAAAGGGCGAGGGGCGGCGATGCGCAGCTCGAATTTGGCCTTAGCGGCCGCGAAAATCCAGGAATTGGCCACGTTGCCCGCTCCGTCGCCGATAAAGGCCACCACCTTGCCCTCAATGGGCCCGCGTTTTTCCTGGACCGTGAAAATATCCGCGAGGATCTGGCACGGGTGCTCGTCGTCGGTCAGGGCGTTGATGGTGGGGATGAGGGCATAGTGGGCGAACTCCTCGACGTCGCGCTGGGCAAAGGTGCGAAACACGGCGCCATGGACCATTCGGCCCAGGACGCGCGCCGTGTCTTTGATGGGCTCGCCGCGTCCGAGCTGGATTTCACTGGCCGGCAAGAAGAGGGCCTGGCCCCCCAATTCGCGAATGCCGACCTCGAACGACACTCGGGTGCGCGTCGAGGACTTGGAGAACAACATGGCCCAGACCTGGCCGGCGAGCGGCTGGCGCGAAGGCTGCCTCCGGTCTCGCTTCATTCTTGCGGTGTCGGCCAGGATCGTCTCCATGTCCGCCCGGGCGAGTTTCTCGATGCTCAGCAGATGCTTCATTTACCTTCAGGCAGTTCCGCCATTACCCTGCGGCGGGACGGGGCGCCGCTTTGAAGACTTGGGAGCGTTCTTGGTCATGGATTTGAGCGCTTTCGCGGCGGCCTGGGCTTGTTTGCGGGCCAGCTTCGCGGCCTTCTTCGCTTGTCGGAAGGCTTTTCGCGCTTGTTTGAATTGGGCCTTGGCCAGGCGCGTTTGCTTTCGGGCGGCCTCCGCCCGCTTTTCGGCTCTTGCGGCTTTGGCCTCGAGCGTTCGCCCAAAGAGGCTCGCCCGCCTGATTGCATTTTTGACGTTTTTCATAGCTCTACCCCTGAACAGCTAAGCCAGGGTGCCGACAAAACGGGGTCGCCGCACCCTGCTTTCAATGATTCGGTTAAGGCTGGAACAAGCCGCTTGCCGCACGCAAGCCTTAAATTGTGACATTTTAGCCTCGAGATGCCAAGGGTCTTTTTGGGTCCGGGACTGGTGCGGCGCAAGGCAGGGCATCCTGCCGCCTAAAGGCGGCGCTCCGGCGCCGCGGTTTTGTAGCCGAAACGTAACCGGACCGCCGTTGACCCTGGGGGCGGGCGGGTCATAGTCTCACCGAGGTTAAATCAAAAAGGCTGGTAACCGAGAACATCAATGAAATCGAAAAGAACGAAGGCAACGGAACTGCGGCTTCCCGTGTCCGAGGAGAAAACCGAATCTGCCAACGCCGGGGGTGCGCCCCGACCGGGAGGCGCGAAAGGCGGCGGCAACGGCTCGACGCCGGTAGCGCAGCCGGTGACGGAGGTTGTGGCCAGGGTCGACGTCGGATTTGGCAACACATTGTTCATCCGCGGGCAGGGCAATGGGCTGAGTTGGGAGCGCGGAACTCGGCTGGCCTGCGCGGGCCCTTCGACGTGGGTGTGGTCAACGCGGCAGGCGCGCGAGCGTGTAGTATTCAAATTGTTGCTCAATGACGAAATCTGGGCCAAAGGGGAGGATGTGGTCGTTGGGGCCGGCCAGAGAGTCGAGATAGTTCCGGGGTTTTGAGCCATGACCTTTCCAGGCCTCGGGGAGCGGCACCCCTTGGAGCCTCCGACAAAGTGGCGCCCCCGGGGCTTGGGAGCATTCGCTTCGAGGTTGGGTGCGATCAATCGAGCCAGTTGCGTTGCTGCTCAGCCCCGGTGGGCGGTGGTCAATTCGAGCTGGCGTTCCTTGTAGCGCATGGCGATCAGCATGAAGAGGATGGCCACACCGAGGGTGAGCCCGGCGTAGAGATAGAAGGTCGAGGCGCTGACGGAGGCGCTGCCGGTGGGGCCGGCGGCGGCCTGGATGAGGGAGCGCTTGAGTTTGGTGAAGATGGCCACGTAGAGATCGCCGACGGCGATGGTCACCATCCAAAAGCTCATGATGGTGCTCTTCATCTCCGCCGCGGCTTGGGTGAAGGCGAATTCGAGGCCGGTCGTCGAGAGCAGGACTTCCCCTGCGGTCAACATGAAATAGGGCAGGGTCTGCCAGAGCACGTTCAACTGCGCGCCGGCGTCCACGCGGGTCTGGAGCAGGCCGACCACCACGTAGGCCAGGGCGGCGAGCACCAGGCCGGCGCCCATGCGGCGGAGCGGGGAGACTCGGATACCGGTGAGTGCCTCGAAGCGCGGATAGAGCCAGAGCATGAGCGGCACCAGGATCATCACGAGCAGCGGGTTCATCGATTGCATTTGCTCGGCCCCGATCTTGAGTTGCCCAAAGAGCTGGACCGGGACCATCTTTTCTCCCTGCATCACCCAGGTCGAGGAGGTTTGGTCAAACAACGCCCAGAAGATGGTGATGGGGGCAAAGACGGCGAGGACCGGGCCCACGGAGCGCGCGGCCTCGACCTCGCGGGCGGTGAAGCGTTGGCGCGCAACGTCCCAGATGGTCTCGCCCGGTCGGCGCCGGGCCATGTGGGTCCAGGCATGCCAGGTGACCTTCATGAAGCCGGCCGATTTGGTCTGGCTGGAGGGCGGGAATCGGGTGTAGTGCTTGCGGCCCAGCCAAAAGACCAGCGTGGCGACCAGCATGAGCAGACCGGGCACCCCGAAGGCGAGGCGGTAGCCCCATTTGTCTTTGATCCAGGGAATGACGAGGAACGAGAAGAACGACCCGAAATTGATGGACCAGTAGAACAGGCCGTAGGCCTTTTGGAGCAAGGCGCTCTGCTCGGGCTTGAACTGGTCGCCGCAGAAAGCCGACACGCAGGGCTTGATGCCGCCGGAGCCGACGGCGATGAGCGCCAAGCCGGCGTAGAGTCCCCAGGCGGAGCCGACGCTGGCGGCCAGCATGAGGTTCCCGAGGCAGTAGATGAGCGAGACATAGAAGATGGTATAATAGCGGCCCCAGAGCTTATCGCTGAGCCACCCGCCCAGCAGCGCGGAGAAATAGTTCGCAAAGACCCAGAGGTGAATGATCTCCGTGGCGCGGTCTCTGCCCTCGTCCTTGGGTAAGGCCTGGAACAAGACCTCGCTGATGTAAAGGGCGAGGATGCCGCGAATGCCGTAGTAGCTGAACCGCTCGCAGGCCTCGTTTCCAATGATGAACTTGATCGGTGGCGGCCAGCGATTGGCGGCTGCGGTGGGCCGCTGGGCGGCCTGGGTGTTGGCGTTCAAATGAATTCGTTGATCAGGTTTTCGAGGTATTCCTGGCGGCCGCTGGTGTTGGGGGCGGGTTCGCCTTTTTCGAGCATGTAGGCCTCGAGGTCCTTGAAAGTGGCCTTGCCGGCGGCGATGCGGGCGCCGATGCCGGAGTCCCAGGAACTGTAGCGTTCGCGGACGAATTGGGCGAGCCGCCCGTCTTTGCGGATGGCGGCGGCGGTTTTGAGGCCGCGCGCGAAGGCGTCCATGCCGCCGATATGGGCATAGAAAAGGTCCACCGGCTCGAAGCTCTCGCGGCGCACCTTGGCGTCGAAGTTGGTGCCGCCGGTGGAGAGGCCGCCCATTTTGAGGATGGAGAGCATGATCTCGGTGGCGAGATAGACGTTGGTGGGGAACTGGTCGGTGTCCCAGCCCAGGAGCAGGTCGCCGGTGTTGGCGTCGATGGAGCCCAGGGCCTTGGCGGCGATGGCGACCTCGAGTTCATGCTGCATGGTGTGGCCGGCGAGGGTGGCGTGATTGGTTTCGAGGTTCAATTTGAAGTCCCCGAGCAGCCCGTAGGCGCGGAGGAACTCGAGGCAGGCCGCCGCGTCGGAATCGTATTGGTGTTTGGTGGGTTCTTTGGGCTTGGGTTCGATGTAGAATTGGCCTTTGAAGCCGATCTCCTTTTTGTGGTCCACGGCCAGGTGGAGGAACCGGGCGAGGTGGTCCAACTCGCGTTTGAGGTCGGTGTTCAAGAGCGTGCTGTAACCTTCGCGTCCGCCCCAGAACACATAGCCGGCGCCGTTGAGTTCGTGGGTGGCCTCGATGGCCTTTTTCACCTGGGCGGCGGCGTAGGCAAAAACGTCGGCATTGCAACTGGTGGCGGCGCCATGCGCGAAGCGCGGGTGGGCAAAGAGGCAAGCGGTGCCCCAGAGCAACTGCACGCCGGTGCGCTGCTGTTCCTGCTTGAGCAGCTTTACGATGGCGTCGAGGTTGCGGTTGGTCTCGCGGAGGTCCTTGCCTTCCGGGGCGACGTCGCGGTCGTGGAAGGCATAGAACGGGGCGCCGAGTTTTTCGAGGAACTCGAAGGCGACGCGCACGCGCGTCTCGGCCATCGGCATCGAATTGCTGCCGTCTTCCCAGGGGCGGACGGCGGTGCCCGAGCCGAACATGTCGGACAACTGCCCGCGGATGGTGTGCCAGTAGGTCACCGAAAACCGCAAGTGATCCTTCATCGGTTTGCCCTCGACGAGCTCATCCGCCTTGTAATGCTTGAAGGCGAGCGGGTTTTTCGAACTCGGGCCTTCATATTGGATTTTCGAGATGCCGGGAAAGAATTCTTTTGATGGTCTTTTCATGTGCGCGTCACTGTTCGGCCAAGAGGCTAAAGGCCGGAGGGCCGCGGTGCAAGCAGGAAGAGAGGGCGTTCCTGCGGACGCGCTCCGAATGAAAGCCTTGACTTTCGACCTTGACGGGAAGCTCGTGGACTCCGTTTACTAATTGTCATGCATAAGCGCAGCGTTTTTGCCGGTGCTATTGCCCTTACAATGGTTGGCTTGCTGCTGCTCTCCTGGCCTGCTCACCCAGGTCCCCGTTCCCCTGTTCTGAGCCTGGTGAGCATAGAGCCTGCCGGCATTTGGGACGACGCCGGGGCGGAGATGTGGATGGTAACCTTGAGTGTCAGCAACTCGCAGATTTCGTCTTCCAGCGATCTCTGGGTTGAGTACAGCGTCTGGGTTAAGTACAGCGCCAGATCGTTCGAGGCCAGGGTCGCGGGCCGCTGGACCGGGATGGACGTGGACCCGTGGACCAACTCACTGGGTCCGGGCAATCGGCACCAGGTGCTGCTCCTCATGCCGGCAGCCACGGACTCTTGCAGAGTCGGCTTGAAATACACGGGTTCCCGCCTAACCGGGGGGCGGTTGGCATGGCTCGCCGAACGATTGCCCCCTTTCATCCGGTTTCGACTGTCCCATAAGTTTTGGAGGTGGGTGCGCTTTCCTCAATATGGGCCGAGTTCCCATTGGCGAGGGGCCAACCTGGAGTTACCGCTCCGGCCGCCACCGGCCCCTCCGCCGATCAATCCGGCGGCGGCGCGTGACCCTCGGCCTGCTGCGACGGCATTGCTTCCGATTGGACTTCCAGGCGGCCTTGGTTAGTCTGAGGTTTATGCGTGTGCTGCTGGTAGAGGACGAGAAGAAGACGGCGGCGTTTGTGCGGAAAGCTCTGCAGGTTGAAGGGTTCGCGGTGGACGTATGCCACAACGGGGAAGAGGCTTGGGCGGCGGCACGGACGACGGCCTTCGACGCGATGGTTCTGGACATCATGCTGCCCGGGCGCGACGGCTTGAGCCTGCTCCGGCAACTGCGGGAACACAGCATCGCCACCCCCGTGCTGCTGCTGTCGGCCCGAGGCGAGGTCAATGAGCGGGTGGACGGGTTAAATGCGGGAGCGGACGACTATCTGCCCAAGCCCTTTGTGCTGGCGGAGTTGGTGGCGCGGGTGCGGGCCTTGGGACGGCGTGGAAGCGAATCCAAACCGGCCGTGCTTCAGGTGGCGGACTTGAGGTTGGACACGCAGACACGCCGGGCTGAACGGCGGGAGGTCGTGATCGAGCTGACGGCGCGTGAATATCGTTTGCTCGAATTCCTGATGCGGTCCGCCGGGCACATTTGCGGCCGGATGGCCATCCTGGAAAAGGTGTGGGACTACAGTTTCGACCCGGGAAGCAACCTGGTGGACGTGAACGTGATGCGGTTGCGGGAAAAGATCGACGCGGATTTCGAGCCGAAGCTGCTGCATACGGTGCGGGGGCTGGGCTACGTCATCAAAGAACCGTCATGACGATTCGAACGCGGCTGACGCTCTGGAACGCCTCGATGCTGCTGGTGGCGCTGTTGGCCACCGGCGCGCTGGCCTACTATGAGCTGGTCATCGAGCCGCGGAGCCAGGCCCAGGAAACGCCAGCCACGCTGAAGGGGGACAAGCAGCCCGCCCCGACGGACCTGGTCGAGATCGGGATATTCTGCAGCATCGTGCCCGCCATGGCCCTGGCGCTGGCCGGAGGCTGGTGGGTGATGCGCCGGACGGTCGCTCCGGTGACCGCGCTGACCCAGGCGGCCGAGCAGATGAACGAACATAACCTGGGCGCCCCCTTGGGTCGAAGCGGCAGCGGCGATGAGTTAGACCGTTTGACCGAGGTGTTCAACGCCATGACCGCGCGGCTCAACTCGGCCTTCACGCGGCTGCGGGAATTCACGCTCCACGCGTCGCACGAGTTGAAGACCCCGCTGACGGTGATGCACGGAGAGTTGGAGAATTGGCTCCGGGAGGACGGGCTAACGGAGGAGAAACGGGGGCGGGTGGAGAGCCAATTGGACGAGGTCCAACGCCTGGCCAAGATCGTGGACTCCTTGACCTTGCTCACCAAGGCCGATGCGGGGCAGGTGGTCCTTGGGCGCGAGGCGGTGCGGTTGGATGAATTGCTGCGCGAGGCCCTGGCAGACGCCGAGAGCCTTGGCCGGCCTAGCGGAGTGACGGCCACTCTGGGGGTTTGCGACCCGGTGACGATCCAGGGAGACCGGCATCGCCTGCGGCAATTGCTGCTCAACCTCTGCGACAACGCGGTGAAGTACAACGAGTCGGGAGGCAAGGTGACCTTGGATTTGCGCCGCGCCGGCCCCCGCGCGGAGGTGAGGATCGGCAACACGGGCCGGGGAATTGCTGCCGAGGTTCTGCCGAAGGTCTTCGATCCCTTCTTCCGCGGCGACGCCAGCCACAGCCAGGCCGTCGAGGGTTGCGGCCTGGGCCTGAGCATCGCGCGTTGGATTGTGAGCGCTCATGGCGGCACGATCCAGATTGCTTCCGAACCCGGCAGGTGGACGACCGCCATCGTGCGATTGCCGGTGGCGGTTCATCCGAACCAATGAGCCGTGCAGGCGAACGTGTCGCATGACGAAAACGTCACCGACCGGTCATGGCCGCGTCATGTTCTGCGGAGAAACTGTCCCGAGCCGGGTGAACTCCGGTGGAGCCCGGCGAAAACAGACTGTCTATGAGAATGTGGCAGGGAGTGGGCTACGCAGCGTGCCCGGCATTGGCCGCGGCGCTGTTCGCCGGCTGTTCCAGCTTGGCGCCTGATTCGCGCTTGGCGCAGCCTGCGGTGGCGGACCTTCCCTCGTCCGCGCCGCCCACCGAAACTGCGAGCGGCAGTCCGCCCGGCCCAATAGCGCAACTGCCAACCCTGGAATACGGGCTCGGAGGCGCCGCGCCAGGCACGAGTTCGGACGCGTGGTTGGAGGATCGGTTAGGGTTCCAGTGGGTGAAAACAAGCGCCGACGAGACCGCTCCGCCGCAGGCTCGGGCTGCGCCCGCGAATGAGAATCCCCTGTCGTGGGAGTATTGGAAGCTGGTCGGCCGGGACATCGTGGCCACCGTGACGGCGCCGGCGCACTGGGACACGCGGGACTGGTTGGTGTTCGGCGGTGTGGCCGGGGCCATTGGCACGGTCGCGGTATTCGACGAGGATATTCAGCGCGCGGTGCAACGGAATCGTAATGGCACGGTGGACCAGTTTGCCAATGCGGTGCAACCCTTTGGCAACGAGTACGCGCCGGGGGTGCTGGTCGCGTTTTATGCCGGCGGCGAGCTCTTCAAAGACCAGCGCCTGAAGGTAGTCGCGCTGGATGGGGCGGCCGCGAGTATTATTGCCTCCGGTCTCCTCCTCCAGCCGCTCAAGTACAGCATCGGGCGAAGCCGCCCCGGCGCCAACGCGGGCGCCTACGACTTTCATCCGCTGAGGGGCGCGGACTCCTTTGCTTCCGGCCACACCACCGAGGCCTTCGCGCTCGCGACCGTAATCGCTGAGCATTACGATTCCATCTGGATCCAGGCGGCATCCTACACCGTGGCGAGCGCGGTGGGCTGGGCGCGCCTGAACAACAATGAGCATTGGGCGTCGGACGTGCTCGCCGGGGCCGCCCTCGGGACTTTCGTGGCCCATGTGGTGGTGCATTACAATCTGAGCCAAAGGAATATCTCGGTTGCGCCCCTGGCCGGCCCCGGGTTCCAAGGCGCCCAGTTCACGCTCGGGTTCTGAAACTCATGAGGCTGAGGGGCGTTTTGCCGCGTTGGAATGGTCGAGCCGTGATGGTCCTCACCTCGGTCGTGCTTGCGGGTTGTGCGCGCTTCGAGCCCCGGCCCCTGGCGCCCGGCCAGACGGCGTCGGACCTCGAGCAACGGTCGCTGGCGAATCCCGCGCTGAAATCCTTCCTGGAAAAGAACCTCGCCCGCGGTCTCCCCAGTTGGCCGCCGGCTGAGTGGGACGAGCCGATGCTCACGCTGGTCGCGTTCTATTTCCATCCGAGCCTGGATGTGGCGCGGGCTCAATGGGCGGTTGCGCGAGCGGGCATCAAGACGGCGGCGGGGCGGCCCAACCCGGTGCTGAGCGTCGTGCCCGGTGAGAGCTTGAATCCGTTCGGCACCTCGCCCTGGGAGCCTCTGGTCAGCCTGGACATTCCGTTCGAGACCGCGGGCAAACGCGGCTACCGCATGGCCCAGGCCGGCCACCTTTCCGAGGCGGCCCGGCTTAACATCGCCGAGGCCGCGTGGCAAGTGGTCAGCAACCTGCGCCTCGGGCTGCTCGAATATGCGGCCGCGCGCCAGCGGGCGGGCTTGTTGCAGCCACAGCTTGAGTTGCAGGAGCAAATCGTTGCCCTCCTCGAACAGCGCTTCAAGCTCGGCGCCGTGGCGCGAACGGAGCTGACTCTCTCACGGCTGGCCTTGACCAAGGCGCAGGCGGATCACGCCGATGCCACGCGCCAGGCGGCCGAGGGGCGGGTCCACGTCGCCGAGGCGCTCGGTCTGCCCCTGCAAGGGGTCGAGGGCGCGGAGTTTCGGTTCGTGTTGGCGATGGAGGCCGAAGCCGGCGGCGACGTCACGTCGGCCGAGGCGAGACGCCAGGCGCTGCTCGGTCGAGCCGACATCCTGTCCGCGCTGGCCGAATATGCCGCGAGCCAGTCTGCCCTCCAGCTCGAAATCGCGAAGCAATATCCCGATCTGCACCTCAATCCTGGTTACATGTTCGACGAGGGTGAGCATAAATGGACGCTGGGGTTGTCGGTGGAGTTGCCGGTGCTCAACCGGAACCAGGGTCCGATAGCCGAGGCCAAGGCCAAACGGGAAGAGGTCGCCGCGCGCTTCGTCGCGCTCCAGGCGCGGGTCATCGCCCAAATAGACGTCGCATTGGCCGCGCGCGCTGCGGCCTTGGACCAGGTGCGGCGTCAAGCGCAGCTCACCCAATTGGCGCGCGAGCAGTCGGCGGCGGCCCAAGCGCTCTTCAACGCCGGCGCGGCAGACAAGCTGGAACTCGCCAGCGCCCGACTCGAAGAAGGCGCGAGCCGCCTCGTCTTCCTCGAAGCGCAAGTCAGAGCCCGCCAAGCCGTCGCCCAACTCGAGGACGCGCTTCAGCGCCCGCTGCAGCCCTGGCCCTCGCTCGAGGAGGGACGCGATGCAGTCCACAGTCCACAATCCACAGTCCACAGTCCACGCGCTTTGCAAGCTCACTCCGATGCGAACGGCAACAGATAGAGCCAGTCCCGAAAGCTCAGGCCAAAGGCCTGATTCATACCAGGGCAACGCCCTGGGTTTCTGTGCCGTGTTTTTGTGCAGGCCAACGGCCTGCCTCATAGGTCATACTCTTGCATTAAAACCGTGAAACGATTTCTCTTCTTCTGCGTGGTTGGCCTGGTGGTCGTCGCTGCCGGCGGCCTGCTTTGGTTTAAGCAGCATCGCGCCGGGGCCGCGCCCGCGGCGGGGACGGCGGAAGCTAAGCCCACCGCGGACGAAGCCGCCGGGCCGCACGTGACCCGGGACGCCAAAGGCAAGGCCGTCATCGCCTTGAGCGATGAGCTGCGGAAGAACATGGGTATCCAGGTAACCAACCCTGCTAAGATGCAAATCAGCCCGGAGGTCAAGGGGTACGGCCGGGTGTTGGATCCGGCGCCTTTGGCGGCGCTCATCACGGAGCTGGCTTCGGCCGAGGCCGCGCACGTTGCCTCGAGCAACGAGTTCGCCCGGCTCAAAGCCCTCGAAGGACAAGGCAACGCCTCGGCGCGCGCCCTGCAAGCGGCGGAGGCCGGGGCCCTGCGCGATGCGCTCGCGGTGCAAGCCGCAAAGGACCGCCTGGCCCTCTCCTGGGGCAAGGCCGTGGGGGACCAGAAAGACGCGCCGGGTTTCATCCAGTCGCTGACTTCCCTCGAGACGGTGCTGGTGCGGATCGATTTGCCCATCGGCCAGGATTTGAAACTGCCCGCCGGCGCGCGAATCGTTGGGTCCTCGGGGGAGGCCTCGGAAGCGGAGTTCCTCGGGCTGGCGCCCATGGTGGATCCTCAGATGCAAGGCCGGGGCTTTCTCTTGCGGATCAAGTCGAATGCGTCGCGGCTGTCACCCGGGGAGGCGGTGGTCGGTTATCTCAAGGTCCCTGGGGCGCCGGTCGATGGCGTGGTCATCCCGCGCGAGGCGGTGGTTCGGACCGAGGGGGCCGGCTGGGTTTATGTTCTGGATAGCGTGCGCAATTCCTTCACCCGGACGGAAGTTGCGCTGGGCCATCCCACTGAAGCGGGCTGGTTCGTGACCGAAGGGGCGGGGGCCAACGACCGTTTGGTGGTCAACGGGGCGCAGGAGTTGCTCTCGATCGAGCTGAAGGGCGCGGGCGGAGAATAAAGCTGTAAATGCTCCAAGCCCTGGTTCATCTCTCGCTCAAGTATCGCCGCGTGGTAGTGGCGCTGGCGTGCGTCCTGCTCGGCTACGGCATCTATGTCGCCAGCCACGCCAAACTCGATGTCTTTCCCAACTTCGTCCAGCCGCAAGTCGTCATCCAGAGCGAGTGCCCCGGGCTGGCGCCCGAACAAGTCGAACTGCTGGTGACGCTGCCTGTTGAGACCGTGGTGAACGGCCTGGGCAGCATGGAATCGCTCCGCTCGGAGTCCATCGGCGGGCTGTCCATTATCACGGTCGTTTTCAAAGAAGGGACCGATGTGTTCCGCGCGCGCCAACTGCTGGCCGAACAACTGGCGGAGTTGGCGGGGGAACTGCCTGCCAGTGTCAAGGCGCCCCGCATGACGCCGCTGACCTCCTCGACGATGGACCTGCTGAAGATCGGGCTGGTTTCGGACAAGCTGACGCCGATGGAGCTGCGCACGTTTGCCGATTGGACGCTCAAGCCGCGCCTGCTCTCGGTGCCGGGGGTGGCCAAATGCAGCATCTTCGGAGGCGAAGTGCGTCAACTGCAAATCCAGGTGCTGCCGGACCGGCTGTTGGCCCACGATCTGGCCCTGAGCGACGTCCTGGCCGCGACGCGGGTCTCGACCGGGGTGATGGGCGCCGGCTTTATCGAGACCCGCAACCAACGCATCACCCTCCAAACCGAGGGCCAGGCCCTGACGCCGGAAATCCTCGGTGAAGTCGTCGTGGCGCACACCAACGGGTTCAGTGTGCGGCTCAAAGACATTGCGCGGGTGGTCGAAGGCGCGGAGCCGAAATTCGGCGACACGGTGGTGATGGGCCGATGGGGCGTGCTGATGACGATGTCCAGCCAGTACGGCGCCAACACCATGGAGGTGACCTACTCGCTGGAAGCGGCGCTGGAGGAAATCAAGCCGGTGCTGGAGAAGGAAGGCATCACGCTGTATCCGCGCATGCACCGGCCGGCGACGTTCATCGAGGCGGCGCTGACGAACATGAAGCACTCGCTGGGACTGGGGGGCATCCTGGTGGCGGTGGTGCTTTTCGTGTTGCTGGGCAGCATCCGCACCGCGTGCATCTCGCTCACCGCCATCCCGCTGTCCCTGCTGGCCGCGGTCATCGTCATGGAAAAGTGCGGCATCACCATCAACACGATTACCCTGGGCGGCCTGGCCATCGCCTTGGGCGAGGTGGTGGACGATTCCATCATCGATGTAGAGAACATTTTCCGCCGCCTGCGTGAAAACAAGACTCTCTCGCAGCCGCGCCCGATCTTCAGTGTGGTCCTCGACGCCTCGCTCGAGGTCCGCAGCGCCGTCATCTTCGCCACCTTTACCGTGGCCCTGGTTTTCCTGCCGGTGCTTACGTTGACCGGGATTCAGGGCAGCTTTTTCGCTCCGCTGGCCCTGAGCTATATCCTGGCGATTATGGCCTCGCTCCTGGTCGCGCTCACCATCACGCCCGCGCTGACGTACCTGTTGTTCGACCAGGGCGTGCGCCGGCACGAAGACCCCCTTCTCCAACGCTGGTTGAAGGCCGGCTACGGCAAGGTTCTCGGCAGGATCGCGCTCTGGCCCCGCGCCCTCATCGCCGTCGTGCTCCTTATCTGTGCCATGGCGCTGGCTATCCTGCCGACGGGCCAGGGCGGGCTGCTGCCGGATTTCCGCGAAGGCCATTTCGTCCTCCAGGTCTTCGCCGCCCCCGGCACCTCACTGCCGGAGATGTTGCGCCTGGGCACTCACATCTCGCGCGCCCTGCTCGCCAACACGAACGTCGCCACGGTGGAACAACAAGTGGGCCGCGCCGAACTGGGCGAAGACCCCTGGGGCCCTCACCGAAGCGAGTTTCACGTTGACTTGGTCCAAGGACTCTCCGGCGCTGAACAGGAAGAAACGAAGGGCTTTATCGAGGGTGTGCTCAAAGGACTGCCCGGCCTCCAGTTCGAAGTGCTCACGTTCCTGGGGGACCGCATCGGCGAGACGCTGACCGGCGAAACTTCGCCGGTAGTGGTCAACATCTTCGGCGATGACCTGGACGTGCTCGATGTCAAGGCGCGGGAAGTGGCGAAGGTGCTCGACTCCGTGCCCGGCCATGCCGACGTGCAGGTCAAGTCGCCGCCCGGGGCGCCCCGCATCGCCGTGCGCCTGCGGCCCGACCGCCTGACTCAATTCGGCTTCCGGCCGGTCGAGGTTCTTGAAGCCATCCAGACCTCTTACCAAGGCGCCGTGGTGGCGCAGACGCATCGGGGCAACCAGGTTGCCGACGTGGCCGTGATATTGAATGCGCCGGACCGGCGGGACCCGGAGGCGATCGGCTCGCTCCTCTTGCGCAACTCGCAAGGGAGCGTCCTGCCCTTGCGGCAGTTGGCGGAAGTTTATCCGACCACCGGGAGGTACTCGATCTTGCACGAGGGGGCGCGCCGCCGCCAAACCGTGACCTGTGCGCCGAGCGGACGCGACGTGACGTCGTTCGTCCAGGAGGCAAAGCAACAGGTGGCCGCCAAGGTGAACTTCCCCGCCGGGACTTATGCCGCCTTCAGCGGCGCGGCGCAAGCGAAGGAGCAGGCCCAGCGCGAACTCCTCATCCACTCCGCCATCGCCGCCGTTGGCATCCTCCTGCTGCTGTCGGTCGCCTTTCACAGTTGGCGGAACTTGTTGCTGGTGCTGGCCAATGTCCCGTTCGCCCTCGTCGGCGGCGTGCTGGCGGTCTGGCTGACCACCCGCTTCGGCGAAGCCGGTCAAGGGGGCTTGACCATCGGCTCGCTCGTAGGGTTTGTGACGCTCTTCGGCATCACGACCCGCAACTCGATCATGATGATCTCCCACCTCGAGCATCTGGTGACGGTCGAAGGCATGACCTGGGGGCCCCAAGCGGTGATGCACGGCGCCTCCGAACGCCTCATGCCCATCCTCATGACCGCCACCGTTACGTGCCTGGGCCTGCTGCCGCTGGCGCTGGGCGCCGGCGAGGCCGGCCGCGAGATCGAAGGCCCCATGGCCATCGTCATCCTCGGCGGCCTCATGACCTCCACCCTGCTCAACCTGCTGGTCCTGCCCACCCTGGCCCTGAGATTCGGCAGGTTCGAGCCCACGCGACAGCAAAACGAATAGATTGGGTTTCGCTGGTAATCAGATCGATCACCCACAATTCCCCTCGGCAAGCTCTTGGCATGAGGCCTCCTCGCGGTCGTACGTGGCAAGGATCTCCGCCGAGGCCCGGATCATCTGCTGGTATTCTTCCAGCCAAGCGGCGAGCTGCGCCACTGCGAGCGGCTGAAGCCGCTCGATGGCGGATTCGATTTCGGCAACGGTGCGCATCCGCGGTAGGCTGCCGCTTAGCGGCTTGGTTCGCAAGCGTCGGCCTTGCCGTTGGACCTCCTACTCAGGGCCGATGCAAGAAAGGGGCGGTGATCCCGATTCGGAATCGGGACTTCCTTGCGGCCCGCGGGAGCAAGAAGCGGGGACGAAGCCGTCCCCGCCCCTGGCCTCGCGCCGTCTTGAACCGGCCCTGACCTCCTACCAAGGCGCCGTCGCCGCCCAGACCCATCGCGGCAACCAGGCTGGGGCGACAGCCCCGGCGTAACCGATGGTCCGGCTCGAGCGTCCAAGGTCTTGGTTCCAATGCAACGCAATGATTCGCACGATTAGATATGAAAAAGAATAGATTAGGTTTCGCGGGTATGGGTCCCTTGGGCGGTTTAATCCTGTTCGGTTTGGTTTCCTTCGCCCAGGTCACGCCGGGCGCCACGCCGTACAAGCTCCTCAACACGGCCCAGACGATGGGCACGGGCGGGATCGATTATGTTTACGCAGACAGCGACGGCCGGCGGCTTTATGTTCCCCGGGGAGACCAAGTCCTGGTCTTCGACCTGGATACGCTTAAGCCGGCGGGCGCGATTCCCAAGGCCAGGGCGCGAGGCGTCGCGGTGGACCCCAAGTCGCACCACGGCTTTTGCAGCAGCAGCCCCGTGGTCATGTGGGATACCAGGACGCTCGAGACGATCAAGACGATCGACGTCCAGGGTCGTCCGGATGGAATCCTGTTTGAGCCCGCGACGGAGCGGGTTTACGTGTTCAGCCACAGCCAGCCCAATGCCACGGTGATCGACAGCAAAGAAGGCGGGATCATTGGCACCATCGACCTCGGGGGCGCGCCGGAACAAGCGGCCAGCGATGGCCAGGGCCGGCTCTATGTAGCTATCGAGGACAAAGACAAGGTCGCGGTCGTGGACCTCAAGACGCTGAAGGTGACGGCGCAGTACGACCTGGGCGGCAAGGGGAGTGGGCCAGCCGGCCTCGGTTTGGACGCGAAGAACCAGATTCTGTTCGCCTTTTGTCATGACCCGGCAACGGCCGTCATACTAAGCGCCAAGGACGGAAGCATCCTGGCCACCCTGCCCATTGGCAAAGGGACCGACGGCGGCGGGTTCAATCCCAATACTATGGAAGCGTTCAGCTCGCAGGGCGACGGCACGCTGACCATCATCAAGGAAACCAGCCCGACCAGCTTCGAGGTGGAACAAACGGTGCAGACGAAGTCACGGGCGAAAACCTGCACGTTAGATACCAAGAACGACCGGATTTTGTTAATTACGACCGAACCGGCGCCGGGGGCAAGTGGGGCGGCACCGCCCGCTGCGGCAGGCCCCGACCAACGCGGCCGAGGCAGAGGCGGTCCACGAGGCGGGCCAGGTCTGCTTGATATACTGGTGGTAGGGAGATAAGCAGCAAGCTCCGCGCACTCCAGAATCTGGACTGCAGGGCCGTCTGGTGATATGGAGTGCGGTGGCAAGCGAAGCGCGACACCGCTTTGGCTTGGGCAGCCTCGGGCGTTGTGGGACGTGCCCGGGCCTTCGAAAGCGGCGTCGGCGCTTCGCTCTGCCGCCGCACTCCAAACGCTGGCGCGATGTTGCCTATCCCCGGGCTATTCAATCCGTGTAGCCCTGGGGATGCTGCTTATGCCATGCCCAGGCGGAGGCGACGATTTCTTCGAGCTTGGGGAATTTCGGTGTCCAGCCCAGGTCGCGGATGGCTTTTTGGGCGGAGGCAACGAGCTTGGGCGGGTCGCCCGGGCGGCGGGGTTTTTCAACGGCGGGAATGGCCTGGCCGGTCACCTCCTCGCATACGCGGATGACCTGGCGGACGGAATAGCCGTCGCCATTGCCCAGGTTGTAAAACCCTTGCTTGCCGGGCTCGAGGGCGAGGATGTGGGCCTGGGCCAGGTCAACGATATGGATGTAGTCCCGGATGCAGGTGCCGTCCGGGGTCGGGTAATCGACGCCGAAGATTTCGCAATACGGCCTCTGGCCCAGCGGCACTTTTAGCACGTTCGGAATGAGATGCGTCTCGGTGCGGTGATGCTCGCCAAACCTGGCGGTGGCCCCGGCGGCGTTAAAATAGCGGAAGGCCACGAATTCCAACCCCTGCAACTCGTGATACCAATGGAGCATTCGCTCGAACATGAGCTTCGACTCGCCGTACGGGTTGATGGGGCGTTGCGGCAGTTCCTCGGTCATGGGCACGCGGTCGGGCGGGCCATAAGTCGCGCACGTCGAGCTGAAGACGAACTTTCTCACCCCGGCAGCCATCCCGGCCGCGAGCAGTTTATGGCCGTTGGCGACGTTGTTGTGGAAGTACTTCCCCGGGTTCGTCATCGATTCCGCCACCAGCGCGTTGGCGGCGAAATGGACAATGGCATCTGCACGCGCCTCCTTCACCGCGTCCCGGAGGTGATGCGGCTCCTCGGGGCGGCCGAGAATGAAGCGGGCGCGCGCATCCACGGCCGAACGGTGTCCCTCGCTCAAGTCATCATAGACTGTAACCTGCCGCCCGGCATTGAGCAGTTCTTCGGTGCAAACCGAACCGATATAACCTGCGCCGCCCGTGACAAACACATTCATAAAAAACAAACTAGTTGGCGACCCTAGGCGCGACCGCTGCTTGATTGAAGAGGCCCGCTCCGGCCCGGCGCAGGCGCCTGGGGCGGTGCTAATGCTTCCTGCCGAAGACGCGAACGAACGTCCTCTTGCCGATGAAGCGCAAGAACCGCTCCATCGCTTCGTGAACCTGGGTTTCTTTATCGATCTCGTTCTGGAATGCCGTCCGTTCTTCTTGCGAAAAGGATGTCGGGATGTTCTGCTTCACCTTCGTTTTCACCTCTTCAAGGTTGGGAAAACGGGCCGCATATGGCTCCACGAATTCTCTGACACCATTGAA
>Ga0209415_10007125_pt1 | contig 19586 bp, 16 predicted proteins | sample PeaSoiSIISIP2007_FD_187696 | JGI IMG/M metagenome (GOLD analysis project Ga0209415, IMG submission 187696) | Peat soil microbial communities from Weissenstadt, Germany - SII-SIP-2007 (SPAdes) (version 2) | ecosystem: Environmental > Terrestrial > Soil > Wetlands > Peat | place: Germany... | reverse complement strand
GATGCCCGGGCTACTCAAGTTCTAGTATGAGCAGCTGTCCTACCACAAGATATTGCCATTCGTATGTAATTTGTCAACAAGAATTTCACTTGACCGCACGATTTTGGTGAGAGGCGTGCTCGGGCTCGCTCCGGCGACGTCGCACAAATTTCACCTTTGCGCCAGAACTATCCAGCCAGACAACGGTGGAGCCGCAACGCCTGTGCGATAATCTCGGAAGAAAATTTATGTCAGATCACAAGGTCTTCTGCGCAAAATTGAAACAGGAATTGCCTGGACTCCCCGAGCCTCCGTTCGACAGCGACTTGGGGAAGAGAATCTATGAGAATGTTTCGCAACAGGCGTGGGGACAGTGGATGGAACACTGCAAGATGTTGTTGAACGAATATCGCCTGAACCCGGCGCGGAAGCAGGATCAGGAAGTGATCGTGAAGCAGATGGAGCAGTTTTTCTTCGGCGAAGGGGCCGCGCGCCCCGCCGAATACGTTCCGCCGTCGCATTGAGCGGCACGAACCACGCACACTCCTCAGCGAACCTCTTGCCGCGGTCGGCACACCGACGTAGCCTCCGGCACCCAGGTTACTTACGAGTTACCTCTTGCCCTGCAGTGGATTCCCAATTCATCACCTCGTAACACACTTCGGCGACAATGGAAGCCGTGGCGCCGCAGATCGTCGCTCCGGAGATCGACACGCTGATCCTCTCGGATCTGCACCTCGGCGCGGACATGAGCCGCGCCCGCGAGGCGTTGTGCGTGCTCAAGGAAAATCAATATCGCCGCCTCATACTGCTGGGCGATATTTTTGCCGACCTCAATTTCGGGCGCCTGAAAAAAGAGCACTGGAAATTTCTTGGCTTCATTCGCAAACTGTCCAATCCCAAGCGCAACGTGGAAGTGGTGTGGGTCGAAGGCAACCACGACCACGGCCTGGCCCCAATCATGTCCCACCTGGTCGGCGTCCGCGTGTACCAGGAGTATCAATGGGAATATCAGGGCCTGCGCCACATCGCCGCGCACGGCCACCAGTTTGACGGCTTCGTCGTGAGCAATGTACGCGTCAGCTACTGGATTGGGACCCTGCTCTATCTGCAACTGCAAAAGTGGGATTCAAAAAACAAAACCCTGACCCGGTTCCTCGACCGGCTCAACACGCGCTGGCTGCGCTTGTCGCCAAAAGTGGCCGAGGGCGCACTGGCCCATGCCCGTCACCATCATGCGGCCCGCATCTTCTGCGGCCATACCCATGCCGCCATGCACCAGCGCGACCGCGAGCACGGAACCGATTATTACAATTGCGGAGCCTGGATTGACGCCCATCCTACCTACATCACGGTTGGGGAAGAGGGAGTCCAAATCCATGAATATGTCGAGCGACCCGACGATCATCATGCCCCCGAGGAAGGTAGTGGCTTCGAACCGGCGGAATTCGCGGACGAGGCAGGACTGTTCGAAGATGGCGAGTATGAAGGGGTTAGCAGCTAACGCACGTAGGTGACGCTTGCGCAAACTGACCATCGTTTTCCACCATGCCGGGGGAGGACATCGCAGCGCGGCGGAGGCGCTAAAAGCGACGCTTTCCGCGCAAGAACATCCCTGGGACGTTAGTCTCCTCGATATTCAGGAATTGCTCGATCCCCTCGACCTGATCCGTCGGGCGACAGGCCTGCGCATTCAGGACACCTACAACCTGATCCTCCGCAAAGGCTGGACGCGCTTCACGCCGCAGTTGCTGGTCATTCTGCAGGGGACCGTCCACCTTTACCACGCTCCCATCGTGAAAGCGCTACGAGCCTACTGGGCGCAGCATCCGGCGGACATGGTGCTCTCCGTAATCCCGCACTTCAATCGCGAGATCGCCGACAGCCTTGGCCCGGTGGAGACAAGAACGCCCTTTGTCACTTTAATTACGGACTTGGCGGATTACCCGCCTCACTTCTGGATCGAGCAGGAATCGGAATTCATCATCGTCGGGACGGATCGCGCCCGGCAACAAGCCTTAACCCTGGGACACGCCGCCGATCATATCTTCCAAACGTCGGGAATGATCCTGAAGCCCAAGTTTTACGAGAAGGCCACGGTCGATCGCGACATAGAGAGGCAGCGGCTCGGATTGGATCCCGATTGTGCAACCGGTATTGTCTTGTTCGGAGGCCATGGCTCGCAGGTGATGATCGACATCGCCAGGAAACTCAACGAAGCAGCCAGCGGCGTGCAGTTAATCATGATCTGCGGGCACAACCAAAAGCTCGCTGCGAAGCTAAGGGAGCTGCCTACGAAAAAGCCAATTGCCGTAATCGGATTTGCTCAAAACGTCGAATACTACATGGCTCTGGCCGACTTCTTCGTTGGCAAGCCAGGACCAGGCTCGATCAGCGAGGCGCTTCAGTTCCATTTGCCGGTTATCGTGGAATGTAATTCCAAAACGCTTCCCCAAGAGCGCTACAACGCCGAGTGGGTGACGGAGAAGGGTTACGGAATCGTCGTGCCCAGCTTTAAGAAGATCGCACCCGCCGTTGAGCGCTTGCTTCAGCGCGCAACTTTCGAGGAGTTTCGACGGAAGGTCAGCGAATACTCCAATCGAGCGCTGTTTGAAGTACCGGCAATCCTGGAAGAATGCGGGCAGCGCACGGCCGCGGCTGCGCAATTTCAGGCGGTTTGATTTACGCAGGGACGGCCGCTCCGGCTGGACAGGTCAGCGGAACAGCGCAGCAAAAAATCCGCCAATTTTTCTGAAGAATCGACGCGCTGGCGCGGGCTTTGCCGCTGCCGCTTCGGTGCCGCCAACTTTCGGCATATTGGACGCGGAAGGAGGAAGTGGAGCCGCCAAAGCCGGCACCCCGCCACTCTGGCGTTGCATGGAGAAAGATACGTGACAGAAGTCACTGGGGAGAATAATAGCCGGAAGAAGCACGATCGGTATTTAAGAGTCGGCCATGAACTCGTATTCATCAATGACGGCCGCGACCGTCATCTTATTGGCGGGAGTGCCGCCTTCGACTCGCACCACGCGGCCCTTGCAACGCACCCGGATGCTCTCGGTGAGCGTGATTTCGGGCGGAAGGGTGAGGGTGAATTCAATCGCGGACCCGGCCTGGATGGCGGAATCGACATAAAAACAAATTCCGCGCGCGCTGACGTCTCTGGTCTGCGCCGCGTGCTCCGGTTCATTCTCTCCATAGCGCACGCTGACCGGCAGACGCAGGGCAAAGCGCCGCGTGGCCCGCTTATCCTTATCCTTGTCCCGTTCATGGTGCTGGTCTTGCTGCGTCTCGGCCATTCAACCTCCGTAAGAGCAAGGCGTCAATTTGCAGGTTTCAAGACTCATCCGAAATCGCTTGTAAGCATGTCAATTAGCGGCAGGACTGTCAAGGAGCAAGGTTTCAGGGTGTCAAAGGGTCCAGAGTTTCAAAGACCTGCCTCGGTTCAATTCGCATGGCGCTTAACGCTTTCCTGGCATTCTTGAACTCTTGAACTTTGAAATCCGACCCTTGATCCGATGGTTAACGGCTACAATAAACCGGTGGTTTTCGTCCTCGACAACTACGATTCGTTCACTTATAACCTCGTCCAGTACCTTGGCGAACTGGGCGCCAAAGTCGAGGTGCGCCGTAACGATGAAGTGACCGTCGGGGAGATCGAGGCGATGCACCCCGAGCGCATCGTGGTTTCTCCCGGACCCTGCACTCCGCAGGAAGCCGGCATCAGCATCGAGCTGATCCGCCATTTCGCGGGCAAGGGCAAGGATAATGTTCCGTTACTGGGCGTTTGCCTCGGACACCAGGCGATCGGCGCGGCTTTCGGCGGCGAAGTGGTGCGCGCGAAGAACCTGATGCACGGCAAGACCAGTCAGGTTGAGCACGATGGCAAGACCATCTTTCGCGGTTTATCTTCACCGATGACCGCGACTCGCTACCACTCACTGATCGTTTCCGAAGACGGCTTACCGCGCGATCTGGAAGTCAGTGCATGGACTTTGGACAAAGACGGAACTCGCGTCATCATGGGACTACGACATAAGAACTTCCCCATCGAAGGCGTGCAGTTCCACCCCGAGAGCGTGCTGACGGATGAGGGAAAGAAACTGGTGGCGAATTTCCTGCGGAGTTAAACGCAACTGGTCGCAAGAAACGGAGCATTTACTACCCAGAAAAGCTCTGCGACGCCCACGGTGATGAAATCATAATCATCCTACGGAGTCACCTCGAACACAACGCCGCCTCCGGTCCCGCCCTCGAAGGTCGTGCCGTAGAGGTTGCCTGCGCCGTCCAGTATCACGCCGCTCAATGGCAAAACTCCGTCCACATAGTTGTTGTCGGAGAAGGTCCAGAGGACCTTCTCCTGGTAGCTTCCGGAGCCAGCCTGCGGCACTAGCTCGAAGACAGTTCCCTCACCGAAGTTACCGTGAGGAGTGGAGAGCCCGCCCTCGCCGATCGTGGCGCCGTAAATGTTCCCAGCCGCATCGAACACGACTCCTCCCCAAGGAAAGGCATCGATGCCGCGGCCAAAGGAGTAGAGGTCCGCCTTTTTCCATTTTCCATTCTTTCCGGGACTTAACTCGTAGACCACTCCAAAGCCCTCCGTGCCGCCTCGCGTTCGCGTGCCGTAGAGGTTCCCCGCCAGGTCGAGAGTGACAGGGCCCCCTGAATAGACGTAATTTGCAAAGTTTTCGCTAGTAAAGGTGTGGATCAGAGAGGGATTCCAGCCGCCGTCGCCATTTGGTGAGAGCTCGGCTACCACTGATTGTTCCGTGAGGAAGATGTTTCCGTCGGCACCTAGGGTCAGCCCCTCAGCGTCGCCTTCGCTATCGAAGTTGAGGGAACCCAGGGAGTAGATCACTTTCTCCGTCCAGCCGCCACCGGAGGGGCTTAGCTCAAAGACACATCCACGGGGGCCGTTGCTGCCGCCGTAGAGAGTGGTGCCGTAGATATTGCCCGCCGAATCCATGATCAGACCGGTCGTCGGATATTCACCATCCGCTCCGCCACTAAACCTGTACAGGACGGTTTCGGTCCAGCCGGTTGCCGCGGGACTCAGCTTGAAAACGACCCCGCAACCGTCGTCGGGCGGCGGATTGCAAGTGAGATTGCCACCAACTATTGTTGTTCCGTAAAGGTTTCCCGCGCTGTCGAATATGACGTTGGAGTAGGGGCTCCCACCATCCGCCCCCCCGGTAAAGGCGTAGAGCGTGGTTTCGTTCCAGCCTCCGCTGCCATTTGGCGAAAGCTCGAATACGGTCCCATAGCCGTTATTTTGCGGATAGCCGATGCCCCCGTAGAGGGCTGTTCCAAACAGATTTCCTTTGGCGTCAGAGGTGAGGCGACTGACGGGCAAGCCACCATCTGCGCAGTTCGCGACAGAGCACAAGTTGTAGAGCACAGTCTCAGTCTGGGCCTCCGCTGGGTGAGCGGCGACCAGCAGGATCGCGGAAAGCACCGCCAGTGTCAGAGCGCCGCGGGCAATTGCCGCTGCCAGCTTCCCGTTAGCCCCCGAAGAGTGCATAGCCTTTCTCCTTGAAAGCGAACTTACGTCTAGGTCTGAGTGGCCCTGACGGCGTTATCTTGAAGACAATGCCGCAGCCCACTCCCTGGCAATCGCCGAGGTTGCGCCCAAAGTGGCAGTGCCATATAAGTTTCCCGCCGAATCCATGATCACGCCCGCTTGAGGATCGAAGCCGGACGCTCCTCCTGGAAAGGGTGTGGAGTACTGTTTGCTTGCCCGAAGGATCCAACTTGAAGACCCCCACGCAGGCAGAATCTCCGCATCCCGATCTGCGTCCCGTAACGAGATCGGGGGTGATCCATATCCTATCGCTTTTCTTGCGATAAGCGTACAACTTGGCGTGAACAACGTGCCAGCCTGGCCGGGTTTGGTCAACTGTAGAATTACTAAATTCGTTATGAAGTGCCGAGCGCCATGTCTTCAGTGAGATAGGACCTGTTATGAAGGAAATACGATCCTACTAACTAGCAGAATTTATGGTGTGTGGACACGTGTTCTATACCTTCTGAAGTGAGGCCCAGCGTATGGAATCTGCCAGGCCTCTGTGTCAGTGACTCCCTTCCAGGAGGGCAGGCGCAGACAGTTTGACTATTGTGGACTCGACCGATCGACCGGCATGATATGGGCTCGACAATCCACTCGGGCCGATGTTGGTAGCATAGCTTCGACGTTCGGGTGTTAGTTATTGGCTCCCGCGCGACGTTCCACGGTTCGGGTCTGCTGACCTGACGTGACACCGTGCCAGCCTTTTCGATGTTGGTCAACAGGAGAACGTCTAACTTCGTCATGAAGCGCTAAGCACTGTCTTGTCATCGATATAAGACCGGTTATGAAGAAACCATAACCTCACTTTACAAGCAGAAATTGTGGTCTTCGGCTGAGCGTGGTAAGCTGGTTTCCACCTCCCTCCTTCCTGGAGAGACCGCGTGCAGCAGGCCGCCCAAAACCAACCTGTCAGGCTTCGGTTCGGCCCCTTCGAACTTGATCGCGTGGAAGGATGTCTCTATAAGCGTGGCGCCCCACTGCACATCGAAAACCACCCTTTTCTGGTGTTAGTAGCGCTGCTAGAGCGGCCCGATGAGATTGTTACGCGAGAAGAACTCCAGCAGCGGATTTGGGGGGACGGCACCAATGTGGGTTTTGAGGATGGATTGAACACGGCCGTGCGCAAGCTGCGGTTTGCCCTGGGAGACTCCGCCGACTCGCCAATGTTCGTTGAGACCATACCCAAAAGAGGGTATCGGTTTATTGCGCCGCTGAGTGGCCGGAACGAAGACCTTCCCGAGCGTCCGGACTCAGTCCAGACTAGAGCCGACGAAGAGATCCAGTTCGTCGAAGATAGAAGTCACGACCCCGGTCAATATCGGAGCCAGACTCCGTGGAATTCTCCCACGGTAGCAAGTCGTAACCGGTCCCGATTCGTTGCGGTGGCGGTAGCTCTGCTCGTTGGATTTGGAGTTGCAGTCGCAATTGCGGGCTTAATATTTTGGCGACACAGTCGATCCCAGCGGCTGGCCTCGAGCTTTTCCCCTATACAAGCGCGAAAACTGGAAGGGGTCCACACCCGGGAGTCGGTAGCGCTATCTCCGGATGGCCGCTATGTGGCCTATGCGCGATGGGATGGACAAATGAGTTCCGTTCGTTTGCGCCAAGTGGCGAACGCAGGGGAAGTGGAGATCCTGCCTGCTCGTAAGACGAATTACGTCGGCCTGACGTTTTCGCCCGACGGCAACGAACTCTACTTCGTAAGTAACAATGAGGGCAATCCTCATTACCGAAGCCTCTATCGCATGCCCGCCCTCGGAGGACCGACCCAGAAACTGATTGAGGACATCGATTCACCCGTCAGCTTCGCGCCGGATGGGCGGCGCTTCGTATTCGCGCGGTTTCGCCCCGATACCTCTGCTTTGGAATTGCGAACCGCCAATGCGGACGGTTCGGGAGAAGAGTTGTTCACGCAGTTTCCGGGGTACGCGTGGGGCTGCTTCTTGCCCCAGGCTACATGGTCGCCGGACGGGCGGACTATCGCTATCCCTTTCCGCGGAACGCTAACTCCGGGCCAGTCTTCGCTCTATGCCATCGATGTGGCCACCCGCAAGGCGCAACAGGTTTATTCCGGAAGCGGGTGTATTGGGCATCCGGCGTGGACACCCGACCAAGCGCTGATTTTCTCTCGCCAAGGCGATCTGTGGATGGTGATGAATGCGGTGATGAATGAAAGAAACCGGATCGGCGGCGTCCGCCGGTTGGCGGGTTACGGTGGCCATCTGGGTGAACAACTGGACGTTTCCCGCGACGGCAAGACCGCAGTTGCAACCGGGGACCAATCCAGCAAAGGACTATGGGTTGTGCCAGGGGGAGTACCACCTCAGCCCGGATCGTCCGCCAAGCAGATCATTTCCGGCGATGCCTCACTATCTTCAGTCGACGAACTGATTGACGGCAGGATTCTGGCGACGAAGGACGACGGTAGCATTTGGACCACGAAGACAAACAACAGCGATTGGCAGCGCCTGGCGAACGTTCGCGGCTTAGCAATCGGTTGCGGGCAATTCGTCGTGGTTTGGACCGATGACGATTCGTTGGTCCGATTCCGTCCGGACGGGACGGACGGCATCACACTCGTCCGCGGGCCCGCGAAAACGCCGACGTGCTCGCTGAAGGGCGACGCGGTATTCTACGTTGCGCCGGGTCAACCACAGCAGGTTATGCGCGTTCCGATCGACGGCGGCAATCCCGTCACCATCGCCAAGATTAAGGAAGGCGTAGCGGTGACTTTGAGAATTTCTCCAGATGGAGGCGCTCTGGCTTACACGACTTATAAGGGCAGCAAGACCAACGCTCGTTTTTCAGTATCCGTGCTGCGTACGAGCGATGGGGGACTGGTCAACACAATAGAGGAGGCGCAGTTTGGAGCATGGGTTTTTCACTGGGCGCCCGGTGGCAAAGCTCTTGACTATGTTTCCGCAGACGATGACTGGACTGATGTGTGGGAGAAATCTCTCGCGGGCGGAGAGCCGAGACGGATAACGCACCTTGGATCCGGCGAAACCAGCGACTTCCATTGGTCTCGGGACGGCAGCAGATTGCTGGTGGTGTGGGGGCCGACTAGTGATGATGTCGTATTACTGAGCGGTCTGCAAAATTGAATACTAGTTCTATCCAGCGTTCGCGCCCCTTGCCGTCTCGACCGCCCGCAGCACGGCTCGCGCCTTGTTTTCAGTCTCTTCAAACTCGCGTTCTGGATCGGAATCGGCTACGATTCCTGCGCCCGCTTGCAAGTACGCCTTCTTGCCCTTCATGAGCAGCGTTCGAATTGCAATGCACGAATCCAGGTTCCCCGCGAAATCGGCGTAGAGTACGGAGCCGCCGTAAACTCCGCGCCGCGTCGGCTCCAGTTCCTCGATGATCTGCATCGCGCGAACTTTCGGCGCGCCGCTCAAAGTTCCGGCCGGAAAGCATGCGGCGAAGGCGTCCATCGCATTCAGTTCCGGACGCAGCCGGCCTGCGAGCGCCGACACGAGATGCATCACATGCGAGTAACGCTCCACGTACATCAACGCGCGAACTTTTACCGAGCCATACTCGCTGACACGGCCGAGGTCGTTGCGGCCTAGATCGACCAGCATCACGTGTTCGGCGCGTTCTTTCTCATCGGCGAGCATTTTCTTCTCCAGCGCCGCGTCTTCCGCTTCGTCACGGCCTCGCGGATGCGTTCCCGCAATTGGACGGTATTCGAGCGTGCGTCCGCTGGCGCGGACCAGCATTTCGGGAGAAGAGCCGAGCACGTGCATTCCCGCGGGGTCTTTTCGCCCATTCTTCTTCCCGGCGCCGAAGCGCAAGAAATACATATACGGCGATGGATTCACCGTGCGCAGCGCGCGGTAGAGATCGAACGGAGCGACTCCTGGTTCGAAGTCCCAGCGCTGCGACAGCACGACTTGAAAAATGTCTCCGGCGGCGATGTACTCCTTGGCGCGGCGGACGCTTTCCAAAAATTTCAGCTTCGGAGTGCGTGCCCGCGACTTTAACTTTGACTTCGCCAGCTTTGATTTCGCGGCCGTTTTACGCCAGTGCGCCGGCTTCCATCCTGCAGCGAGCTTTTTCTCGATGCGGGCGATGTCTCTCACGGCTCGCTCGTACGCACGTTTGGGCGTTTCGCTGGTCACGTTCGCCGACGCCACAATGTGGATCTGGTGCCGCAGGTGATCGAAGGCGAGCACACGGTCGAAAAACATCAGCACACAATCGGGGACGTCCAGGTCGTCGGCGGCGTGCTCTCCGATGCTCTCCAGTCGTCGCACAACGTCATACGCGCAATAACCGACCGCGCCGGCGGTGAATGGCGGCAGACCTTCCATCGTCGCCGGACGGTGCTGCTGCAACAGTTCCTTGATGACGTCGAAAACATTCCCCCGTCGGCGCTCGACTTTTCCACGCGACCTCTCGATCGTGATCTCGGCGCCTCGCGATTCCAGCCGCAGAAACGGACGTATTCCTAGAAATGTGTACCGTCCAATTTTTTCTCCACCTTCGACCGACTCGAGCAGGAAGGCATCCGGCTCTCCGTCCGCCACGGCAAGAAAGGCGGAGACCGGGGTCAGCAAGTCGGCAGAGATCGACTTTGCCACCGGAACCAAAGTGGCGTCGCGCGAAAGGCGCAAGAAATCTTTGTAGTCGGGACGGACCATGTCTCTCCTGAAAAATTTCATTATAAGCAAGGCGAATCGCTGGGCCAGCTTTCAATTCCATCACACCTGCGCTTGCCTAGCCAGCGGGCCGGCAATATACTTTGCGAGGCTTGCCTCTGGAGTGGGGCGGCGATCGGAATCGCAATCATGTGGAGACTTCTATGACAACCGCTGTGGACTTGGAGCAGGAAACTAATCCGTGGCAGGCGCAAGCCGCCCGCTTCGATCTGGCCGCCCGCAAGCTGAATCTTGATGCCGGCCTGTGGAGGGTTCTGCGGAGTCCGAGCCGCGAAATCATTGTGCATATCCCGGTGCAGATGGACGATGGGCGACTGGAAGTGTTTACGGGATTCCGCGTGCAGCACTCCATTGCGCGCGGCCCGGCCAAGGGCGGACTGCGCTACGCGCCCGACGTGAACCTTGACGAGGTCCGCGCGCTGGCGAGCTGGATGACGTGGAAGTGCGCGGTAGTCAACATTCCGTTCGGGGGCGCCAAGGGCGGCATCATCTGCGATCCGCACAAAATGTCGCAGGGCGAGTTGGAGCGTATGACCCGCCGCTATACCGCGGAGCTGTTCGATTTCATCGGCCCCGAGAAGGACGTTCCCGCCCCCGACGTGAACACCAACGAACAAACCATGGCCTGGATCATGGACACCTATTCCATGCACGCGCGCCAGACCTGCACTGCTGTCGTCACCGGCAAGCCGATTAACATAGGCGGGTCGCGCGGGCGCCGTGAGGCGACCGGACGCGGAGTGCTCATGGTCTGCGAACAGGCGATCAAGAAACTGCGGCTGAATCGCGACACCACCCGCGTCATCGTGCAGGGCTTCGGCAACGTCGGCTCGAACGCCGCCCGCCTCATGGCGGAAGCCGGATACAAGATCATTGGCATCCTCGAGGTTGGCGGCGGCCTCTACAAGAAGGACGGCATCGACATCGAAGCGCTGTGGGAATTTCGCCAGCGCAACGGCACCATTCACGGCTTTCAGGGCGCCGAGAAGTACGACCCGGCGGAGCTGTTGCTGGTCGATTGCGACATACTGATCCCGGCGGCGACCGAGAACGTGATCACCAGCCAGAATGCGGACCGCGTGAAGTGCAGGATCCTGGCCGAAGGCGCGAATGGTCCCACGACCGCGGCCGCCGACGATATTCTCTCCGAGAAAAAAGTCTTCGTCATTCCCGACATCCTGGCCAACGCCGGCGGCGTCACTACTTCTTACTTCGAGTGGGTGCAGGATCGCCAGGGCTACTTCTGGAAGGAATCCGTGGTCAACGAGCATCTGGAAGAGATCATGGTTGCGGCGTTCGACGATGTTGTCAGATATTCTGAAACCCACGGCGTGAACAACCGGATCGCCGCCTACATGCTGGCGATCGACCGCGTCGCCTACACCATCCGCCAGCGCGGAATCTATGCCTAGCCATAGTCCTGACTATGATCTTCGCGAGGGCCTCCGACCGGAGGCCCTCCAATTTCCGGTTGACCGCTTGTCCGTCCCGATGTAATCATGCTGGGGCATTCCAGCAAAGCCTGTTTGATAGCAGCTAATCCAAAAGGTATTGCTTCGTAAAAACGGGGCTTATTGCCTCTCATATCTCGCGAGGAAAAATGAATCACTCCCAAAACAAACTTACTCTGTGGACGCTTGCTTTCGGTTTGCTGCTGGCGATCGCCATTTCGCCCGCCCTGGCAATTGCACAAGCCAGCACCACTGGTTCGACTGACACCACGGACACAACCACCAAGAAGTCCAAGAAGAAGGCCAAAAAGGACGCGGCTGCCGCTGATCAATCGGCTGCTGCCAGCGATACAACGGCTGCGACCGCGAAGAAGTCGAAGAAGAGCAAGAAGACTGCAGAGGCGGCAGATAGCGCTCCGAAAGCTGCGGCTGCCGACACGACTGCTCCCGCCGGTACCACCACGAAGAAAAGCAGCAAGAAGGCGAAGGCAGCGGATGCGATGGCCGCGCCCGCCAGCACGGCGCCCGCTGCTCCGGCTGCTCCGGCGAGTAAGGCCAGCGCCATGTCTCCGGCGTCCGCTCCGGCTGCAGCTTCGGCCCCGGCCCCAGCTTCCTCCAGCAACATGGCTGCACCCGCGAAGACGGCCGCCAAGGCGTCTACTCCCGCGGCTTCCACTCCGGAAATCGCTGCCGCGCAATCCGCCGGCAAAGTCTGGGTCAACACGGAGAGCGGTGTCTACCACAAGAGCGGCCGCTGGTACGGCAAGACCAAGCAAGGGAAATTCATGACCGAAGCCGAGGCGAAGGCCGCAGGCTACAAAGCAGCAGCAAAAGAGTAGGGGACCAGAATTACTTAAGGAGAGACGACAATGACTAAGCATTTCATGACCAGAATTCTCATCGCCCTTTTCGCGTTCAGCCTGATCAGTGGAATGGCGGTGGCGCAGGCCGCCAAGAAGCCAGCCACCGGCTCAACCATGGCTGCCAATGCCGATCTGCTCGATATCAACTCCGCCACCAAAGACCAACTCGATGCTCTACCGGGCATCGGAGCCGCCTATTCACAGAAAATCATCGACGGCCGTCCCTATGCGAAGAAGACAGACCTGGTGAATAAGAAGATTCTTCCCCAAGCTACCTACAACAAGATCAAGGACAAGATCATCGCCAAACAGAAGTAAGGGATTTCTAACCGCGGAGATCGCAGAGCGCACCGAGTAAAATCAGGAATAATCTGTGCGACTCCGCGTTCTCTGCGGTTAACGCTCTTAGCCGCAATCTTAAGGAGGCAGTTATGGGTTTGCTCGACAATCTGGAAAATCAGGCCTTAGGCAACGTGTTGGGAGGCAGTTCCAATCCATTGGCATCGGGCCTGTTGCAGATGATTCAGAATCAACCCGGTGGCTTGCAAGGAATGGTGCAATCGTTTCACGATAAAGGTATGGGTGGAGTGGTGTCGTCCTGGGTGGGCTCGGGGGCGAATAGCCCGATCACTGCAGACCAGATTCACCAGGTCCTCGGCAGCGATCAAGTGAAGGCTCTCGCCGCCAAGGCTGGAATCTCTCCCGACGTCGCCGGTTCCGCGATTGCCCAGTTGCTGCCCGGACTGGTGGACAAACTGACGCCGAATGGCTCGGTTCCCGACCACAGCAACGTTCTGGAAATGGCGTCCAGTATGCTCCAGAGCCTTGAGGCGAAGGCCTCCTGAGCTTTGAGTGGCGCGCGGCGGTTGTGAACGCGCGCCACTCTTCCTCCGTCACCTCTCGCGAATGGATCCGTCCAAAATGGCACAGGCCCTGGGCACGGCCAAATTGCCTTCTGTTCCGTTGCCTTGGCCTGGGATGTGGAGGATAATCACATTGGCTGCCCGCGCGGCCTCGGTTCCGTTATCGCGTGAATCTTCCTAACTACATCACGCTTACTCGCATCGCTGCGATTCCGCTTCTCATATGGATTCTTTGCACCCCACGTTTCGCAACCGAGCAGACCGGGGAAAGAGAAATCCTGGCTTCGGTCGTTTTCATCCTGGCTTCGATTACCGACGGCATTGACGGCTATCTCGCGCGCAAGCGCGGCCAGATCACGACCATGGGGATGCTGCTCGATCCGCTGGCCGACAAGTTGCTGATCGCCGCCGCTTTCGTCACGCTGGTGCAGTTCAATCCCGCGCTGGTCCCGGCATGGATGGCCGTGGTCATCATCGGCCGCGAGTTTCTGGTGAGTGGCCTGCGTTCCATTGCCGCTTCCGAAGGTTTCACCATTCAAGCGAGCGAACTGGGCAAGTTCAAGATGCTGGTGCAGATCATTTCTGTCGTAGCCGTGATTCTCGCGCGCCGCTGGCACGAGTGGCCGGTGTACGGCATTTATATTTTCCCGGTCTACTGGATTGCCTGGCTGGCCATCTGGTTCATGGTTCTGCTTTCGCTGGTTTCCGCGCTCGACTACTTTATTGCCTTCTGGTCGAGGATTGACCGCAAGTCGGAGAAGCGGCGACGCCGCGCCTTTGTCCTCTCCCGGCGGAGAAAACGCGATGTCCAAGCTGTCTGAAACGCCGTCTGGAAATCCGAGCGCGCTGGAAGTCTCTCGTCCCTCACTGCTATCGCCGGAATTCTCTTTCGTGGAACGCCGCACCCTGCTCCACATCGCGCACGAGGCTATTCTCTCGGTGGTGGAGCGTCGGCCTTTGGTGGAAGCGCCACCCGTTCCGTCCGGACTGTCGGAGCCGCGCGGCGTCTTCACCACTCTCTATCTTCCGGCCGATGAACGAGGCGATCCCCAGAGCGACGTAACCGGCGATCTCCACCGACAACTTCGGGGATGCGTCGGCTACGCAGCGCCGATCGCTCCTCTCTATCGCGCCGTGGCCGAAACGGCCCGTGCCGCCGCCTTCGAAGATTCCCGTTTCCTCCCCGTTACAAAGGAAGAGGCTCTTAAGCTGGAGGTCTCTTTGAGCGTGCTTTCCCTACTGGTGCCGATTCATCCCGAGGCAGTGGAAGTCGGCCGTCACGGCCTGATCGTCTCGCAGGGGGCTCGCCGCGGCCTGCTCCTGCCCCAGGTTCCCGTCGAACATGGCTGGGACCGGGAAACTTTCCTGGAGCAGACCTGCCGCAAGGCTGGTCTGCCGCTGGATGCCTGGCGCAAAGCCGCAACCATCGAGGCCTTCACCGCCGAGGTCTTTTCCGATGCCGATGCGTGCTGACCTTTTCCCGAAATCGGCTTCGTTATTGCCATCCCACGTTCGCGCCCCCCCACTTTAGTACCGTTGCCTTGTTGGCAGGAGAAGGTAAGCTGAGCGCTGGCCGCTTGATTCTGAGACTGGCGTTGCTGCGGCGCCTGCCTAGGCAGGATGGAGAGAGCGATATGGAACTGGCAGTTGTAATCGTCGTGCTGGTCGTCGCGGGTGCGATGATTCCCGGGAACCCAAAAATCCATTTCTTCCGCTGAGCCGGGACACCTTCCTGCCTACTGGATGTCCGAAATGACAGCAAAAAGGGGAGATTGCTCTCCCCTTTTTTCTCGATCAAATTGTGCCTTCTCTTACTGTTTCTCGTCCAGTTCCACGGTGTCCCCCGCGTACACGTCTTCCAGCGCGAAGACCACCATCCCTGACGACGCCGTTGGGGTTACGTTCAAAACGACCACTTCTCCGACGGCGCGCCGGGGCAGGTCGCCCACATGAATGTTCGGTCCTTTTGTCCGTGTGAAACGATTGGCTTCAAAAGCCGGCGGGTGCTTTTGCGTGTCTTCCGACATGCTTGCTTTGAAGGAAAGCGAGTCCACCGGATCGTGCAGGGTGGCGCTGTAGGAACGCACCACGCGAAAATAATCCCCCACCTTTACGCCCTGGTTTGAACCCATGTTCATGTAGAGTTTCATGCCCGTGCCCAGCTCGCCGTCGAAGTCCTTACCGAGGACGATGCGTCCGGTCAGCTTTCCGTTCGGCGGCGCGAACCGGTCGAAATGCTCGGGCACACGGAATGTAATCGGCGGTTTCTCCACGAACGGCATGACCAGATCTCCCGGGTTGATGGGATCGCAACCGAATTCCACCTGGGCGATGGCGCTGTGGCTGCGCGTATCGATGACCCGCACCCTCCCGATTTCTCCGTAAGGCTGTCCCGCGGCCGCCATCAATTTCGCCCGCCCCGGATAAAGCTCGTACTCGTTGAGGTCACGCATTTCACGGATTACCGAATACAGTTGTCCTGCCTGGTAGCCGCTCCCCGCGAGGTACACCAGTTCCCCTATCCCGAACTTGGTAGAGGAGGGCGTCTGCAGGCCCCCGTTCACGTAATTCGCGTCGGGGACGCGCTCCTTGGTAAGGAATCCGGCGCAGTAAATGTCTGCCGCGGTCGGCGTCTGGAAGCGCACAAACGGCATGTTGACCGACGTGTCGACGATACCGGACGCATCGGGCGTGACCGCCATCGTAGATTGCTGGGCCGCCGCCAAGGTCGCGGTTACCATGATTAGCAATAACAATCCTGTTTTGTTCATCTTACCTCCGACTCCCCAAACGGCTCCGGGTGGCCCGGTCTATCTCTCTAGGAACAAAAGGGTTACACCGAAAAGTAACAAGCGCACCGGGGCGGGTCAAGGTTACGAGGGTGTTTAGCCCCTTTGCCCAAAAGTGTTTCCTCAGCCCTTCACAACCCGTAGATTCCGTCCGCGGGGTTGCATCTGTGCCTACGCCCCTGTAATATCGCGCCGTCGTTGAAAACAAATGGCCTTGGCATTCTCCTCTAGTGTCGCGCCCCGCTTTCTGCCTATGCGTCTGCCCAGGATCTGCCTGGCGCTGGCGGGTGACACTCTCGAAGACATGCTCGCTACCGCTGAGTCCATGGCCCGGGATAACCCGTTTCTCGAATTCCGGCTGGACTATCTGAAGCAACCCGTGGCTGCGCTCCCCAAGATCCATCGGTTTCTTGAAACCCACCAGTACGTTACCGCCATCGGCACCTGCCGCCGCGCCGACAATGGCGGCAAATTCAAGGGGTCGCTCGCTTCGCAATTGGAAGTGCTCACCAAGGCCCACGCCGCCGGCTGCCAGCTTGTCGACCTGGAATTTCAGAGTGCGCTGAAGGCGAAGCCCGAAGCGATTGCGCGGCTGCGCGGCCGCGCCGGACTCATCCTCTCGTTCCACGATTTCCGCGCCACGCGCAACCTCGATGAGACGCTGGAGAAAATGCTGAAAATTCCAGCCGATTATTACAAGGTCGTCAGCACCGCCAGTACGCTCTCCGACAACGTGGACATGATGAAGTTTCTGCAGACGAACAGCGGCAAACATGCGCTCATCGGCTTGTGCATGGGAGAGCAAGGCATCATCAGCCGCGTGCTCAGCGTACGCGCCGGCAGCGCTTTCACTTTTGGCGCAGTCAGTGCCACTCTCAAAACCGCGCCCGGCCAGGTGAGCGCCCGGGACCTGCGCAATATCTACCGCATCGAGCAGGTCGATGCCGCCACTCGCATCTATGGAGTTGCCGGCGATCCCATCGAACATTCGCTCTCGCCGGTGATCATGAACACGGCGTTGCGCCGCGAGAACGTGAACGGCGTTTATCTCGCGCTCCACGCCAAGACGCTCAAGGATCTGATCCGCTGCACGCGCGAGATTCCCCTGCACGGCCTCAGTATCACCATGCCGTACAAACAGGCGATCCTTCCCTATCTCGACAACACCGACGCGCATACGGCGAAGATTGGAGCCTGCAATACGGTCGTCCGCGGACAGGAAGGCAAGCTTTACGGATTCAACACCGACATCGCGGGCGTCCTTCGTCCGCTGGAGCAGCGCCTCACTATTGAGAACGCGAAAGTTCTCGTGCTGGGCGCTGGAGGCGCGGCGCGGGCTGCGGTGTTTGGCCTGAAGGAGCGCGGAGCTGAAGTCTGGATACTGAATCGTACTTCGGTGAAGGGTCAGAAGTTGGCTCGCCAGGCCAAAGCGCGTACCATCAAACGTGCCGACCTGCGCAAGATCGCTTTCGATGTCATCATTAACGCCACGCCGGTGGGCATGGGGAACACGCGCGATTGCCCGCTCAAAGATCAGGAAATTCAGGCCCGCGTCGTCTTTGACATGGTCTACGACCCGGTCGAGACACATCTGCTGCAGGCGGCGCGCGCCAAGGGAATCACCGTGATCCCCGGTGTCGAGATGTTCGTGCAGCAGGCCGCCCGGCAGTTTGAAATCTGGACGGGCAAACCCGCTCCCGCCGGAGACATGCTGCGGGCTGTGACCATCGCCTTGCAGGAACGGGCGGCGGCGCTGAAGCATCCGAAAGCCTGATGTTGCTTGCGAGTCTTCCAACGTACCGTGTGCGCATTGACGCGCCACAGTTTCGCCCCTAAGATGTTCGCTCACGAAGCGAGTTCCTTCCTGAGCAGCCAAACATGATCGGCCGGACCATTTCGCACTACCGCATCGTGGAGAAACTCGGCGGCGGCGGCATGGGTGTGGTTTATAAGGCCGAGGATGTAAAGCTAGGAAGATTTGTTGCCCTCAAGTTCCTGCCCGACAAGGTAGCCAAAGACCCGCAGGCGCTCAACCGCTTTGAGCGCGAAGGCAAGGCGGCCTCGGCCCTGAATCATCCGAACATCTGCACCATCTACGAAATTGACGACCAGCATGGCCAAGCGTTCATCGCCATGGAGTTTCTGGACGGGCTGACGCTGAAGCATCGGATTGCGGGCCGGCCGATGGATAGCGAGTCAATTCTGTCCCTGGCCATTGAGATTGCGGACGCACTCGACGCAGCCCACGCGGAAGGCATTGTCCACCGCGACATCAAGCCGGCTAACATTTTTGTCACCAAGCGAGGACACGCCAAGGTCCTGGATTTCGGGCTGGCGAAGGTCAGTCTGGCGGGCAGTTCTTCGAGCAAGATTGCGTCTTTTAACACGGAGACGGGTTCGGTGGAAACGGAGCATCTGACCAGTCCGGGCACCATCATGGGAACGGTGGCGTATATGTCACCGGAGCAGGTGCGAGCCAAAGAACTCGATGCACGGACGGACCTGTTCTCGTTCGGTGCGGTTCTATACGAGATGGCGACGGGCGCAACCCCTTTCCGCGGGGAAAGTTCACCGATGATCTGTGAAGCGATCGTGAACCGCGCTCCGGTAGCTTCTGTGCGGCTGAACCCCGACGTTTCCCCGGAATTGGAACGGATCATCGGCAAGGCGCTGGAGAAAGACCGCAATCTGCGCTACCAGGACGCAGCCGATATGCGAACGGATTTGCAACGCCTGAAGCGAGATAGCGAGACGGGACGAGTTGCCGCCATGAGTTCGGGGACGGTAGCGGTGGCACAAGAAAGTAGCACTCCGGTTGCCCCACCGCCGTCGCCATCTGGTTCCTCTGCGGTTGCTTCATCTCCATCATCGAGTGCAGGGAGGGTCGCAGAATCTTCTGCGGTTCGGGTTCCGAAGCTCTGGAAAGTTGGGGTTCCGGTTTCAATCCTGGTCTTGCTGGTGGCGGGCGGGCTCTACTATCGATTGCATCGGCAAAGTACGCGACTAACCGAAAAAGACACGATCGTTCTCGCCGATTTCGCCAACAGCACAAGCGATCAGGTTTTCGATGACACACTGAAGACTGCGCTCGACGTTTCCCTGCGGCAATCGCCTTTCTTGAATGTGCTCTCCGACGGCGATGTTGCAAAGACGTTGCAACAGATGACCCGTTCGGCCGAAACGAGACTCACGCCGGAGATCGCCCGCGAGCTTTGCCTGCGAGCAGGCAGCAAAGCCTACTTGGCTGGATCGATCGGCAGTCTGGGCAGCGAATATGTGCTGGGGTTGAAAGCAGTGAATTGCCCGAGCGGAGACATGCTGGCGCAGGAGCAGGTGACGGCGTCGTCCAAGGAGAAAGTGCTGGGCGTGCTGGGCGAGGCGGCATCGAAGTTGCGCACCGAGTTGGGCGAG
>Ga0209415_10007124_pt1 | contig 19587 bp, 4 predicted proteins | sample PeaSoiSIISIP2007_FD_187696 | JGI IMG/M metagenome (GOLD analysis project Ga0209415, IMG submission 187696) | Peat soil microbial communities from Weissenstadt, Germany - SII-SIP-2007 (SPAdes) (version 2) | ecosystem: Environmental > Terrestrial > Soil > Wetlands > Peat | place: Germany... | reverse complement strand
CGCCGGACCGACGCTGGTTTGAGCACGCGAGACGGGAGTCTTGGGTTGGCAAGTCATTGGCATCCGAACGAGGCGTCCTCACAGGGGCGGAGAAACCCATGACGTTCACCCTTCCGGAAGTGACCGACCTCATCAGGGCGATCGCCTGGCCGTTGGTCGTTGTCGTGACCGTGATCGTGGCCCGACGGCAGATAGCGGAGGTTGCCAAGGCATTGACTGGTCGGGTCTCGCGAATCTCGGTATTCGGGGTCGACCTGGAGATAGCGCACGTCGAGGCTCTCGATACGGACGCGAGTGACCTCTTTACTGCCATCCGAGAGCCGATCGAGGCCGGCTCCTTTCGCGCACGGGCAGGAGCCGTGCCCGCCAGCTACGTCGGCACGCTCCAGGATCTGATTCGCCAAGGTCAGCGCGCCGACTACGCTGTCATCGATCTCGGCGACGGTGAACGCTGGCTCACGACCCGGCTCTATCTGTTCGCTGCGATGCTCCACTGGGCCCTGAGCGTTGAGCGGTTCGTCTTCATCGAGACCACCCCCATCGGAGAACGCTCGCATCTCGTCGGCCACGCAGCGACCGACGAGATATGCCAGGCGCTCGCGTCGCGCTTCCCATGGCTTGCTCTCGCCTTTGCGCAGGCGACCTCCGTAAGTCGATTCTCTCCGGTTCCCCCGCAGGTCACCGCCGAGGGCGGGCTCGTTCCGGGCGAGCCGAGCGATCAACAAGCGCTTGCGATCATCGAGGCGTTCATCCGGCAGGTTCAGTCGCCCTTGATCCCCGACCAAGGTGAGGATGCGTGGATAGCACTCACCTCCGCGGGCGCCCCGACCTACGAGCATGCCCGCTGGACGTCGGCTGGCGACGTGGAGCGAGTGTTGGGGGGCGCCCTGGACACGGAACGAGTCACGCGGTCCTTGGATGGCTCAGCCGAGAATCTGGTTCGGCAAGCGGTCGCAGCCCACGGCCACTACATCGCAGTGCTTAACGGCGAAGGGCGGTTCAAGGAGCTGCTCGACAGAACGAAGATCACCGACGCCCTCGCCCGGCGCAGCCTCCAGATGAGCTGACGCGAATGCGCCAGTGTCGCCGCCCGCCCGCCCCGTTGGGTCTCGCATTCGGAGCCGCGATGCGCAGGTTGATTTGGTGAACCACGTAAGCCGGGCGAAGGGCTGTGCCGTCGTTCGTCCTTCTTGAGATCAATTGCAGCACCCGCTCGCGCAGCCGCGAAGCTCGAATAACCCCATCGGACTGAGCCGGACCGTCACTTCTTCTTGTTGAACGGGTTCCACTCGACGAGCAGACCGCCGCCGACGAGTACCCCGCCGAACTGTGTTGAGGAGGAGCCCCAAAGGCCCACGTCTCCCTCGACGCCCACCCCAGCGTAGGCGCGGAGCTTTACCCGGCTGTCTCCGACCAGGTCGTACTTGGCGCCGAGCACGCCCGTGAAGGCCAGCGTGCCGGCCCAACCCACCTTGGGCGGGAGCCCGGTCAGCTGGACATCGACGACCGCCGCGCCGGTGAGGGCCACTTCGAGCTTTCCATACGAGAAGTTGATGAGGTCCGTGGACACACCCGCCGAGACATGACTCTCCCAGGTCTTGGTGTCGGCGCTTTGCACCTGGGTCCCGACTTGGATGCCGGGCTCCTTCACAACCGAGATGTCGAGGTCGTCAGCCTTGCTGTAGGTGAGTCGAGCCAACGCCCAGTTACGGGGAAGCACCGTGACCTGAAGAGCATCGAAGGACCCCTTCGCCCCCGAGGTGCCGAGGCCGACGCCCGATCCGCCGATCTGTGCGTCGATGCCCAGGGTGGCGGGGTCGGGCTGGTCAAAGACCTGGTTGCGCATGTGGGCGCGACCCGCGGCGAGAATGATGCTGTTCTCCGCTTCGGTCTCGAGAGCCCTCGCGGCGGCATCGATCATCAGCTTCTGCTCTGGATGGAGCTGCTGGACCCACTGCAACGCCACCTTGAGGTCCAGGTCCAGACCAGATTGCCGCCACTCTTCGATGAGAGCGACCGCCTCCTTGGCGTTCTGCTCCAGACCCGCCATCGCCGCGTCCCATTGGACCTGTCCGCTCGTCTTGGGAGGACTGGCTGGCTTGCCCCCGCTCTTCGTGGCCGGGTCGGCCGGCTTCTGGTCGGTGGCCTTCTGCTGATCGGCCGTCTGCTCCTGGGTGCCGCTGACATCTGTGAAGACGAGCGGGTTGCCACGGCAGTACGCGTAGAGATTGGGGCTGGCGCCGTGACCGGTGGGATCGCAGCTGGTCCACCGTCCGAGCCAGGGGGCGTAGTACCGCATGTGGTGGTAGTAGAAGGCGTTTTCGACGTCGCGCTCCTTGCCCGTGTAGCGATAGCGCTTGAGGCTCACCTCGGCGGCCGACTGACCCGACTGGAGGGAGGTGGAACCAAAGGGGAAGTACTCCTCGTAGGTCAACACGGCGGCGTTGGGGTCGAGTTCGAGGACCGCCGAACCGAGATGGTTGTCGAGCTGATACCGGACGGACGTCGTCATCGGGGCGGCCGCATCGACCGTCGTCCTCTCGACCAGGCAGCGCAGCCCGGCACCGTCGCCCACGTGGAGCGACTGGCGCTCGAGGGTCAAGGTCCCGGCGGGCGAAAACTTCCGATAGACCTCGTAGGAGCCGAGGTAGAGACGCTCGCTGCTCAAGGTCCCCTGCGCCGACAGTGTCAGTTTCTGGACCCGCTCGGGCCCCTGGTCGTAGCAGTAGCAGGTGGCCGGCGGCGTCCCCTCCCCCAACACTTGGGAGGCCGTGGACTGCAGCATGTCCTTCCAGTCCCAGGCCATCGACGAGAGGTGCGGCATGCCTGCCACGTTGCCGTCGGCGTCGTAGGTGTAGCGGTCGACGGTCGCGCCGACCGTCGTCGAGGTGAGCCGGTTGTTCGCCGGCGGGGTGGTCGGCTCGTCATAGGCGTAGGTCCGGGTCCAGCTGCCAACGGCAGCGGTGTGGGCGACCCTCTCGAGGTTCCCGACGTCGTCGTAGCTGTAGGACTCGGTGTAGTTCTGCATGGCTTGACCGTCGGCGGGCAGCGGGACGCTCACCCGCCCCGAGTCGTCCGATGTGGTCTGGGGCACCGTGGCGCTCACGTGCTCGCGCCCCTTGACCTGCACCAACCGGTAGATGGCGTCGTAGGTATAGTCGGCGTCCGGTGTCACCACCTGGTTGGAGAAAAAGATCGTCGGCTGCGCGCCGTCGCTCACGTGGGTGACGTTGCCAACCGGGTCGTACGTGTACCCGAGATCCTGGAGCGGATTCGCTCCGGTGGGCCGGGTGGTCTCGATGCCCACCAGTCGGAAGGTCTCTGGGTCGTACGTGTAGTCGGTGACCGCCCCGTTGCCCACGGTGACCGACTGGCGCAGCGCCTTGGCGTCGTAGGTGACGGCGGAGACGAATGTCGTCGCCGGCGTCGCGCCGGCCGGCTGCACAACCACCGCGGCGACCAGGTTGCGTTCATTGAACGTCGTCGTGGTGACGCTGCCGTCGGGGGTGGTGACGGTGAGCAGGCGGCCCAGGGCGTCAAAGGCGCTCTGCGTCGTGAACGTTTCGGCGTTGAGGGCGGGGCTTGTGCTCCAGTCGGGCTGCGTTGTCGCCACCGACAGGTACCGGCGGGCGACGGTGGTCAGGTTGCCGTCGAAGTCACGTTGCTCGGTGGCGACGACGCCGGCTTCGTCGAAGCGCTGGTGGGCGATCCCGAGGAGGTTCCGGGCAACGGCGTCGCCGAGGGACTCCCCGTAGGTGGTGAGCTCGGCGGTCCTCGCCGCCCCGGGGGCTCCGGTGACCACGGTCGTGGTGGGCCGTCGAACTTCGTCATAGGCCCGGTCGGTCCGGATGCCACGTGAGTTCCATGAGGTCATCGGGCGGTCGTCCGCCGCCAGCAGGACCCACCGCTCGCCAGCGTCGAGGCTCACCTGGTGGATGTGCTGGCCGGTGAGCGTGTAGTCCTGGGTGAGGGCGGTGCGGGCGAGTGCGTCCGTGGTCACCCGCATCGCGCCGGTGATGTCGAGCGTCGAGCGGGTCGTGTACTGCCCGGCGACGCCGTTGTCCTGCGTGGAGCGGAACGTTCGACCGAGCGGGTCCAGGTCGACCAGGTTCGGCGTATTGGCCGAGGCTGCCGCCGCCGCCGCGGCTGCCGCCTCAAGGGGGCCGAGGGCCAGGCCCTGGCGGGCCGCGTACCAGGCGCTGGCGGCGACCGTGTCGACCTCGTCGGAGGTGGTGGACCCCCACGGGTCGAACTCCACGGTTCGGTAGGTACCGTTGGGGTTGTCCACCCGCACGACCCGCGACAGCGGATCGTAGGTGGTGATGGGTGTCACCCCGAAGTGCACGAGGTCGACCTCGTCGGTGAAGACTGGGCTCGAGTCAAAGAACGGCTCGTAGGCCTTGACCGGGTTGGCTTTGTTGTCGTAGACGACCTGGCCGGTGCCGACCCACCGGGTTGTCGTTGGGGCGATCTCGACTGTCCCCCCACTCAGGACCAGCGCGCCGTCACCGTCCCGCACGGGCGCCGGTCCCGGCTCGGATTGCCGCTTGGTCAGGGCCACCCGACTCAGGCCGTCGTAGTACGTGTAGCTCTCGACCCACGTCGTCGACGGGTCCCGATGGGTGACCCGGGCCCGGCAGTGACTGTAGATCGGCTGAGGGTGCGCCGGGTCGCGCAATGGGTCGTTGACCCACGTGCTGAAGGCGTTCAGGTCGTAGTCGAATCTTGTCGTCGGGGAGTCCGCCGGGGACGTCTCCTCGGTGCTGAGATCGAGGTGGTCGCCCTCGTCGCCACCGCCCGACGTGGCCTTGCCCATTGCGGCCGTGGACGTGACCTGGCCGAGTTGGTCGTAGCGCACCCCGCTGCGGTTCTGGTTCGGATCGGTGATGAGCCACGGCTGGAGCACCCGGAAGTTGGTTGACGACGTTGTCGTATTGCCGAGGGCGTCGGTGGACGTCGCCACCACCAGGTCCAAAGCCCAGCTCACCGCGGCGACGTTGCCGAACGGGTCCACGCGGCCCTGCGGCAGGTAGAAGTGCTGGCGGGCGTACGCCGGATCCGGGGTGGGTCCCACCGGTCGGCCCGAGGTGCTGTCAGCCGGCGAATAGAAGAGCGACGCGGACGGCGCCCACCAGCTCCCGTCGCCGTCCAGGTCGACCAGCCCGCCGGTCGATATGGCCGCTGCGTCGAGTGTCGCCACCGCCTCCCTCGACGAGTAGACGGCGCTGACCATGTCGGGCGTGAGTACGAGCCGGTAGGTGCGGTCGACGAGGGCCAGGGAGTCAACCTGCCCGAACGCGAGCGGACCGCTCAGATCGTCGGCCCGGTAGATGGTCCGGTCCCGCGTGAACAGCCGCTTCTGGGGCGTCGTCCCGGATCCGGTCGAGCCCGAGCCGATCGAGGTGATCCCCGGCGCCTGAGCGGCGAGCGCGGCCACCTCGAGGAGGACGGCGGGCGCCACCGGGGCCACCCCCGTAACCTCGTAGGTGCGCGTCTCCACCGGCACGCCGACCCGGTACCACCCGGGCTGGGTGTCCATATTGGCCACATCGCGCTCGACATAGGTGAGGAGGGTCGCCTGCTGCTCGGGGAAGGCCGGGGTCCGACGGGGGTAACCGACGGTGGCGGACTTGGTCACCGCCCCGTACCGATCGACCTCGAGGACGAGGTCGTGACCGAGACGGGGGTCGGTCGGGTGGCGCTCGTAGTGCGCTGTGAGCGACTCCAGCTGACACGCGAAGACGCTCCCGTAGCTTGGCCCGGAGGGCGGTTGGATGAGGGACACCTGGTAGCGGTGCTCGGTGACGGTGTACGGATCGCCTGAGGCCGCGGTCGCGTCGAGCGCATACGTCTCGGTGTGCAGCACCTTGCCGCGAATGCCCCGGCAGGCCTCCCGCATCTCCTCGGGGGTCAGCTCGCCGAGAAACAACGTCGGGCCGAGGTGGATGGCGTGCGGGTCGCCCGAGTAGTACTCGGCGGCGAGGACTGCGGCAATGTCGTCGTCGTCGAGGTAGGCGCCGGTGTGGTTCCAGGTCTTGGTGAGCACCGGGGCGAGCGCGAACTCGCCGGCCGCCGAGGGCGGCGTCTCGGTGAACGTGCCCATGCCCGAAGCCGCGGGCACCACGTCGGTATCGGTGCGGTCGACGCGGGCGAAGCCACGGAATTCCCGCTCGACCCCATCGAAGTAGCCGTGGTGGTAGGTGTAGCTCGACGTGACCTCGGTGCCGCTCACCTGGTCGGCCACCTGCTGCTGGGCCACGACGTGGACCGGGAAGAAGAGACGCGTCACCCAGGGGCTCCCGGCCAGGAGGTCCTCGACGTAGTAGCGCGTCGAGGTCGACCAGACGAGCGACCTCTGCGCCCCCATGTTGTTGGCCACGCCGGTAAGGAGGTGGGGCTTCACGCCCCCGGTGAGCTGGACGTAGCGCAGCTGCCGACCAAGGTCGCTCCCGAGGGGCGAGGACCACACGAGGCAGGACGTCCCCGTGCCGAGGAGGTCGAGGGTCTCGACGACGGAGAGGTCTTCGGTGGCTGGGAAGGCGGTCAAAGCCGTCTTCACGGTGTAGCCGTTGCCCGATTCGTTGAGCCACATCGACACGCCGCCCCTGCCGACGTAGACCAGGTCGGCGGTGCCGGAGCCGTCCACGTCGGTGAGCCGGACGCGGCGGGCGTCAAAGAGATCGGGGGCGTCGAACCAAGGCGCGCCGTCCATGACCACCTTGGCACCGAAGCGCCCGTACCCGAGGTTGGGCCAGTAGCAGACGTCCCCGTTGCGCACTCGTACCAGGTCTGCGAGGCCGTCGCCACTCATGTCCGCAACGAACACCGAGAAATCCCCCTCGTCGAGGACGAGAGCCGGCCCAATGTCCTCGTCTCTCGGGGTGACGACCCGCTGTGCTGGCCCGAAGCCGTCCTCGGCGAGCCAGGGGAACCAGGTGAACGCGCCGTCCTCGGTGAGGAGGACATCGGCCAGGCCGTCTCCTTCGAGGTCGAGGGTACGGACGTCGCCGCTCGACCAGTCGATGGCAGCCGTCGTCGGGAAGGTCTGGAACGGGAGCCAGTCCCCGTCGTCGTCCCGGGCGAAGTAGCCGGGCATCGGCGGCCGGTAATCCACCGCGCAGAGGTGACCGTTGCCGTGGAGGTCGACCAGCTGCGCGGAGCCGGCGGCGCCGGCGCCTGTGGGCTTGGAGGCGACGAGCTCGAGCGCCTCGAAGCGGGCGATCGGCGCCGGCGATGGCGGCAATGGCGCCGCGCTGATGTTGCGGCGGTAGTACCACGCCGCGTCGTCCTCGGTCAGGATCCCCTGCAAGCCCTCGCCGTCGAGGTCGCACCAGCGCCACGACCGGCCGTCGACGCCGGCCGGCAGGGTGGCCAGCACGTCGGCGTCAGCCGTCTCGACGAGGTCGTGAAGAGCCAGCGGTGCGTACGAGAGTGTGAGCGCCGGCCGGGCGAGCGGGACGGGGTCGCCACCGCCGACGGCCGGGAGATAGCCCTTTTCGGTGACCGAGGTGAGCAGCGAGTAGCTGGGCAGGGCAGGATCGGTCGGATCGTCCGTGCTGTAGCCGAGGTCGAGTGAGCGGGTCAGCGTGGCTGCGGCGTCACCCTCGTTGGGGAACCGGTGAAACATGATAACCCGCCGGCAACGCCGATAGGTGCGAACCTCGAAGCACGACCGGTAGCTCGAGAACGGGTCGGCGCGACAGGGCCAGGTGATCGACTCGATCGGCTGGGGATTCGCCGGGTCGTGCTCGCCGTAGTCGAAGACGAGCTCGAAGTACCACGACGTCGGCACCGTCGGGTCCGCGGCTGGCAGGTACGGCGTGGTGGTCCCGTAGAGAACCCGCTTCAGGTAGCGGTTGGCCGTCACCACCCGGCCCGCTTCGTGGGCCGACGGCGGCACGTTCACATCGTCCTCCGCCTTGTACAGCCAGGCGACGGCGTTGCCACGGTCGTCATAGCTCAGGTCGATGAGCCAGCTGAAGATGCGGCTCGGGTCCGCGGGGTCGGCGACCCGGCTGGTGGCGTCCTGGCCGAAGATCCTGGTGACGTTCGTCGTCGAGACCGTCCGCCAGTGCACGTCGCCGGTGGCGTTCTCTGTCCACCGCTCCACCCGGGCGAAAGCGGACTCGACCCGCAGCCGGTAGCGTCGGACGGTGTACACGTGGCTCGGGTCAGGTCCCTCGTCAAGCACCCAGTTGCCGGCCTGAAACTCGAGCAACGGGACGAGGTCCTCGGCGTCGGAAAGCACGAAGACATCGGAGTCGTCGGCGTCCTCGTAGCGGGGCAGTCCCAGGGAGGTCTTGCGGGTGATCGAGGCCGAGGCGACCCGCCAGCCGAGGCCGAACGGACCGTTGCCTGACCCCGACCCGTAGCGCAGGGCGAGATCCGGTCCGAACTGCTGGCGGGCGGGCGAGATGGGGAGCGGGACCGACACCGAGGCCGCCCCCGTGGCCAGGTCGATGTCGACCTTCTCGTTGATCCCGCGGATGGCACCGCCGCCCTTCGGGAACGTGATCGTCGGCAGGGCGAGGGGGTCCATCGTCGAGCTGCCGTCGCTTGGAGTGTCGGAGAGACCCGGCGATCCGCTCTCGGGCGACCCGATGCCCGACGACCCGGCCCCAGTGCTGCTGGCGGGCGCCCCGGGGGCAGGGGGCATGGTCACCGGAGCATGGTCACGGGAGCTTGGCGGTGTAGGCGATGATGACGTACACCTCCTTGGTCGGCGAGCCCGCGCTGGTGAGCACGTTCGGGTCCTGGGGCAGATCCAGGGTGGTGGTGCCCGTGTTCTTCAGGTCCAAAGCCATGTTCGCCGGCACGGCGACGGCCGGCGCCGGGCTCACCTGGGCGCCGTCCGCGGTGTAGACGGAGATCGACTCGATGCTGAGCGTGGCGTCCTGGACGGCGTACGGGAAGTAGTCCATCGTGAGCGGAGCCCTGAAGTCGGCGCTCCCCCCGGTGGTGAAGGCGTACCACTGGGTGGGGAAGTCGTGCCGCAAGCTCAGCATGAGGCCGAGCGTCGGTGTCGAGCCCGAGACCCCGGGGGGCAGGGTGGACAGGGCCTTCCTCGCTGCCAGGGCCAAGGCCGCGCCACCGTCACGGGCGGTGTAGCGGACGTGGAGGATCACGTCGCTGATGGTCGAGTAGTCGAAGCTCGGGATCGGCGGCAACGACAGCGACCAGGTGCTGATCGCACCGGCCCCTTCGAAGGGCAGGAACCGGTCGTCACGCAGGTTCGTCTCGAACATGCCCGAGTCCGAGACAGCGCCGCTCGTCACTATCTCGTCGACTGAGCCGAAGTAGTCGACGAACCTCGCGTCGTCGCCGGTCGTGCTCCGGACATACTGGGCCCCGCTGAGCTCGGGCGAGGTCCGGACCGAGCTGTTCTGCAGCGCCAAGGTGCAGTTGACCGTGCTGTAGGGGCCGACCACGGAGGGGACCGAGACTGCCACCGTCTTGAGCCGTCGCATGTAGTGACCTGGGCAGTCGCGGTCGTAGAGCCATTCGGGGATGGTCACCGTCGTCGACCCGCTGATCTTGAGCTTCAGGAGAGCCATCGGGTCGAGCTGGCGCAGGGAGACGTGGCGGGTCAGCTCGAGCTCGCGCTGGTTGTAGGTCTGATAGTCGAGGTCGAGGTTCTTGAGGTCCAGGTACAGCGACTCGCCGGCCAGGAGTCCCTGGTGCCCGCTGCTCCAGTAGTTGGGCTGGATGTAGGTGGTGGCGTCGACCTCGGGGCGCATCAGCTCCCACCTGACCGTCGCCTCGGCCTTGCGGGCGGTGTCCAGGGCCATCCGGTAGTACTGGTAGTAGAGCGTCGAGAGCTGGCCCTGCATCCACCCGTAGAGCTCGGTGTTCGTGAACTTGGTTTGCAGGAACGTCAGCACGGCCTGGGACTCCCCCACCTGCTTTTGCGCAGTCAAGTACTCGGCGCCGGCGGCCTGCTCAGCCAGGATGGAGACGAGAATCTGGCGACCGCTCTGGCTCAGCTCCCGCGCCGCCAGGTTGGCCTGGAGCAGCCAGTCGTCGGCCCGGCGCTGGTAACCGGCCGTGCGCGACGCCATGGCCGCCTGGTCGGCCTGCCAGCCGGCGATGGCCTTCAGAATCCCCGCCGCCGAGTTCGCCGCGGCGGCCAGCCAGTCGCCCCCGAGGATCTTCGAGTGCGCCCCGAGGCCCCAGTAGTGAAGGTCGACCTCGAGCGAGGGGATCTGTTGCAGGACCGGAGCGGCTGCCTCGATGACCGAGGCGGCGAGATGGTCATCGCGCATCGAGGGCATCAGCGAGTTGAGTTCGGTGTCCTCGTTGGCGTTGAGGTAGAGGTTCCCCGTGCCGCTTGCCCCCGATTGGGCGGCGGGCGAGCCCGAGTTGACGGGCTGGTAAGTCGGGTAGGGCTGGGTGACGATCGCCAGGTCGTACTGACCGACCAGCGCCTGGTAGGCGTCCGCGAAGTTGTCCTCGGTGAGCACCGTCGAATGGTCCGCGGTGAAAGTCGCCGGCACGGTGCCCGGGTCCGAGGTGAGCCCGAGCTCGCGCAGGTAGAAGGTGTAGCGCTCATAGGCTGAGGCCCGCATACGCAGCTGGGCCTCAGTCGCCGCCTGGGCCTGCTGCCACTGGAGGAACCGGATGTTCTGCGTGGCCCGTTGCAGGGCCACCTCATTGGTCTGGCGCAGCCGGGCCAGCGCCTCGGCGTCGCCCTTCTCGATGGCGGAGAGAAGCGCGCCGCCCATGGACCGCACCTCTGAACACAGCTCGAGGGCCTTCTGGATGACGAGCGGCGAGCGGACCGGGCTGGTCGGCTGGTTGAGTCCGCTCACCACGCTCCCGATGTCGAGGCCGGCAGCCGCCGCGGCGACGAGCATGCCAGGGTCGATCGGCGGGTCGAAGAGCGGCATCAGCTGGACCTGCCCCTCGATGTTCTCGCAGTTGCGGATCTTCGACAGCCGGCCGGCGACGGTGTCCCAGTAGGACAGCAGCTTCGCGTTCGGAGGTATGCAGAAGTACAGGCTGGTCGTGGTGCCGAAGACCGAGCCGTTGGGACCGGTACCGGTCGAGTCCGAGGCGGTGCTCACGTTGAACGGGAACTGCCCCTCCAGGGTGACGAGGGCGTCACCGAGCTGGTCGAGGGAGGTCGACAACTGGTTGTAGGACATCGATGGCGTCGTGCCGACCTGAGGGACGGGCTGGGGGCGGGGCCCGAGCAGGTTGGCGGCGAGCACGTAGCAGAGCGCGGCCTCGTTCACGGTCTCGATCGTCATCTGTGTGAAGAGGCTGTCTCCCCAGGCGATGAGGTTGTCGAGGTAGGCCATCACAACGTAGTACTGGAAGGCGATCGGCCGTGAGCGGGCCACCGCAAAGGGGTCGAACGGGGTCGACACGCTGGCCAGGTAGCTGTCGAGCAGAGTCTGCACCGCGGCCAGCTGGGTCTGGTTGAGCTGCGCCGGCGGGGTACTGAGGAGGATGAACAACTGCTCGAGATCGACCGACTGGGGGTTCTGGCGAAAGTAGAGGAACTTCCAGAACCTCCCGGGGGCCGGGTCCGGCCCGGGCGCGGTTGGGTCGAACACGTAGTGGAACCACTTCTGCGCCTCGGCGAACCGCTGGTTCTGCGACAGGTGGACGGCGATGGCGACCGGGATGTGGTAGAGGAGTTCCCAGTTGTAGTTAGCGTACGGGAGCTGCGGATTGAGGTCGATCTGCGCCGGGTACGAGGCGATCTCGACGCCCGCGCCCGCCGTGTACTGCGCCGCGAAGAAGGACTTGGCCAGGCCGGCGAGGAACGTCGGGTCGAGGGTGGCGGCGACGGCGTCGCCGGTGGCGGTGTTGAGCTGCTGGATGAGCTGGCCCACGAGTGGGTGGAAGAAATTCTCGAAGTCGTAGGCGTAGCCGGATCGCAGCCACCGCCTGAGAAAGCCACTGTTGACCAGTGTGTAATCGGTGGACTCGTGGAAGCGCTGATCGAGCTGGGCCGAGTTCTCGATCATCACGAGCTTCCTGCCTCGGTTACCGCCGGCCGACCCTTGAGCGTGTCCGCCGGCGCGGTGGCCGCCGTGCTCCCGGTGACCCCGATGCTCCGCTCGCCGAACACGACCGGCGCCGAGCCGCCGATAACCGCTCGGAACTGTCCGGAGTCGACCGCTCTCTGGGCCACGGCACCATCGACGCTCTGGGTGATCACCTCATCCGGCGGATCGGGCTGGGGCGGTCCGCCGGCGACAACGAGCCGCGGGATGGGCCCCTGCGTGGCCAGCTTGTTAAGCGTGATCCCGGTCAGGCCGTACCCGTTGTACCCGCCGATCAGCCGCCAGTAGGTGCTGGTGGTGACGTAGAACACACTGCGCGGGTCACCGAAGAAGAACGGCATGTAGGTCTGGTCACTGACGTCGGACTGCGCCGCCTCGATGGTCTGGGGCAGCTGGCCCGTCAGGACCGTCACGTTGTCGGGCGACACAAGCGTCGACTGGTTGGTGCGCAGGGTCCCGTAGCTCGCGTTGAGTGTGCTGGGAAAGCTGCCGGTCTGGAGCTCGCGCACCTCGGCCGGCATCGTGAGATAGGTTGCCCCGACCTCGTTCCAGGTGACCGGCGGGCTGTGCGTGTTGTGGAGGACGAAGCCCGTCAGGCCGGGCGAGCCCGTCGCCCCCCAGACGTTGTAACCGTGGGCGTCACCGAGGAAGGCAGGCAGCGCGTCCGTCGTTATCTGGACGTAGAGCGAGTCGTCGCCATCCGAGGGGATCCAGGGGCGCAGGTACAGCGTGGTCCGGTCGAGCGGGCCCTGCACATTGGTGACGATGGTGAGCGGCCGTTTCGGATCGGACGTCTTGGTCGGCTGCCAAGCGCCGTTGTAGTACTCGCTGAAGCAGAGCACCGCACCTACCTGTTGCGCCGAGAGCTTCGGGGCCGAGCTGGCCACCGAGCTACTCAGCTCGCCGACGGTGACCGACGCCAGCTTCGGTGCGCCCGGGGGATCCTTGGGCAGGTTGTTGCCGAGGTCCGAGACCCCCGAATTCGACTGGGACTGCAGCTGCAACCAGAAGACGAGAAGACGGCCGTTCCACACATAGGGCACGACCGGGACGTCCTCGATGTTGAGCTTGGTCTCCTCCCACGGGGTCCAGGAATTGACCTCGAAGCGTCGGTACCAGTACTTGCGGTGGGCGCCACCGTTACGTGCGATGACGTGGGCCACCCGGGCTGCCTCGTCGTAGTAGAGGCCACAGGGCTCGAGCTTGGCCACGAGCTCCAGGTTCGACAGGTAGTCGAGGTAGGTGGCCACCGCGGCGTCGTCGGTGATGTCGCTCTGGAGCAGCTGACTCATCGTCGTCTGGAAGAAGGGCGACTGGTCGTCCCGGAAGCTCGGGTCGAGCCAGTTCTCCGGCCAGAGGAAGACCTCGCGGTTCGCCTGCCACACGCGGTACCGTTTGCGCCATTCCCACTGCGTGCTGTCGAGGTCTCCGGGGTTCACGGTTGGCTCGAGGTTGCGGAGGCAGCGCTCGATGAACAGCTGGATCGACGAGAGGGCCAGGCGGACGCGGGAGGTCTGCATGCACGGTTCCATCTCGATGTCGAGGAGGAAGTAGTTGTACAGGTCGTCCGAGGTGGGTGTGCGGTTGGCGGTCGGCGCGATGCCCAGGGTGGAGAGGATCGTCGGCCCACTCTCCACGAGGACGTAGGCGACGAGGGCGTCGCGCTGGAGCTCACGAATCGAGTCGTTGATGGGTTGAATGACGCTCAACCAGTCCGACTCGTTATAGCGGGACCGCACCGCCGACTGAAAATCCGACAAGATCGGTGGCACCGTTGGCGCGGGAGGAGGAGCCGGCGGTGGGCTCGGGTCGTTGGTCGCTGCCTCGATGAGCGTGGGCGCCGACAGACCGCACGTGCTGACCACGGCGAGGGCCCGCCGCAGGCGGACGACGTTGCCGATGAGACCCGAGAGGGCGCCGAACGAGGCGAGCGTCGTGGCAACCGAGACGTTGGCAGTGGTGAGGCCGAACAGCCGGCCGAGCAGGGGCTGGAGCGACGCGGGGTCCCAGCCGGTCAGGGCCAGCAACTCGCTCGATGCTCCCTGGGTCCCGGCCGCGACGTCCTGGAGCGTCGTCAGCAGCTGCGGCGTCTTGGCGCTGAGCGGCGAAAAGGCCGCCTTCAAGGCGCCGTAGGCGACGAGGCCGTCGAGCACTTCAGTGAGCGCTGCATAGCTCGCGGACGGTGCCGGGGCGTCGACGGCGAGACCGGCCAGCCAGCCAGTGCTAGCAGCCCCGATCCCGGCTCCTGTGGCGAGCCAGGCGACCTCGGACGCGTTGAGCGACAGGTCGCTGCCCAGGGCGGTGGCTTTCAAGAACCGGAGGAACGTTGTCTCCAGGAACCCTATGAGCACGTCGGAATAGAGGCTGTCCGCCGGTATCGGCTGCCAGCCGGTGCCCAGTGTCTGCCAGCTCGCAAGGAAGGTGGACACCATGCCGGTGGCGGTGATCTGGATCGGCGTCAGCTCGCCGGCCTGGAGGGCGATCGCGGAATCGTTCGCCCAGACGGTGGTGCCCGACCCGGGCGTGCTCGCGAGGGTTTCTGCCTGGCCGCCGACGCTCAGGGTGAGGGTGGCCCCAGTGTCGACGGTGAAGCTGAGGTTGTAGTCGCCGTTCTGATTGGCGCAGATGTAGCCGTTCCATTGGGCGGCGATCGTCGTGGCCGGACTGGTCGGCGGCGGCAGGGGATTGGCGGGCCCGTAGGCCAGTGAGGGCGCCACCTGCTCGTTCTGGTCGGGCGGGAGCGCCGGGTTGTCGGTGAGGAAGTACTGCACGCTCAGCCCGCCCTGGCCGAACGCAGTGAGGTCGGCGACGCCGGCGGGTGTCGGGTCGGTCACCGTTGCCGCGATCGGGTTGGCTGCCGGGATGGTGGCCGCCGTGCTCAGGAGTGCGGGGGCGAACGACGAGTCGCACCCTGCACCGGTCGTAACGCACGCGAGCGCCTGCTCTTGCTTGCGCAGGCGGCCGAGGACCGGCAGCAGGCCATTCAACAAGGTGGCGAGCGCCGCCGGGAGATCGGCGGTGGTCGGGTTGGCCGTGGCCGCTTCGTAGGCATCGAACAGCGGTTGAAGGTATGGCGTGTGGGGGTCGTCGTAGTTGGCAAAGAAGGACTGCACTGCCTGGGCGTTCGCCGTCGCCAGGCTGTTGATGGCGGTGAGCAGGGAGGCGTCGCCGACCGCGGCCGCCTTCAAGGCGGTGAGGATCGCCGGGCTGAGGTAACCACTGAAACTCAGCTGTTTCGCCAGGTCGTCATAGGTGATGAGGCCGGTGGCAGCGGCGACGACGGCGAGGGGCAGGCTCGAGGCCGCATAGCCGAACGGGACAGAGGTTGTGAAGGTGTCGTTCACCAGTCCGAAGAAGAGATCGGCGGCCGAGGCCCCGAGGACGAGAGACATCAGACCCTGCGCGGTGGCGGCGGTGACGGTTCGACCCACACTGAACTGGCTGTCGATCGCCACAAAGGCCGCGCGCAGCGAGCCGGCCAGGGCGGTCGTGAGGCCGGGGCTCGGGGCGGAGACCCCTGAGAGGTCGGTGTTCCAGAGCAGGTACAGCGCCTGGACCGGGGCCAGGCCCGCCGTCGCGAGGGCCTGGGCCCGCGCGATGAAGTCGAGGAGTGGAGAGAAGACGGGCTGGGTGTCGGAGAGGACCGGTGGCGTGAAGGGGTCCACGTCGGTGTAGGCGATCAGGCTGAGTAGCTCGAGAACGGACAGCCCGAGAGTCCGGGCCAACCAGGCCCGGCGGAAGATCTGGCTGAGGGCCTCGAGGCTGAGAGGCGTGGCAGAGACGTAGCCGAGACCAAGCGGCCCGGCGCCCGTGATGAGGTCGAACTCGCCGCCGGCCAGGTTCAGCGCGGCCATGATCGCCGGCTGGTGGGCAAAAAGGGGCGGCGCCGGCGTCCCGGTGAAGATCTCCCCGTTCGGGTCGGGTGCGAATGCCTGGTCCAGGTTGAGGACCGTGGGGCTGAGGAACATCTGGGCGTACAGGGAGTTCGGCCCGCTGTCCGAGAATGGCGCCCAACACACGAGGAGGGCCTCGAGGTCCGTTGCGGGATCCAGCGCCAGCAGGTCAATGGCCTGGTAGACGATCCCGGCGCTCGGGAGCATATTCAAGAACCCGCTGTCGAGCACCTGAAGCGGGGTCGCGGTGCTCGGAGCGGTCGCGACGAAGAGCGCACCGATGAGATCGTCGGTCTGCTGGATGGTCAGGCCGAGCTTCTGCCAGAGGCGGATGAACCGCATCAGGCGGACGAAGTCGATCTCCGCCAGCGGGCTGCCGTTGAGATACGCCAGCGCCATCGCCTCGGTGTCGCACGGATCCGCACCGACATCAATGACGATGAGGTTGCTGATGGTGGTGAAGTTGGAGTGGATCCATGCCCCGACGCTGGCCACCCCCGACGGGCCGTAGTCGGCAAAGACCAGGTTGGGCGGCAGCGCGGCGCTGAGGGCCGCGGCCGTCATTGTGCCGACGTTGACCGCCTCGAGCGTGGCATAGGTCAGGTTCAGCGCCCCGACCAATTTAAGCAGCCAGCTCCCCGGATTCACGAAGCGGGTCTCCAAGATGCTGACCATGTCGGTGTAGGGGACCCGCGTTCGGCGGGAGAACTCCTGCAGGGACGAGAGGTTGGCGATCGAGCCCGTCCCGTAGAGCTGGGTGAGGGTCAGCGTGCTGTCGGTCAGCGCCTGGTACTCGATGCGGGACAGGTCGAGGCGCTCAGCCAGGATGTCGCGCCACGCGTACGGACTGGGGTCGCTTGCAGTGGCGCTCGCCCTCTCGAGATCGTCGGAGGTCCGCATCACCTCCAAGAGCCCGTGGAGCGTGATCCCGAAGCGAGCCACGTGCAGCCGCAGGAGCTCCAGGTCCCTGTAGAAGGGCAGGGGTGCCGGGTAGAACTGGGTCTTCAAGAGCTGGTAGGCGTTCTGCGCCACCACGTTGTTGTCGTTCTGCGGACTTGCGGTGAGCTCAGCGGACGAGACCGTACCGTCGTCGTCGTAACCCTGGTAGGCGTCGAGGGACTCGGGCGTCGTGGTGTTGCCGACGTAGTACTCGAGCACTTCGTTGGCGAGGTCGAGATACGGCAGCGCCGTGTTCGTGTTGTCACAGGTGAGGGGGAGGTCGAAGATGTCCGGCCGCCGCGCCGCCAGCACCCGCTGGGGGTTGGACCCGCCAGCGGTCGGGCTCGTCACGTTGATCCAGTCGAGGAGGTCGACGAGGTAGGCGGCGGCGCTGGTGATCGACTGGCAGTCGTCGCACTGGCAGTAGTCGAGGTCGCCGAACAGGGCGTCGAGGGTCGCCTGGGCCGAGGTAGTTGTGGCCGCTCTGTTCGTGGAGCCACTCGGGAGCTTTCCCCCCGAAACAGCCGCCCCGTTGCTGGACGCCGCGGGGGGACCGTTCTGGACCAGGCTGGCCATAACCCCGGAGCCGATGACCGGCTGGCGGCGGGCACTTAGGTACGACGTGGCGACATGCAGGGTCGCGGCGTGGATGACCTGGGCCCGGGAGTACACGCTCTCGGCGACATCGGTGCCGCCGAGCGCTGCGCTGTACCGGTCCGTGAACGCCGTCGCACCGATCCTGCACACGGCATACGCCGAGTCGAGGCCGGCCGTGAGCAGTGCGGCCATGGCGGTGTTGGACGGCGTTATCTGGTAGACGCGCTGCAGCGCCGCCACCTGGCCAATCAGGTCGCTCGACACCGAGACGTGGTTAGCCGCAACGTACTGGTCGACAGGTGTCCCGCCGATGTCGAAGTTCGGGTTGGCGAGGAGGAAGGCGCCCGCCCCTGACGAGGATGCCCTGTCGCCGAATTCGCCGTTGACCGCCATCTGGCCCACAGCAGCGGTTGGATAGCTGAGGCGCACCTGGGCGGCGAGATACTCGGCATAGTTCGCTTTCTGTTCCGCCTCGTCGGCCCCGGGCACCTCCGCCGGCGGTGAGACGTTGCCCATCACGTTCAGCCAAGCGGACGCGTTGTGGAACCCCAGCGTGACCAAGTCCGCCACCGAGGTCAGGGCATGTTGCGACTGGTTGAGGGCCACGATGAGTGGGGCGTTGTTGGCGGTTAGGTAGGCGAGTTGCCCGACCAGCTGGAGCTGAGCGGTGACCGAGGCACCGAACACCGACTCGGCCTCCGACCAGAGGGTCGCAGGGTCGTCAGCGTTCTGCACCAATAGCTGGGCGAACTGCTGCCGCTCGGTCGAGCTCGAACTCCCGAGGGTAATCTGGAGAAGCTGCCCGAGGTTGGACGGACCCGCGACCGGCAGGGCGTTCAGCGATGTCTGACCGGCCACGGTGACGAAGCCCTGCAATGCCCGGTCCGTCTGCGCACGGAGCGCCGAGGGGATCAGATTGTTCGCGAACGCCTGCTCCCAGACCGACGTGACGGCGGTGGGCGGCGTGCGATGGAGGACGTCGGCGTCGCTCGGCAGCCCGGCCCGAAGGAGCGCGTAGTAGAAGGCCGGCTCGACGGTCGGGGCTGCTGGGGGTGCCGGCGGAACAGACCCGCCGGTGGTCGCGGGCCCTCCCCCGCCAGTCGGTTCCGCGCCGGCGGGGTTCTGACCGGGCGACGGTGCGGGCGCCGAAGCCTGGCTCAGTTGCGCGGCCAGGCTGGCCATGGCCACGGCGCGGGCGTCCCACCCCGACCGGTTGGCCAGGTACGTGATGTCCTGGCGCGTCGCCGACTCTTCGAGGTCGGCAAGCGATCCCGGGTAGACGGATGCCAGCGAAGCCGTCAGCGTCTCAAACTCGCTCAGAAGGATCGCCGTGGCGGGCAGCACGACGTTGAGCTCCTCTCCGGTCGTTGCGTCGTAGCGGACGATTGAGCTGGCGATGACCGCGCCGTCGAGGACCACCTGGGTCTGAAGGTCCGGGCTCGACTTGTGCCGGGCGCGCAACGCCGCCGAGGAGAGCTGAGCCGTCAGGGTGTAACGCCCATCGCTGGAGGTCCGGCCGGCGACAAGGACGACGTCTCCACCGACGTTCTTGTCCACCAACTGCACAGCGAGACCGCCGACGCTGGCACTGTCCGCTCTACTCACCGTACCTGTGACCAGGTACCCGGTGGCCGCGGCGTCTGCGCCGGTGCCGTCCCCACCAGGCTCGCCGGGCTGAGGGCTCTGCCCCTCACTGTCTGGCGGGAGCGCACCCGTCAACTGGACGCCACCGACCTATGGCCCCGGACCGACGACTTCGTCGAGTGTGACGATGTTCGCAATCGGATCGAGCGCGGCGAGGGCGACGCGGGCCTGCTAAGCCGCGGCAGGCCGGAAGACCTCGAACCCGCCTTCTTGCCGCTGACGATACGCGCCAGTTCGACTGACCCTTCCTGGTCCGTCGCCCAAGTCACCACGACGACCACTCCACCGACGATCGGGCCGCCAATCGGACCCACCACCACCCCGCTGGCGACCTGCGTGGACGGCGAATCAGGTGCCACCGAATGGCTCAGGTCGCGCGACGATGCTTCGGATCGCGGCTGGTCCGGCGGCGCGGCCACCGTTCGGGGGCGAGCTGGGGGCGCAGTCTGCACACCGTCGACCTTCACGTGTCATCGTGGCGGTTCGGAGCACGTCGGTCA
>Ga0209415_10007122_pt1 | contig 19591 bp, 17 predicted proteins | sample PeaSoiSIISIP2007_FD_187696 | JGI IMG/M metagenome (GOLD analysis project Ga0209415, IMG submission 187696) | Peat soil microbial communities from Weissenstadt, Germany - SII-SIP-2007 (SPAdes) (version 2) | ecosystem: Environmental > Terrestrial > Soil > Wetlands > Peat | place: Germany... | reverse complement strand
TAGTGCACCTTTGGATTCCGAAGTTCGCACCAGAGGATGTCGCGAAGTGATGCGAACTTCGGAATCGGTGCACTAGCTCACGGCTAGGAGGGCGCCTGGTTCACCCCCGACCGCGACGGCACCGACCTTCGCGGCAGCGTCAACGTGCTGACCGACGACCGCTCGGCGCCGTGCGGCGCCACCACCTACGACACCAACCAGGTCGAGGTGGAGCGGTTCGTTGCGTGAGGCTGTGGGCGGGCGAGAGGGCGCACGCACGCTGCGGGTCTGCCGGACGTCGAGATCGCAATCCTCGATGTCCGCCGTCCGGGCGCATTTCATTCAGATGACGTTCAGGCGGTCTGCATCCTGATGATGCGGGATGAATCTTTCCGGCCCGGGACAGCGCATGAATTTTCGTTTCGTTGCCTGCTTCGTCGCGCTGTTGGCGCTGCTTGCGCCGGTCGTCGCAGCCGCGCAGCGGAGCGAAAAGCGGATCGCGCTGGTCATCGGCAATGCCGGCTACCAGGCGGGCGCGCTCGCCACGCCGGCCAACGATGCCGGCCTGATCGCGCAGACGCTCGAGGCGGCGGGATTCGATGTCGTCGGCGCCCGTGACCTCGATCAGGATACCCTGCGTCACGCGCTGCGCGACTTCCTCGACAAGGCCCAGGCGTCCGGGCCGGACACTGTCGCCTTCGTCTATCTGAGCGGCTACGGGCTGCAGCTCGAAGGCGAGAACTACTTCGTTCCGGTCGATGCCAGGATCGCGCGCGACACCGACGTTCCGGTCGAAGCGGTACGCCTGTCGGACTACGTCCGGCCGCTCGCCGCGCTCAAGCTCGAGGTTGGCATCGTCGTGCTCGACGCCGCAAGGGCGAGCCCGTTCTCCCTGTCGGGCGCGGCGCTGGCCGGCGGGTTGGCGCTGGTCGAGGCGGAGCCCGGCATGCTGATCGCGTTCGCCGCCGCCCCGGGCACCGTGGCGCCGGACGGGCAGGGCCCCTACGGACCCTACGCCCTGGCGCTCGCCGAAATGATGCGCGACGGCGGCCTGCTGCTCGGCGACCTGTTCGACCGTGTGCGCCTGCGCGTCAACGACGTCACCCGCGGAGCCCAGGTGCCGTGGCACGCCGCGAAAGTGCAGGCGCCGTTCGTGTTCTTCGAGCGGGCACCCGATGCGCCGCCCCCGGCCGTTTCGATCGAGCAGCGGCAGGCGGCGCGCGCCCGGCCGATCCGCGATCTCGGCGCCGAGGATGCCTATGCGGCGGCCCTCGATCGCGACACCCTGCAGGGCTATCTGGAGTTCCTCGACGCCTACCCGGACGACGCGATGGCGCCGCGGATCCGGGCCATGCTCGCGGCGCGGCGTGAAGCTATCACTTGGCGGCGCACCCGCGCCGAGGATACCGCCGCGTTCTACTGGTCGTACCTGCGCCGCTATCCGGAGGGACCGCACGCGCCCGATGCACGCCGTCGGCTGGCCGTCCTGTCCGCGGCGCTCGAGCCGCCGCCGTCGTTCCCGGTGTTCGTCTACGACGTGCCGCCGCCGCCGCCGGAGGAGGCCGTCTATGTCGATCGGCCCGTGCTGGCGTTCGACGATCCGGTCTTCGCCTTCGCGCCACCGCCCGCGCCGCCGGTCTTCCTTCTTCCGCCACCGCCGCCTGACCTCGATCTGCTGCCGCCACCGCCGCCGCCGGAAGTGCTGTTCGTGCTTCCGATCCCGGAATTCAGGCCCCTGCCGGGCTGGGTCCGTCCCCCCGGCGGCATCGTGCGGCCGCCGGCCGGCAACGTGATCTTCCACAATGTCCACAACAAGGTGATCGTCGACCCCAGGACTCGCACGCTGACGGTCACCAAGCCCGACGGCACCACCGCCGCCATCGCGCCCCCGGCCGCGCCGGGCGCCGGACCGCCCGGAGGACATGGGCCGCTCATCGGGCCGGCGCTGCCGCCGTCCATCGGCCGCAGGGCGCCGGCGACAGAGGGGCAGCCCGGGCCCGCTGCGCCGCCCGGTCCGCTCCCGCTTCCGCCACCGCCGACCCGGCAGCAGCCGCAGCCGCACCTGCTGCCGCTGCCCGCAGGCCAGCCTCCGCCCCCGCAGGCCCGGCCGCAGACGGCGCAGCCCGGTCCGCTGCCGCAGCGCGAACCCCCGGAACAACGCGCCGAGCCGCCGGGCCAACGGCAACAGCTCGACCAGCAGCGGCTGAGGCAGCTGGAACAGGAGCGGCAGACGCAGGCCGAGCACGAGCGCCAGAGGCAGCTCGAGCAGCAACAGCAGGTCCAGCAGCAGCGCCGGGCGCAGGAGGAGCAGCAGCGGCAGCAGCAACTCGAGCAGCAGCGCCACCAGCAGATTCTGCTGCAGCACCAGCATCAGCAGGAGCTGCAGCGGCAACAGCAGATCCAGCAACATGAGCTGCAGCGGCAACAGCAAATCCAGCAGCAGCAGCGGTTGCCGTGCGGCACCCCCGGACACCCTCCGTGCCCGAAGTGACGAGGGTCGTCATTCGTCGCAACCGCAACTTCTGCCGGATCGACAGCCGACCCCCTTCGCGCCGCGCCGCCGAAGCGTTCAGAAATATTTGGCCTGGAGATCGACGGTCGACTCGACGCCGAGACGATCGAAATTGGGCGCCAGCCAATCTTCCGCGCGTTGGCGACCGATCTCATGGAGATGCGACAGAAACTCCCAGTCGCCATTGAACCGGCTGGATCCCGGCAGCTCTCTCATCACGTCCTCGGCTTCGATCGAGTGGACGAATATTCGTTTGCCGTCCGCGAATCTCCCGTCGTCGATGAGCTTGGTCACGAAGGCGACGGCCCGCATTTCGTGGATGAGAGATGTATTGAAGCTGATCTCCTGCATGCGATGCATGATCGCCCGAGAGCTGGTGGGAATCTCCGGCCGTTCGCCGGGCGTCAGGTGAACCATGATGACGTCGGGAGCCTCGCATTCGTAGATGACCGGAAAGATCGCGGGATTTGCCGCGAACCCGCCGTCCCAATAATGATCGCCGTCGATCTCCACGGCGCGCATCAGCAGCGGCAGGCAGGTGGAGGCCAGCACATGGTCGGAGCGGACGTCCTCGCCGGAGAAGACCTTGAGCTTTCCGGTCCGCGCGTTGGTCGCGCAAATGAACAACTTGACCGCCGGTTGCCGGCTCAGTCGCCCGAAGTCGACGACCTCCTCGAGCAGACACTTGAGCGGGTTGTAGTCGAGCGGATTGAACTGGTAGGGCGACGAAAAGTAGCTCAGCGCGTTCATGAGCATGTAGCCGGGTGAATTGTCGAGACCGAAATTTGGATTCATCCTGTCGATCATGGAGGGCTGGAAGATGCCGTGCGACGCCGTCTCCGACATCCGTTTCCAGAACAGCCTCAGGGCGTTCCTTGCCTCCTCGGGTCCCCCGACCGCCAGGCCATGGGCGAGCACCACGGCATTGACGGCGCCGGCGCTCGTTGCCGTGATGCCCTCGATGACAAGCCGTTCCTCCTCGAGCAGGCGATCCAGCACCCCCAGGTGAAGGCGCCGTGGCTGCCTCCCCCCTGAAGCGCCAGGTTGACGACCTTCTGCCCGGCACTCCCGGTGGTCATCGGGGCGGGCCGGACGTTGGTTTCCAATTCGTGCGAGCGCGAATGTGTTCCGTGCATGTACTTCTCCTGGCGGCTCTCTTGCGGGCTATTCTTGCTGTCCGTTGCCAAGCGCGTGCACCGCGCTCACCCGAGGCTTCGATGGCCGGTAGGCGTCCGTCCGCCGACCGATGGGGAGAGCCACTTGGTTTTGGGTCGGTATTGACCCGATTGATTCAACGTGCTCCGCCACGATTGTTGCACCGCAGCGGACACCTACCTGATATGGGATTCGGGCGGGCATGCGCCACTCACAAGCGCTCGCTCCCGTTCACGTTTTGCGTGAGCGGATTGTGATCGCAGACTGGAATTACGGTGAATTACGGCCCGTCGCCGCAGTCGGCATCAGCGTACCGAGATCGATCGCCTGTCCCATCGCGAGGTAGCCGGCGCGGTTGGGGTGCAGCCTGTCGCCAGGACCACCCGTGGTGCTGTCGGGGACGAACTCGGCGCGCAGGCCGCCGGTCCGCGGATCGAGCGTCGCGCCGTCGAAGTCGATGACGCCGTCGAACAGGCCGGACGCGCGGACGAAGTCGTTGAGCGCCTTGCGCTCGGCATCCTGCCCGGCAAAGCCGTGCGCCGGGCTGGAGCTGCCGAGCGCCGAGGTTAGCGTGGCGCCGACCACGCGCACGCCGGGGATCCGCGCGCGGATGCGGCCGACGACCTCGCGCATGCCGGTCTCGACGGCGTCGGCGGTGGCGTTGCCGTTGCGGCTGAAATCGTTGATGCCTTCGAGCCAGATCACCGTCGACACGCCGGACAGGCTCAGCACATCGCGCTCCAGCCGGTCGCGCGCCGAGGGGCCGCCGGCAAACGGCTCCCGCGGCGAATAGCTCTTCGGCCCGGTCACCTGATTGCCGCCGATGCCGGCATTGACCACGGCGACCGAGTCGCCGTGGATCGCGTGCAGCCGGCGCGCCAGCACGTTGGGCCAGCGGTCCTCACCGTTGAGCGTGGAGGCGGTGCCGTCGGTGATCGAGTCGCCGAACGCCACGATGAGCCGCGTGCCCGAGGGAACCCGCATGTCGACGGCGTCGAGGAAGTACCAGGACGTGGTGCTGAACGGGAACGCGGATTCGTCCTCGAGGTGGCCGGCGGCGCCGGCCCCGGGAGCGCCGACATAGGAGGTGGTCAGCGCCTTGGCGTGCCAGGTCATCGGCCCGCTCTCGCCTGTCACGTGGAAGCTCACGGCAAGCCTGCGGCCGACGGGAGCCGCCGGCTCGCCACGCCAGAACGGGAGATCGATCGGATCGCTCCACACGACGTCGCCGGGCGCAATGGTGACGCCCGGATGGCCGCCAAAGCTCGCCGCGGCATTCGTTCCCGGAATCAGCGCCGGGCCGCCCAGCTGCAGCCCGACATGCGCGCCGTCGATCGTCACCGGCCTCGTTCCAAACGCATTGGAGAAGCGCAGGCGCGCCTGCCGGCCCCAGATGTCGGGCGGGACGATCAGGCGAAAGGTCTGATCCCGAGCCCCGACCTGGGCATCCGGGAAGGCGAACCTCAGGTCGGGCTGCGCCGACGGATTGCCTACCGGGTAGGGGCCGTGCGCCGATCCGGCCCACGCGGTGATCCAGGTCTCGCCGGTCTGCGCGGAGGCCGTGAGGGGAACCAGCAGGGCGGCGAGCGTCAGGAGGGCGAGCACCAACGGCATGGCGTTTCCCGCCGCTCACGACCCCTGGCGCAGGCGCGCCAGCACCTTGAGGCCGGCGTAGCCGTCGGCGGGCTGCAGCCCGACCTTGCGCTGGAAGTTGCGCACCGCCACCCGGGTCTCGCGGCCGACCCGGCCGTCGGTGCCGTCGGTGTCGAAGCCGGCCGCGGTGAGGCGGCGCTGGATCTCCTGCACCTCGGCGAGCGTCGGCGTCCGCTCGCCGCCGGGAAACGGCTGCACGAACTCGCCTTCGCCCTTGATGCGGTCGCCGAGGTGCACGATCGCGAGCGCATAGGTGTCGGCCGGATTGTAGGAGCGCACCGCGTTGAAGTTCTGGGTGAGCAGGAACGCCGGCCCGCCCGGCACCGGCCGCCACAGCCGGGCATGCTCGGCCGGTCGCGGGAACGGCTCGCCGTTGGCGCGGCGGACGCCGCGGTCGTGCCAGGCGGAGATCGCCTGCATGCCGGACGACGCCGACAGGCCGGCCGGCAGCGTGACCTCGTAGCCCCAGCCTTCGCCACGACGATACCTGCCGCGCTTGAGGATGTATTGCGCGGTGCCGGCGATGGCGTCGTCCGGCGGGCCGAACGGCGAGATGCGGCCGTCGTGGTCGTAGTCGACGCCCATGTTCAGCCAGACTTCCGGCATCCACTGGGTGTGGCCCATGGCGCCCGCCCACGAGCCGATCATCTGCTCCGGGCTGATCCAGCCGCGCTCGACGATGACCAGCGCATTGAGCAGCTCCTGCTCCCAGTAGGAGCGCCGGCGCGGCTCGCCCCAGGCCAGCGCCGCCAGCGCCGGGATGATCGGCCGCATGTGCTTGGGGTTCAGCACCACGTCGCCGAAGGCCGATTCCATGCCCCACAGGCCGAGCATGATGTAGCGGTCGACCGCGTAGTCGCGTTCCACCCGGGCGAGCAGCTCGCCGTATTCCTTGGCGCGCTCCTTGCCGGTCTTGATCCGCCAGTCGGAGACCCGGATGTTGAGGTACTGCCAGACCTCCTCGTGGAATTCGGGCTGGACGCGGTCGAGCGCATAGACCGACGTATCCGGCGTCACTCCGCCCAGCACCCGGTCATAGGCCGCATCCGAGATGCCCCGCGCCCGCGCCCGCGGGCGAAAATCCTGCACCCATTGGGCGAAGCCCTGCCGCGCCGACTGGCCGAGCACCGGACCCAGCCAGGCCAGCGCCGTGACGGCGCCGAACGCGCCTCTCAGAAGCGCGCGGCGTGCAAGCGAATCGCGCATTCTGTCATCATGCCACCGCTCGGGCGCGGAAGTGAGGCGTTGTCCTGGCGGCGCATGTTCTTGTTGGCGAACCGGTGACCACTTCGTCGGAACATGCGCATCAATCCTTCGCGCGTTCCACGTAGCTGCCGTCCGACGTCATCACGACGATCCGCGTGCCGGGCACGATGTGGGACGGCACCCCGGTGCGCACCCCGTTCGACAGCAGCGCCGGCTTGTACGACGACGACGCCGTCTGGCCCTTCATGGTCGGCTCGGTTTCCATGACCTCGAGGACGACGCGCTGGGGCAGCTCGATCGCCACCGCGATGCCCTCGTGCATGCTCAGGGTAACCTTCATGCCCTCCTGCAGGTAGGCCGCCTGGTCGCCGACGACGTCCTTGGGCACCGCCACCTGGTCGTAGGTGTCGGCATTCATGAAGTGGTGGCCGTCGGCGTCGCTGTAGAGATACTGGTACTCGCGGTCCTCCACATGGGCGCGCTCGACCTGCTCGGTGGTTCGGTAGCGCTCCGATACCTTTACGCCGTCGCTGATCCGGCGCATGTCGAGCTGGGTGACCGGGGTGCCCTTGCCGGGATGGATGTTGTCCGCCGTCATGATGACGTAGAGCTTGCCGCCGATATCGACGATGTTGCCCTTGCGGAGCGAGCTGGCGATGACTTTCACGATGCGTCCTCGAATGGCCTCGACGGGCCGCGATCCATCGCGTCCCCGTGTCGGCGCGCAACATAGCGGTCCTGCGCCCGTCCGCCAGTCAATTCGGTTGCGCCGCTGATGCCGGTGGTGTCGCCGTGGTGGGCGCCCGACGTCCTCGCCGACCGGCGGCCCTTTCTCGTCGCCCGCCGCCGGATCGTCGACGCAGTGCGCGGATTCTTCGCGGCCCGCGGCTTTGCCGAGGTGGAAACCCCGTGCCTGCAGGTGTCGCCCGGCAACGAGGCCCATCTGCACGCCTTCGCAACCGAGCTCGTCGGCGGCGACGGGACCCGCTCGCGGCTCTATCTCGCGACCTCGCCGGAATTCGCCCTGAAGAAGCTGCTGGCCGCCGGCGAGCCCCGCATCTTCGAGCTCGCCCGGGTCTTTCGCAACCGCGAGCGCGGACCGCTGCATCATCCGGAATTCACCATGCTCGAATGGTACCGCGCCGAGGAGTCCTATGAGGCCCTGATGGCGGACTGCGCCGCGCTGCTCGCCGAAGCCGCGCGGGCGGCCGGCGCCGTCGTGCTGGCATTCCGCGGCCGCACCGCCGACCCGCTGGCGGAGCCGGAGCGGCTGACGGTCGCCCAGGCGTTCGACCGGCTGGCCGGCATCGATCTGCTGGCGACCCTGTCGGCCGGCGGTACCGATCGCGAGGGGCTCGCCGCGGCGACCCGCCGCGCCGGTGTCAGGGTTGCGCCGGACGACACCTGGGCCGACATCTTCAGCCGTATCCTGGTCGAGCGGATCGAGCCTCATCTGGGCATCGGACGCCCGACGATTCTCGACGAATACCCGGTCGCCGAGGCCGCGCTGGCGCGCCCCACCGCCGATGACCCGCGCGTCGCCGAACGCTTCGAGCTCTACGCCTGCGGGGTCGAGCTCGCGAACGGGTTCGGCGAGCTCACCGATCCGGGCGAGCAGCGCCGGCGGTTCGCCGCCGAGATGGCCGAGAAGCATCGCGTCTACGGCGAGCGCCACCCGGTCGACGAGGATTTTCTTGCGGCGCTCGCTCGCATGCCGCAGGCGAGCGGCATCGCCCTCGGCTTCGATCGCCTGGTGATGCTGTCGACCGGGGCCGCGCGGATCGAGCAGGTGCTATGGGCCCCGGTGGCGGAGCACGGAACATGAGACAGACCTCCGCGGACCGCACCCTGCACGAGCCGGACGAGCTTTCGGCGGCCGGCTTGGTGCCGCCGGAGCGGCGGGCGGCGATCGCGCGCGTCGCCGAGCGCTACGCGGTGGCGATCACGCCGGCGATGGCGGAGCTGATCGATCGGGCCGATCCGGCCGATCCGATCGCGCGGCAGTTCGTCCCCGATCCGGCCGAGCTCGAGACATTTCCCGGCGAGCGTGCCGACCCGATCGGCGATCTCTCCCACAGCCCGGCCGAGGGCGTCGTCCACCGCTACCCGGATCGCGTGCTGCTCAAGCTGGTCCAGGTCTGCGCGGTCTATTGCCGGTTCTGCTTTCGCCGCGAGATGGTCGGGCCGCAGCACGACAGCATGCTGTCGCCCGAGGTGCTGGCGGGCGCGCTCGCCTACGTCGGCGCGCATCCGGAGATCTGGGAGGTGATTCTCAGCGGCGGCGATCCGCTCGTGGTCTCGCCGCGCCGCCTCGGCGACGTGATGCGGCAGCTCGGAGCGATCGACCACGTCAAGGTGATCCGCCTGCATACGCGGCTGCCGGTGGTCGATCCGGCCGGCATCACGCCGGCGCTGGTGCGCGCGCTCAAGGTCGACGGCAAGGCGACCTATGTGGCGCTGCATGCCAATCATCCCCGCGAGCTGACCGTGGCGGCGCGCCAGGCCTGCGCCCGCATCGTCGATGCCGGCGTGCCGATGCTGAGCCAGACCGTGCTGCTGCGCGGCGTCAACGACGACGCGGCGACGCTTGCGGCGCTCATGCGCGCCTTCGTCGAGTGCCGGATCAAGCCCTACTACCTGCACCATGCCGATCTGGCGCCCGGCACCGCGCGCTTCCGCACCGGGATCGAGCACGGCCAGGAGCTGATGCGCGCGCTGCGCGGCCGCCTGTCCGGCGTGGCGCAGCCGACCTACGTGCTCGATATTCCGGGCGGCTCCGGCAAGTCGCCGATCGGACCGGGCTATCTGACGAAAACGACCGGTCAGACGTTCGTGGTCGAGGACTTCAACGGGCAGTCACACGCCTATCCGCCGGCCGGCGACTCTGCGCCGTAGGCCGCCAGGGCGTTTACGCCCGTCTTCGCGGGCTATGGCGCCGCCAGGGCGTTTACGCCCGTCTTCGCGGGCTATGGCGCCAGGGCGTTTACGCCCGTCTTCGCGGGCTATGCCGCCAGGGCGTTTACGCCCGTCTTCGTGGGCTGTGGCGCCGCCAGGGCGTTTACGCCCGTCTTCGTGGGCTGTGGCGCAGCCTGCCCGCCCGTCGTCCGTAGCCGGTAGGAGGCCACTGCCGCTGGCGGTGGGCACGGCGCAGGGACGCCTTCGCCCACCCTACGGACCGTTCATGAGAACCAGCGCCGTACGGTGGGCAAAGCGCAGCGTGGCCACCCTACGGATCCGATCACCGGTTCACGTGCACCAGCAGCTTGCCGAAGTTGCGGCCGTTGAGCAGGCCGATGAAGGCCTCCGGCGCCTTGTCGAGCCCCTCGACCACGTCCTCGCGGTACTTGATCTTGCCCTCCTTGATCCAGGTGCCGACGTCACGCGCGAAGTCGCCCGCATGGGCGACGAAGTCGCTGACGATGAAGCCGCGGAGCGTCAGGCGCTTGGTCAGCACGTTGCGCATGATGAGCGGCATCCGGTCGGGCCCCGGCGGCAGGTCGGTGTCGTTGTAGTGCGCGATCAGCCCGCACACCGGCACCCGGGCGAAATCGTTGAGCAGCGGCAGCACTGCGCTCCACACCGCCCCGCCGACATTCTCGAAATAGACGTCGATCCCCTTCGGGCAGGCCTTGGCGAGATCTTCCGGCAGCGTCGGCGAGTGGTGGTCGACGGCCGCATCGAAGCCGAGCTCGTCGATCAGGTAGCGGCACTTGTCGGGACCGCCGGCGATGCCGACCGCGCGACAGCCCTTGATCTTGGCGATCTGTCCGACCGCGGAGCCGACCGGACCGACGGCCGCCGCGACCGCCACGGTCTCGCCGGGCTTGGGCTGGCCGATGATGGTAAGCCCGGTGTAGGCGGTCATCCCGGGCATGCCGAGGATGCCGAGCGCGGTCGAGATCGGCGCCGCCTTGGGATCGAGCTTGCGCAGGCCCGTTCCGTCCGACAGCGCATAGTCCTGCCAGCCCGCATAGCCGAGCACGATGTCGCCCTTGGCGAAATCGGGACGCCGTGACGCCACCACCTCGTTGACGGTGCCGCCGACGATCACGTCGCCGACCTCCACCGGCTTGGCGTAGGAGCGCCCGGCACTCATGCGGCCGCGCATGTAGGGATCGAGCGAGAGCCACAGGGTGCGCAGCAGCACCTGGCCGTCTCCGGGCTCCGGCGCTGTGGCTTCGACGAGCTTGAAGTCGCTCGGCTTGGGCGCGCCGACCGGGCGCGACGCCATGACGATCTGGCGGTTCTTCAGGTTGGACATGGGGAAAGCCTTCTCGGTGGACGTGAGACGGAATCGGTGCGGCGCGGCGGCCCGCGCCGCGGTCAGCTCTATATGAGCTTGAAGATCGCCGGCACCAGGGCGGCCTGGGCTTCCGTCGACATGTGTTCCTCCCCGGTTGCGGCCGCGTCGTCGTGCGTGCGTACGGCACTGTTCATCTTGGTTTCGCAGCGGGCCGGAGCATGCAGAGCCGGCCGTCGCCGCGCGACCCGATTGATAGCATGACCGCGGGCAAAAGCGCGCTCGATCATGATCCGGCGACCTGGACCTCACGGGCGTCAACCGGCAAGAGAGGTCGTCCGCCCGAAAAAGATCTCGGTGGGCTTCCGGTCGGGCGCGGAGGACCTGAAGGCCAGATACTACGCCGCAGTCGAACAACTCACCGCAACCCGGTGGAAGAACTCGGCCTGGTCCCCGGCCGGAATGTCGGACAGGCGCTTACGAGCCTTGCAGGAACGGATTGGTCGCCCGCTCGTGGCCGATCGTGCTGGTCGGGCCGTGGCCGCAGATGAACGCGACGTCGTCGCCGAGCGGCAGCAGCTTCGCCTTGATCGAGCCGATCAGCTGATCGTGGTCGCCGCCCGGAATGTCGCTGCGGCCGATCGATCCGCGAAACAGCGCGTCGCCGACGATGGCGAAACGCTGTTCCGCATTGAACAGCGCGACGCTGCCCGGCGAGTGGCCCGGGCAGTGCAGGACGTCGAAGACGAGGTCGCCGACCCGCACCTGGTCGGCCTCGTCGAGCCAGCGGTCCGGCGTCAGGTTGCGCGCCCCCGCCATGCCGAACGAACGCCCGGTGTCGGCCAGCCGCTCGAGCAGAAACAGGTCGGCCTTGTGCGGCCCCTCGATCGGGACGCCGAGGCGCTCCTTCAGCTCGGCGGCGCCGCCGGCGTGGTCGATGTGGCCGTGGGTGAGCCAGATCCGCTCGACCGTCACCCCGGCCTGGCGGATCGCGTCCTCGATCCTGGCGAGATCGCCGCCGGGATCGATCACCGCGGCGCGCTTCGTTGCGTCGCACCAGAGGAGCGTGCAGTTCTGCTGAAACGGCGTGACCGGGACGATGGTGGCGTGGGCTTTCGACATGGATGAGCTGGACTCGTCGGAGGCGGGGTGGTTCGCCACATACGCGATGGCCAGTGCGATGTCACGGGCGATGCCGAGGCCTCATGCGGACGCGAGCCGACGCGGGACCAGCACGAGCATGGCGGCAGCCGACAGCAACGCGGCCGCCGCCGCGATGGCGAACGCGGCCGCGAGCGACGGCGCCACCACCCATCCGGCGATCGCGGAGCCGAGCGGCAGCCCGGACATGTTGAGGCTCATCGAGACGGCGAGCACCCGTCCGAGCCGGTCCGGATCGGTCGCGCGCGGGCGCAGCGTGAGCACGCCGACATCCACCGGCCCGGACAGAAAGCCTGCAAGCGTCAGCCCGAGCGCGAGCCCGGCGAGGCCGAGGCCGGCCGGATACATCGCCGCCGCGGTTGCGAGCGCGCTTGCCGCGATGAGCAGACGTTCGCGGCCGTGCGTGCGCAGGCTGCCGGCGAGCAGCGCGCCCACCGCGCCGGCCGTCCCGGCCACCGCCCACAGGGTGCCGATCACCGTATCCGCCGTCGGGCCGGCCCCGAGCTCGCGCATGACGACGACCGGCACGGCGACCAGGAGGATGCCCCAGCTCACCTGGTAGAGCGCGTAGCAGAGCGCGAGGCCGCGCAGCACCGGGTGCCGCGCCACGTACGCCACGCCGGCCGCCGCCTCGCGCATGATCGACCGTGCCAGCGCTGTGCGCCGCACCGGCGTGCGGCGTGCAAGCGGCAGCAGGCTCGCGCTCGCGCCCACGTACAGCATCGCGATCACCAGCATGGTGGCGTCCGTTCCGGCGAAGCCGGACAGCGTGCCGGCGACCAGCGGACCGAGCACGTCGGTCAGCGCCCAGCTCACGGTGTCGAGGGCGTTGGCGCGGGCGAGCGCATGCTCGGGCACCAGGCGGGGAAGCAGCGACCGGATGCCGGCCGCGCCGAGCGGACCGGTCAACGAGTACACCGCCGCGAGCCCCAGCAGGGCGGTCGGGGTCATCGCACCGAGCCGGTCGGCGGTCACCAGGGCGGCGAGCAGCATGGCGCTCACCGCCATGTCGGTGAGGATGCCTCGCGCGGCCCCCACGCGATCGAGCAGCGCGCCCGCCACCGGGCTGATCATCATGCCGGGCACCAGCGAGGCGAACGCCACCCAGCCGGCGAGCGCCGGCGACTGCAAGCGGTCGAGCGCGTGCAGTACGATCGCGAGCAGGAACATCCGCCCGGCCAGCCGCGACAGGCACGCGGCCAGCAGCAGCCGGCGAACGTCCGCCAGCCGCAGGACCTGGCGATACGAGAGCGACGCCTCGCTCAATGTCCCGGCGCGCCGGCGCCGATCCACGCCGCCAGCGTGCGGCGCTCGTCCGGCGTCATGTCGGTGACGTTGCCCGGCGGCATGGCATTCGACCACACCGCGTTGCGCGCGATCAGGCGGGCGTTGCGCCTGATATGGTCGGGCTCGTCGAGCAGGATGCCGCGCGGCGCGCTGGGAATCGTCGCCCACACCGGCTCGGCGGCGTGGCACATGCTGCAGCGGGAGGTGACGATCTCCTCCACCACCTTGAAGTTGGGCGTCGGCACCGCGCCGGTCGCGCTGTCGCGCGGGCCGGCCGCGGACAGCCAGGCGATCGCCAGCATGCCGGCGGCGGCCACGCCCCAGGTCCACCACGGCGATCCCTTGCCGGCGTGGCGGCTGTTGTAGAAATGCCGGATGATGGGGCCGAGCGCCAGCACGATGGCGACGATGACCCAGTTGTATCGGGTGGCGTACAGCAGCGGATAGTGGTTGCTGATCATCAGCAGGATGACCGGCAGGGTCAGATAGTTGTTGTGGACCGAGCGCTGCTTGCCCTGCAGGCCGAGGGCCGGATCGGGCTCCTTTCCGGCAATCAGCGCCGCAACGGTCTTTCTCTGGTTGGGAACGATGGTCAGGAAGACGTTCGCCACCATGATGGTGCCGATGATGGCGCCGATCTGGTTGAAGGCGCCGCGCCCGCTGAGCACGTGGGTGAACGCGTAGGTCAGCGCCACCAGAAAGACATAGCCGGTGATCACGAACGCCAGCTCGCGCTTGGCGAAGGCGGTGCGGCAGGCGGCCTCATAGAGCAGCCATGCCAGCACCAGGCTGACCAGGCTGAACGCGCCGGCCTGCAGCGGCGTCAGATCCATCACCGACTTGTCGACCAGGAACAGCTCGGCATCGAGATAGTACACGATGATGACGAGGGCGAAGCCCGAGAGCCAGGTCGCGTAGGCCTCCCAGTAGAACCAGGTGAGCTCGTCGGGCATCCGGGACGGAGCCACCAGATACTTGACGATGTTGTAGAAACCGCCGCCGTGCACCTGCCAGGCGTCACCCGAGACGCCGTCCGGCAGCCCCGTGCGCTTCTTCAGGCTCAAGTCGAGGTGGATGAAATAGAACGAGCTTCCGATCCATCCGATCGCCGCGACGACGTGCAGCCAGCGGAAGATCAGGCTCGCCCACTCGGTGATGACGGAGGTCAACATCGCTAGTGCACCGATTGCGAAGTTCGCATCACTTTGCGGCATCCTCTGGTGCGAACTTCGGAATCCAAAGGTGCACTAGCAAGTTCATGATTCTTCAAATCCACCGCACTAGACGTGCTCGGCCGCGGCCGCCACCATCGACGCCTCGGAACGGGCGGCGTCGGCGCTGCCCAGTCCGTTGAAGAAGGCGTTGAGAGCGACCGAGACGATCGCCGCCAGCAGGATGCCGGATTCCAGCAGGGGATGCAGAGCTTCCGGGAAGTTCTTGAAGAAGTTGGGAGCCACCAGCGGGATCATGCCGAACCCGACAGAGATGGCGACCACGAACAGGTTGAAGCGATTGGTCCTGAAATCCACGTTGGTGAGGATGCGGGCGCCGGTGGCGGCGACCATGCCGAACATGACGAGCCCGGCGCCGCCGAGCACGACCTGAGGCACCGCCTCGACCAGCGCCGCCATCTTCGGCAGCAGGCCGAGCAGCAGCATGATGCAGCCGCCGGTCGCGGTGACCCAGCGTGACCTGACGCCGGTCACGCCGACCAGGCCGACGTTCTGCGAGAACGACGTGTACGGAAACGTGTTGAAGATGCCGCCCATCAGGGTGCCGACGCCGTCGGCGCGCAGGCCCCGCGTGAGCGAGCTCTGGTCGATGGTGCGGCCGGTCATTTCACCCAGCGCCAGGAACATGCCGAGCGATTCGATCATCACCACCACCATCACGATGCACATGGTGATGATCGGCACGATGTGGAACTGCGGAAACCCGAACCGCAGCGGGACGATGATGTCGAACCAGGCCGCGGCCGCGACCTTCTCGAAATGCATGACGCCGAGGGCAGCGGCCAGCACGGCGCCGGCCACGATCCCGACCAGCACCGAGACATTGGCGATGAAGCCGGAGCCCCAGCGGATGAGTGCCAGGATGACGATCAGGACGAACAGCGCAATGCCCAGCCCCTGCAACTGGGCGTAGGCCGGATTGGGGAACGCGCCGGTGACGCCGTCGACCACCTTGCGGATTGTCGGCTGGCCGCCGCCGGCCCAGTTGATGCCGACCCGCATCAACGAGATGCCGATCACCATGATGATGGTCCCGGTGACCACCGGCGGGAAAAGCGGCAACAGCCTGCTCATAAATGGGGCAACCAGGAAGGCGAACACGCCGGCGGCGATCACCGAGCCGTAGATCCCGAGCAGGCCGACATCGGGCGCCGCCGCCATCGACAGCATCGGACCGACCGACGCAAAGGTCACGCCCATCATGACCGGCAGGCGGATGCCGACGCCCGGAATGCCGATGCTTTGCACCAGGGTCGCCAGTCCGCAGGCGAACAGATCCGCGCTGATCAGGAACGCCACCTCCTCCGGCTTCAACTTGAGCGCGGGCCCGACGATCAGCGGGACCACGACGGCGCCGGCGTACATCACCAGGACGTGCTGCAGCCCCAGCGCCAGAAGCTTCGGTGCCGGCAGTATCTCGTCGACCGGATGAACGCTGCGATCCATGTGCTTCTCCCTCGAGAACCCTGCGCAACATCCCTGCATCAAGATCTATGCCAATATCTCCGACAGAGTTCACTAGATCGAGGCCGCCGGCGGGCCGGACTGCGCGCGCCATCCGCCGGATCGGCTGGGGCAGCGCCGCGGTCAGCCGCGGCAGATCGATGTCTAGCTCCGGCGTCAGCCGTCACTCAGCCCTTGACGTCGGTCTCCGGCCGATCGTTGCCCGCCGACAGCTCGTCGTGCCAACGACCATCCTTGTCCTCGTACCTGATGCCGGTGGTGGGACCGGGAACGACCTGCTCCCTCGCGGCGCGCTGGGCCGCCCGGCGGGCGCTGTCGTGGGACGGGAAGGTCTCCGAGAACACGCCGTCGACCCGGTAGGCCCAACCACCGTCGTGCTCGACGATCTCGTAGGTGATCCTGGTCATGTCTCGCTCCTGACGCGCTGATGGAAGGCCGCTGGGTTGGCCGAGGAGGCCACTGGCTTATCACATTCGCGACGTCGTCGGCGCAGCGCGCGCGTACTTTCAGTCTGCAACCTCGACGTTCCGCCGGCCGCGTCAGATCGGCGCCCGGATCGCTCTCGATCATCGCGGCGAGGCCGGGGGCGGATCCCGGCCGACTGTCGCGGGCTCGCCCGGCGTTGCGCCGCGCAGCGGCGCCGCGTCGAGCTCGCCCCGCCACCGTGGCAGGGCGCCCGCATGCTCGGTCCGCAGGAAGGTGATGAGGGCCTCGCGGACTTCCGCCTGCAGGTCGCCGAGCGCGTCGGGGCGCGCGGCGCTCACCAGGGCGCGCAGTTGCATGGTCGACTTGGTGAGGTCCTGGACCTGCAGATTGACCACCTTGCGATCCCACAGCGACGACTGCGCCACGATCTCCTTGAGCTTCTCACGGATCACGGCCACCGGCGCCGCATAATCGACGTGAACAAACACGCTGCCGATCAGACTGCCGGGCTGTCGCGTCCAGTTCTGGAACGGCTTCTCGATGAAATAGGTCAAGGGCACGATCAAGCGCCTGCGATCCCACAACCGGATCACCACATAGGCGGCGGCGATCTCCTCGATCGAGCCGAACTCGTTCTCGACCACGACCGCATCCTCGAGCCGGATCGGCTGGGTCATGGCGATCTGCACGCCGGCGATGAAATTGCTCAGCACCGGCCGCGCCGCGAGGCCGACCACGATGCCGACGACGCCGGCGGAGGCGAGCAGGCTGGCGCCGTACTGGCGGACCGGCTCGAACGTCATCAGGACCGCCGCCACCGTGAGCACCGTGACCAGGATGTCGGCCGACCGCTGCAGGATGCGCACCTGGGTATAGTGCTTGCGCGCCACCAGGTTGTCGTCGGCGTCGAGCGCGAACCGGCGCAGATAGAGATCTGCGGTGAGCGCGATCGTGATGCTGGCGATCCATCCGCTGAGAGCGATCAGGGCGATGAGCAGGACACGGGTGACCGTCGCGATGGCGGCCGCATCATAGGAGCTGAGTTGCGTCGCGATGCTCACCGCAAGGATGATCAGGGCGAGCCTGGTCGGGCCGCTGATCCGCGGCAGCAACATGCCGAGGAATGCGCCGCGCGCCCCGATGAGCCGTCGGACGGCACGGACCAGAAGCGAATGGACCAGCAGGGCGACGGCGACCGCCACGACGAGGACGGCGGACGCGACGGCCCAGTCCGGAGCCAACCGCACGGTCGTTGTCAGCCAGGAGATGAGTTCCATTCGGCGGGCTCCGCTCGGTTCGAGGCATCGTATGATTGTCGCTTCAGTTCCCGATCGGGTACTTTGGACGACTTCCGGGGGCTGATTCGAGACAATGTTACCGATCGGTTACATTTGGCCTCGACCGGCGCCTCTCGAGACCGGATGTGCCCGACCGGGAACATTGTGCCTCCATGAGCGGACACGACAATACGCTCCATCGCAGGGCTTCAGAGGCCGCTCGCGCCTTTGGATCGCTGATTCGCAGGCGTCGGCAAGGTCTGGGTCTGCGCCAGGATCAGCTCGCGTTGGCGACCGGCGTCGGGCGCCGGTTCCTGATCGATCTGGAGGCCGGGAAGATGTCCTGCCAGCTCGGCCTGAGCCTGGTGGTCGCGGAGGCCCTGGGCCTTCGGCCGGGCGACGTGCTCGGAGCCGGGGAGGCCGCGCGGCCGGCGGACCTTGCGGATCTGCCCGACCTGCCCGACGAGGAGGGGCCGCCCGATGGCTGACCTTCCGGTCTTTTTCGAGCAGCGGCTGGTCGGCACCGTCGAGGTTGCCGCCGACGGGCCCGGCTTCGCCTACGACCGCAAGTGGATCGAGACCAGGGGCGCCTTCCCGATCTCGACGACGATGCCGCTCGGCCCGGGTCGGGTCGCCGCCGGCAGGTTCGTCACCTGGGCGGCGAACCTGCTGCCGGAGAGCGAGCAGCTGCGGGCGGTCGGCCAGTTTCTCGGCATGGCGCCTGGCGACGTGATCGGCCTGTTGTCCGCGATCGGTCGCGACACGGCGGGCGCGCTCTCGATCGGCAGGCCCGGCGGCACCTCGCCGGTGTATTGGCGTCCGGTCGACAAGCCAGACGATCTCGAGCGGATCATCGAGGATCTGCCGAGGAAGCCGTTCATGGTCGGGGACGAAGGTGTGTCGATGTCGCTCGCCGGGGTCCAGTCCAAGCTCGCGGTCGCCGTCGACGGTGCGGGACGCATCTGCATCCCGATCGGAGGCTCGCCGTCGACCCACATCCTGAAGCCCGACGCCGAGCGCCTGACCGGCGGAGTGCACAACGAGGCCTTCTGCCTGACGCTGGCCAGGAGGCTGAGCATCCCGACGCCCGAGGTCACCACCGGAAAGGCCGGCAAGCGGACTTTCCTGCTCGTCAAACGATACGACCGGGTGCAGGTCGGCGACCGCTGGCGACGGGTCCATCAGGAGGATTTCTGCCAGGCGCTCGGAAAGCCGCCCGCCGCCAAGTACGAGTCCAATCAGACGGGAGTTCGCGGGCCGAGCCTGAACGACATGTTCGACCTGACGCGACAGCTGATGCCGCCGACCGAAATCCTGCGGCTTCTCGACATGGTCATCTTCAACATCATCGCGTGCAATACCGATGCGCACGCCAAGAACTATTCCTTGATGATCCGGGCGGGCGGAATTTCGCTCGCCCCGCTCTACGACGTGATGTGCGCCGACGTCTGGGGTCACGTCACCCGCAACCTCGCGCAGACGATCGCCGGCAGCAGCCGCGGCGAGCAGCTTCAGGGTCGCGACTGGCAACGCTTCGCCCGCGGGTGTGGGCTCGGTGTCCAGCCGGTGCTCGGCCGGGTTCGCGAGCTGGCGCAATCGGCGGTGACCGAAGCGGTGCCGGCGGCCGCCGAGGTGGCGGCGATGCCGGGAGGGGACCACATCATGCTCGCGCAGACACGGCAGGCGGTCGAGCAGCGGGCGCGCGCCCTGCTGGCGGCGCTGGAGCAGACCGACGAGCCGGACGTGCGAACCGAGGACGGCGCGCCGCGCGCCAGCCCGAGCTGATCAAACCCCCGTCAAACCCGAACGTGCTCCAACGAGCTCGTAGCCCGCATGAAGCGGAAGCAAAATCCGGGGCGGCCGCGCCGCACTTGAGGCGCTGTTCCCGCATTCCGCTTCCGCTTCACGCGGGCTACGAGATATCGCTATTGCGCCGCGAAGTACCTGGCTTGCGCTCCAGGCCCGGCGACGGGACCGCCGCATAGTTGCCACAGACTCA
>Ga0209415_10007121_pt1 | contig 19595 bp, 14 predicted proteins | sample PeaSoiSIISIP2007_FD_187696 | JGI IMG/M metagenome (GOLD analysis project Ga0209415, IMG submission 187696) | Peat soil microbial communities from Weissenstadt, Germany - SII-SIP-2007 (SPAdes) (version 2) | ecosystem: Environmental > Terrestrial > Soil > Wetlands > Peat | place: Germany... | reverse complement strand
GGCGGCACCGGGGCGTCGGGCGGCACCGGGGCTTTGGTATCGCCCGACGACATCGTGATCCCGAGCCGCCAGCAGCAGATGGACAGGGTGTGGCCGCGTGCGGTGGCGGGGACCCTTCTCGCCTACCGGTACCGGCCTTCCGACGCGTCGTTCGCCATGACGGCGATCAGCCCGCCGGTGTCCGGGGGGCGCGGGCGCGACACGGTCCTCTACGTGCCGACCGCGCTGACGGGACCGGTGAAGGTGACCGGTGACGCCCGGCTCGCCGCCGAGGTGCGGGCACCCGACGGGAGCCGACTCGTCTATGTGGAACCGACCGGGCGACGGACATGCCGACACCCGTGCCGCCGGGCGCCGGGCGCCGGGCGTTACGGCGTGACGGTCGGGGTGGACGGAGGATCGGTGACCCAGAGCGTCCTCCGCCTCGCCGATGCCCCCCTGCCCCCGATCAGCGAGCCTCAAGCCCGAACCGTTGCTCTCGATGCGCTCACGACCGCCGAGGCCTCTGGGAACGCGCAGATCAAGATGAACGCGAGGTTGGCCGGCGCCTTGGCTGGCCTGCTCCTCGGGACGAGCGACCCGAACACACCCGGTTGAGCTGCCACGATGCGTCCGCGGGCCGGTTCCGGCAGGCTCCGGAGCGGCGGCCACCGATGAATTGGGTGCAGGTTGGCCGTCGAATTGGGGACACGGCCGCCGTCGAGGACGGTGACACCGTGTCGGAGACCGGGGCGACGCGACGCCGCCCCGGGGTCGGGTGAACGAGAGGAGAACGAGATGAGCCTTCCCAGAGTCGCCACAGAGGCCCAGTGGCTGGAGGCCCGAAAGGAGCTGCTGGCCGAGGAGAAGGCCATGACCCGGGCGCGCGACGCACTGTGCACGAAGCGGCGCAACCTGCCCATGGTGAGGATCGAGAAGGACTACGTCTTCGACGGTCCCGAGGGCAACGTCACCCTGGGCGATCTCTTCGACGGTTGCCGCCAGCTGATCGTCCAGCACTTCATGTTCGATCCCGAATGGGACGAGGGTTGTCCGAGCTGTACGGCTGCGTGCGACGAGAACTCAGCGGGATTGCTCAATCACCTCCGGTCACGCGACACGAACTTCGTCGTCGTTTCCCGGGCTCCGCTCGAGAAGATCAACCGGTACAAGGCCCGGAAGGGATGGACCTTCCCCTGGTACTCGTCGTTCGGCTCTGACTTCAACTACGACTTCCACGTGACCATCGACGGGTCCGTCGCGCCCGTGATGTGGAATTACCGGACGTTGGACGAGCTCGTCGGGCTCGGCATGGGCTGGCTGGGTGAGGGATCATCGGAGCAACCCGGTCTGAGTGCGTTCCTGCGCGACGGGGACGCCATCTTCCACACGTACTCCGTCTACGCGCGCGGTACTGAGATGCTCGGGGGCTCCTACTACTTCCTGGACATGACCGCCCTCGGTCGCCAGGAGGAATGGGAAGAGCCCACGGGCCGCGTCACCAACGCTCGCGCCAGCCTTCCCGATTTCTCGACCTGATCCCGCCGGAGCGACCGATGCGGCGGAAACCCCCGTATCGTGGCCGGATGACCAATCAGCCCCTTGCCTTTTCCGTCTCGCCGCCCGGGCCGCCCCGTGGGTAAGGACGACGCCGATGCCAGTCCGGGCGTGAAGCCCTGGAGCGGAGGGGGTCGCGAGGAGCTCGCCGCCGCTGTGCGTCGGCTGGCGACGACGGTGGTGACCGCCGCGGCGCCTCCCGACGTCCTCCGGAACGCCGCCGAACAGGTTGGCAGGCTGGCCGACCAGCTGGCCCGGTACGAACCCGTCGCTGGCCCCGTCCCCACGGGGCGGTTCGCCGACGCCGTGCAATCCGGCGACGCATCCACCATGGCGGCGGCCATGCCGTTCGACATGATCGTCGGAACGTGCAATCCGGTGGCCCCGCCGATCACCATCGATTTCGCACCGCCCAAGGCGGTGGGCACAGTCACATTCACCCCGCCGTTCGAGGGGGCGCCCGGCTGCGTGCACGGTGCCGCGCTGGCCGGAGCGTTCGACATCATGTTGACGGCCGCCAACTTCATGGCCCAGGCGGCCGGCCCCACGGTCGAACTGACGATCCGCTATCGCAAGCCGACCCTGATCTCCCAACCGGCGATCTTCGAGGCCTGGGTGACGGGTCGAGAAGGCAAACGGGTCCACAGCCGAGGCCAGCTCGTCCAAGAGGGAGTCGTCACCGTCGAAGCCGTCGGGGAATTCGTCGATATGGAGAGATCCCGGATCGCATTGATGCATCGCCGCGGCCGGCGCCGGACGCCGCCGAGCGACAGCGGCGACGACGCGACCGGGTGATCATCGGCGATCCCTGGAGGAGTGGGGGTCAGGGCCGAACCTCAGTGGAACACCTTCAGGGTGTTGTCACCATCGTCAGCGAACACGACGCCGCGTCCGCCGGGAGCGATCGCCAGACCGAACAGATCGCCTCCTGCGCCCGCAGGGTCGATCTGGACGGTGGCCACCTGTCCTCCCGACGGCGTCGTCTCCACGGCGTTGCCGTCTCCGGCGTTCACGGTGATGACGTCCCCGTTCGGAGCAAGGGTCATCCCCAACGGTCCGTTGAGCCCCCCGCCTGAGGTCAGCGTGTGCCCGCCGTGGGTCACCGCCGTACGCCGCTGCCATGCCGACGGGATGGAGGCCAGGCGGTTGCCGACCGTGTCGGCCACATAGAGCGTCCCGTCACGACCGAGAGCCACGCCCGTCGGTCCCAGTACCAGGGCGGTGGAATTGAGCTGCTCGGGGAATCCGGACCCGATGACGTGCGACCCGGTCATCCGTGGATTCTGTCCAGGCAGGTCGACAACGTCGATCCTCACCACCGTGCCCTTGTCGACGACCGCACCCCCCGCCGCCACGGTCCCGTTGAGGACGTTCGTCACGAAGAGCTCGGCGAAGCCCGGGAGTTGGACGGCGGTCAGGTCCCATGGCCCGTTGATGTTCGCCCCGGACCACGTCTCGACCGGCGATCCGACACTGTTGAGCACGATCAGGCAGCCCGCTTCGGGAGGGCCCAACCCGGCGTCGGTCGCCGGCAGGCTCCCGACGACGACGAATCCGCCGTTCAGGATGGTGAGGGCGGTCGTGAGCCCGACGCCGCCGGGACACTTCCCCGGAAGCGGACCGGAGATCTGGGCAAAGAGGCTCTGCTGGCCCGTCGGCGAAATCTGGACGATGGTCGTCCCCGTCCCCTGGAGGTTGGACGCGGCGTTGAAGTTGCTCACCAGAGTGTCGCCCCGCACGAGGGCCCCAGTCGTCTGGGGAACGTTGGCCACCCCGTACGGATTGACGTCGCCGTTGCCGGGAATCGTGGAGGACACGTTGGAGACCGTCGTGAACCGCGGCAAAAAGGCGCGTCCATGGTCCGGTCCCGCTGCACCCGAAGCCGGCGGCACCAGTGACAAGACGCCGACGCCGAGAGCGCCGGCCACCACGCAGGCGCGGGTGGTGACCCGGCGCGGGTGCCGGTCGGGCTCGTCATCCAAGGGCAGAACGGCCGATGGCCTTCGACGGGAAATTTCCACCGTGACCCTCCATTCGTGCGGGGGCCGACAACGCGTCGGCAACGGGGAATACGGGGCGAAGGCGCAGGCTGCTCAGCGCATTCCACAGGGACCCCGGCGGCCCTCGTTCCCTTTCCTGGTCACCGGACCATCGGACGCGGGGGTGACCGCAAGATGTAACAGTCCACCCACCCTTCGTGCCGAATTAGCTCACCGGGTCGGTCGGCGATGCATCCGGGAGTTCGTGGACCGCTCCCGACACGGAGCGCCGGCGGCGCAGCGCGTCGTCACGGAGTTCCCCTTTGGCGATCTTGCCGCCCGACGACCGCGGCAGGGAGTCGACCAGAATCAGCTTCTCGGGGAACCACTCCTTGGTCACGCCTCTCGACGCCAGGTGATCGGTGATGTCGACGAGCGTCAGCCCCTCCCACCCCGGCCGCACCTCGACATAGGCGCAGACCCTCTCCCCGAACACGTCGTCGGGCATGGCCACGGCGGCCACCATCGCCACCCCGGGATGGGTGGCCACCTCCGCCTCGACCTGGGGCGCGCTGATGTTCTTTCCGCCCCTGATGATGAAGTCGGACGACCGGCCGACGACGGTGAGGTATCCCTCATCGTCGATCTCGACGATGTCCCCCATGAGCATCCAGCCGTCGGGGGTCAGGAGCCGACGGTTGGCGTCGTCGTCGCCGTAGTACCCGAGACACGTCGCCGGGCCCCGGCATCCCGGGATCCCGGGACGACCCTCCCCCGTGATATCGGTCCCGTCGGTGTCGAACAACCTCACGTTCATCTCGTCGAGCACGTGACCGGCGGTTCTCAACCGGCGTTCTCGCGTGTCGGAGACCGTCGTCCGCGACAGGGCACCGGTCTCGTTGGAGCCGTAGAACTGGAGGACGACAGCGCCGGTCCGGTCCTCGAACTCGGCGGCTCGCCCATACGGAACGGACTCACCACCGGTGAACATGCACCGAAGCGACGAGAGATCGCGCGGTCGTGCCCGCTGCTCCTCGAGCATCATGATGAACTGGGTGCTGACGCACGCCAGCACCGTCACCCGGTGGCGCTCGATCAGGTCCAGGGACATCGCCGCATCGAAGCGATCGGCGAGCACCGTCGGACAGCCCAGGACCGCAGGGGTGACATGGGCGGTCCACAACCCGAATCCGAACGGCGCCCCGATGGCCGAGTAGACCACCTCGTCCTCGGTGAGCGCCCCCGCGTCGACGGCCCACCGGTGGAAGGCGAACCACCGACGTTGGGCGTGCATCACGCACTTGGGTAAGCCGGTGGTCCCGGACGTGGAATTGATGAGGAAGAGATCGTCGGGACCGAGTCCACCGCCCGTGGGGGGCGCGGATCGTCCGAGGGAGCCGAGGTCGTGGGGAACGGTCATCGCCCGCAGTGCGGGGAACTCGGCCGCCAGGTCGGTGCGGTAGCCCTCCTCGGTGACGAGCAGCGAGGCGCCGGTCTTGGTCACCAGATACCCGATCTCCCGCAATCCCGCCCGGAACCCGATCCCGACGACGACCGCACCAACGCGTTCTGCGCCGACGTAGACGGCGTGGACGCCGGGACCGTCGGGCATGACCACCGCAACCCGATCTCCCGGCTCGACGCCGGCGGTGACCAGCATTGCCGCCAGGGAGTCGGCGCCCGCGTCGTAAGCGGCCCACGTCACCGCCGCCTCCGGGGTGAGGAACGCCGACCGGGAATTCCGAACCTGTCCGTGGGCGCGGACGCATGCGCCGACGGTGATGCCAACGGCATCCGTCACCGGATGAGGCCGAGACCCCGTGCCCACTCGAGGTTCAGACGAGCCGAGCCCACGTGGGCGATGTGCACGACGTGGCCCTCGCCCTGGTTGGCGTCCCCGTGGACCGCCCGCTGCCCGGTCCGCTCGGCCTCTGTGGCCAGGCGATCGAGCTCCTGCCAGTAGGCAATCTCTTCGTGGGTCGGTGAGAACTCCTCGTGCACGATCGGGACGTGGACCGGATCACCAATCATCATCCCGAAGTACCCGAGGTTGCGCAGCTCAGAACACCACGTCCGCAGTCCGGACTCGTCGTCGCGGTCCCCGCCCCACATCCCGCTCACGGGATAGCGAATCCCCGCAGCGCGGGCGTCGAGGAGCACCTTCGACCGTAGGAACAGGGTTTCCCGGCCCTCTGCGGTCCACCGGTAACCGATCGCCTGGTGGATATCGCCGAAGCGGGAGACGGCGCCGCCCATGTAGCTCACCCGCGGTGAGGCCATGGCGATGTCGTAGGCGAGCCGGAGAGCTTGCGCCGTCTCCAGGATGGGATACACCATCGTCGATCCGGCCGGCAGATCGAACTCGACCTCCATGCAGCCGAGGAGGCCGTCGATGGCATGGATGTCGGCCGGGCTCTCGACCTTGGGGACGAGAACGCCGGCCAGACGGCCACCCATGACCGCCCGCAGATCCTTCAAGGTCTGGCCCGTCGCCGGCGATTGGACCCGGGCGAAGATGAGAGGACCGCCCGTCTCTGCCGGTCGATCGAGAAGGGCGCGCACCCCGTGGCGTGCCTTCTCCCGCTCGTTCTCGGGGAACGGCGTGCGCGGCTCCTCCAGGTCGACGACGATCGAGTCGGCACCGGACGCCAGGCCGCGGTGGATGTCGTCGGGCTGGTCGCCGGCGCAGAAGAGGACCGTGCGCAAGGGCCGGGCGTCGGCTTTGCCCATCACTGGTCCCCGGCGACGACACCGGTCGCGGCGGCGGCCACCACGGTTCCGTCGAAGAAATGAGGGTTTGCACCGGCGTGGAGCCTGACCGGATTGAGAAACATGAACTCGCGGAACTCCTCGGGCCCTACCACTCCCCGTTCGACGAGCTCATAGGCCTCGGCCAGCGGCTCGGTCATGTCGGGAACGTCCCAGTGGGAGATGTCCGACCCGAAGATGGGCCGGAACCGTGCCCCGAGGGGGTTGATCTTCTCGGCGAACGCCCAGGCCACCAACGGATCGTCGGCTTCGCATCCGAAGTAGAAGCGGGGCACGAACAACTCGAGGAATTCCTCCCTCTTCGTGATCCCGGTCCGTGCGAACTCGTTGATCTCCTCCGGACGCCCCGCGGGCCGGGCGAAGTGGTCGCGGATCCGGTCCAGCCGGGCCAGGACGGGGTCGTCACCGTACGCACCGATGTAGCCCATGAGGGCGTCGACATCCAGGCGGTCGGGGTCCAGGTCGTTGATCGCTTCGCCGTTGCGCTTCTCCCAGTGACCGATCAGATCGGCGAAGAGACTGACGGCCCAGGCCACCCCGCCTTCGAGGAATCCCACTCGCAACGTCGGGAAGCGGCGGGTGACTCCGCCGAGGAACAGCGACTTCGCCAACGACTCGTGAGACGTGGCCAGGCCCCCGATGTGGTTGTACACGTAGCTCGAGGGCGACCGAGACACGCGATGGTGCTGGTGAGCGCTGTGCGACACTGGTGCCACCCCGAGCTCGACGCACGTGGCCCACACCGGGTCGTAGTCGAACAGGCTGTCGAGACCGTAGTGGTCGAGACGATACGGACGCGGCACCGACGAGGGGTCACCCAGGAGACGCTTGGCGTAGCCGCTGATGACGGCGGTCTTGAAGCCGAGCTCACCGACGGCGACGCGCAGCTCGGCCACGGCCACCTCAGGGGTGACCATGGGGATGAGGGCACCGACCGTCAATCGGTCGGAGTAGGGCCGGAAGAGATCGGCCAGCCACCGGTTGACGGCCCGGGCCACCGGGCCGGCCAGCTCGGGATCGTCGATGTCGATGAGCCCGAGGGTGGTCGACGGATAGAGGATCGAGAAATCGATACCCATCTCGTCCAGCCGTTCGTAGAGCAGACCGGGCAGATGTGAGGTGGCGCGGTCGCGTGTGTTGCGCGTCTGCCATCCCCACCACGACGGCATGGCCCTCCACTCGTCGAGGGCGGCCGATTCCGTCCGTCGGGCCAGGACGGTCGAAGTATCGAAAGGCGCCGCCCGGCCGGCCAGGTACCGGTCACGTAGGGCGGAGCCCCCTTCGGCCTCCAACGAGGCGAGCAACGCGTCGTCGAGGACCGGAGCCAGTTCGACGAAATGGCCGTCGGCGTCGATCACCGGATGGTCGAGCTGCGCCCGGATCCGTCCGGCCTTCGTGGTGGTCACGCCGTCACCCTAATGGGGTGTCCCGCCACGATTTCCGCCTGTCGTCGACGTCCGATCGCGCCGGTGAGCACCTCGCCCGGCGACCCCGCGCCGGCAGGTGCCACGATGGGCGGCGTGGACCGACTCGCCGCACGGGACGTACCCCGGGCGGTGACCGACGCCTTCCGTTTCGCCGGGTCCCCGATCGGATCGGAACCCCTCCCCGGAGGTCACATCCACCGGAATGTCCTGGTGACCTGCACGGGTGGGCGCTACGTCCTCCAACGGCTCAACGACCGCGTCTTTCCCGACCTCGACGCCGTGGTGTCCAACGTCGAGCGGGTGGTCGCCCATCTGAAGGCCGGCGGCAGGGAGGGTCTTGAGCTCGTCGAGACCGTCGGCGGCGGCCTGTCGCACCGGGCGGCCGACGGATCGGTCTGGCGGGCATTCCGCTTCCTGGAGGGGACGGTGAGACGCGCCATTCCCGCCGGACCCACCGACGCCTTCGAGGCGGCGCGTGCCTTCGCCGACTACCTGACGGCGCTGGCCGACCTCCCCGACCCGCCCCTGACGCCGACCATCGTGGACTTCCACGACCTTCACCACCGGCTCGCCCTCCTCGAGGCCGTCGCCGCCTCCGACCCCGTCGGGCGAGGGCCGGGGGTCCGCCCGGACCTCGACCGCGGCCGGCGACTCGGTCTCCAGGTGGTGGAGGCACTCGGCCCCGTCGGTGACGGCACACCCGTGCGCACCGTCCACAACGACGCCAAGCTGTCCAACGTGCGATTCGACGCCGGCACCGGTCTGGCCACCTCCGTGGTCGACCTCGACACGACCATGGCCGGGTACGTCCAGTACGACGTGGGCGAGCTGGTACGCACCACGACCACCCACGCGGCCGAGGACTCCCGTGACGGAGCCGGTGTCGACTTCGACCTGGAACTGCTGGAGGCGCTCTCGACCGGCTACTTCACCCCCGGACCGCCGCTCGAGCCGTCCGAAATCGATGGGCTGGCCCTGGCGGGACCGCAGATGGCCCTGGAGAACGCTCTGCGCTTCCTGACCGACCATCTGGCCGGCGATCTCTACTTCACTGTCGACCGTCCGGCCCAGAACCTCGACCGGTGCCGGACCCACCTGCGGCTCACCGAGCTGATGCTCGACTCCCACGCCGAGGTGGCCTCCTGCTTCGCCCGGGCCGCGCGTCGCACCCGCGCCGCCGGACCACGACCGAGAGGAGAGAGGGGTCTCCGATGACCCTGGCCTTGCCGGTCGTGGGGCGAGAAGCACTCGACGAGATCGCCTCGTTCTGCGCCCGGTCGATGCCGGAGGCGCCGACGACCTCCGAGCTGCGACGGACACTGTTCGCCCCCGATCAACTGGCGGTGGTGCGGTATGCGCCGGGCGTCGCAGTGGTGGCCGTCGTGCGCGACCACGACGACGGCTATATCCGGTTGTTGTTGCTCGACCCCGCCCACCGGGGCCGGGGCCACGGCCACGACCTCCTCCGAGCGGCGGAGGTCGACCTCGGGGATGTGCGGGTGGTCACCGTCGGAGCCGACGCGCCGTACTTCTTGTTCCCCGGAGTCCCGGTACAGGAGACGAGCCTGTGCTGCCTGCTCGAGCGGCACCACTACGGGCGCGAAGAGACGAACTACAACATCGATATCGACCTCACGGGTTTGCCACCGGACCCGGCGACGGCCGTCGCGCCGCGCCCAGACGACCGCGCCGAGCTCGAGAGCTGGATGGCCCGACACTGGCCGAACTGGCAGGCCGAGGTGATGCGCGCCTTCGACCAGAAGTCTCTCCTCCTGGGCCGAGACGACGGCGACATCACCGGCTTCTGCGCGTACGACGTGAACAGGTCGGGGACTCTCGGGCCCATCGCCTCGCGTCCCGACCTGATCGGACGAGGGGTGGGGGCGCCATTGTTGCTGGGTGCACTCCATCGTCTGCGGGCCATGGGTCGCACCTCCGTCGAAGTGCTCTGGGTCGGTCCCATGGTGCCCTACGCCCGGCTCGGCGGCCGGGTCGGACACCTCTTCTTCGTCTACCGTCGTCGGCGCTGACCTGGCCACTCATCCTGACCGGCCGACGAAGGGACACCCCATGTGCCGACCGCGCCTCCGGACCCGTCTCCGCTTCCGCTCGCTCCCGACCGTCGCCCTGATCACCGTCTTCGTGGCCGCCGGTGCCCCATCGGCAGTGGCGGCCAACCCGTCGCCGGCTCCACAGTGGCCGGCGCACCCGGGCTGGCAGCGCTACCTCGAGACCCCGGCCACGGCTGACATCACCCCCGGCCGAGTGATTACCACGTCCGGCTCCGTCTCCGGGGCGAGGGCACTCACCGACCCCGCCGGGCACGGGGACACCACCCTCACCATGACCGCGGGAGGAGGGTCACCCACGATCGTCGTCGATTACGGCAAGGACATCGGGGGTGTCCCCTACTTCGTCGTGCGCTCGGAGTCGGGCTCCCCCGTCCTGCGGTCGTCCTACAGCGAGGGACGGCAGTACGTCGGGCCCCAGGGCGACGTGGCGCCGAGCGCCAGCGGTGCCGGAGACCCCTCCCGGGCGGACGACCTCACGGTGGCCTATCCCGGCACGGTCACCTCCGGTCTCATCCAGGGCGGGGAGCGCTACGAGATGATCAGCCTCGTCTCGCCGGGCAGCGTGACCCTCTCGTCGATCGGTATCCGATTCACCGCCGTCAGGGCCACCGCGCAGGACTTCCGGGGGTGGTTCGATTCGAGCTCGCCGGAGCTCAATCGGATCTGGTACGCCGGGGCCTACACCACCCAGCTCAACGAGCTGCCTGCCGGCCGTGTGACGGCGCCGTGGAGCATCACGTCGGGAGCGCTCGATGCCGACGGGGGCGTCGTCGGCGTCCTTCGCCTGGGACGGTCATGGACCGACTACACCATGTCGTTCGACACCCGGGTCCTGAACAACGACACCGGCTGGGTCGTGCGGGCCTCGTCGTCGTCATCGGGCTACCTCTTCATCCTCCACACCAACACGGGGGGATCCCCCGACACCCTCCAGGAGATCGCCATCGGCCCGGCCGAGTTCACCGTCGTCGGCGACGCCGTCCTTCCCCAGACGTTCGACGCCGGGGTCTGGCACCACGTCTCGACCGTCTCGTCGGGACCGCACATCACCACCTTCATCGACGGCACCCAGGTGTCCACCTTCGACACCGGCACCCTTCGGTCAAAGACGTCGGTCTACGGATCCGGCACGGTCGGGTTCGCGGCCCTGGGGTCGACCGCGGTGTTCCGGGACCTCGACGTCACCGGTCCGGGTGGCACCACCCTCTACACCAACGCCTTGGCCCGGTCCTCCGCACTGGCCGACTTCCCCGGGCCGGACACGCAGAGCCCCGATTCGGTGCCCGTGATCATGGACGGGGCCAAACGCGACCGGGTGGTCTGGAGCGGCGACCTCGGCGTGGAGGTGCCCAACGTCTTCGCCACCACGGGGGCCGCCAGCTTCGTCCGGGGATCGCTCCAGCTCCTGGCCAGCTACCAGGTGGCCGACGGCGAGTCGGGCACGAACGTCGACCCCACCCTCCCCCTGGGCACATTCCCCCAGAGCGGTTCGACCTACTCGGCCTCGTACTCGATGGACGAGGTCAACAACATCGCCACCTATTACCTCTACACGGGGGATCTCTCCTTCGTGCGCTCGCAGTGGCCGATGATCACCCGCGAACTGGCCTGGAACGCGTCGACGGTCGACAGCCGCGGCCTCCTCGTCACCGACGGCACCGACGGCCAGGACTGGGACTACTACGACGGCAACAAGACCGGCGAGGTCTCCGCCTACAACGACATCTACTTCGAGACCCTCACGAGCGCCGCCCTCATGGCGGACGCTCTCGGGCAACCGAGCCAGGCGGACGTCTACCGGCGCGAGGCCACCACCCTCCGGACGGCCATCAACCGGTACCTGCTCGATCCGTCGACAGGGCTCTACGCCCTCTCCAACCTCCAGCCCTCGGCGGTGGCCCAGGACGGGAACTCCCTGGCCGTTCTCTTCGGTGTCGCCCCGCAGGGGCGGGCGGCGGCCATCCTGGCCGCACTGGCGAAGACCCTGCCCTCCACGCCGTACGGGCCGCTGCCGTTCACCGCCGACGCGCGCTACCGCGCTGGCGTCAGCCCGTTCGTCACCAACGAGGAGGTCGACGCGCTCTTCGCCACCGGCGACACCGCCGCCGCCACCACCCTGCTCCGGACCCTCTGGGGGTACATGGACGCTCCCGGCCCCGACGACTCCGGGGCCGACTGGGAGCTGGTGGGAGCCGACGGTTCGCCCGGTTTCGGGGCGTCCACCAGCCTGGCCCACGGTTGGTCGAGCGGGGCCACGGCCGACCTCTCCTCCTACGTCTTGGGGGTCCAGCCGTCGAACGCCGGGTTCCGGACGTGGTCGGTGCGACCCCACCCGGGATCTCTGTCCTGGGTGGAGGGCGACGTCCCCACCCCCCACGGCACGATCGCCGTCCGCTGGGCCCAGCACCGGTCAACGGGTCGCTTCACCCTGCAGGTCAGATCCCCGGCCCGAACCCGGGGAACGATCTCGGTTCCCGTCCCCCGCCCGGGCGCCGTCGTCACCGTCCGTGTCACCACGCCCGGGAAGGGCACCCGATCACCCCACTCCGTCACGGCGCCGGCGGGCACCGCCTCCGTGTCTCTCACCGTGCCCGGAGGCACCACCGACGTCGTGGACGTGATTCCCCGGTGACGTGCCCACCACGTCGGCGGGCAGCCTCGGCCATCAGACATACTGGGGTGCGAAGGAGTCTTCCGTGACCGTCATCATCGATTCCGATCAGCATCTCTTCGAGTCCCCCACCCTCTGGAGGGACTTCATCGACCCGGCCCTCAGGGACGAGGCGCTCGCCATCACCGAGGACGACCAGGGCTATTCCTGGCTCACGTGGCGCGACCGTCGTCTCGACATCGCCGACGTCCAGATCCCCGGCGACACCGCCGGCATCGGTCGCCGCCGTCAGCGTTGCCGTGAGAATCTTCCCTCCGAGTATCGCTACCACGAGGCCCTTCCCCTTCACTACTGGGACCCGGGGGCCAGGGCCGCGTACCTCTCGGAGCTCGGTCTCGACGAGGCCGTGGTGTTCCCCAACTTCGGGCTGCTCTGGGAGCGCCGGCTGTCCGAGGCACCCGTGGCCATGATGGCCAACATGGCCGCCTGGAACCGCTGGTGCGGCTCGGTGGTGACCGAAGGCGGTGGTCGTCTCCACCCCGTCGCCCATCTGACCCTCCGGGACCCCGACTGGCTGGACGACCAATTGACGGCGCTCTCGTCCGCCGGCGTCCGCCTCGCCATGATCGCCCCGGCCGCCGTCGACGGTCGGCCCCTGTCGCACCCGGACCTCGACGCGCGCTGGGCGGCTTTCGTCCACCACGGAGTCACGCCCGTCTTCCACGTCGCCGACCAGCCCCGCATCATCGACGACGCCTTCTACACCGATCCCGACGACAGCTTCGTCCCGGTCCTCGAGTCGATCTTCTTGTGGGCCCCGCCGGCGATCGCCGTCACCGACCTCATCGTCAACGGGACCCTGGCCCGGCATCCGGGACTGCACGTCGGGATCGTCGAGCTCTCGTCGGTCTGGGTGCCCCAGTACCTCATGATGCTCGACGGCGGTTGGGAATTCACCACCGCACTCAACGGCGGCCCCCTGGCGCCACTGGACCTGCGTCCGAGCGAGTACTTCCGCCGCCAGGTCCGGGTCTCCTCTTTCTCCTACGAGCAGCCGGCCCGGCTCATAGCCAAGTCGGGTGACCTCTTCATGTGCTGCAGCGACTTCCCCCATTCGGAGGGCACCGCCACCCCGGTCGACGACTACGAGCGTGCCGGGTCCACGCCCCACGAGGCGGCCGGTCTCTTCCACGACAACATCGCCGCCCTCCTGACCGCCTAGCTGGTCGACGCCGCCCGGTTCCCCGGGTCGGTCCTCGTCGTCCACAGCCGACGACAGTTGTCCACAGAAAAACCCCCAGCTTTGCCCTCTTGTTACCCCCAGGCCCCATGCACGAACGTGATACCCGCTGGCGAGAACTGCCTGCCCGATTCCCCAACATCGGCCACCCGGTCGCACCTCCCACTACCAACCCCACTCGAGAGGCTGCGCCTGGTGGTTGAGGCGTCGACAGGGGCGCTCGCCGCCCCCGTTCCGACGCCTCGTCGGGCTGCCGTCTCCCCGTGCGACTCTGGCCCCCCCGGTTCGCACAGGGAGCGGCGCTCGGCTCTCCTCGACACGGACTTCTACGCTGGGCCGATGATCGCGGTGCCGGAGATCGACATACGGTCGCTCGGCACCGCTGGACCCCGGGCGGCCGAGGCGGCGCGGGCGCTCGATGCGGCGTGCCACGACGTGGGGCTCTTCTACGTGGTCGGCCACGGCGTCGATCCGGCGCTGCAGGATCGACTGGACGATCTGGCTCGACGATTCTTCGCCCGACCGGCTTCCGAGAAGGGTGAGATCGCCATGGCCCGTGGCGGACGAGCCTGGCGCGGATGGTTCCCGATCGGTGGCGAGCTCACCGCCGGGGTCCCCGACGCCAAAGAGGGTCTCTACTTCGGATCCGACCTCGGTCCCGACCATCGGCGCGTCAGGGCCGGAACGCCCCTGCACGGACCCAACCTCTATCCCCGACACCCCCGGGAACTCGGAGCCGCCGTCCGGACCTATATGGACGTCATGACCCGGGTCGCCCAGACCATCCTCTCGGGAATCGCCGTCGGCCTCGGGCTCACCCCCACGTGGTTCGTCGACCACCTCACCGCCGACCCCCTGATCCTCTTCCGCATCTTCTCCTATCCGGCCATGGCGCCGACCGACCCGGGGCGCTGGGGCGTGGGGGAGCACACCGACTACGGACTGCTCACCCTCCTCGGTCAGGACGCCAACGGCGGACTCCAGGTGCGGACGCCGGACGGCTGGACCGACGTGCCGCCGCGGCCGGGAAGCATCGTCTGCAACATCGGGGACATGTTCGAACGCCTCACCGGTGGTCGGTACCGCTCGACCCCGCACCGGGTCCGCAACACGGGGGCCGTCGAGCGACTGTCCTTTCCCTTCTTCCTCGACCCCTCATGGGACGCGACGGTCCACCGCCTGCCGATCGTGGAACGCCCCCTGGACGACGGCGCCGCCCGACGGTGGGACCACATGAGCGTCCACGGCTTCGACGGCACATACGGTGACTACCTCCTGTCGAAGGTGGGAAAGGTCTTCCCCGAGCTGGCGGCGGGGACGATCTCCGAAGGCTAGGAGGCGATGCAGATGCAGCAGCGCGCGGAGGCACGATCTGACGGATCTCGGGCATCGGGACCCCGGGCATCGGGTTCGCGGTGGTCGCTGTGGTCGGAGAACTCCGTGTTGTCCATCGGCTGCAAGGGCTCGGTCCTGTCGATCGCCTCGATCGGTTCGGCCTGCTCGATCGGCTCGATCGGCTCGTTCCTCTCGGCCTTCTCCGTGGCTTCGGCCGGCTCGCTCTTCTCCGCGCTCTCCTCGCGGTCGCACTGGTCGATCATGTCCGACAGAGCAGACAGATCGATGATGACCAGCGGAGCTGTCCGCCGCTGCGCTCGCCTCGACCCGACGACCTACCGGCGCTGTTCTCCCCCGGGCTTGTCGGCCGACGGTTGACACACCCGGAACCGGCCGCGACCTTCGGCCTTGGCCTGGTACATGGCGGAATCAGCCCGGGACACGACCGAGTCGTAGGTATCGCCGCCGTCAGGGAAGATCGTCACGCCCACACTGGCTCCGACGAAGAGGGTGAGATCGCGCACGGCGAAGGGTCTTCCCAGGGCCGAGACGATCTTCTGCGCCACGACCTCGACATCGTCCCGGCTGGCGGCTCCCTGGACCAGGATGCCGAACTCGTCCCCCCCGATCCGGGCGACCGTGTCCTCGTGGCGGACGGTGTCGATGAGACGCTCCGCCACGGCCCGGAGCAGCTCATCGCCGACCTTGTGCCCGTGCGTGTCGTTGACGGCCTTGAACCGATCGAGGTCCACGAAGAGCAGAGCCAGCCGCCTCCCCTCGCGATGGGCGATGGACAGGGAGTGGGTCACCCGGTCCTCGAACAGACGCGAGTTGGCGAGGTCGGTGACCGGGTCGTGGAAAGCCTGGTGACGCACCTCTTCGAGCAGGGCGATCCCTTCCAGAGCGGTGGCGGCCAGGCCGGCCACCCCGCTCAGGCGCTCCCGTAGGGCGACATCGCCCTGGAGCTCGTGACAGTCGGGGCCCACGAGGAGAGCGCCGAAGAGGGTGTTCCGGGCGGTGATGGGCACGAGGACACCCGATGGCAGTCCCGTCAGGGCCAAGATGGACGACAGGACGGGGTCGGATGACGTCGTCACCAGGGTCGGCGTGGCGATCTCGAGCAACCGGTGGGCCAGACCACCGATCCGCTTGGCCCGGGGCGCCCCCGCTCTCGGTTCGAGGTCGGCGGACGCCGTCGAGGCGGTCCTCGTGAGCAGCGCATCGTCGGCGTCCCACAACAAGACGTCCGCCTGGTCGCAGCGCACGATCTCGGGCAGGGTGTCGGCCAGGCGCCGGGCCACTTGCCCCCTGTGGCGCTCCTCGGCCAGCTCCTTCCCCAGGGCCAGCAGGGCGCTCAAGGTCGTGTTCCGGTCCCGTGAATCGTCCAGGGCGGCCGCCGTCTCGAGTGCGGCGGCCGCGTGCCCGGCGTAGGCCATCAAGAGCGATCGTTCCTGGGGCAGGAATCGATACTGCTCGGGATAGAAGGCGGCCAACCGCCCGAAGTGACCCCGGGCCGATTCGATGTCGACGATCAGACGGGAGCCCTCGGAGGGATCGACATCGGAGTGCGTGATCTCGTAGGCGGCGGCTTCGGCCTCCTCCTCGGTGAAGCCGACATGGTGGATCCGGGGCGAGGCGTCGCCGGGAAGCTGAGCCACCAGCAGATACCGCGGAGCCCGCACGGCGACGCCAGCCCGTCTGGTGATGGTCTCGAGCATGGAATTGACGTCCTGTGTCGACGACAGCTCCTTCGCCACCGACTCCAGGGACTCGAATCGCTTGGTCAGAGCGAGAATCTGCTCCCGCAACATCACCACTTCACGTTCGAGGCTCGCCTCGACCGACGACGTGGGATCCCAACTGACCCTGAGGAGACACCGGGGGTCCCCCCGGGTCTGGCACTCGACCTCCTCGACGTCGGCCGGCTCCATCCCGAAGAGGACCGGAAACTGCGACAGCGCCCCCATGGTGTATCCGCAGAAGTACGAGACCCTCGTGATTCCGGGTTGCGACGTGACACTGATCAGACCGTGTGCCTCTCCCACCTCCACGACCTCGGCCCGGGTGATGGTCGACTGCTTGGCCGAGATGGCCGGGTAGGCGCGGATCATCTCCCCCGGTGACCCGATCGACCGCAGGAGGGCCAGGACCTCGGTGCCGGCGTAGCGCCGAAAGACCTCCAGACCCGCCTTCCGTCCGATGTCCGGGTCGCCCAGCACGTCGGCCGCGGCGCGGAACAGGGCCAACCCCTGCTGGTACGAGCTCCACCCGTCGGGTCGCTCGAGATCGGCGGCCGATCGGCTCTCGCCCGATTCGGCCAGGACCTGGGTGACGCCCTCGTCCCCGGCGGCCTGGTGCACCACGGCCAGGAGGGCGCCGAGCATCGAGTTCGCCAGTTGGCGCGGCGTCTCCGACTCACCCATGCCGGAGGGATCGACATCTCGGCGGCTCATCTTGACCGCCTGTGACCTGGGTAGGGTGCCAATTATTGCTCTCTACAATTGGATTCCGGGCAATTGGATGCCGGGCGATTGGATTCCGGGCAATTGGATGCCGGGCGATTGGATTCCGGGCCCGGCCCGGCAACGGGGGTCGAACCGGTCCGGGGCGCTCCCACCAGAATCGGACCCGGCGGGGGTGCCCTCCCCCACCGGCGCGGTCGGGGACCGTCGCCGTCTTGGACCATCGGCCACCGCCCGGCATCGGAGGAGTAGACATCGCACGGAGAGGGGTACAGACGCCGCAGGACGTGGCGACTGGCCGTGGCCGCCATCGGGGGCGGCCACGGAATACCGCCTCGCCGACCGGCGTTTTCCTGGGCAGACGCCGAAGGCGCGGCCGAACCGACGGGGAGGTGGCGACATGGTCTACGTGCTCGCCATCGCGGGAGCGCTGTCCAATGCACTCACGACCATTCTCCAGCGGATGGGTGTGGAGGACGCACCGGCCGAAACGTCCCTCCACCTCAGCCTGATCGCCTTCGCCGTCCGCCGGAAGGTGTGGCTTCTGGGCTGCGTTGGTCTGATCGCGGGATTTCTCCTCCAGGCGTTCGCCCTGCACGTCGGCCGCCTCACCATCGTCCAGCCCATCTTGACGTTGGAGCTTCCGTTCCTCGTCGCCATCCTGGCCTTCTGGTTCCGCAAGCACCTCAGCTGGACCGAGTGGACAGGTGCGATCGTGGCCACCGCGGGCCTGGCGCTGTTCCTGGCGCAGGCCGTTCCCACCGGCGGCGATCAGGTCCCCGGGCTCCGGGGCTGGGGGGTCGCGGCCTTCGCCGTCATCCTGGGCGCAGCCTTCGCGGTAGGACTGGCCCAGTTCGGCCCACCGGCCTGGCGGGCGGCGATGTTCGGGGCGGCGGCCGCCATCATGTTCGCCTTCACGGCCGCGCTCATCAAGCAGATGACGGCCGACTTCCACCCCTTGTGGTACCTGTTCCTGACGCAGTGGCACGTCTACGCCATGGCCGTCACCGGGCTCGTCGCCGTCTTCCTGGCGCAGAACGCCTTCCACGCCGGTCCGGTCACCGCCTCCCAGGCCGCCCTGGTCATCGTCGATCCACTCGCGTCGATCGGGATCGGGGTGGGCCTGTTCGGCGACACCATCCATACAGAGGGTTCGCGCGGCCCGCTCGAGATCGCCGCCCTCGTGGCTTTGTTCGCGGGGGCCTTCGTGCTGTCGCGATCGCCTCTGATCGCCCACATTAGGTCCGAGGAACCGCTGGCCCCGTCGCCGATCGTGCACTCCTCCGGCTCACCCGCGTCCGCAGCGCCCAACCCCGACGGACAGCGGGAATCCGCTCCAGGCGGGCCCGACCTCGACCCCGAACCCGGTTACGTCCGCCGCCGCTGATCGCCTGACGAGCCGTCCCCGTGGACTCTCGGCTCGAGTCGGCGTGTCCGCTCTCCCGCCGCGGCCACCAGGGATGGGCCAGCCCGAGGTGCCCGCTCTATGACGACGGTGTCGGCCGGACCTCCGGCTTGAACCCGGGTGCCGGCAACAGCGCATTGGGCACGCAGTAGAACCCGGACGGCGGCGTGGGAGCCACCCTGACAATCTGACCGTTCCGAACCTGGGCGAGGACGACGCAGGACCCGGGGACGTTCTGAGCCGGATCGGACGGGGTGATCAGGCCGCTCGCGTCGAAGCTCGTGACCTTGTCCAGCGCCGCCTCCAGCCCGGCACGGGTGGGGGGGTTGCCGGCGTCGCGCAGACCCTGGACGAAGAGCTGGGCCGACGCCCAGCCGAAGAGCGACTGGAGCTCGAAGTTGGCGGTCGGGTCGGCGATCTTCATCCACTTGGTGAACAGCTTGACCGCCGGCAGGTCGGCGTCCGCCCCCAGGTAGAGGACGTAGCCGATCTCGATGTACATGTTGTTCACGGCCGAGCCGCCGTTCTTCACCAGGTTGGCCGAATAGGCGTCGCCCTGGACCACGACCGGGGCGAAGTTCTGCTGCTGCATCTCCTCGGCCACGGTGTCCGCATAGGAGTCGGGCAACTGCTGGGTGAAGAACATCTGCACACCGCGCGATTTCATGGTCAGGACGTTGGCCAGGAAGGTCGTCTGGCTGGGGGTGAAGCTGGCGTCGTAGACGATGTCGAATCCCTGGGACTTGGCCGCCCGTTCGA
>Ga0209415_10007119_pt1 | contig 19599 bp, 11 predicted proteins | sample PeaSoiSIISIP2007_FD_187696 | JGI IMG/M metagenome (GOLD analysis project Ga0209415, IMG submission 187696) | Peat soil microbial communities from Weissenstadt, Germany - SII-SIP-2007 (SPAdes) (version 2) | ecosystem: Environmental > Terrestrial > Soil > Wetlands > Peat | place: Germany... | reverse complement strand
AGCGCGCGCCACGGCCCCGAGGCTGCGCATCCAATATTCGGCGGCGATCCACCCTGCCATAAGCCTCCGCGACCGGCGGGAGCGCACTTTTGCCAACGGCCAAGACCGGCACCGCTCTCTGGAGACGTTCACCGAAGGCCGCCTCGGCTCACCGGCTTGGCCCTCTCGAAAAACGCGAGTTGGGTTGCCTCCTGCCTGGCCTGCTTTCCGACTCCCTCCGAGCCGCCCTCGAGCAGCCGCATCGCCGCCAAATCCAAATCCGTCAGCTTGCTCGACAACACGTCCCCCAACTCATCCGCAGACCGCCCGGCGCAAGCCGCTACCAGAAACTGGCTAATGACGTTCACCCGCCGGTCATTCACGGAAAGAGTCAGTCCGCAAGACACTAAACGCCGGGCCTTCGCCGCCGCGCGCTCGACCGCCTGCTCAACGGCGGCCCCGGCCTCACTCCTGCGCCGCTCGTCCGCCTCTCGCTTGCGGCACACCAGCACCACGTCCAACTGAATCGGCTCCTTGGCCTGCGATTTCGGCGCGGCGACCGACATCTCCGCCTTGAGCGGATGAGCGTTCACCATGTCAAAGCCCGCTCCCACCACCGCTTCGGCCAACGACGTCCAGCCATCCGCCCTCGAGTGATGATACGTGAAAACCAGCAACCCCTCGTCCCGCAACACCCGATGGCATTCCCGGAATACCGCCTGGAGTTTCCTGGAAAAATGCTCGGCGCTGGCGTCCTGCACCTCCTCCGCGTGGCGCGTCGAGCTTTGCCGATTCACAAACGGCGAAGGCCCAAGCTGCTGCCACGCGAAGAAGAAGTCAGCCAGTTCCGAGTAATGCACGTTATCGAAGAATGGCGGGTCGGTTACCACCAGGTCCACGCTCCCATCCGCAAGGCCCGTCGCCGCCGAACTCCCGCACGACAGGAAAATGGTCCGCGGAACGGCCTTTCCCGGCGGAGGCCAGGCCGTTTCTACCCGCCCGCTGAACGGAGGGCTGCTCCCGAAGACACGTTTCCCATTGCTGCCCCCACTGCCGTTGCCCAGGGCCACCTCGAAAGGCGCCATGCGGTATTCGATCGCCCGCAGCAACCGCGACCTGAAGAGTGTGGAGAACGAGCCGGAGCTCTTGGAAGTGCCCCATACATTGCCCTCGATCGGGACCCGTTCCGGCTTCAGTATGTGGTGCGAGAACATGTGCCGAATCGCCCCCGTGCCTTCCCCTTTGTACGAGGCAAACATGTTATTGAACTCCAGGACCCCCGAGAACACATTGAGCAGCGCCGCGCGCACCGCCTCATTCGGCAGTTCCAGAATTGCCTCGTGCAGCCAGCCCAGCGCCAGCAGTTGCCGGTCGTTGAAAAACTCCCGCCACGACCGATAGGCGTAATTCAGCACCTGCTTCGTATTATGCCCGTCCGCCATTTCCAGCGCCGGCAGCGGCAACCGGCTCCGCGCCAGCTCCTCCGAGCAACGCCGGTATGCCAACTCGTCCTCTCGGCTGACCGGCGCATAAACCTTGTCATCCGCTCCGGTGAGCAACAGCTTCGCGAACATTCGATGGCCCGGCGGATGCCCGAGGGCCTTCACCGTTTTTGCGATTGGAAACACCTGCCCGCACTTCTGGCAGGTTGCCGAGGCGCCGCCGGCCGGCCCCCTGTGCAAGTCGAATTCATGCCGGCAGTGCGGGCACTTGGCTTCGACGTCGTTAACGTTCGCCGTGAAGATGCCCCCGCAGCCGGGGCAGCAGACACGCACGTCCGGCTTTCGGCCAGGAGCGGCATTGCGCGCGAAAATGTACGAAGAGAAAAGATCGACGCCCCTCGAGCACGCCGGGCATGGCACCACCTTCACCCAGAAGAAGTACAGCGCGCCACATTCATGCCCTGCCTGGTCCGCAGTGCGGTAGAGCCGGCCAATCCGCTCGCCCACACCCGCCGAAAGCTGCCCGAAAGCCCCCAACAACGCATCCCGATCCAGCGGCCCCATCGCCACCCGCACCGACTCGCAGGCCACCGGGTTGATGTCCCGCCCCAGCGCGGTAAACCCGAGCTTGTGCGCCTCCCCCACGGTAGTCCCGCTGCCCATGAACGGATCGAAGACCGTCAACCCGGAAAAATCATGCGGCCGGTAAAACGCCTCGGCCAGGCCCTCGTCATCTCGAAGCACCGAGCCGAGCAAAACCGCGCGGAACACCGACCCCAATCGTTTCGCCCACCACTTGTGAATATGATAGACCGGCCGATACACCTCCTTGCGCCAACTCTCCATCTCCGCCAACTCCGAAACGAACTCGAACGGAAACGCGTCCGACTCGATAAGCCGCCGGCCAGACCCCGCGTCATGCCCGCTCCCTGGAGTCTTACTCATCGCCTTGGACCAGACTGCCCCCTCCAATCCCCTCGGCACACCGCACGAACACATCGAGAAAGGGCAGGCCGCTCTTGCTTTCATCCACGTCTGGCATCGCCCCGCATGTTCCGGCTTTTCCCGCCGCCTCGCGAGCCTTTTCTCGGGGAGACATTCTGCTCGCGCCACCAGACCAAACGGGCTTGCGGCAAACCAGCCTCCTCGGTAAGGTATGTCGGATGAGCGCGGTTGAACTTGCGATCAAGAGAGTCAAGAAATTGTCTGCTCCGCAGGCGCGGGCCTTGTTGGGCTGGCTGGATGCCCGGCAGGCAAAGGGGACGGTTGCGAAACGACGCCCCCAACCCTGGTGGCGCAAAGGCACGGCTCGCCAGCGCATGAAGAAGCTTAAGGCGTGGGAGGACTCTGTCCGACTTACCACCGATTGGGAGCCGCCTCGAATGCCCGACGATTTGGTTAAACCATTTCGGCTCTGAATTTCGTGCTCGACACGAACGCCGTCAGCGAGACGGAAAAACCACGGCCCAATCCCGGCTATGTTGCTTGGCGTGACAGTCAGGACCGGGCTCATCTTTTTGTCACCACCATCACCCTGGCAGAGGTGTGGCAGGGGTTTCACAACTTGGGGCCAAACCACCCGGACTACCACCGCATCAAGACGATCGCCATGGAGTTGCCTCGGACATATCGCGTATTGAACTTTGATCTGCGCGCGGCGGCAATTTGGGGAGAACTCACCGCAAGGGCGAGCGCCTTGCCGTTGCGCGACTCCTTCATCGGCGCCATCGCCCGTTCACGCGGCTACCACGTCGTTACGCGCGACGTCGCGCCGTTCGAGCGCATGGGCTGCAAAGTCCTCAATCCCTGGCGATGAAGCCGATAGCCCCGTCGGTTCTTCCTGGCGGTTGAGGTTATGCTTTATCGCCGACTTCCAGCCGGCAGGCTGTACTTGCTTGCTCGCCTCTGCGGATTGGAAATCCGCGATGCGGCATAGACTGGATGTCTGCGCTACGCCTTCCGGCTCACCCCAGCCACTGCCCCAATACCCGCCGGGTTTCTTTAGATCCGGGTCGGTCTGCCGGTCATCTTTTCGGAAAAAACAACTGCTCTTTTTCCAGTTCATCAAGAATCGCAGGATTGTGGCCCGTGAACAGAAGTTGCGCGCCCTTCGCTCGCAAAATAAAACCAATACAGCCAATACAGCCAATACAGCATTTGCGCCGCCTCCCCCAATCATGCAAAGCTCTCGCGTATGAGTTTGAGAATCATGACGCCTTGGCCTGCCGGTTGAACAGTTCCTCGAACTCCCCTACGACGCGCAGGATCTCATCAAACGTCGGCACGTCGCCAAAAAACATCGGTCCTTGCATTTGGTGGTAATCGGCCTGCCAACTGGCGAGGTGGTTTTGGGGAGGCACCAGCCGGAAGATGCCGGGCCGATGTGTGCGGTAGTCCACCCAGCTTTGCCGGAAAAAGATTTCACGATGCTCCGCCACGCGCTGGAAGAGGGCTTTGTCCGCAAAGGCGCGCTCACCCACGCCGGCCCGGAGCAGACACCAGAGGTCGTAATAGTGCCGGGCCATCCGGAGTTTCCGGGGTTTGTCGGCCGGCCGGAAGGTTTCCTCGTGGAGCAAGCACGCCTTCTCCCAAAACGTTCTTTCGGCGGAGATCACGCGCAGGGCGAATCCAGCATCCGGCACGAGCTTGGGGAACAGCTCGGCTACATAGGGCTGGATGGTTTTTTCTTCGTGCGGCCAATCGTCGGAGCGGGCGCCGAGTTCGATCTTTACCACCGGGCGGACATAGCCGGCGGTTCCCGGCGGAAACGCCGACGGATAATGAAACAGCAGACACTGGCCGTCCGCCATGTCGGGGTCCACTTCGAGCCGCCAACCGGCTTCGCCGAGGGCGGAACGAATCCTCCCGGCGAGAGATGTTTGCAGTGTTTCCTGCACCCACTGCCGGCAGGATTCCATGAGGGCTTCCAGTCGCTCGCGGAGTTTCTTTTTGCTGGGAGCTTTTTCGGGGCCGGCGTCGCCACCGAAGCCGAGGGCATCCTTGTCCACGACCAGATCAATGTCCTCTGAAAAGCGTTTGATGAGTTTCCAGGCCTTGGAAAGCGAGGTGCCACCCTTGAATGTGAGGCGCCCGCCCGCTCCGGGCAGGTTGAACAATTCTCGCAGCGTCCAGCAAACCCAGAAATCCTTTTCCACGCTGACCGCCTGAAGATGCATTCCCGCGTCCACCTGCTGGCAGGCCAGCCGGCGTTCTTCGGGCGGAAGTCGGAGAAAGGTGTCCATGGTTCAGGTGGCCGGTTTGAGGAGTTGCCGGAGGATGTCGGCAATCCACCCCGGCGCATACGGAAGGTCCCTCTGAATCACGGACCGATCAGCGTCGGTGATTTGTCGTCGAACCGTGGCGATGACCTTGTCGTCCACGTGACGCTGCCCGAGATGGCGCAGCGCCTGGATGATACTGCCGCTCTTGCGCCCGGCAGTTGCCATGTTGCGAGGGGTGGTACGGTGGAGAATGATCTCCTGCTTTCCGAATCGGACTTTCCGCGTGGGGCCGTCGGTGAGGAAGATAAGTTTCGCCGGCACCTGGTCGGACAACCCGAGAAGGTTGGCGGCGTAGGCACCGGCGGGCTGAAGGCGAATGGCATCCCGCACGACCAATGCGCGGGCGATCGCGTCGGCGGACGGCGCCACCGTGCCCAGCACCGGGTGCTGAACCGGGTAATCGTAAAGACCGCGCGCAAGCTGGCGAATGGTGCCGGACTTCTTATGCCGCTTGAGCGCCGAAGCGATGGCGTTCCGGCTGCCCAAGTCCTTGAAATGATTCGGAGTGAGTACCCAACCAGTCCCTTTGCCGTAAATACGACGAAGTATGGCAGAATCAATGGATTGAGAGTGTTTACCCATTCGACTTTTGACACAAAAAATAATCTAAATTTGTGTCAAAAAGCAAATCTATTTTTTCTCCACGCTGGGCGCCCTCAACCGCGACGAAGAATCGTGCGCGTGTTGTGATGATTTGCCTGGGCATGGATCAGCCGACGTGCGGCACCGCCCCAAGTTCGCCCGAGAGGTATTTTCGGTACAGGCTCGCTTCGCGGCGCAGTGCTTTGATTTCGCGCGCGCCATAGATCCGGGTCGGTCTGCCGGTCAGCTTCTCGGAAAAAAACACCTGCTCTTTTTCCAGTTCATCAAGAATCGCAGGATTGTGGGCCGTGAACAGAAGTTGCGCGCCCTTCGGGTTGCGCTCCTTATCGTAAAACCAGCGGAACAACTCGGGAACCAGCAAAGGGTGGATGTCGGTGTCCAATTCATCGATCACGGCCAGCCCGCCAATATCCAGGACCAATTGCAGCAGCGGGAAAATCTCGATAAACCGCCGCGTTCCCATTGACTCTTGCCCCAGCACGATGTCGCAGTCGAGGCCAAAGTGCTTGAATGTCGCAATGGGACCGGTAGTCCCAGGGTGAATCTTCATTTCTTCAAGTCCCAAATCCAGGCGGCTGAGTTCGCGGTTCAAGCGATGGAGCAGGTCGGGACGTTGTGCGTAGAAAGACAGTGCGTTATTGAGGCCTTCAGCCACTTTGTCCAACCCGGCGATATTGGTCAGCAGCCCTCCGAGCGACAAAATCAAATCGCTGGAGAGTTTGTGGTTGAGTTGCGCCAATGTGCTGATGACGCTTGCATTCGAGCGGATGCTCTGAATGCGCGGATCGCCATTCCTTATGCCGAACTCTCGGCCAAAATCGAATTCCTGCCGCTGACGTTCAAAAATCCTGCGGAATTTTCCATTCGGCGCGTAGGACAGAGATTCGTAACTCACCTCGCTGCCAAACTTGGTTGGCTCGTGGCCGATGTGCAGCTCGTAGCGCGAGAGCGCAAGCGGCGCGTTTTCCACAAACCGTCCGTCGAATTCGATAATGATTTTTGTCGGGAGGTTCCACCAATCATTGTGCGCGTAGGGATTGAAAAGCGGAATGGCACTGTTGGGCGGCAGGGCAAAGCTGTGCTGCACAAACCACGCTGTGCTCGTAATGGCCCGCAGAATAGTGGATTTGCCCGATGCGTTTGCCCCGTAAATACCGACGACCAAAGGCAAGCGCTGGCCGGGGACAGCCTGCGAATCCCGGAAGCAGCCCAGGTCCGGGGCATTTGCGGGCACTCGAAGATTCACCTCTTGCCTTTCGGCCACGCAAAAGAAGTTCTCTATGCTGAGGCTGTACGTCATATTCGCAACGTTTGCATATTTATGGGCAAAGTGCAATGTTAAACCTCATAGCTTGGCATATAAATTGGGGACTTTAACAATAAAACGTCGTTGAATAGTCCATTGATTCCCAACCAACTTGTCGAGTATCGATTATTGAGCAATCCCAGGGCGCTGGTCAATGCGGCACGACCTCGAGGATGCGGTAGAACCGCCTTTCGTAGTTTGTGCACTTCGGGTCCACGAGCCGGAGGAGTCCGTTGGTTATCGAGAGGCTGTTGGTCAGGGGGGTCCAAGCCTCGAAGTTCGTGCTGGCCAGCGCTTGGAAGGCGGCCAGATCGCCCGGCAAGAGGGCTCCGCCGTCCGCATCCCCGGAGAGAAGCGTAAAGCTCCCGCTCCTGCTCATGGAGGGCGAGGTCAGTTTCTGAGGGACGCGTACGTAAACGGAGGCATTGCTGCTGAGAACCGAGCCGCCCGGATTGCTCGCGGCCGCCGCATAGGTGCCCGAAGTCCGGCGGGTTGCCTTTGGCAGGACGAGGTTAGTCGAGGTCGCTCCCGGCAGATTGGTCCCGTCCTTGAGCCACTGATAGGAGATTGGGGAAGGACCCGATGCGGCCACCTTGAGAACCAGCTCCGCGCCCATGGAAACCGTCTGGCCGACGGGCTGGAGGGTGATGACGGGCGGATTGGTTAGAAGATTGGGTATAAAAGTGACTTGGTCGAGCCATGCGGTGTCCTGTCCGCCGCCGGTGGCGCCGCTCGAGGTCTTGGCATAGACCCATTGCACGGCGTGGGAGCCCGCCGGCACGGAGTAGCTCAGGAGTTCCCAGTCCACTTCGCCCGAAACGCTGGTCAGGATCTTGCCGTCGGAGGCGAAGACTAGAAAATTGGACCCTTGCTCGCAAGAGACTTTCCACCAGAACTGCAAGGTGCCCGGCCCGTCCACAAAGGTCCAGATCGAGGACTGTTGGCCCGCGCTGATATGGGCGGATTGAGCGGCAGCGACGCCATCATGAGTCACATTGGTCTCCACCCACCAACCGGCGTCGCCGGCCGCCGTCCAGACCAGCCCCGTGGCGTTGAGGGCCTGGGCGAGGGAGGGGAGGACCACGAGCTGGGCGACCCGGCTCGTCACCACGCCGAAGAGATTGCTCACGACGACGCGGTAGCCACCGGCATTCGTGGCCGCAAGGCCGCTGAGCCTGAACCTCTGCCCCGTGAGGCCAGGCATGTCGGTCCCGTTGAACTGCCAGCGGTAGCTGAGCGGCTGAGCCCCCGAAGCGACGACGCTGAAGAGGGTCGCGCCACCCAGCTCGGCTGCGCGGTCGGGAGGCGGGGACTGGATGGTTACCACCGGCGCCGCCACGGCAGCCAGGTTGTGGTGGTCGCCGCAGGCGATGTCGATCACGTTGGTCAGGCCGGCAGGGTCCACGCCCATGCCCAGGGACCCGGCCAGCAATCCCCAGGAAAGGACGGTCCCATCCGGCTTGAGCGCCAGGTTGTGGAGGAAGCCGGCCGCCATGGCGCTCACCGGCGGCATCCCCGACGGCAGGTCATCCGTGTCCAATGAGACGAGCCTGCCACCGCTCTCCAGGGCGAGGCACTCGCCCGAGCCGGCGGCCACGCCGACAAAACCCGAGCCCCACGGAACGTAGCTGGACCCGCCCCACCGGACCAGCATCCCGTCCGACCGGAGCCCAAGGATGTTCGAGCCTGCGGAGGCAATGGCGATCAGATCGGTTGCCGTGCTGGGAACGATGTTTACTGCCGAGTTGCCGCCCCAGACCACCACGCTCCCGTCGCCTTTCAAGGCAAGGCTGTGGTAGTCCCCGGCAGCTATGGCCACCACGTTGTTCAACCCCGCCGGAACAGTGGTCGCCCCGGACTGTCCCAACCCCCAGGCGGCGATGGTCCCGTCGGTCTTGAGCGCCAGGCTATGGTAGCCGCCGGCGGCAATCGCCACCACGTTCTGCAAACCGGCCGGGACCATGGACTGGCCGAAATCCGGGTCGGCGCCAACGGTGGTGCCGGCGCCCCAGGCCACGACGCTCCCATCTGCCTTGAGGGCGAGCGAATGGAAACCCCCGCCGGCCACGCGCACGACACCGCTCAGTCCGGCCGGCACCATGGCTTGGCCGAAGTTGGGGTTGCCGGAGCGGTCGGTGCCCGCGCCCCAGGCCAGCATCTGGGCCGAGTGGACGCTGGCTATGGCACTGGTGACGGTTCCTAATGGGTTGCTCACCACTACGTAGTAGTTCTCAGCTTGATTCCCCGGCAAGTCACTCAGCGTGAGCGTGGGGCTGGTTGCTCCGGGGAGGCTCGCGCCGCCGGCGTACCACTGATAACTCAGGGGTCCGGAGCCGCCAGCAAGGACCTGGAGACTGACCTGGCCGCCCAGATACCCGGTTTGGCTCTGAGGCTCAACTATCAGATACGGCGGTTGGTCCACCAGCGTCAACGTCGCCGCGGCGCTCACCGCCACCCCAAAACCATTGCTGACCACTACGCGGTAATCGCCGGCTTGCCCGGCTTCCGGGAAAATCAGTACCTGGCTGGTGGCTCCAGCCAGGTTCGTCCCGTTGAGTTGCCATTGGTAGGACAGCGGCAGCGCGCCCGAAGCCGCAGCCCTGAACGCCGCGCGGGTCCCTCGGTACACCGTCAGGCCGACCGGCGGCTGGGTAATGAACGGCGCACCCCAACCAGCCAGTCCGAGGCTGTGCGCCGTGCCGGCGCTCACGGCTGCCATGCGGGTCTGAGTGGCCGGGGCCATCGCCTGGCCCAGGTTCGGGTAAAAACCCGACGCCGTGCTGCCTGCGCCCCAGCCCACCACGGCGCCGTCCGCGGTCAACGCCAGGGAGTGGAAACCACCTGCGGCAATAGCGACCACGTTCGAGAGCCCGGCAGGAACCGAGGTCTGGAGGTAGGTGTTGTCACCCCAGGCAGTGACTGTTCCATCGCCGAGCAAGGCCAGACAATGCAGGTTGCCGGCGGCAATGGCGACCACGTCCGCCAGGTAGGGCGGGACATTCGTCTGGCCGTGCCGATTGTCACCCCAAGTGAAGACCGTTCCCTGGCCGCTCAAGGCCAGGCTGTGATCGGCGCCCGCGGCAATCGCCACAGCGTTGGTCAGCCAGCCCGGCACGGTCGCCCGGCCCAGGCTGTTCAGGCCCCAGGCGGCCACCGTGCCGTCAGACTTGAGCGCCAGGCTATGGCTGCCTCCCGCCGCCACGGCCACCACGTTGCTCAAGCTCCACGGCACCTCGGTCTGCCCGGCGTTGTTTGTCCCCCAACAAAACACCGTGCCCCCGCTGCTCAGGGCCAGGCTGTGGGTCCCGCCCGCCGCCACACTGACAATCTCGGGCAGGCCGGCAGGAACGTTCGTGGGTTCCCCCGACCCCCAGGCCATGACACGCCCGTCCTGCGTCAGGGCCAGGTTGTGCAGGGCGCCGGCCGAGATCTGGACTACTTTGGATGCCCCGGCCGGCACATTGGTTTGGCCATAGTCGTCCCATCCCCAGGCGACGACCGGCACAATCGCCAATGCCGCGATGCTGCTGGTGGCGCTGCCGGCCGCATTGGTTACGATGACCTGGTAGCCGCCGACTTCGGCCGGCTGCACATTCGTCAACTCAATGGCTGGATTCGTTTCACCCGCGAGTGTGGCGCCATTGAGCTGCCACTGGTAAGCCAGCGGCGCGGTGCCGATGGCCTGGACCCGGAAACTCACCTCCGCCCCCTCGAGCACGGCCAGTGAAGAGGGCTGCACGGTAATGGCAGGGGGCGCCGGCAGGACGGCGAGTATCGCCGTGGTGCTGGTCGCCGCCCCGACGGCATCTGTAACGCTCACGCTGTAATCGCCGGCGTTGGTGAATTGGGCGCTACTCACGACCAGTTGCGGCGCCGTCGCATTCGACATCAAGGCGCCGTTGAACCACCACTGATAGGAAAGCGGGTAGAGCGGCTCATCCCCGCTGGCGCTGACGGCGAAAGTGGCCGTGCTGCCCACCAGGACGCTCAGGCTCTGCGGTTGCCGCAGGATGACCGGGGGCGTGAGCACCGGAGTGACAGCTACCACCACCCGGCGATCCGTTTCCGTCAGCCCCGGGTTCTGCACGCCGATGATATCCACGACCAAATCGAATTGCACTGCCAGAGTCGTCTGCGCGGCTAGTGTCGCGTAATCCAGCAGTTGGTTGTCGGCGACGGTCAAGGTGCCCGCGTTGTCAATGGCGAAGGTGCCGCCTGAATTGCCGGAGACAATGGAATACGCCAGCGCATCCCCGCCGGTGTTTTTCGCCCGCACCATCCCGACGACGGTATTGTTGGGCGAATGCTCCGGGATCGAGAAGCGGTCCGGCAGCCGCGCATTGGCCACCAGGCCGGTGACGGAATAGCAGCCCAAGCTGCCGTAAGGGGAGAAGCCGTTGGTCATCGGGTCGTTTCGGCCTGCCCCGATGACGCAGAAGGTGTAGGTGCCGGCAGGCAGGTTGTTGCTCACCGCGGCCCAGAGAGTGTCCTGCGGCTTGCTCAGAGCCAGCACGGCATCGTTCGTGTCGCACAGCGCCACCTCTAGCGCCAGCGGTCCCGCCGCGTTCTGCGGATCGGCCCGCAGCGACACAGGTCCGCCCTCGGTCGTGAACCAAAAGGCGTTCGTGGCCCCACTGTGCTCGATCAGTCCTTCGGCGCCGGCAGTTCCGTCCGCGTATGTTTCCAGAGGCCGGGAAGTGCTCAGCGTGCCGCCGGTGGCGTCTGTCCGGTAGGCCACGTTGTTGTTTTGGGAGCTGATCATGGCCACCTGATCCTCGGGATTGTTGGCAAAAGGGTACTCCCCCTTGCTCCACTGGATGACGTTCCTATAGTAGGGGACCCCCATCACGGGCGCCCAGGCCACCGCGTCATCCCCCTGTTCCCCCTGTCCCTCGAAATACTCGATATGCGTGCCGCCCACTTGCTGGCCGTCATGGCTCAAGCCCAGGGTGTGCCCCAGCTCGTGTGAACAGGCCTGGGCGCAGTACTCCATCTCCGTGACGAACACCCAGCAGGGAGTATCACCGGTCCAATTGAACGAGCCAATGTAGGCCACGCCCCCGGCATCGGGCATCGCCGCGTCCGTGGGCGTGATGATGACGCGCTGGCGGCTGCCCGGCGGCGCATTTTGATACACGGCGAGATCGGTGGTGACATTGATATTGAATGGCATGAAGTCCCCGGCCACTTGCTGCCAGAGGGCGCGAATGTCATCGTTGCTCAGGCCGGCAGCGACATAGCTGATGCCGCCCCAGGTGGGGGTGTAGCCGCCCTGGAAATCCATGTACAGCACCGCGGTCGCCCCGTGCAGGCTCTCGAGGCTCACGATGCCATTTTGATACGGCGGGATCGGCACGACCGGGAAATTGCCCGGGTTGAGCGGAGGGATGTCCTTGACATGGTTGGTGCTTCGATCCCTGGGCCGGGGCAACTTCTGGCACAGGATTTCGCCCAGGGGCCGCTCAACCAGCTCAGGGCTGCCTCCAGCCCCGCTCGGTTCGATCCGATAGGCCCGCCCGGCCCCGGGGAATTCAACCACGCCCACATAATCGCCCGCGCGCCCGGGTCGAGTTTGCTTCTGAAAAAAGAAGCGTCCTCGCTCCGGCGCCGCCAATTCCCCCGAAACATAGACGAGCGACTGCCCGTCGCGCTCCGCGCGCCGAACTGCGCCGACGGCCGTCTCCCCATTCACCAACTCGAATCGAATCCAATCGCCCGCGGCGGCCCGGTCCAGGCTGCCCAGAAACGACGGGTCCCAGGGCCGCTTCCGCGGGGCGTTTAAGTGCGGAGTGCGGAATGCGGAGTGCGGAGTGGCGCTCCGCCCGGCCGGTTGTGGCAGGCTCGCCCCGGCCCGGTTCGACCCGGCGTCCGCCTGCCAGGCCGGGGCGGGTGCGGACCTCTGGCTGGAGCTCGCGCCCCCCGCTCCCCTCGCGTGCCCGGCACACAGCCACAAAATCCCGGCGGCCACGAGCAAACCGGCCATTCCAACGGCGAGAGCCCACTTCATTTCCTCTTACGATTGCAGTCGAATCATTAGCATTTCTGGTGCCATGCCGGATTTGGGCCAGAACCCTCGCTTTCTCAGCACGGCCATGCCGTTGGACCGCGTGAGTTTCACTCATTGTGCGTGAGGCTCACGCATTTCTGACAAAATATAACCAATACAGCCAATAGAGCCAATACAGCCAATACAGCATTTGCGCCGCCTGCTCCAAACATGCGAAGCTATCGCATATGAATTTGAGAATCATGACGCGCACTGCAAAGATCGCCCGCCTCCCCGTCGCCCCGCGGCCGCCTCTCCCCCTCCCCGTTCGCCTCTCGCCCTCCGCCCTCGGGACCACCGCTCGCGCACTCCCTCCTCGGCCCTCCCTCCCTCTGCCTCCTCGAACCCACTTCCCCACTTCGAGCTTCGCCCCTCGAACCCTGCCCCTGCGGTCTCCCACCCTCCACCGGCCTGCCCGTTTAAACCAATTATGACCAAGTATGACCAGTTTTAACCTCTCGCCGCCGCTCCCGGACCGTGCGCCCCGCAAGCGAGGCCGGTCCCCTGCAGCCGTGTCATCGGCGCGGCCTGTGGTTCAAGAACCATCGCCGAGAGCAGGGCGCCGAGATCGTAGCGCAGGTTTCCAACCTGCCGTATCGCGGATTTCCAATCCGCCGGTCGTCCCTCCGCCCCGAGTGCCAGGGCTCGTCGAACGGCCTGCCGACTGGAAGTCGGCGATACGGCCGACTGGAAGTCTGCGCTACGTCAGTCGCGCCTTTGGCACACTGCGGAGTAATGCACGATTTTGATTGATCTCAATCACGCCAATGCTACAATCCGTCAGTATCGAACACGATCGAGTCATGGCCGAACTGGATGGAAAAGCGCTGGCGCCGCAGCGGTGGAACGATTTGCGCGCCTTGATCCGCGACCGCGGCGTCATCCGCGTCGAGGACCTTTGCCGCCGGCTGGGGGTTTCGGCCGCCACGGTGCGGCGCGACCTCGACCAGTTGGAGCGCAGCGGCGTCATCCGGCGCGTTCACGGCGGTGCCGTGAGCGTCGAGAGCCGCCTGGACGAGCCGGTCTTCGAAGACAAAACCTCGCTGGCCGTGCGCGAGAAGCGGCGCATCGCCGAGGCGGCGCTGACCCTGATCGAAGCGGGCGACACCCTCTACCTGGACGGGGGCTCCACCGTGCTCGAGCTGGCGCGGCTGCTCCGGGAGCGGACCAATCTGACGGTCGTCACCAATTCGCTCCACGCCGCCCATGAGCTGGCCGGCCGCGGCCCCAGGCTCATGGTCATCGGGGGCGAGCTGCGCCGGCTCAGTCAGACGCTCGTCGGCCCGTTGACGCGGCTGGTCCTGGACGGGCTGCACCTGGACAAGGCCTTTATGGGCACCATCGGTTTTGCCCTCCATGAAGGGCTCACCACCACCGACCCGAGCGAGGCCTTTACCAAGCAACTGGTGATGACGCAGGCGCGGCAGGTCATCCTGCTGGCCGACAGTTCCAAGGCCGGAAAGGTCTCCTTCGCCTCCGCCGGCCGCTGGGAAGACGTTCAGGTGCTTATCACTGATAAGCAACTCGAAAAAAGCTTTGCCAAAGAACTCCTGAACCGGGGGATTAAGCTCGTAAGGGCCGGATAGGAGCCCCCGCAAAATAAATTGGACAATATGACGCCGGGATTTTGGCGGCTGGCAAGGCGCGAGCGAGGCGCATATCCGCATGGATCTGTAACGAGCGAGCAACGCCGCCAGCCGCCAAAAGAACCAGTCAGATTGTTCAAGTTATTTTGCGGGGGCTCCACAGCCCGTCAGTCGGATTAGATAAAAAAGTTGAAAGTGTTAACCATGACAAAATCACCCGTCTATTTGAGCGATTCGCGGCCGAAATTCACCCCTTACGAAATCGATTGCGGCCGCATCCCGGCCTACCTCTACCAAGGCAGCCTGGAATCCGAACTCGCGGCCGGCACCCTAAGCCGCGCCGAGTCGGTGGCGCTGCTGGAAGACATGCTGGTCATCCGGGAACTCGAGGAGATGATCGTCAAACTGCGTTCCGGCGCTTACGAACCGATCCGCGAGTTCAACTACCGCGGTCCGACCCACGTCTCGGTGGGCCAGGAAGGCACCGCCGCCGGCGCCTGCTCGGCGCTGCAACTCGCCGACAATATCACCAGCACCCACCGGGGGCACGGTGAGAGCCTGGCCAAGGGCACCTCCGCCCTCCGCCAAATGACCGACGACCAACTCCGCCGGCGCGTGCCCAACTGCCAGGCCACCCGCCGCGAAGAGCTCCTCGAGGCCGCCCTCGAACAGCATCTCTATCGCACCATCTGCGAGTTGTTCGGCAAGGACGATGGCTATTGCCGCGGGCGCGGGGGCTCGATGCACATTGCCGATTTCACCGTGGGCCACCTCGGCGCCAATGCCATTGTCGGCGGCGGCGTCCCCATTGCCACGGGCGCGGCCCTGGCCAATCGCTTCCTCGAACGCGGCAATGTCGTCTGCTGCTTCGCGGGCGACGGCGCTTACGCCAACGGGGTGGTGCTCGAATCCCTCAACTTCGCCACCCAGGCCCAGTTCACCAACCACCTGGCGGACGGCCGAAAACGGGGTCTGCCGATGGTCTTTCTGGTGTGCAACAATCACTATGGCATGACCGGCCGCTGCGACGATGAAGTAATGGGCGTCGAACGCGTCGCGCGCCGCGCCGCGGGCTTTGCCAACAACAACATGCACGCCGAGGTGGTCAACGGGATGAACATCCTCGCCGTCCGCGACGCCGTCCGCCGCGCCGCCGGTTTGTGCCGTCAGGGACAGGGCCCCGTCCTGCTGGACGTGGATTGCTACCGCTACTGGGGCCACTCCCTCAGCGACCCGCGCAACGAATACCGCACTCGCGAGGAAGAAGCCGCCTGGAAGGCCGTGGATGCCATCGAGTCCTACAAGAAGGCGCTCCTGGCAGCCAAGGTGCTGGACGCCGAAGGCCTCGCGACCGTCGAACGCCGGGTTGCCCAACGCAACGCCCGCGCCGCCACTCGCGCCGCCGCCGCCGCCGACCCCGCCCCCGAGGAGGTCCTGACCTTCATGTACACCGATACGAAGTGCGAGACCGTGCCCAAAGATTTTGCCCACGTGACCCCGTCCGGTCCGCTGCCGGAGATCAAGCGGGTGAAGGGAGAACTCACTTACAAAGACGCCCTCAAGGAAGCGCTCGTCCAGGAGATGCTCCGCGACCAGCGCGTCATTTTCTACGGCGAAGACGTCGCCGACTACGGCGGCGCGTTCAAGGTCACTAAGGGCCTGCTCGAAGCCTTCGGGCGCGAGCGCGTCTTCAATACGCCCATCAGCGAGGCCTGCATCTGCGGCACCGCCTGCGGGGCCGCCATGAACGGCCTGCGCCCGGTGGTCGAACTCATGTACTTCGATTTCGCCCTCATGTCTTCCGACCAGATCAGCAACCAGGCCGCCAAATGGCACTACATGAGCGGCGCGCAGACCGAAGTGCCGCTCGTTATCCGGGCCTCGGCCGGGGCCGGCAAAGGCTATGGCGGCCAGCATTCCCAGACCCTCGAATCGGTCTTCTGCCACATCCCCGGCCTCTACGTGGTTTATCCCGCCACGCCTTACGATGCCAAGGGCCTGCTTAAGTCCGCCATCCGGGACAACAACCCGGTCCTCTTCATCGAGTCCCAAGCCCTCTATGGCCTGAAAGGGCCCGTGCCCGAAGACGATTATCTCGTGCCGCTTGGCCTCGCGGAAGTGAAGCGGCCCGGCACCGACATAACCCTGGTGGCCTGGGGCCCCGTAGTCCACGATTGCCTCCAGGCGGCGGACAACCTCAAGGCCGAGCGCGGCGTCAGCGCCGAGGTCATCGACCTGCGCAGCCTCGTGCCGCTGGATCTCGAGACCGTTCTGCGCTCGGTGCAAAAGACCGGCCGTTGCGTCGTGGCCAGCCAGGCCGTCCACATCGGCAGCTACACCGCCGAGATCGCTTCCACCATCCAGGACCAGGCCTTCGATTACCTCGACGCCCCGGTCAAACGCGTCGGCGCCAAAAACGGCATCGCCCCCCAATCCCACATCCTCGAGGCGGCGTTCCTCCCTAACGCCAAGGACATCCTCGCCGCGGCCAACGCCATCCTTTGAGGCTCACATGGCTACCCCTCTTATTATGCCCAAATTCGGCCAGATGACCGAAGAGAGCGCCATCGTCGAGTGGCTCAAGAAGGAAGGCGACCCCGTTGCCAAGGGCGACATCCTCTTCACCGTCGAGACCGACAAATCCGTCATGGAGGTCGAGAGCTTCGCCGAGGGAACGTTGCTCAAAATCCTCGTTCCGCCGGGCCTCAGTGTGCCCGTGCAAAGCACCGTCGGCTTCCTCGGCCAACCCGCCGAACCGATCCCGCTCGTGCCCGCCGGAGCGCCGCGTTTACGCGGCAGTCCCGCCCGTGCGCCAGAGCCCAAGTCAGCCCCGGACCCGGCGCCCGCCGGAGCGCCGCGTTCACGCGGCAGTCCCTCTCCGCCGCCGCAACCCCAGCCAGCCGCAGCCCAGGCGCTCCAAGGGCCAAGCGCTCCCTTAGCCGAAGCGCCGGCAGCGCCGGCCCGGTTTTGCATCAGCCCGCGCGCCCGGAGATTGGCCGCAGATTGTGTCATCGATCCGACTGGCATTGCGGGCTCCGGACCCCTGGGCCGGGTCGTGGAGCGGGATGTCAGGGCGCACCTCGAGGCCGGCGGTTACGCCCGCATTCGCATCTCGCCTGCCGCCAAGCAACTCGCCGCCCAGCAGAGGCTCGACATCCTCAAACTCGCCGGCAGCGGCGACTCGGGCCGCATCGGCGTCGCCGACGTGCAACGCGCGCTGGCCGAGCGGCCCCGGGCGATGAGCAAGATGCGGCAGATTATTGCCCAGCGGCTTACCCAAAGCGTGGTCACCGCGCCCCACTTCTTTGTCACGGTCGAGGTCGATATGACCGCCCTCCTCGGTTTCCGCGCCAGCCTCAAGGAGCACGGCGCCCCTTACACGGTCACTGACTTTATCTCGGAGGCCGTCGTGCTCACCTTGAAAGATTTTCCGGACGTTAACAGCTCGACCGACGGCAAGACGGTGCGTTGGAACAGCCGCGTGCATCTTGGTCTGGCGGTGTCCCTGGAACAGGGCCTGGTCGTGCCCGTCATTCGCAACGCCGGCGAGTTGACCCTGGCCGAGCTCAACGCGCGTTCCAGGGAGTTTGCCGACAAGGCGCGCAACGGCAAGCTGACCCCTGACGACATGGGCGGCGGCACCTTCACCATCTCGAACATGGGCATGCTCGACGTGGAAAACTTCACCGCCATCATCAATCCGGGCGAAGGCGCAATCCTCGCCGTGGCCAGCACCCTGAGCAAGCCGGTCGTGCGCGAGAACAAAGTCGTCGTCCGCTCCATGATGAAGATGACCTTGTCCTCCGACCACCGCCTCATCGACGGCGCCCTGGCCGCGCGGTTTGTCAACGCGGTCAAACAAAAGCTCGAGGACCTCGCGCTATGGAAGCTGCTCGCCGCTTAGCCCCAATGAGAACCTTCGTCGGCTTCGGCTTCGGCGCCATACAGGCCGGGTTGTTTCTATACGAGGCCTTCCGGTCGCGCAATTTCGAGCGGCTGGTGGTGGCCGAAGTCGTGCCCGAGGTCGTCCACGCTGTCCGGCGCGCGCACGGGTGCTACTGGGTCAACATTGCCACACCCTCCGGCCTCGAGGCGCGGGAAGTGCGCGGCCTCGAGATCCTCAACCCGAGCGAGCCGGCGGACGCCGAGGCGCTGGCCGGGGCGCTGGCCGAGGCCTCAGAGGTGTGTACCGCCTTGCCGAGTGTCGAGTTCTATTCGACAGGCAAACCTTCCGTGGCCGTTTTGCTTGGACGGGCGCTCCAACGCAAGGCAGCCCAGCCCGGCCTGCCCGCCTGCATTATCTACACGGCCGAGAACCACAATCACGCGGCCGAGATCCTGCAAGCGCTCTGTGAACAGGCCTTGGATGAGAAGACCCGGGCGGCGCTTGGACAGAGGGCTCAATTCCTGAACACGGTCATCGGCAAGATGAGCGGGGTCGTCAGCGGGCCCGAGCCGATTCAAGCCGAAGGACTGGCTTGCCTGACCGAAGGTCTTGCCCGCGCGTTCCTGGTGGAAGAGTTCAACCGCATCCTCATTACGCAGATCACGCTGCCCGGCTTCAAACGAGGGCTCGAGGTTTTCATCGAGAAACCCAACCTCCTGCCCTTCGAGGAAGCCAAACTCTACGGGCACAATGCCGTCCACGCGCTCCTCGGCTATCTCGCCCGGCGCAAAGGCTGCCTCTTCATGTCCGAGGCTGCCGCCGACCCCCAGCTCATGACCCTCGCGCGGGAGGCCTTTTTCGCCGAATCCGGCCCCGCCCTGTTCGCGCGGCATCACGCATTGGACCCGCTTTTCAGCCCCGCAGGTTTCCAGGCCTACGGCGAGGACCTCCTCACCCGGATGGTCAACCCCTATCTTCGCGACCGAACTGAGCGCGTCACCCGCGACCCCCGTCGAAAGCTCGCCTGGGAGGACCGCCTCGTCGGCACTATGCGGCTGGCCCTGGACGCCGGCCTTGCGCCGCGCCGATTTGCCCTCGGGGCAGCCGCGGCCCTCGAAACCCTCTCCGGCCCCGGCGACTTGGACGCGCAGTTGCGCGCCGGAGCGCCGGCTTCAGCCGGCAGCACCCGTCGGTTCTCCAGCACAGACGCACTGGACGCGCAGTTGCGCGACCTCTGGCCCGTGGCCGACCAACCGCCCGGCCGCAAGGCCCAACTCATCGCCCTCATCAGTGAGGCCCGGCAGAGATTGGGGAAGGGAAAACCAACCACCAGTTACAATAGACTTTATGCCTGATAACAAATCGGAGCGAAGAGCAAGGCCTTTCGGAAATCCAAGCGGGCCTTTGTCCCGGAGGGACACTACGACAATAGCCCAGCGTTTCAACGCTGGGACAGGCCAGTTTTGTGTT
>Ga0209415_10007118_pt1 | contig 19609 bp, 18 predicted proteins | sample PeaSoiSIISIP2007_FD_187696 | JGI IMG/M metagenome (GOLD analysis project Ga0209415, IMG submission 187696) | Peat soil microbial communities from Weissenstadt, Germany - SII-SIP-2007 (SPAdes) (version 2) | ecosystem: Environmental > Terrestrial > Soil > Wetlands > Peat | place: Germany... | reverse complement strand
GATGCGGCTGGGCTTCAAACCCGGCAGGGGGCGTCAGCCGCTTCCTGGTAGGTTCGACTCCTGCTGCCTTCCGCCATCTGTGAGGCTGCGCCGTGGCGAGGAGCCCTGCCGAATCCGTTCCGCGCCTGACCTCGCTGTCGCATGGCGGCGGCTGCGGCTGCAAGATCGCGCCCGGCGTGCTAGCGGAGCTGTTGCGCGAGTCGGCGATCACGACCCCGACCGCCGCGCTGCTGGTGGGTCGCGACACGGGCGACGACGCCGCGGTCTATCTTCTGAACGAGGAGCAGGCGGTCGTCGCGACGACCGACTTCTTCATGCCGATCGTCGACGATCCATTCGACTATGGCCGGATCGCCGCGACGAATGCGTTGTCCGACGTGTACGCGATGGGCGGTACCCCGCTGTTCGCGCTTGCGATCGTCGGCATGCCGCTCAAGGTTCTTCCGCCGGGCGTGATTCGTGAAATCCTGGCCGGCGGGGAGGCGGTGTGCCGCAGCATCGGAATTCCGATCGCCGGCGGCCACAGCATCGATTCGGTGGAGCCGATCTACGGGCTCGTTGCGATCGGGCTGGTGGCGCCGCGCGACATCAAACGCAACTCGACCGCCGTCGCCGGCGACGTGCTCGTTCTCGGCAAGCCGCTCGGCGTCGGCATCCTGTCGGCGGCACTGAAGAAGGGCTGGCTCGATGCCGACGGCTATCGGCTGCTGATCGATGCGACCACCGAGCTCAATCTCGCCGGACCCGCACTCGCGCGCCTCTCAGGCGTGCACGCGATGACCGACGTGACGGGGTTTGGGCTGCTCGGCCATCTGCTCGGCGTGTGCCGTGGCTCCGGCCTTGCCGCGGCGCTCGAGGACCGTTCGGTGCCGGTACTGGCGGGCGCCGAGACGCTCGCCGAGCGCGGCGCCGTCACCGGAGCCTCGGCGCGAAACTGGGCCGCCTACGGAGCCGATGTGCGCTTGGCCGGCGCGGTCGGCGAGATGCGCCGCGCGCTGCTGTGCGATCCGCAGACCTCCGGTGGCCTGCTGGTCAGCTGCGCGGAGGCTGCCGTCCCTGCGGTGCTCGCCGAGTTTGCGCGCCACGGCGGTCGCAAGGCGGCCGTCATCGGCCGGCTGACGCGCGGCAGTCCCGGCATCGACGTGCGCTAGACCCGCCGTGTCCGATTCGACGCCTTCGCATCCGCCCGACCGCGCCGCGCCGTCGCCCGCGCCGGTACGGACCGTCACGGTCGAGCGCTGGCAGGCCGGCACGGTCGAGGCGGCGACCGACGAGGTCGCCGACGAGTGGCCGGTCGCGTTCAAGTATCTCGGCGTGCCGCACGTCGTCATGCTCGCCACTCCCGCCGACCTCGAGGATCTGGCCGTCGGATTTACGCTGAGCGAAGCGCTGGTCGCAGCGCCGCAGGAGATCCGTTCGGTCGAGGTCAAGGTCGCCGGCGAGTCGCTCGAGGTCGAGATCGCCATCACCGCCGAACGCTTCGCGGCACTGCTGACGCGCCATCGGAACCTGAGCGGACGGACCGGTTGTGGCATGTGCGGCGCCGAGACGCTCGCCGATGCGATCCGCACGCCGCCCGCGCTCACCGGGCGACTGGAGCTGTCGGCCGCAGAGCTTCACGCGGCGCTCGCCTCGCTCGGCTCGGGCCAGCACTACAACGCACGCACCGGCAGCATCCATGCGGCGGCGTGGGTCGTGCCGGGCGCGGGCGTGAGCCTGGTGCGGGAGGACGTGGGTCGCCACAACGCGCTCGACAAGCTGATCGGCGCGCTCGTTCGGCGCGGCGAGGATCTCGCCCGCGGCTATGTGCTGGTCACGAGCCGCGCGAGCTACGAGATCGTGCAGAAGGCGGCCACGGTCGGCATCGCCGCCGTGGTCGCGGTGTCGGCACCGACGGCGTTTGCGATTCGGTCGGCCGAGGCCTTTGGCGTCACGCTGGTGGGTTTCGCACGACCGCAGCGCCACGTCGTGTACGCGCACGGCGAGCGGCTTGTTCCGTAGCGACCGCACGCATACTCACACGCTCCGAGGGCACCAGGATGAAACTTCGAATCAAAGGCGACTCGGTCCGGCTGCGCCTCGCGCGCACCGAGGTCCGCAACCTGCTCGAGGCCGGCGTCGTTGAAGAAGCGACCCGCTTTCCGGGCGGCGCGCAGCTGCGCTGCGTACTCAGCACAGGCCGCGGCGCGAGCGGTGTTGCCGCCGCCTTCGACGGCGGCACGCTCACGGTGTCGCTGCCGCAGGACGTGGCCCGTCGCTGGGGCACCTCGGAAGACGTCGAGATCCGCGCGACGCTGCCGCTCGACGGCGGCGCGCTCGAGCTGCTGATCGAAAAGGACTTCCCGTGCCTGACGGTCCGGCCGGGAGAGGACGACAGCGACGCATTCCCTCGCGACCGGCTGCTGCCGGACCCGTGAGTCCGCGGCGGCCGGTCGCGCCCGATCCCCGGGCCGTGGTGCCTATTTTATCGGCACCATCAGGTGCTGATAGGGCGTGCCGGCCCACATCACGTACGGTACGGAGGTGTCCGGGTCCGCGCTCTTCGGGTACGCATCATAAAAGCTCTGGTCGGCGCCGACGATCATCACGTGCGGCCCAGTCATGATCCAGTGATTCTCCGCCGTGGGCTTTTCCGCGTACGGATCGGTGTTGCTCGCATCGGTACCGCCCGCGAGCATGTACATCAGGCCCACCTTGGCGGGCGGCGTCTTCTTCGCCACCCACGCGTTCACCCAGTCCATCGAGGCCTTGTCCATGCACATCGCAGCCGGTCCCGGCACCGCCGGATTGTCCGGCATGCAGGTGAACCCGTTCGTGCCCTTGCGCAGCGTGCGCATCGCGCCGCCGGCGTCCATCGCGACGATCGTGGCGTGCTTGGCAACCTTGGCGGGCGCCGCGCGCATCGCGCTCTTGATCAGCTTCGCATCGCCACCGGCCCCATCGGCGGCCGCTTTGGCGGCTGCGGGTTTGGCGGTGTCCGCCGGCTTGGCGGCGTCCGCGAAGGCACTCACCGTCGCGAAGCATGCGACGCCGGCAATCAGTGTGCCCGCAAGAGTTCTTACATTCATGTTAGCCCCCTTAACCGAGAGGTCTCCCGCTGTTAGGCGTCGCGCGCCGGAGGAGCCGCGTGCACCGCCGATGCGACGCGCGAGTAGTAGCTGACGCCCGCCTGTTGGGCTTGTCAAGCGCCGCGGACCGACCGCCTAAGGCCCAGGTGGTGTTGCGTCACAGCAGGCGCGACGCGCGTTGATCCGGCAGCGCCCGCTGCCCGGTAGGCATAATTGCGCTCTCACTGCCCGACCGTCGCGGTCACCCCGAGGAGGCGAGGATGTACACGCTCTACTACATGCCTGGCGCTGCGAGTTTCGCGGTGCACTGGCTGCTGCTCGAAATCGGCGCGCCGCACGAACTGCAGCGCATCGACGGCGAGGCGGGGGAGCACAAACGGCCCGCGTACCTCAAGCTCAATCCGAACGGGCTCGTGCCGACGTTGATCGTCGACGGCGAGCCGGTGTACGAGAGCGCGGCGCTGCTGCTGCTGCTCGCCGCCCGGCATCCGGAGGCGCACCTTGCCCCGCCCTCCGGCACCCGGGCCGAGGCTCTGTATCTGCAGTGGACGCTGCACCTCGCGAACACGATGCAACCGGCGTTTCGCAACTGGTTCTATCCGGACGAAGCCGCCGGGCCCGAACACGCGGCCATGATCAAGGATCGCGCGTATGGCCGCATCGCCAGTGCCTGGGACCGGCTGGATGCACACCTGGCCGCGCACGGGCCCTGGGTCACAGGGTCGTCACTGACGGCCGTCGACTTTCTCGCCACGATGTTGGCGCGCTGGTCGCGCAACATGCCGCGGCCGGCGACCGACTGGCCGGCGATCGCGCGGCTGGTCGCGGTGATGAAGGCCCGGCCCACGTTCCGCACACTCAACCGCAGCGAAGGGTTGACAGAATGGCTGTGATCCGACCGACGGCAGCGGACCCGTCCGGCCCCGTGCTAGAGACGGCACGGCTGATATTGCGGCCGCCGCGGCTCGAGGACTTCGACGCCTGGGCGGCCTGCGCCGCCGATCCCGCGGCGACCGAGTTCATCGGCGGGCCGCAGCCGCGACCCGTCGCGTGGCGCGCGTTCATGGCGATGGCCGGATCCTGGGCGCTGTGCGGATTTGCGATGTTCTCGGTCATCGAGAAGCACAGCGGTCGATGGGTCGGGCGACTGGGTCCGTGGCGCCCCGACGGCTGGCCCGGCAATGAGATCGGCTGGGGTCTCGCCCACGAGGCGGAAGGCCGCGGCTATGCGTTCGAGGGAGCGGTGGCAACAATCGACTGGGCGTTCGCCACGCTCGGGTGGGAGGCGATCATCCACTGCATCGATCCGGGGAATACGCGCTCCGAGGCACTCGCGTGCCGGCTCGGGTCGCAGCGCCTCGGCCGCGCCGTGCTGCCGCCGCCGACCGGCACCGAGATTACCGTCTGGGGCCAGAGCCGCGCGGAATGGCGCGCGAGCGCCGCTCAGCGGTCGGCCGCCGGTTTGCCGAGGTAGAAGCGGACCACGAGGCGCTGGACCAGTCTGCCGTAGGGCGGATAGAACAGACTCACCGGAAAGAACCGGTGACGCTTGAACACCGCCTTGGGGTGCGACAGCTCGCGAAAGCCCTCTTCGGCGTGATAGCTGCCCATCCCGGAGGTGCCGGAGCCACCGAACGGCAGGTCGTGGTTGAACACATGCCAGCCCCAGTCCCCGACGGTCACGCCGCCGGAATGGGTGGCGCGAAGCAGCGCATCGAGCTTCGCTCCGGAAAAACCGAACGGGTACAGCGCGAGCGGGCGCGGACGGGCAGCCACGTAGCGGATCGCATCCTCGACGCTGTCGTAGCCGATCACCGGCAGGATCGGGCCGAACAGCTCCTCGCGGGCGAGCCGCATGTCGTCCTTGACCTGGGTGACGATGTAGAGCGGCAGCCGTCGGTCGGGCCCCGGTTGGCCCGCCGCCGTCACGACCGCACCCTTGGCGCGGGCATCGGCGAGCAGCTCCATGATCCGCGCGTGCTGCCGGTCGGTGACGATGCCGGTGTAGTCGGCATTGCCGGGCACGACCGGGTACAGAGAGCGAAACGCGCGTTCCGCGGATGCCGCAAATTCCGCGACCTGCGCGCGGGGAACGAGCGCGTAGTCCGGGGCGACGCAGATCTGGCCGGCATTGAAGGCTTTGCCGTGCGCGACGGCGCGCGCGGCCGCGGCCAGGTCCGCGCCCGGGGCCACGAAGGCGGGCGACTTGCCACCGAGTTCGAGCGTCACCGGAGTCAGATTCGCGGCCGCGGCGCGCATCACGTGCGGAGCGACGGCGGGCGAACCCGTGAACACCAGGTGATCGAACGGCAGCGCCGAGAACGCCTGCGCCGCGGCGACCGCGCCGCCGAACACCGCGACCTCGTCCTCCGCGAACACCTCCGCGAGCAGTGCGCGCACCGCCGCGGTGGTCCGCGGCGTGTACTCGGACATCTTGATCATCGCGCGGTTGCCGGCCGCGATGGCCGCGATCAGCGGCCCGAGCGCGAGGTACACCGGGAAGTTCCACGGGGCGATGATGCCGATGACTCCCTTCGGCTGGTACATCACGAAGGCGCGATTGGTGGCGAACAGCAGCTCGGTATGGCGCGGGCGCGGCCGCATCCAGCGCGCGAGGTGGCGCCGCGCGTGGTCGATCTCGAGCACCGGCCCGATCACGTCGGCCAGCTTCGACTCGAAAAAGGAGCGGCCGCCGAAGTCGGCGTCGATGGCGGCCGCCAGCCGGTCCTGGTGTCGCCCGAGTGCAACGCGCAGCGCCTTGAGCCGGGCGCGGCGCTGCTCGAGCGTGGGGTACGGGTGCGCCGCAAACGCCGACCGCTGCGCGGCATGCACCGCGCCGAGGCGCGCGATCTCGGCCGCCTCGTCGGCGCCCGGTGCGGCGACATCGCGCGCCGCGCTCACGGCGCCGGCCTCGTCTTGCGGTGCCTGAGAACGAGGTAAGCGGCAAGTGCGACGACGACCGACAGCACGCTGGCCTTCAGCTCGTCCTGATGCGCTGGCGTCATCCCCATCGCAACGATCACCGCAGCCATCGCGGCGATTGCGACGTAGCTCGCCCACGGAAACAGCCACATCGCGAGCGCGGGAGCGGGTGCGCCGGCGCGGATGCCCGCCCGGCGCAGACGCACCTGGGAGGCGGCGATTGCCATGTAGACGAACACGATCAGCGCCCCGGAGGCATTGACTAGGAACGCGAACACGGTGCCAGGCGAGGCGATCGCGGCGATGATGCCGGCGACGCCTGCCAGCCCGCCGAGCAGCACCGAGCGGGCCGGCACGTGCCGCGGGTTGGTCTTCACGAGCCAGCGCGGCGCGTCGCCTCGCTCGGCGAGCACGAACAGCACTCGCGAAGCCACATAGAACGCGGAGTTCAGGCACGACAGGACGGCGGTCAGGATGATCGCGCTCATCATCGTGCTCGCGAACGGTATCTGCATGACGTCGAGCGCGCGGGTGAACGGCGAGAAGCCGGGCTTGATCGTGTCCCATGGCACGACGCTGACGATCAGGAAAATCGATATCACGTAAAAACCCAGGATGCGCCACACGACCGTCGAGGTCATGCGCGCCACTGCCCGCGCCGGCTCGGCCGACTCGGCCGCCGCGATCGTGACGATCTCGGCACCCATCATCGAGAAGAACACCGTGACGCCGGCGGCGAGCACCGCGAGCGGGCCTTTCGGAACGAATCCGCCGTGCGCCGTCAGGTTGCCGAAGGTCGCAGTCTTCGGCCCGATGAACCCGCACGCGTACGAGGCCGCGAGTGCGATGAACACGATGATCGCCGCAACCTTGATCGAGGCGAACCAGAACTCGAACTCGCCGTACGAGCGCGCCGACATCAGGTTGACGCCGGTCATGATCGCCATCAGGCCGATGCCGATCGCCCACAGCGGTATCGGCAGCCAGGAATGCAGGATCGCGGCGCCGGCGATCGCCTCGACCGGGATCACGATCACCCAGAAGTACCAGTACAGCCAGCCGACCGAGAACCCGGCCCAGTTGCCGAGGCCGGCGCGGGCGAACTCGGTGAACGAGCGGACCTCCGGCATGCCGACGGCCATCTCGCCGAGCATCCGCATGATCAGCAGCACAAGAAACCCGCACACGGCGTAGCTGATGATGACGGCGGGGCCGGCGGCCACGATCGCCACGCTGCTGCCGACGAATAGCCCGGCGCCGATGATGCCGCCGATGGTGATCATCGACACGTGGCGCGGCCGCAGCGACCGGCTGAGTGAGTGGTCGTCGGCACTGCGGGTCATGACCGTCTCATTCATAAACTGACAGCTCCCGGTTGCGTTTGGCGCGGCACCCAGCGAGGGTACACAATGGCGGGGCCCTGGGGCAGCCCGCTTCGACAATAATGCTGCCGGCACGTCGTGCCGGCGTGGCGCGGCGGCTGCGCTTCGTGGATGGCTGGAGGATCTGGCGTGGAGCCGTTCAACGATCCGCAATTCGCCGACATAGAGGCCGCGGCACGGCGAATCGCGCCGCACGTGCGGCGTACTCCCGTTCTCAGCTCGGTCGAGCTGTCGGGGCGGCTCGGCGTCGTGGTCGAGTTCAAGTGCGAGAACCTGCAGCAGGCCGGCGCCTTCAAGTCGCGCGGGGCCTCGAACGCGGTGTTTGCGCTGCCGGCGGAGACTGCGCCGCGCGGGGTCGTCACCCATTCCTCGGGCAACCATGCCGCCGCCCTGGCCCGCGCGGCGCAGCGCCGCGGCATCCCCGCGTACATCGTGATGCCGCGGGGGGCGCCGCGAATCAAGCGCGCAGCGGTCGAGGGCTACGGCGGCCAGGTGACCGAGTGCGATCCGACGCTCGCCGCGCGCGAGGCGGCAGCCGCGGCGCTGCTCGCCGAGACCGGGGCGACGCTCGTGCACCCGTACGATGATCCGCTGGTGATCGCCGGGCAGGGCACGATTGCGCTCGAGCTCACCGGTGAGACCACACCTCCCGATGCGGTCCTGGTCCCGGTCGGCGGCGGCGGCCTGCTGTGCGGCACGGCCCTTGCGCTCGAGAGACTGTGGCCCGGCACGCGCGTCATCGGCGCCGAGCCGGCGGGTGCGGACGATGCCTACCGGTCGTTCACGACCGGGCGGCTGCACCCGCAGACCAACCCGCACACCATCGCCGACGGGCTGCGGGGCGCGCTGTCGGCACGGACCTTTCGGCTCGCCCGCGCGCACGTCGATGCGATCGTGACTGTCACGGAAGCGGCGATCATCGAGGCCATGCGGCTGCTGTTCGAGGGGCTCAAGGTGGTCGTCGAGCCATCGGCGGCCGTCCCGGTTGCCGCGCTGCTCGAACATCAGGTTGTTGCACGGCGCGTCGTGGTCGTGCTGTCGGGTGGCAACGTCGACCTTGACGCGCTGCCGTGGGTCACGGGCGCCGCTCCGCTTAGGTAGTGCGCGCACCGGCCTAGGCAGAAGCGCCGATGCTCGCCCCGGTAAGCACAGCGTACGCTGCCTGCACAGGAGGCGAGGAGGACCCACCGTGCTCGACACCAAACACATTCTGGTAGCACTCGCCGATCCGAGTGTGAAGTCGTCCCCGGCGATCGCCCGGGCCGGCGAGATCGGCGGCAAGACCGGCGCCCGCGTGACGCTGTTCCACAGCCTCTACAGCCCGTATGTCGCCGGTGAGCAGTTCTACAGTCCGGGCGACCTCGAGCGCGATATAGAGGCGGCGGTCAACGCGGGCAAGAAGGAGCTCGAGCGCCTCGCGAGACCGCTGGCCGCCGACGGGATCCAGACGCACGCGCGCTGCCGGTGGGACTACCCGGTACACGAGAGCATCATTCGCGAGGTGCTCCGGGAGGAAGTGGATCTGGTGGTGATCGAGAGCCATCGCCACGGGGCGGCAGCGCGGCTCGTGCTCACCAACACCGACTGGCAGCTAATTCGGCTGTGCCCGTGCCCGGTACTGCTCGTGAAGACGACGCGGCGTTACGACCGGCCGCGCGTGCTGGTCAGCGTCGACCCGATGCACGCCCACGCCAAACCTGCGGGCCTCGATGCCCGGCTGCTGAGCGCGGGCGCGGCGCTGGCGGAGACCTTCAACGGCAAGCCCCACGCCGCGCACTTTTACATGCTGACGACGCCGCTGGCCACCGGCTTCATGGTCGAGCCGCTGCCGCTGCCGGCCGAGATCGCCGAGCAGCACGAGCGCGAGGTGCGCAAGGCATTCGACCAGCTGGTTGGCAAGTACGACCTCGGCGCGCGACGCACGCACCTCAAGACCGGGCTGCCGATCGATGCGCTGCCGGAGCTTGCGGAGGAGATCGACGCGCACGTGGTGGTGATGGGCGCGGTGTCCCGCAGCGGACTCGAGCGGCTGTTCATCGGGCATACCGCCGAGCGCGTGATCGATCGTCTGAAGTGCGACGTGCTGATCGTCAAGCCCGACGGTTTCAAGACGCCGGTGCCGCGCCGGGCGGTGCATCGTCCGGTGGTGCTGCCACCGCTCTGACGGTGGCCGCAAGCGCGGGCAGGTCAACTGCGAGCGAGGTGTCCACGCGCACCGACCGCCGCCGCTCCGCCGCTGCGAGGCTCGGTGCGGCGGCGAGCTGTCGCTCGAGCACCGCGAGCGTCGCCTCGGAGGGGTCGCCGACGCGCCGAGCGACGCGCGTGCGAAGCGTCTGTGTGGGCGCAGTACATTCGATGATTGCGAACGGCGCGCCGGCCGCGCGCGCGATGCAAGCGAATTCTTCGCGCCGCGCCGGATCGAGGAAAGTCGCGTCCACGATCGCGTCGATCCCGGCCGCGACGAGGCCCGCGGCCGCCGCCGCAAGGCGCTGGTAGGTGCGTGCGGTCACCTCGGGCGTATACAGACCGCCGCCGAGCGGCGAGCCGCTCCGGGCGCCGGCCTCGCGTCCGGCGAGCCGCTTGCGCTCGAGGTCGGAGCGCACCCGGACCGCCGGCAGGTGCGCCACGAGTTCGCCGGCCACCCAGCTCTTTCCGGAGCCGGATGGGCCGAAGGTCAGCAACAACCGGCCGGGCCCGCGGGTGGCACAGGCCGCAGCCGCGGCAACGTAGCGGCGGCACTGTGCCAGCGCGGCATCGGCCGGCGCGCCGCTCGCGAGCTGGCGCATGCGCACGAGGTTGACGTTCGCGCGCACCAGCGCCCGGTAGACCAGCAGCCAGCGCCACACCGTCGCGGCGTCATAGTCGCCGCAGACCGACAGCCATCCGTCGAGGAACGCACAGCCGAGGTCGGTCCGGCCAAGTTGCTCGAGGTCCATTGCCAGGAACGCGACGTCGCTCGCGACGTCTATCCACCGCAGCTGCGGATCGAAGTCGATGCCATCGAAGGCCGTCAGTCGGCTGCCCAGGCGCACGACGTTGCCCGCGTGCAGGTCGCCGTGACACTCGCGAACGCAGCCGGCCGCACGCCGTCGCGCCAGCGATGTGGCGAGCGCCGGGCGTTCGCGGTCGAGAAACCGGCCCAGCGCCGCGATGGCCTCCCCCGCCACCGGCGATCCCTGGGCGGCGAGCGATGCAAACGTCCCGTCGGCGGCCGCGAGAACATCTTGCGGGCGCCCCAGTGGCAGATCGGCAGCTGCTGCCGGAGCGGCGCTTTGCCAAGCGGCAACGCGTCCGCCGAGCGCCGCAAGCTCTGCCGGGTCGACCGAATGCCTCGCGATGAGTGCATCGAGCTCGAGCGCGCGGTCGAAACGCCGCATGCGCACGCATGGCTCGAACGGCGTGCCAGCCTGGTCGAGGCGCAGCCCGTCTGCGGTGACGACGATCTCGCTGACGCCGAGGTAGAGCTCGGGGGCCCAGCGCCGGTTGAGTGCCACCTCGGTCGCGCAGGCTGCGCGCCGCAGGGTCAGCGTTCCATAGTCCAGGAACGGCAGTCGTACCGGACGCTTGACCTTGTAGGCGAAGTCGCCCGCCAGGGCGATCCACGAGACGTGTGTCTCGATCAGGCAGAGCGAGTCCGCCGGATGCGGATAGAAGGCAGCGTCGAGCAGCGCCGCCGGCAGGGTGTCCACCGGCTGGGCAGCGCCTCCGTCAGCGCCCGAGGCCGTCGTCGTCCGCCTCGTCCGCCTCGATCGCTTCCTGCGGCTGCGACGGGAGTTCGTCGAGCGGAGCGCGCCAGTCGCGGGCGGACACGTCGCTGTCCGCGGTATAGCCAAGGTCGTCGGTCTCGACATCGTCGACGGGACCGGTCCAGTCCTCGGGGGCCTCCGTGCGCTCGAGCGGCATCGCGAACCAGCTCTCCAGATCGATCTCGTCGACGTCGCCGTCGAAGCCCTGGATCTCGACCACACCGTCCTCGTCATCGACGGCGACGACGTGGAACATTTGTCCCTTATCGCGGTGCGCGTACCACTGGCCAACTTCAGGAAGCATTCGAGCGGTCATTGCAGATCACCCAGGCCGGAAAACGACGAACCCGATTCATGGTACGTCCGCCGCGCCCGGCCGGCGTAGGGAAATGTGCGGATAACTGCCTTCACACTCCCGCCTCAGGCGACGCCCTCGACTTTGCAGCGCACAACAGCGCTGCAGGTGAGCCCGAGGACAGACACGCATCGACTGCCTGTCCGCGCCGCATCACGAGCCGCGGGCGGCGCGCGGCGCGATTGATCGACTGCGGCTGCGCTCGCCGTGCCGGCGAGCCGCGATGAGGCGGCGATGAGCGACTGATCGTTGCCGTCCGGATCTGCGACAGGCTCCCGGGTCCCCATCGCCTCACCGGGGTGACGGTGTTGTGGACGGTTTCATGACCGAGCGCTTAGGATAATTGACAGCGTGGTATCTGTAAGGCGATATTTACGCCTCAATGTCTAATATTATTCACACCCCGCCATGATGAAGGGATCGGACGGGATCGACGTCGGGGCCCATCTGCGGGCCATCCGGCAGTTCCACGGCCTGTCACAGCGCCAGTTAGCCAAGCGCGCCGGCGTCACCAACGGCATGATCTCGCTGATCGAGCAGAACCGCGTGAGCCCCTCCGTCGGCTCGCTCAAAAAGCTCCTCGACGGCATCCCGATGTCGCTCGCCGACTTCTTCACGATGGACCTCGCCGTGCCGCCGCAGGTTTTCTACGGCCGCGACGAGTTGACGGAGATCGGCGCGGCGCCGATCGAGCTGCGCCTGCTCGCCGCCGGACGCCCGCGACGGGCGATGTCAATCATCCACAAGCGGTACGGCGCTTTTGCCGACAGCGGCCCCGACATGCTGTCGCACCCGGGCGAAGAGGGCGGTGTCGTGGTCCGTGGCCGCATCGAGATGACGGTCGGAACCGCGACCCGCGTACTGGGTCCGGGCGATGCCTACTATTTCGCGACGGCGGTCCCGCACCGCTTCCAGAATCCCGGTCGCGAGGACTGTGAGATCATCAGCGCCAGCGCGCCGCCGACGGTCTGAGCGGAGCGGCCGGACGCCGCGGTCGCTGCTGCGCTCCAGGCAGCGCGCGAGCTGCGCGATGGCGGGGCGTGGGTCCGCTGCCACGATGGCCGCGAGGCGACGGGCTGCCGGCCGGCGGCTGCCAGCAATCCGGCAGCGGCTGCGCCACGTGGCTGCACGCGCTCGACAAACGCACCGGGCTCGAGCCGCGGTGGATCGATCTCAGCTGATCGCGGGACGAGGCGCACGATGACCGTAACACTGGCGGCGCTGCAGATGGAATGCGGCTGGGACCGCGGGGTCAACCTCGCGGCTGCCGAGCGGCTGGTGCGACAGGCCGCGGCGCAAGGCGCCGAGATCATCCTGCTCCCGGAGCTGTTCGAGACGCCGTATTTCTGCAAGGACCACGCGTATCGGTACTTCGAGCTGGCGACGCCGGTCGCGGCGAGCCCGGCGGTCAACCGGTTCGCGCCCATCGCGCGCGAGCTCGGGGTCGTGCTGCCGATCTCGATTTTCGAGCGCGCCGGCAACGTGTATTTCAACACGCTCGTCATGCTCGACGCGGACGGCGCCGTACTCGGGACGTACCGCAAGAGCCATATACCCGAGAGTCCCGGCTATCACGAAAAATTCTACTTTGCTCCGGGAGACACGGGCTTTCGGGTCTGGCCGACCCGATTCGGGACGGTGGGCGCCGGGGTGTGCTGGGACCAGTGGTTTCCGGAGACGGCGCGAGTGATGGCATTGCTCGGCGCGGAGATGCTGCTGTTTCCGACGGCCATCGGCTCGGAACCGCAGGACGCGAGCCTCGATTCCCGCGACCACTGGATGCGCACCATGCAGGGTCATGCGGCCGCCAACATGCTGCCACTGGTCGCGGCCAATCGATTCGGCCGGGAGAGCGGCGAGCAGAACACGATCACTTTCTATGGATCGTCATTCATCGCGAGCCATACCGGCGAGGTGCTGGCCGTGGCCGAGCGCAGTGGCGAGGCCGTGGTGATGCAGCGGGTGGATCTCGAGGCCGCGCGCCGCTACCGCCACAACTGGGGCGTGTTCCGTGACCGGCGACCGGACCTGTACGGCCCGCTCGCGGCTCTCGGCGCCGGCCCGCCTGGCGGGCACTCGACTTGAGCGGGGAGACGGGGCTCGATCGCGATCTCGTCTGCGTCGATCTGGAAACCACCGGCGGCCACGCGGCCTGGCACCGGATAATAGAGATCGGCACCGTCGAGATCGATCGCGACGGTGCCGTCCGCGAGTGGTCGACGCTCGTGAATCCAGGAACCCGGGTCCCGCCGCAGATCTCGGCATTCACCGGCATCACGAACGAGATGGTGGCCGATGCGCCGCCGTTCGAGGCGGTGCATCGCGAACTGCTGAGCCGCCTCCACGGGCGGCTGTTCGTGGCGCACAACGCCCGCTTCGACTACGGTTTCATCCGCACCGAGCTCGCGCGGCTCGGCATCAGCTGGGCCGCGAAGGCACTGTGCACGGTGAAGCTGTCGCGGCGCCTGTACCCCGGCGAGCCGCGCCACAACCTCGACGCTGTCATCGCGCGGCATGGCCTCGACTGCGCAGCCAGGCACCGTGCGCTCGGCGATGCGCGGGTGCTGAACGACTTGCTGGCCTGCTGGCGCCGGGAGGTGGCGCCCGCCCGGCTGACGGAGGCCGTCGAGTTGCTGCTGCGCGAAACTCCGCTGCCAGCCCAGTTGCCGCCGGGACTCGCCGACGATCTGCCCGACGGCCCCGGCGTCTACCGGTTCTACGGGGAAAGCGGCGCGCTATTGTACGTCGGCAAGAGCCGCAGCATCCGCACGCGCGTGCTGGACCACTTCGCCGCTGCACACCGCTCCGCGGCCGAGCAGCGCCTTGCCCGCCAGGTGCAACGGGTCGCCTGGACCGAGACGGCGGGCGAGCTCGGGGCGCTGCTGATCGAGGCGCGCGCCATCAAGGCCGAGCAGCCGCTGCACAATCGCCGGCGCGGGACGAGCGGTGCGGCATGGACGCTGCGGCTCAGGCCGGTCGCCGGCGCACCGGCACGGATCGACATCGTCGAGCTCGACGCGCTCGCGGCGGCGGACCAGCAGGAAGTGTACGGGCTGTACCGGGATCCGCGATCGGCGGCGCGCGCGGTCGAGGAAATCGCCCGCGCGCACCAGCTGTGCGCCCGCGTGCTCGGGCTGGAGCGTGGCGGCGGCGATGCCGCGGCCGGCGGATCGTGCTTTGCCTATCAGCTGCAGCGCTGCCGCGGGGCATGCATCGGCAAGGAGCCGGCCGTGCTGCACGACACGCGCGTGCGCCTTGCGCTGGCCGCGCTGCGCCTCAAGCCATGGCCGTACCGGGGCCGGGTGCTGGTCGCGGAGCGCGACTGGCGCGGCGAGGAGGATCTGCACGTGCTGTCGGACTGGCGCTATCTCGGCACGGTACGCGAGCGCGACGCGGCCGAGGGACTCGATGCCGACGCGGCATCGTTTGATCCGGACGTCTACCGGATACTGAAGCGCTTTCTCGCCGCGCCGGGGGCTGCGCGCATCGTGCAGCTCGACTGATGCACGAGTTTCTCGCCACCGCCCCGACCGGTGCCGCCGACCTGCTGGCCGCCGAGCTCGCGGTGGCCGGCGCCAGCAACTGCCACGAGCGCCCCTGGGGCGTGACGTTCAGCGGCGCGCTCGCAGTCGGCTACTGGGCATGCCTGTGGTCACGGGTGGCGAGCCGCGTGCTGCTCGAGCTCGCCGAGGCGCCGGCGGCGACTCCCGAGGCACTGTATGCGGCGGCACGGGAGATCGACTGGTCGCTGCACGTCGCGCCCACGGCGACGCTCGCCGTCGACTTCGATGCGACGCGCTCGGCCATCACCCACACGCGCTACGGCGCCCTCAAGGTCAAGGACGCGATCGTCGACCAGCTACGCGAGCGGCGTGGCTCGCGCCCAAACATCGACACCGCCCGGCCGAGCGTGCGCGTCAGCGTGCGCCTGGCCAGAGACCAGGCGCTGTTCGCGATCGACTTGTCCGGCGAAAGTCTGCACCGGCGCGGCTGGCGTGGGGCGGGTGTGGCGGCACCGCTGAAGGAGAATCTGGCCGCGGCGCTGCTGCTGCGCTCAGGCTGGCCCGAGATCGCCGCCTCCGGCGGGGCGTTTCTCGATCCCATGTGCGGCTCGGGGACGCTCCCCATCGAGGCCGCACTGATCGCGGCAGACCGCGCGCCCGGTTTGACGCGTGACTACTTCGGGTTCCTCGGGTGGGCCGGACATGACGCGGCGGCCTGGGACGCGCTGCGACGCGAGGCGATCGAGCGGGCGAACGCCTCTGCCTGGCCCCGCGGACGCATCTTCGGCAGCGATCACGACGCGCACGCGGTGGATGCGGCGCGCGCGGCTGCCGTGGCCGCCGGCGTCGGCGAGCTGGTGCAGTTCGACAAACGGGAGCTTGCGCAGGTCCAGGCGCCGTCACCGCGCGGCCTGTTGCTCGCCAATCCCCCGTACGGGGAGCGCCTCGGCGAGGTCGATACGCTGCGCACGTTGTACGCAGAGCTCGGCCGGGTCCTGCGCGAGCACTTCGACGGCTGGCACGTCGCCGTGCTGACCGGCAATCCGGCGCTCGGGCGGGAACTCAAACTCGAGGCGCGACGCACGCACCGCCTGTTCAACGGGCCGATCGAGGTGCGGCTGCTGCGCTTCGAGATCGCGCCCGCGTACTACACGCGCGAGCGCCGTCCCGGGCGCCTGCCGCCGGTGGATCCGGCCCGGCGCGAGGCGCCGGGCGCGAAGATGTTCGCCAACCGGCTGCGCAAGAACCTCGACGTACGCGGCAAGTGGGCACGTCGCGAGGACATCAGCTGCTGGCGTGCCTACGACGCCGACATGCCCGAATATGCCTTCGCGATCGACATCTACGGCAACGGCGACCGCTACGCCTGCGTGCAGGAGTACGCCGCGCCACCGTCGGTCGCCGAGGAGAAGGTGCGGACGCGACGCGCCGAGGCGGTCGCGGTGTTGCCAGACGTGCTCGGACTCGCCGATGAGCGCATCTGGTTTCGCACCCGGCGGCGCCAGCGGGGCGCCGCTCAGTATCCGAAGCTCGCGGCCGAACAGGAGTTTCATGAAGTCGCCGAAGGCGGCCTCAGGTTCCTGGTGAATTTCGACGACTACCTCGACACGGGGCTGTTTCTCGATCACCGCCTGACCCGTGCGCGACTGCGCGAGCTCGCCGCCGGCCGCCGGTTTCTGAACCTGTTCGGCTACACGGGAACCGCGACCGTGTACGCCGCCGCCGGCGGGGCCACGGCGACCATGACCGTCGACCTCTCGCGTGGCTACCTCGACTGGGCGGGCCGCAACCTCCGCCTCAATGGCTTTAGCGGACGGGAGCACGTGCTGACGCAGGCGGACGTGCGCGAATGGCTGCAGGGCGCGCCGGCCGGCGGCTGGGACCTCGTGTTTCTTGATCCGCCGACGTTTTCAAATTCGAAAAAAATGACCGGCACGCTCGAGGTGCAGCGCGATCACGTCGCGCTGCTCTGCGCGACCGCACGGCTGCTGGCGCCGGCCGGGGTGCTCGTGTTCTCGACCAACTACGCGCGCTTCGTCCTCGACGCCGCCGCGCTGCCGGGGCTCGTGGTCGAGGACATCTCGCGCGCGACGATCCCGAAGGACTTCGAACGCAGCCCGCGCATACATCACTGCTTCGTGCTGCGGCGAACGGAGGTTTAGCGCGACGCCGGGCGCCGGCCGGGCACCCGGCGTGCGTGTGCACCAGCAGGCGGCGGGTTCCGCGGTGGCCGTCATCTGTGTCCCGGGGCGGCCGGTGGGAAGCCCGGATGTCGCGCGGCCTGTCAAGAGCAGCGTTTAAGATTTTGTTAGCGGCGCGATTCGACGGGTCATGCCTGCCTACCCAGCCGATTCGGCGGCTGGACCCGCGTGTGCGCCGCAACATACGGAATAAAAGGCTCGTTCGAGGCCTCATTTGCCGATCGGGGTGGCGACGGCGGCGCCTCCGGTATGGTTAAATTGATGCGGTCCACCGGCTCGGCTGAATCGGGCCGCTGTTCAATATAATTAACATGCGTGCGCGCAAACCCATCATCGGCGTACCCGCCGACCGGAGGCTGTTGGGCAGCCACTGGTTCCATTGCGTCGGCGAGAAGTACCTGAAGGCACTCGCCGAGGCGGCCGACGCGCTGCCGCTGATCGTGCCGGCATTCGGCGAGCAGCTCGAATTGGAGGTGCTGCTGGAACGCTGCGACGGCGTGCTGCTGACCGGCAGCCCCTCAAATGTCGAACCGCATCACTATGACGGCCCCGCAAGTGCGCCCGGCACGTGGCATGACCCCGAGCGCGATGCGACGACGCTGCCGCTGATTCCGCGCACCGTGGCGGCGGGGCTGCCACTGCTGGCCATCTGCCGGGGCTTCCAGGAGCTCAACGTCGCCTACGGCGGCACGCTGCACCAGAAGCTACACGAAGTCCCGGGACTGCTGATGCACAAGGAGGACGCGACCCAGCCGCTCGAGGCCCAGTACGCGCCGACGCACGATGTTGAGCTCACCCCGGGCGGCGTGCTCGCCCGGCTCGCGGGCCGCAACCGGATCAAGGTCAACTCCCTGCATTCGCAGGGTATCGACCGGCTGGGCGCGGGCCTTGTCGTGGAGGGGCGCGCGACCGACGGAGTGGTCGAGGCGGTCCGCGTGGCGGACGCGGGCGGTTTTGCGCTGGCGGTGCAGTGGCACCCGGAATGGCAGGTGCTTTCTAATGAGTTCTCCACGGCCCTGTTCGCCGCCTTCGGCGCGGCTGCCAGGGCCCACGCACGCGGGGCGGCCGCGGCGAACGACGACAGGTGACCCATGAGCACGAGCCCGATCAGGCAGTTCTTGAAGGACCACGGCATCTCCGAGGTCGAGGCGATCATCCCCGACATGGCCGGTGTCGCGCGCGGCAAGGTTGTACCGGCGGAGAAATACATCGAGGAAGAGGGCATGCGCCTGCCGGAGTCCATCTTCCTGCAGACGGTCACCGGTGAGTATCCGGAGGACGAGAGCGCGATCAGCCCATCGGAGATTGACATCGTGCTGAAGGCGGATCCCACGACGATCCGCGTCGTCCCGTGGGCGGCGGAGCCGACCGCGCAGGTGATCCACGACTGCTTCTACGGCGACGGCCGGCCGGTGCCGATGGCGCCGCGCTACGTGCTGCGGCGCGTGCTCGACCTGTATGCGGGGCATGGCTGGGAGCCGGTGATCGCCCCGGAGCTCGAGTTCTTCCTGGTCGAGCCGAACATCGACTCGGACTACCCGTTGAAACCGCCGATCGGCCGTTCGGGGCGCCCCGAGATCGGGCGGCAGAGCTACTCGATCGCCGCCGTCAACGAGTTCGATCCGCTGTTCGACGACGTCTATGCGTTCTGCGAGGCCCAGGAGATCGAGATCGACACGCTGATCCATGAGGCCGGCGCCGCGCAGATGGAGATCAACCTGCTGCACGGCGACGCGCTCAACCTCGCCGACCAGGCGTTCATGTTCAAGCGGACGGCGCGCGAGGCAGCCTTGCGCCACAAGATGTATGCGACGTTCATGGCGAAGCCGCACGCCAAGGAACCGGGAAGCGCGATGCACCTGCACCAGAGCATCGTCGACGTGAAGACCCGCCAGAACGTCTTCAGCGCGGCGGATGGATCACCGACCTCGCTGTTCTTCTCCCACATCGCCGGGCTGCAGCGGTACCTGCCGGCGGCGATGTCACTGTTCGCGCCGAACGTCAACAGCTACCGGCGCACGACGCCACACAACTCGGCACCGATCAACGTGCACTGGGGCTATGACAATCGCACGGCCGGGCTCAGGGTTCCGATGTCCTCGCCGGCGGCGCGCCGCGTCGAGAACCGCTGCGGCGGCGCCGACGCGAACTCCTATCTGGCGATGGCCGCCTCGCTCGCCTGCGGCTACCTCGGGATGGTGGAGGGCCTCAAGCCAACCGAGCCGATTTCCGGCAGCGCCTATGACCTTCCTTTCCAGCTGCCGCGCACGCTTGCGGAGGCGCTGCGGCTGCTGCGCGAGTGCCGGCCGCTGGTCGACCTGTTCGGCGAGCGCTTCGTCGTCGCGTTCTCGGCAGTCAAGGAGAGCGAGCACGAAGCGTTTCTGCAGGTCATCTCGGCCTGGGAGCGGGAACACCTGCTGCTCAATGTCTAA
>Ga0209415_10007117_pt1 | contig 19611 bp, 16 predicted proteins | sample PeaSoiSIISIP2007_FD_187696 | JGI IMG/M metagenome (GOLD analysis project Ga0209415, IMG submission 187696) | Peat soil microbial communities from Weissenstadt, Germany - SII-SIP-2007 (SPAdes) (version 2) | ecosystem: Environmental > Terrestrial > Soil > Wetlands > Peat | place: Germany... | reverse complement strand
GTTGAGGGAGAAGTCTTGCACCCTTGCGCGGGGTGCCCCAAATGCCCATGCGATTCCAAAATAGACGCGGTAACGCACCGGTGACGAGACGAGCGATCAGATCAGTTCCGGCGCTTGGGTCGGGAGCGAGACGAGCGGATGCTCGCCGCATGGCTTCCCATTCGGCCAATCGGCGGCGTTCGGGCGTCGGCGAGGCGGGGCGAGCGGGTTAAGCCGGACGCTTGCGTTGTTGCTTGGCCGCGATTTGCGGCTCGGATCCCAGCGCTTTCAGATATGCCTTGACGGCGCGGGTGAGCCCCATGTAAAGCGCATTGTTGATGAGCGCGTGGCCGATCGACGTTTCCTGCAAACCCTTCACCGCTTTCACATACGGCGGGATATTTTTTAAGTCCAGATCATGGCCGGCATTTACGCCCAGTCCGATTTTGCGGGCGAGACGTGCGGCCTCGCGATGCGCGCGAAGGATCGCTTCGCCGTCAGGGGTTCCGAACGCATGGGCATACGGGCCCGTGTACAATTCGATTCGATCGGCGCCCAACTCCCGTGCGCGTTCGATTTGCTTTGGATCGGGCGCAAGAAACAGGCTGCTCCTGATCCGCGCCTCGCGCAGCCGCGCAAGGACGTCGCGCAGCCATTCGGCGCCGCGGTCGAGGTTCCATCCCGCGTTGGAAGTCAGGACATCCGGGGGGTCGGGCACCAGCGTCGCCTGAGTCGGCTTCACGCGATCCACCAGGTCAACAAACGCCGGACTCGGATAACCCTCGATGTTGAACTCGACCGTCAGCATCGACGCCAAGTCGAGCACGTCCTGGGTGGTGATATGCCGCGCGTCGGGCCGCGGATGAACGGTTATCCCATGGCATCCGGCGGCAACACAGGTGCGCGCCGCCTGCACCACATCCGGGAGTGCTCCGCCGCGCGAATTTCTAAGCAGCGCGATTTTGTTGACGTTGACGCTAAGCCGAACCACTGTCGAGGCCGCGTCGCCGTGCGACGCGGCCTCGACAGTACCAGAGCGGGCGCGGGAGTCCACACTCGAGGAGGGAGAAGAAGTTGTTGAGGAACTCGGAAGTATAGTTTTTTCTGAAACCTCATAAGGTTTCAGACTTCCCATTGTGAGAGAGCGAGAACGATGGCCATGTATGTATGATCGTTGATCAACGCTTTCCACTCGCTCGTGGGACTTGGTGATAGAAGAACTCGCGCCAAAGCGTAACGCAAAAATTCTCGCTCAATATCGCGGCCGAGTGGCGATAGGTTGGCGAGAGAAACACCTATGGGTGTGCGGTGCGCATGGCTGATCTTACCAACGGGAAGTCTGAAACCTTATGAGGTTTCAGAAGAAGCTATAGTTCCTGCGCTTGACCATTGATTTCGCGCGGGGTGGGCACGCGAGGTCTTTAGCGAGCGCTGCGTGGAGATCGGCGCTTTGATAAGATTAGGCTGACGGGTTGCGCAACGATGATTCTGCTGAATGCCGCCGAAAGCCGTGAACTCGACCGCCTGAGTCAGGAAAAATACGGCATCGAGTCGTACTCGCTGATGCGCCGCGCGGGCGAGGCGGTCGCCGACCTGATGCTGCGCCGATGGCCCAACGCGGTCGGTGGTTCGGTGCTCGTGGTTGCCGGGAAGGGCAATAACGGCGGCGATGGTTTCGTCGCGGCGCGCAAATTGATTCAAGCGGGCGTGCGCGTTCACACGATCCTGCTCGCGAATGTGGCGGATCTGAAAGGCGACGCGGCGCGCGCCTATCGCGATTACGTTGCGGCGGGCGGTAAGGTCGCCGAAGTGACCAGTGAGGACGCGATCGGTGACGCGATCGCCGCGCAGAAACCAATCGCCATTGTTGATGCGATCTTTGGCACTGGCCTCAACGCGGAAGTGCGGGGGCTCGCGCGCAATGCGATCGAAACCATCAACAGAATTAGCTTTAGCGCGGGAGCCGACGCGGGACTTGGCGGACCTGACGCAGAGGTGCGCGGGCCGGCTCGCAATTCGATCGAAACAATCAACAGACTTAGTGCGGGACCTGGCCAGGGACTTAGCGCTTGGATTCAAGCGGGACTGGGCGTGCCCGTCGTTGCCATCGATATCGCGTCCGGCGTAAACGCCGATTCGGGGGCGGTGATGGGCGGGGCGATCGCGGCCACTCTGACGGTCACGTTCGGCTATGCGAAGTATGGCCACGTGTCATATCCGGGAGCGGGACTTACGGGTGACCTCGAGATCGCGGAGATCGGCTTCGCGCCCCAGGCAATCGGGGATCTGGCGCCGCGCGGGCGCCTGATCGAAGCCGCCGATGCCGCATCCTTGCTCAAGCCGCGATCGGCCAACACGCATAAAGGCACCTACGGCCATCCAATGGTGATCGCGGGCAGCCGCGGCAAGTCCGGGGCCGCGATTCTCGCTGCGCGCGGAGCGTTACGAACCGGCGCAGGGCTCGTCACCGCCGCGATCCCTGAATCAGTTGCGGCGATCGTCGCCGGCGGCCAACCCGAATTGATGACCGAGCCGATGCCTGACCGCGAGGGGCATTTTGCAGCTCCCGGCACAATCGACAAATTGAAGGCGCTCGCCGAGGGTATGACCGCGCTGATCGCGGGGCCGGGGATCGGCGTCAGCGAGGATACCCATAAACTCGTCGTGTGGCTGGTGGGCGAAGGTGCTCAACCCGGGCGGCCGCTGCTACTGGATGCGGACGCGCTCAATGTGATTGCGGAAGTCGGCCCCGCGATGCTGAAGTCGGCGAAAGGGCCGGTCGTGCTAACGCCGCATCCGGGGGAGATGGCGCGCCTGCTCGGAATCTCCAACTCCGCGGTCAACGCCGATCGGATCGGGGCCGCGCGCCGGCTGGCGGAATTGAGCGGAGCCGCCGTGCTGCTGAAGGGGGCGCGGTCGGTTATTGCCACGCCGGAGGGCACCGTTTTCGTGAATTCGAGCGGTAACGCCGGGATGGCGACGGCCGGCATGGGAGATGTGCTTTCCGGGATCGTCGGTGCGCTGCTCGGCCAAGGCCTCGCGAGCGGCGATGCGCTCGCGCTCGGAGTGTTCGTGCACGGCCTGGCGGCGGACCGCCTCGCCGAGCGCGTCGGACCGGTGGGCTACCTGGCGGGGGACCTCGCGGCCGAGCTTCCCGCGGCCTTCGCTGCGCTATCATCGCGCGCGGATCAGAGTAGTCGCCAGTCCAATTGAATTTTCATATGATTTTCAGACCTGTGTGATTGCGATGGACGTGCCGCCCGCAAAAGTCGCCTTGGCAAAGACCGCATCATTCGTCGTCGAGACGCATTCGTCGCGCGAAACCCGGATGTGGGGACGGCGGCTGGCCTCGATGCTGACGGGCGGCGAATTGATCGGCCTCGTCGGCGACCTCGGGGTCGGCAAGACCTGCTTCGTCAAGGGTTTGGCCCGCGGCCTCGACCTTCCCGAAGACCAGATACTGAGCCCGACCTTTACGATGATCCAGGAACATCGCGGACGCCTGCCCCTTTTTCATATCGACCTCTACCGGCTCGATCGCGTCGCGCTCGACGACCTTGGCCTGCGCGAATATCTTTTTTCCGAGGGGGTGGCGGCGGTCGAATGGTTCGAGCGTTTGCGCGAAGCCCCCGAACTCGAATGTATTACCGTCTCAATCACCTATGCCGACGCGGGCAGTCGGCGAATCGAGTTCGCCGCGAGCGGTGAGCGTTACGCGGCCCGAATCGAGAACCTCAAGCGGCGCTTCAAGTAAATTCACGATCGCGCGTAGGAATAATGCGATTTGCGATGGTTTCAGTATTTTTGCGGTACTTCGCCTCTCGAATCAGCCGGTATCAGGTTTCTCTTACCCTCTGAATGGCATAATAGTAATAACAGGCTAATTGCTAAGTTTAGTTCTTTTATACTTACTTAATACTAATATAAGGAAGCGGAGGAGGAGCCATTGCCGAAATTCATCGAGGACATCTATACCGCATTCCGCCAGGTTATCCTGGACGCCGAGGGGATGTGGGCCGGCACGCCGCTCACTACCCGCCTGGTGCTTGCTCTAGTTATGGCCGGATTGGGGTCTATATCGGTGCGCGGTCGGAACATTCGGGGATGAGTGCGTTGTTCTTTTTCGCGGCCTTCGGTTTCTTCTCCTGTGTGATGGCGGTCGGCATTTCCCTCGTCCATTAGAGTCTCACACTCGCGCTGCACTGATGCTGGGGAGGGACTCGTTTATCGACTCCTTTTCCTGCATAATTCCCGATTACCCTTCGTTCGGGAGTGATATTCAACAAGCCTGTGGCTCTCATCGTGCAGAAGTATGGTGGAACCTCGGTCGGCTCAATCGAGCGGATCAAGGCGGTCGCCGAACGTGTCGCTCGCTCGCGCGCCAAGGGCGACGATCTCATCGTCGTCGTCTCGGCGATGGCCGGCGAGACCAACCGGCTCTTCAAGCTGGCTGACCAGCTCTGTGACACTCCCAGCGCGCGCGAGACGGACGTCCTCGTGGCGACCGGCGAGCAGGTTTCGGCGGCACTGTTGGCTATCCGTCTTCAGGCGCTCGGGCATCCGACCGTCTCTTTGCTTGGTTATCAACTTAAGATAACGACCGACTCGTGCCATGGGGCAGCGAAGATCAAGTCGGTCGAATGCGATCGCATCCGGCAGGCCCTCGATGCGGGTAATATCGTGGTGGTCGCCGGCTACCAGGGCGTCGATCCGAACGGCGATATCACGACGCTCGGACGCGGCGCTTCCGATCTTACGGCGGTCGCACTCGCTGCCGTGATGGCGGCGGACGCCTGCGAAATCTACACCGACGTTGACGGCGTTTACACCGCCGATCCGCGCATCTGCCCGAGCGCGCGCCGGCTCAACCGAATCTCTTATGATGAGATGCTCGAGATGGCGGGACTGGGCGCGAAGGTTCTGCAACTGCGCTCGGTCGAACTCGCGCGGCGCTTCAACGTACCGCTGCTGGTGCTCTCGAGTTTCAGCGATGATGCCACCGGGACATGGGTCGGCCAGGAGGAAAGATCGATGGAGAACGTGCTCGTTTCGGGCGTCACGCTCGATCAGAATCAGAGTAAGATTACGCTGACCGGGGTCGAGGACCGTCCGGGTCTCGCCGCGCGCATTTTCGGTCCCATCGCGGACGCCGGCATCATCGTCGATATGATTATTCAGAACGCGAGCGCGGACGGCCGCACCGATTTAACGTTCACGGTGCCGCGCACCGATCTGCGCCGCGCGCTCGAATTGGTGTGCTCAGTGGCCGGCGAAATCAGCGCGGCTGGTGTGCGTCACGAAGAGCAGGTCGCGAAAGTGTCGATTATCGGCGTCGGCATGCGGACGCATGCCGGCGTTGCCGCAACCATGTTCAAGGTGCTCGCGGCCGAGGGCGTCAATATCGAGATGATCGCGACCTCCGAGATCAAAGTCTCGGTCGTGGTCAATTCGAAATACGGCGAGCTTGCGATGCGCGCGCTGCATGACGCATTCTTGGGGAACGGGACGAACGCCGCAAAGGCGGAGACGGTTTAGCCAATGGCGGTTGCCAAAAAAATCCAGATCTACGACACCACGCTGCGTGACGGATGCCAATCGGAGGACGTTTCGCTCACCACTGCGGACAAGCTGCAGATCGCCGAGCGGCTCGACGACCTTGGCATCGACTACATCGAAGGCGGGTGGCCGGGCTCGAATGCGCGCGATGCCGCATTTTTCCAGGAGGTCAAGCGGCTCAAGTTGCGGCACGCGAAGGTCGCCGCGTTCGGTTCGACTCGTCGCGCCAATATCCGGGCGTCTGCCGATCGCAATCTGCAACTGATGCTTGACGCCGACACTCCGGTTGCGACCGTCGTGGGCAAGACCTGGGACCTGCATGTGCGCGAGGCGTTGCGAATTTCGTTGGCGGCCAATCTCGAAATTCTCAACGACACGATCGCGTATCTGAAGAAGCACTTTGACGAGGTGATTTTCGACGCCGAACATTTCTTCGACGGCTACCTGAATAATCCAGAATTCGCGATCGAGTGCATCAAGGCGGTCGATGACGCCTGCGTGGATTTGATTTGCCTGTGCGACACCAATGGCGGACGCATGCCGTGGGAAATCGAGGACGCCACCAAGGCCGCGATCGCCGCATTGCGCGCGCCGGTTGGGATCCATTGTCACAACGATTCCGAAGTCGCGGTCGCGAATACGTTGGCGTCGATTCGATCCGGCGCGGTGCAGGTCCAAGGCACCATCAATGGACTCGGCGAGCGCTGCGGCAATGCGAACCTGGTCTCGATCATCGGGAATCTGCAGCTCAAGCTCGGCTACAATTGCGTACCGCAGGCCAAGCTCAAGACGCTGAAGGAAACCTCGATGCTGGTGTACGAACTCGCCAACATCACGCCCAATCGGCGTCAGGCATATGTGGGTGGCAGCGCCTTCGCGCACAAGGCGGGGCTGCACGTCAGCGGTATCCAGCGCAACGTTCACACTTACGAACACGTCGATCCGGCGCTGCTCGGTAATGATCGCCGCGTGCTGCTCTCGGAACTCTCGGGGCGCGCCAACATCCTCTACAAGACGCGTGAGTTCGGTATCGAATCCGAACTTACGAAAGAACAGATCGCGGCCTTGCTCGACGAACTCAAGCGGCTCGAAGCGCTCGGCTATACTTTCGACGGCGCCGACGCGTCCTTCGAATTGTTGATGCTGCGGACGCTCGGCCGCGCGAAGAACCATTTCAAATTCGTCAGCTTTCGCGTGTTCGACGACAAGTGGCACGAGGAGCAGGCGCCGTTCAGCGAGGCGGTAATAGTGATTGAGGGGCCTGATGGACGGCGCACGCGGAATTCCGCGATCGGCAACGGTCCGGTCAACGCGCTCGATTCGGCATTGCGGCAGGCGTTGGTCCCGTACTTTCCGAATCTCGCGGGGATGCAACTCGCCGATTACAAGGTTCGCGTGCTCGACAACGGCGCTGGGACGGGCGCTCGCGTGCGAGTGTTGATCGAATCGACAGACGGGCATCGGCGTTGGGGTACGGTCGGGCTTTCGAGCAACGTGGTCGAGGCGAGTTGGCAAGCGCTGGTGGACTCGGTGGAATTCAAGCTCCACAAGGATAACGTCAAGCCGAAAATTCGACCGCCGGCCATTACCAACGGGGCGCGCCGCACTGCGAAGAGCCGCGGCGTCGAGTCGATCGCGAACGGCGTCGCCGCGAAGCCCTGACGCATCGCGCGCGCTCATCAGGAGGTGGCAGCCATGCCTGCATTGACGACGATTCGCGAAGATATCAACGCGGTCTTTCAGCACGATCCCGCGGCGCGCACGACGCTCGAAGTCGTGCTTGCCTATCCCGGTCTCCATGCCATCTGGATACATCACGGCGCGCATTGGCTGTGGCAGCACAATCTGAAGCTGCTGGGACGGCTCCTTAGTGAGTTCTCGCGCTGGATCACCGGCATCGAAATCCATCCGGCGGCGAAGATCGGACGGCGCCTGTTTATCGATCATGGCATGGGCGTGGTGATCGGCGAGACGGCCGAGGTCGGCGACGACGTGCTGCTTTATCAGGGCGTCACGCTCGGCGGCACCAGCTTCAAGAAGGAAAAACGCCATCCGACGATCGAAGATCACGTGATGATTAGTGCCGGCGCCGCCGTGATCGGTCCGGTGACGATCGGACGCGGCAGCCGTATCGGCGCGGGCGCGGTGGTGGTTTCGTCAGCTCCGCCGTATTCGACGATCGTGGGAATCCCCGGCAAGATTGTCGAGGGCGAACGTGCGCGCGGCGACTTCGCCGACCTCGATCACGCGCGGCTGCCCGACCCGGTGGCGCGCGCGATGAGTAATCTGGTGGACAAGATAAATCAGCTCAGCATCCGCCTGGAAGAGATGGAGGAGCGTCAGGATTGTCTCGAGGATAAGCTGCCCGCACCCGCGACTTTATCCAACGGCGCCGTCAAAGAGAGTTAGTGTGACAGGCTCGCCGGTTTCGGCTTAGCACGCGATGGGTCGAGGAGTTGGCGCGTTCCTACTAACGGTCGCTCTCGTAATCACTGGTTGCGCGCGCGCCACCCGGCCATCTGTGGTGGCGCTGAAATCCGTACCCACCGGATGGTATTTCTCGGTGAAGCCGCCCGATGGCGGGCCGGCTATCAAGGTCGGCCCGTACACCCAATTGGCATGCGGGGATATGCTCGGCAGCGCGCTGTACGCCCATCCGTTCGCTTGCCATTTCACAGGCCCGTATCCGCCCGAAAACTGTCGAAACATCGGCAACGGATTCGCATATCCAAGGGGCTGGCCGTATCCGGTGCCGGTCGGGAGCGACAAACAACTTCCGAGCAGCGCATGCTTTGAGGCGCCCTTGCGCGGCAACCCCGATTACTACGGCTGGTACTTTTTCTTCTACACCAGTACGGGCGGTTCCGTGCAGGAATGCTCCGAACTGCCGAAATACCGCAGGCTGGCGTTGACCGTGCCCGGGGATGAAATACCGGAGTACAGCAATGCGCAATGTCCGGGCGCGCCGTGCTTCAGCGTGGGCTTTAGTACTGCGTGCGAGTAGCGGCCTCGGTGAGGGGACGAATCGCGACGGCGTCGGCCGTCGCGCAATCCGGGCGGCTCAGATCGTGATTTCGCCGCGCAAGTACTCAACCGTACCGCCCGCCATCATCACGCGTTCCCCGCGCATCTCGCACCAGATTTCACCGCCGCGCGCCGATAACTGCCGCGCGCTCAGAACCTGCTTTCCAAGCTCTGCCGACCAGTAGGGAGTTAGCGTGCAATGGGACGAACCGGTGACGGGATCCTCTGGGATGCCGGCGCCCGGGGCAAGAATCGCGACACGAAATCAACCTCATTGCCCCGCGCGGAAACGATTACGGCGAATGCATCGAGTGCCGCGATACGCTTGATGTCCGGCCGCAAACCCTTAATCTCATCTTCTGAGTCGAAGATTGCGAGAATGTCCCGGGCGAGCAGAGCCGCGCGCGGTCTGGCGCCGAGCGCCGCCACCAGGGCGTCGCTTACTTCGATCGGCTTGGCCGGACGCGCCGGAAAGTCCATGCACAGGAGTTCGTTCCGGCGGCTCACCGCGAGTTCGCCGCTGCGCGTCGCAAAGCGAATCGTGTCCTGGCCCGAACGGTAGTAATTCAGGATGACATGAGCGGCGGCCAGAGTGGCGTGGCCGCATAGGTCGACCTCGATCGTCGGGGTGAACCAGCGCAGCGGCGCGACTTCTTTGTGCTGGATTACGAAGGCGGTCTCGGCGAGATTATTTTCCGCCGCGATTGCCGCCATGACATCGTCCGGCAGCCATTCATCCATCACCACCACGGCGGCAGGATTTCCGCGAAACCGCCGGCTGGTAAACGCATCAATCTGGAAAATCGGCAAGTTCATCGCAAATCCCCGTCTTTTGCCTTCGCAGGGGGTAAGATAAGTTATCGTTCTTCAGGTAGTATCATTAAGAACACAAATGCGGATCTATCTCGATCATAATGCGGGGTCGCCCATGCGGCCCGCGGTGCATGTCGCGATCGCCCACCTTGGCGTCGCGGTACATGGCAATCCCGCGTCGATTCATCGCGCCGGTCAGCGAGCGCGCCGTGCGCTCGAACAGGCGCGTGAGCAAGTGGCCTCGCTGGTCGGTGCGTCGCCGCGCGCGATCGTTTTCACGAGCGGCGGAACGGAATCGAACAATCTTGCACTGTTCGGTGCGGCGCGGGCCGCGGATGGGAAGCGCAAGCGAATCGTGACGTCCGCAATTGAGCATTCATCGGTGATGGCGCCGTTGTCCGAACTCGAAGGCCGCGGATTTCAGGTGACCCGCAGCGCGCCGGATCGCGACGGCTGTGTCGATCCGGAGGTCCTGGCGGCGGCGATTCACAACGATGTTGGTCTCGTGACGGTCGGACTCGTGAATGCCGAGGTGGGAACGATCCAGGACGTCGCCGCGGTCGCGCGCGCGTCGTCGCGGGCGGGCGCATTGTTCCACGTTGACGCGGCGCAGACGGTGGGCCGTATCCCCGTGCGCGTCGAGGACCTCGGATGCGATTTGATGACGATCAGCGGGCACAAGATCGGCGGTCCAGCCGGCATCGGCGCACTCTACGTCCGTCCAGGCGCTAACCTCGCATCGACGATGCTTGGCGGTCCGCAGGAAGCTGGCCTTCGCGCCGGCACGCCCAATCTAGTTGGTGCGATAGGATTCGGCGTCGCCGCCGAAGCCGTGTCGAACGCCCTCGAGGATGAACGCGCACGAATCGAAATGCTCGCGGACGCCTTGCTAAATAATCTGCTCCGGACAATTCCCGGCCTGCGGCTGAACGGCCCGCGTCATGGGCGGGTGGCGAACACCCTCAATCTCACGTTTCCGGGAGTGCTCGGCGAAAGCATGTTGATTGCGCTCGACCTGGAGGGCGTCGAAGTCTCGATGGGCTCGGCCTGCGCGGCGGGCGCGGTCGAGCCGTCGCACGTGCTGACCGCGATGGGCCGCAGCGCTGCCGAGGCGCGCAGTTCGCTGCGCATCAGCCTCGGCTGGAGCACGAGCGCGAAAGAAATCGCGCATGCCGCGGAAATCATCGCGCGCGTATGGCGGCGGGTCGCCAACGCCGAGCCTACCGACAGTGCGGAGGCCGCGCGATGAGCGCGCGGGTGTTGGTCGCAATGTCGGGCGGCGTGGACAGTTCTGTCGCCGCGGCGATGCTGCATGAGCAAGGATATGACGTCGTGGGTATTGCGATGCGCCTGACGCCGGAAGGCCTGCCCGCGCCAACGCGTCGGCGCGGCACCTGCTGTTCGTACGAAGACTTCGAGGACGCACGCCGCGTGGCAGAGCGCATGGACTTTCCATTTTATGTGATCGACTTGCGCGCCGACTTTGCCGCGCGAGTGATCGGAAATTTCGTCTCCGAATACTTGAACGCACGCACGCCGAATCCGTGCGTGATGTGCAACCGCGAGATCAAATTCGATCGGCTGTGGAGCCGCGCTCGCGCACTCGAGGCCGACTTCGTTGCGACGGGCCATTACGCGCGCATCGAGCGCGATCCGGACGGCACGTTCCATCTCAATCGAGCAATCGATGCCGCCAAGGACCAGTCTTACTTTCTCTTCACGCTCGGCCAGCGCGAGCTTGCACGCACGCTGTTTCCGCTCGGTTCGATGGAGAAGAGCGAGGTTCGCGAGCGGGCCCGAGCGCTTGGACTCAGGAATGCCGACAAGCCTGAAAGCCAGGAAATCTGCTTCGTGCCGGACGGCGACTATGCGAGTTTCGTCGAGCGAGCGGCGCCATCCGCGGAGATCCGGCGCGGAAGTATCGTGACCGGCGACGGGCGCGCAATCGCGGATCATAACGGCGTGCATAATTTTACCGTCGGACAACGGCGCGGATTGGGTATCGCGGCGGGCACGCCGATGTACGTGCGCGAAATCCGAGCTGAGACCGGCGAGGTCGTGGTCGGCTCACGCGACCAATTGAATTCGGCGGGGCTGATCGCCGAACAGGTACGGATGGTCGATCCGGCGTGGTTTGAGCCGGCGCGGTGTGAAGGCGGCGAAATCGCGCTCGAGGTGAAGATTCGCTATCGGCATCCGGCGCTGCCGGCGCGGCTGCGGATGCTTTCCGATGAACGTGCCGAGTTGCGTTTCGAGCATGGCGGGCCGGCGGTGACGCCCGGGCAGGCATGCGTATTTTATCACGGGGACGAAGTGCTCGGCGGCGGTTTTATTGAACGCGCGGTCGAAGGATAAGGCGCCGATGCGTTTCGCGATTGCCACTCTCGGCTGCAAGGTGAACCAGTACGACTCGGCGATTATCGAGTCGCGGCTGGGATCGCTCGGCATGGAGCGCGGCGAGTTCGATCAACCGGCCGACGTTTATATCGTCAACACCTGCACGGTTACCGATCGCGCTGATTCTGAGAGTTTGCGGCTGGCGCGACGCGCGCGGCGCTTGAATCCGAGCGCACGAGTGATCATGACGGGGTGTCTCGCGCAGGCGAGTCCCGAGAAGCTTGCGGGCGCACATGAAGTTGACGCGATCGTGGGGTTGGGACGTCCGGGCGATCTCGAACGAGCAGTCAATGGCGCCGCGACCGAGCGCGTGGTGGTCTCGAATCTGCGCAAGGAGCGCGCGGCGATCGAATTGGCGCCGGTTGCGCTCGAAGGCCATACGCGAGCCTTTTTGAAATTGCAGGAAGGCTGCGATCAGTTCTGCACTTTTTGCATCGTGCCGTTCTCGCGCGGGCTATCGCGCAGCGTCGATCCGCGACGCGTGATCGAGGCGATCGACGGCATGCACGAGCGCGGCTACAAGGAAGTGATCCTGACCGGCGTACATCTGGGCGGTTACGGCAAGGATCTCGATCCGCCGATTGCGCTGGAAGCGATGCTCGAAATGATCGCGGAGCGATCGCCGATCGGGCGCGTGCGGATCAGCTCGCTCGATCCTGACGAGTTGAGCGATCGGGTGATTTCGATCGTCGCGCAAAGCGATAAATTCTGTCCGCACTTCCATCTGCCGCTGCAGGCGGGCGAAGACGACGTGCTCGCACGGATGCGCCGGCGGTACACAACGACGCATTATCGGGAGCGGGTCGAACGCATCCTAGACGCGATGCCCGACGCCGCAATCGGCACCGATCTGATCGTCGGCTTTCCCGGCGAGAGCGCGCAGCAGTTTGAGCATTGCTTTTGGTTCGTGGAGAACCTGCCGCTGGCCTACTTTCACGTGTTTCCATATTCGGTGCGGGCCGGTACGACCGCGGCGAAATTTACCGGCAAGGTGGCGGCCGGCGAAGTCAAGCGGCGGGCCGCGGCGATGCGCGAACTCGGCGAGCGCAAGAGGGCGGAGTTTGCCCGCCGCCTGCAGGGAACGAAACTCAGAGTATTGCTTGAAGAACGATCGGCGGGGCGTCTCACCGGTTATAGCCGCAACTACGTGCGCGTAATGACCGAGGGACCCGAAGACCTGATAAATTCTGAAGTCGAGGTGGAAGCATCGCTTGTTGAGGGCGCCGCAGTGGTTGGCCAGATTACTCGGACTTTCGAATCGCCCCGCGCCGCAGCCGGTTTCCCGGCCTGACAATGGCAACGCGGAGCTCGAAGGGATACTGGAATATTCATTCCAGCGGAGAGCTTTGCTGGAAACCGCGCTGACCCATCCGAGCGCGGTTGGGGCGGGCGAGCCGCATTACGAACGGCTTGAATTTCTTGGCGATGCGGTGCTCGACCTGGCGATCGCGGATCTCCTGATGCGGCGATTTCCGGAGGCAAAGGAGGGCGCGCTGTCGAAGGAGCGCGCGTCGATCGTCAATGGCCGCACGCTCGCTGTGAAGGCGCTCGAAATCGGATTGGGACGCGAAATGCGCCTGGGCAAGGGCGAAGAGAAGAGCGGCGGGCGCGACAAGACTTCGATTTTGGCGGCGGCGTTCGAGGCGGTGATTGGTGCGATTTACACCGACGGCGGACTGGTGCAGGCGCAGCGGGTGGTCGAGCGGTTGTTCGCCGATGATATCGGCGGGCCGGCGGCCGAGCGCGATTACAAGACTGAATTGCAGGAGATCGCCTATCGCCGTTTTCGATCGCAGCCGGTGTACGAACTGGTGTCGGCGCGCGGTCCCGACCATGCGAAGCGCTTCACCACGCGCATCCGGATCGCAGGACGCGAACTGGGCGTCGGCGAGGGCGCCAGCAAGAAACAGAGTGAACAAGCGGCGGCACGCGCGGCGCTGAGCGAGATCGAACAGGAACGCAGTGAGCAATAATCCCCATCGCGCGGGTTTCGTAACGATCGCCGGACAGACCAACGTCGGCAAATCGACGCTTCTGAATTGCCTCGTCGGGCAGAAGGTCGCGATCGTGACGCCACGGCCGCAGACCACACGTCGGCGCATCCTTGGAATCCGCAACGATCCCGACGCGCAGATGATCCTGATCGACACGCCCGGCCTGCATGAAGCGCAGCGTCCGCTGAATCGCCACATGGTCGAAACCGCGCGGCGATGTATGGCGGAAGGCGAAGTAATCGTGGCGGTGATTTCCAGCAACGCCAAATTCGGCGGCGCCGATCGCGCGATGCTGAACGAACTGGCGTTGCTCGGACGGCCGGTGGCGATCGCATTGAACAAGATCGATCTGTCATCGCGCGATCGGATGATGCCGTTGGTACAGGAGCTTCACGAGGCGCTGCCGTCCACCGAAATCGTGCCGGTAAGCGCGCTCAAGGGCAAGAACGTCGAGGAGTTGGTGCGCGTGATCAAGGCGATGTTGCCGGAGAGTCCGGCGCTGATGCCGGGCGACGAATATACCGACCAGACCGAGCGCATGATAGCGGAAGAGATCGTGCGCGAAAAGATTTTTCTGACCATGCGCCAGGAGATACCGTTTTCGACGGCGGTGCAGGTCGAGCAATTCGTCGAAGAGCCGGATCGCAACCTGGTGAAAATCTCGACGCAGATAATCGTCGAACGCGAATCGCACAAGGGCATGATTATCGGCGCGGGCGGACAGCAGTTGAAAGAGATTGGCACGGCGGCGCGGATCGAGCTGGAAGAGATCCTGGGCCGGAAGGTTTTTCTCGAGATGCGCGTGCGGGTCGAACGGGGATGGACGAGCGATCCCCGCAAGCTCAAGGAGATGGGCTTCTAGATGTCGCGCAGCAGCAAAACCGACGCGCGCACCGCGGCCAGCCGGATCACATCCGCCGCAAAAGGATTGCCGGTAGTGGTGCTGGTGGGGCGCGCGAACGTCGGTAAGTCGACGCTGTTCAATCGAATCGTGCGGCGCGGACGCGCGATCGTCAGTCCGATTGCCGGCACGACGCGCGATCTGAACATGGCGCGGGCCGAGCACGAAGGCCGCGATTTTGTCGTGATCGATAGCGGCGGACTCGAACTCGCGGCGCACGAGCATACGACGGAGCGCGCCGTGGAAGAGGCCTTGCGCGCGGTGGCCGAGGCGGACGTGGTGGTCTTCGTGATGGACGGCCGTGCGGGACTTGCGAGCGGCGATCGCGAGGCGCTCGAGTTGATTCGCGAGACCGGGCGTCCGACGATCGTCGCGGTCAATAAAATCGATCGGCCGAATCATGAGGCGGCGGCATCCGACGCTTATTCGCTGGGCGTACCGAGCGTTACTTTTGTATCGGCCGCGCATGGGCTCGGCGTCGGAGAATTGCTCGATGCGATTGTGGAGCAATTGCCCGCGCGTGAAACGACGCCCGAGGCCCTGCCGGATTTACGCGTGGCGCTGATCGGCCGGCCCAACGTCGGCAAATCGTCGCTGTTGAATCGGCTCGCGGGTTTCGATCGCGCGATTGTTGACGATCGTCCGGGGACGACGCGCGATCCGGTTGACGTGCGCTTGAGCGTGGGCGGGCGCGACGTGCTGTTGATCGACACGGCGGGTATTCGGCGTCCAACGAAGGTCGAGGGCGATCTCGAGCATCATTCGGTGGGCCGTGCGATTGAAGTGATTCGCCGTGCCGAGGTGCTGGTGCTGGTGATCGACGCGACCGAGGGGATCACGGATCAGGACGTGCGGCTGGCGCGGCTGGTCGAGAGCAACGATCGCGCGATGGTGATCGTATGCAACAAATGGGACGCGGCGGCGAAGCCCGAGAAGCACGTGCCGAATTTCGTGCGCGACAGTTATCGCCGTTACCCTTTTCTGGATTTCGCACCGATGGTATTCACCTCGGCGATCACCGGTGATGGGGTCGATCATATATTGCCGGCGGCGACACGGGCGGGAGCGGCGTGGCATGCAAATTTTCAGACCGCGCTGCTGAATCGGATCCTGGCGGAAACAGTTGCGGCGCTGGATCCGCCGCTGGTGGGGCGGCGCCGGCTGAAGTTGATGTACGTGACGCAAATTGCCAGCGCGCCTCCGCGGCTGGCGTTTTTCACTAATATCGAGCACGACATTCCGGCGCATTACATCCGCTTTCTGGGCAGCCGGTTTCGCGCGGCGCTGGATCTGGAGAGCGTCGGGACGCCACTGCGACTGGAGTTTCGCCGCACTGGGCGATCGTGGGCGGAATCGCGCCCAAAACGCAGCGTCGACGTGCGGCAACCTCGCGGCGATGAAACGCCCAAGCCCGCCAGCGGTACCGATACGCCGAATCAACGCAAGCGCGCACGTCCGGGCGGTCGCGTACGCAAGAAAGTTTGATTCCATCGACGGGTCGGAAATTCCGAATGGTCCTTGCCATAATGCGCGGCATGGGGCTAAAGAAAGACGCAATCTCAGCAGCGGCAGGAGTCGATAGACATGAAAACGGAAACCCTCGAATATCGTGATGGCGACGTAACCTTGCGCGGATTCCTCGCGTTCGATGACCAGAAATCCGGCAAGCGGCCGGGCGTGCTGGTGATGCCCGAGGCGTTCGGGTTGGGCGCGCAGGCCAAGCGGCGCGCACAGATGCTGGCCGAGATGGGCTACGTCGCGTTGGGCGGCGATCCGTACGGCAACGGTCTTGAATTGAACAATCTTCAGGATGCAGTTGCCCGTGCGACCGAAATTTTCGCGGACCCGGCGAAGACGCGTGCGCGGGCGCGCGTGGCGTTGGACAAGCTGGCGTCGCTGCCGCAAGTCGATCCAAATCGGTTGGCGGCGATCGGCTATTGCATGGGTGGCACATTCTCGCTGGAACTCGCGCGCGACGGCGCGCCGCTCAAGGGAATCGTGTCGTTCCATGGCGGTCTGCAGACGCAGCGTCCTGGGGCCGAAGGACAGGTCAAGGCGAAAATCCTGGTGTGCACCGGAGCCGACGATCCGTTCGTGCCGCCAGCGCAGGTCAACGGCTTTGAGGAAGAGATGACGAAGGCCAAGGCGGACTGGCAGGTCATCAGTTACGGCGGCACCGTGCATAGCTTCACGAATCCCGACGCGGGCAAAATCGGCAACCCGGCGCTCGCGTATAACAAGAATGCGGACGAGCGTTCATGGAAAGCGCTGACCTCTTTCTTCCAGGAGATCTTCGCGGCTTGAGATCTCGCGGGGATTTACCGGCCGAGTGTTCTTTTTTGCGTTGGCGAAGGCCAGCCGGAATGGCCGGGTAAGAAAATAGAGCGGGAACAGCGATGCCGGCAGCGGCATCGCCTCCCAATCTTCCGGCGTCGGCGAGATTGCGCGATCGGCAAGGTAGCGAATTCGCCGCGGCGCGGTTTCGATTCAGAACAGCGGTACGATCAGTTCCTGCGAGAGTCCCGCCGATCGCCGAAGTTGCGAAACATGGGGTTTGGGGAGCAATGGAACCGAAAGTACGGTTAAGGAGTCGATTTTAGGTCCGCTGGAGTAGCCGCGACACCGTTGCCGGGTGGACGCCGAACAGGCGTGCCGCATCGGCTGCGGTCTTCTTCCCCCTCTTTACGAGCTTGACGATTTCCTGTTGCTGCTGAGGCTTTAGCTTGGGTGGCCGGCCGCCGATGCGGCCTTCCTTGCGCGCGGCATCGAGGCCGGCTTTGGTACGTTCCTTGAGCATTGCGCGCTCGAACTCGGCGAACGCGCCGACCATCTGCATCATCATCCGACCCGCGGGCGTGGTGGTGTCCACGGCTTCCGTGAGACTGCGAAAGCCTGCTTTGCTCTCCTGCACCCGCTCCATAATTGTGAGCACATCGCGCAGCGAGCGTGACAGACGATCGAGTTTCCAGACGACCAGCACGTCGCCTTTACGGAGCTGACTCAGCAGCTTGTGGAGCTCGGGTCGATCCCAGCGGCCGCCGGAGGCCTTCTCGCGGAAGATGAGTTCACAGCCGGCGGCTTTGAGCGCCGCGAGCTGGGCGGCGGTGTCTTGCTCGCCGGTGGAGACGCGCGCGTAGCCGATGAGCATGATTGCCTAAAGGTATTGCGCAGGTGTCTGATAATGCAATACCGTTCTGCGACGTAAAAGCGCGGCTTTTCCTGCGGATCGCCCCTCCGTGCACAAACCTTGGTTTGTGCAAGACCGCCAAGTCGGGAGGCTGCCATGCCCGTGAGCTTCCTGAGCCTCTCGCAGCGCGCGAGCTACGGCCAGTATGCCGGCGATCCTTCGACCTAGGAGTTGGCCCGGCACTTCCACCTCGATGACGCCGACCACGCGCAGATCGTCGAGAAGCGCGGCGCTGCCAACCGTCTCGGCTTCGCCCTGCAGCTCACCACCGTGCGCTTTCTGGGGACCTTCCTCGAGGATCCGACGGCCGTGCCAACTGCTGTGATGGTCACGATGACCCGGCAACTCGGCATCGATCCGATCACGGACTTGATCGGCTATCGGGACGGCAAGTGGCGCTTTGCTCATGCCGCACAGATCCGGATGGATCACGGGTATCGCGACTTCGCGGATCGCACGGCCGGGTTTGGCCTGACGCGCTGGCTCTATGCGCAGTGCTGGACCGGGACTGAGCGGCCGAGCGCGTTGTTCGATCGGGCGACGACCTGGCTGCTCGCCCACAAGGTGCTGTTGCCGGGCGCGACGAAGCTTGAGCGCTTCGTCGCAAAGCTGCGCCAACGCGTCGAAGTGCGCCTGTGGCGCGTGCTGGCGCGCGGCATTAGTCCGCCACAGCAGCGCGGCCTCGAGGAGCTGCTGCGCGTGCCCGATGGGGCGCGCGGCTCTTTGCTCGATACGTTGCGGACCGGGCCGGCGATGGTGAGTGGACCCGCTTTGGTCCGCGCGCTCGAGCGCTTGAACACCGTCCGCAGCCTCAGCATCGCCGTGCCCGCGGCCGCCGCGATCGCGCCGAATCGGATTGCGGCATTGGCACGCTTTGCGGACAAGGCCAAGGTCACCGCGGTGGCACGTTTGCCGGCATTACGCCGAGCGGCCACCTTGGTGGCGTTCGTACACACGCTCGAAGCATCAGCTCAGGATGAGGCGGTCGAGGTCCTCGACCTGCTGCTGCACGAGATCTTTGGTGACGCCGAGAAAGCCGATCGGAAGGCGCGGTTGCGCAGCCTCAAGGACCTCGATGCCGTCGCCATGACGTTGGCGCAGGCCTGCACCCCGCTACTCGATGCCTCCCTCCCGGACGATGAGCTGCGCGGCCACGTGTTCGCGCGCGTCCCGCGCGAGACTCTCGCCGGTGCCCTCCGGGAGCTCAGCATGCTGGTGCGGCCGCCGGATGATGTGTTTTACAACGAGCTGCAGACGCGGTACCGACGCGTTCGTCTATTCATGCCGGCACTGCTGCGCCATGTGCAGTTCGAAGCGGCACCTGCCGGCGCCGCCGTCGTAGCGGCGCTCGAGTACCTCCGGCGTCGTGAAGCGACCGCTAGGCCCGAGGACGTGGCGCCGTCGGCTGTCGTGCCGAAAGCCTGGCAGCGATACGTGTACCCCGCAAACGATGCTGTCGATCACCGGGCGTACACTTTTTGTGTTCTCGACCAGCTGCGCGAGGCGCTGCGCCGGCGGGATGTCTTTGTGACTCCGAGCTGGCGGTATGCCGATCCGCGGCGCAGCCTCCTTGCCGGCGCCGAGTGGGAAGCGGCGCGGCCGATCATTTGTCGCACGCTCGGCTACAGTCCTCGTCCAGAACCGATCCTCGCGGCGCTGACCGACGAGCTGGATCAGACCTATCGCGCGGTTGCCGCGCGACTACCCAGTAATCCAGCGGTGCGTTTTGAGCGCATCGACGGCAAGGACGAGCTGATCCT
>Ga0209415_10007116_pt1 | contig 19612 bp, 20 predicted proteins | sample PeaSoiSIISIP2007_FD_187696 | JGI IMG/M metagenome (GOLD analysis project Ga0209415, IMG submission 187696) | Peat soil microbial communities from Weissenstadt, Germany - SII-SIP-2007 (SPAdes) (version 2) | ecosystem: Environmental > Terrestrial > Soil > Wetlands > Peat | place: Germany... | reverse complement strand
GGTGGAGGATCGGCTCCCCTTCTGGCACTTCTTCAACGCCTCGTCCTGGGCGGTGATGGCGGTGATGATGGGCGGCGGCATGGCCCTCCGCCTCTCGCACCTGATGCCGGACTGGATGATCGCCTTCTTTTACAGCGGGCTCGGCGTCCCACTCTTCCTCTGCGGTGTTCGCTTCCTGGGCGTCTTTGCGCGCAAGGACGTGCTGGCCCTCGCACCCGAGCGGCTCCGTTCCGACACCTGAGAGCACGCCGACTGCGGGCGACACTCGCCAGCACGGACTCTTTTGCTATGGCGCCCCCGGACGGACTCGAACCGCCGACGCAGGCCTTAGGACGGCCTCGCTCTATCCACTGAGCTACGGGGGCGTGCCTGGATTGTACGGCCGACCAGGTCGACGCCAGGGTCGCGGCCGGACCGGGCGTGCCTCCGGGTCCCGGCCCGGCCCTCTCTGCTGGACGAGGGCACCAGACGACGAATGACGGCGCTGACGACGGGTGTCGTTGGGACCTGCCCTAGAATGGCCGCGTGGCCGGCGCCTCCCCTCCCCCCGTCCTCACCCTCCTGACACGTCCGGGATGTCACCTGTGCGACGAGGCGCGCGGCGAACTGGAGCTCGTGCTCGCCGAGCGTGCGGCCGCAGGATCGAGGGTGCCGGACGTCGTCGAGGTGGACATCGAGTCCCAGCCGACTCTGCTCGCGCGCCACGTCGAATCCATCCCGGTGCTGGTTTTCGACGGGCGCGAGCTTCCCCTGGCGATACGGCCGGGAGCGATCCGTCGATTCCTGAAGGCCGCGCTCGACGAGGGGCGGGCATCGTGAAGCTCATGGAGCGCTGCTGATGCCGGAGGTCACGCTCGCCGCGGCCATCGTCGCCGGGCTCCTGAGCTTCCTGTCGCCCTGCGTCCTGCCGGTCGTCCCGGCCTACCTCGGCCAGCTCGGCGCCGTGAGCGTCGGAGGTTCCGGCAGTGCAGTGGTCGCGCCCGCGGCGGGCGCCGGTGGAGCCGCAAGTGCCCGGTCGCTCGCCGCGGCCGAGACCGGCTCGTCGGGCTGGCGGTGGCTGGCCCTGGCCCACGCGGCGGCGTTCGTGGTCGGGTTCGGAGCCGTCTTCACGATGCTGGGCGTCACGGCCACCTACGCCGGGGGCGTCCTGGCACCCAACCTCCCTCTCCTGCGTCAGGCCGGCGGCGTCGTGCTGGTCGTTCTCGGGCTCAACCTCGCGGGGCTGCTGCCCATTCGACTTCTCGCCCGCACCTGGCGGCCGTTCGAGCCCGCCGGGCCCCTGCCGCTCGGCTCGGCGCGACACGCGCCGCTTGGCGCCTTCGGGCTGGGCGCCATCTTCGCGCTGGGCTGGACGCCCTGCATCGGACCCACGCTGGGGGCAATCCTGGGTCTGGCTGCGCTGGGCCCGAGCCTGCAGGCCGCGCTCCTGTTCGCCGCCTACTCCCTGGGCCTCGGGATCCCGTTCATCGCGCTGGCGCTGGCGTTCGATCGCGCGCCCGGATTCGTGGGCGCCCTGCGGCGCCACGCGCGAGTGATCGAGCTGTCCGGCGGGGCGCTGGTCATGCTGGTTGGCCTGAGCCTCCTGTTCGACTGGCTCGGCTGGTTCTCGGCCCGCTTCAGCTACCTCACACCGCGTGTCTGACCGCCGCTCCGCGGCTCCCCCGGCGGACCCTCGCGCCGGCGAGCACGACCGTCCGCATGGCTCTGCCGCAGCGCCACGCGACGGGGACACGCCGCCGGACTCCCGCCGGGGGCTGGTGGGGCCGTTTACCGGCCGGCAGTTGCTCGTCGCGGCAGCCGTCGTCGTCGCCTTCGCCGTCGGCCTGAAGGCCCTGACGACGCCGCTTGGGTCGACCGTCGCACCCGTGCCCGTCGCGGGCACGTCGTTCGTCCCCTTCGCCCCGGCGCAGCTCGGGCTGCAGCCCGGGGACCGCGCCCCCGAGCTTGCCGGCACCATCAACGGGCAGCGTGTTCAGCTGACTGACCTCGACGGCCGGCCGATCCTGCTGTCGAACCTGCTGGGACACCCGATCTGGATCAATTTCTTCGCCTCCTGGTGCCCGCCGTGTCAGTCGGAGACGCCGACCATCGAGGAGGTGTACGAGACGCACCGGGCGCAGGGGCTCGTCGTGATCGGAGTCAGCGTCCAGGAGTCGTCGGCCGCCGACGTGAAGGCCTACGCGAGGACGTACGGGCTGCAGTACACGATCGGCTTCGACGGGACCTCTGCGGTGTACCGCGCCTACCACGTGTACGGCCTTCCTACGCAGGTCTTCGTCGACCGACAGGGACTCGTGCGGCAGGTCTGGAACGGCCCGCTCACGCTGCCGCAGGCGGAGCAGTTGCTGGCGCCTCTGCTCGAGTCCGGACCCGGTCCAGTCGCGAGCAACGGCCGATGGGCCGCCGCGAGCGCGGCGTCATGACGGCCGCCGGGGAGCGCCCGCGGTGACGCCCGCGGCGTCATGACGGCCGCGGGACCCCCGGGCGTCTACAGCGGTTCGAACCGGTAGCGATCCCGGTCGGCGAGCAATCGGCCGACCGGCGTGCGTGACTCGTGGGACAGCACGACGGTCCAGCCTTCCTCGACGGCTCGCCGGAACAGGCCCACCTTGACCTCGACGCTGGTCAGCGGGAAGTCGTCGAACGCCGTCACCCAGCGCGGATTCGCGCTCCACGGCCGCATGCACAGGTCGCCGAAGAACGCCACGGTGCGGTCGCGCCCACGCACCACGACGGCCTGATGCCCGCCCGAGTGCCCGCCCGTGCGAATCGCCGTCACCCCGGGAAGGAGCTCGGCCTCCCCGTCCACGGCCCCCGCCCGGCCCGCCTGCTCGACGAGCCGCAGCTCTCCCTGGTCGTAGCTCGCCTGCAGTCGCGGGTTGACGCCGAGCGCGAACTCCCACTCGTCCTTCTGCGCAGCGATCCGGGCACGCGGGAACGCCGCCGATCCGTCGGCCGCCACCAGGCCGCCCGCGTGATCGAAGTGCAGATGGCTGAGGGCGACGACGTCCACCGTCTCCGGGTCGAAACCGGCCTGGCGCAGCGCCGGAAGGACCGCCGGCCCCTGGATGTCCCGCCGCTCGCGCGTTCGCTCGTCCGATCGCTCGCCGATACCGGTCTCGACGAGAACGCGGCCGCCGGGCGTCTCGACCAGCAGGCAGTTCAGGGCCTGGAGCAGGGTGCCCTGGCCCGTGATCTCGTCGGCCACCAGCTGCTGCCACATGAACCGGGGCACCGGACCGAAGAGCGTGCCCGCGTCGGACCGGAACGTGCCGGCCTGCACGAGCGCGATGCGCACCCCGCCGCCCAGGCCGGCGGACCAGGCGACGGCCTCGCGGATGCTCATGTGCCGTCCTCCTTCATCGATGCCTGGGCGGGCCGAGTCGTCGGTCCTGCTCGAAGTCCCGGTAGAACTCGGACGCCGTGGGTGAGTCCTGTCCCTGGTACTTCGACTTGAGCGACGGGCTGCCGTACGGACGCTCGACTGGGCTGGTCATGCGGAAGAAGCTGATCTGGCCGATCTTCATCCCGCAGTACAGCGTGATCGGCAGGTTCGCCACGTTCGATAGTTCCAGCGTGAGCGTTCCCTTCCACCCGGGGTCCACGTACCCGGCCGTGGAGTGGATGAGCAGCCCGAGCCGCCCCAGGCTGGACTTGCCCTCAAGGCGCGCAACGAGGTCGTCGGGCAGCTCAACCCATTCGAGCGTCTGGCCGAGCACGAACTCGCCGGGATGCAGGATGAAGGGCGCCTCGTCCTCGATGCGGATCAGCTCCGTGAGGTCGGGCTGGGGCTCGCGCACGTCGATATACGCGTAGCGGTTGCTGCGGAACACCCGGAAGTCCCGGTCGAGGTGCAGGTCGACCGACGAGGGCTGCAGGCAGCCGGGGTCGTACGGGTCGATGCGGATGCGGTGCGCCTCCAGCGCGGCGCGGATGTCCCGATCGGAGAGGACCGCCACCTCAGGTCCGCTTCCCGGCCGGACCGGTCACGGCGCGCGCTGACAACAGGCCGTCGACTTCACGCTTGAGCTGCTCGATGTCTTCGAACGACTGGTACACGCTGGCGAAGCGGATGTAGGCGATCTGGTCCAGGTGGCGCAGGCGATCCATGGCAAGCTCGCCCACCCGCCGCGATGGCACGTCGCTCGCGCCGGCCGCGCGCAGCTCGGCCTCGATCGACTCGGCGGCCGCCTCGGCGGCGCGGTCCGGCACCGGCCTGCGCCACAGCGCCTTCTGCAGGCCAACGGCGAGCTTCTCGCGGTCGAACTCCTCGCGGGACCCGTCGCGCTTGACGACGACGAGGCGCGCCGCCTCGACTCGCTCGTGCGTGGTGAAGCGGTTCGCGCAGCGCAGGCACTCGCGGCGTCGCCGGATCGTCGTGCCGTCGTCGAGGTCGCGCGAGTCGATCACGCGGGTATCTCGTTCACCACAGACCGGGCAGCGCATCCGGAGACCTCGACTCGCACCGTCCACCGCGACGTCTTGTGCCTGGCCCGGAGCGTACCACCAGGCAGCGGCGGTCAGACCCGGGACGTTCGCCAGGACGACTCCATCGCATTCCGAGCCTCGGCGAGGTCGCCGATGTGACGCGCCAGCGCCTCGCGGGCGTGCAGCAGGTTGAGGTACCCACGCTTGATGGAGATCTGTGACTCCATGGTCCGCGATCGCGCCCGTGGCCCCGCGGAGAGCGCGCAGCCGTGCCGCACGAGGTCGAGCGCCCGCTGCGCGTGTCGGATCTCCGCCACGATGCCCCGCTGGCTGGCGGCGAAGGTCGCGGGCGCCGCGAGCCCCTCAGCTTCGGCGAGCTCCCCGTCGAGACTGGCCATGATGTCGTCCAGCTCATCGATCACGGCCGCGCCTTCGACCTCGTGGCGGCGGAGCGCGTCGACGCGTGCGACCGTCGTCTCCAGCACCGTGTCGAGCCGCGCTCCCAGCCGGGCGGCGTCCTCCTGGAACCGCTCGATCCGGCGGGTCGCCCTGAGCGCCCCGGAGGCGCGCCTGAGGAAGAGCACGAGCACGACGGCGATGAGGGCCGCGAGGATCAGCGGCAGGACGATAGTCGGGTCCATGGTCAGCGTCCAGCCTACCTCGCGCGGCGCGAGCGCAGGGCGGCCGAGAGCCGCGGCAGGATCTCGAAGAGGTCGCCGACCACCATCAGGTCGGCGAATTCCGCTATCGGCGCGTCGGGATCGCGGTTGATGGCGACGATCGTGCCGGACGTCTGCATGCCGACCTTGTGCTGGATCGCGCCGCTGATCCCGGCGGCGACGTAGAGCTGCGGCCTCACGCTCTTCCCGGTCTGCCCGATCTGGTGGCCATACCCGATCCAGCCGGCGTCGACGACCGCGCGTGTCGCCCCGACGGCCCCTTCGAGCTCCGACGCCAGCTCCTCGACCACCACGAACCCTTCCGGTCCGCCGACACCCCGGCCGCCGGCGACGATCACCATGGCCTCCTCGATGGCGACGGGCCCGGTGGTCCCCACGATCCGGTCAACCACGCGCACGTCCGCCAGCCGGAAGGCGCTGGCGATCTCGACCCGTTCGACACTGCCCGGGCGCGGGCCGGCCTGCGCGACGACGGCGCTCGGCCGGACCACCACGATCCCGTGGTCGGCCGCAAGGTGACTCGTGGTCGTGAGGCGCCCCCCGAACACGCTCATCTCGGCCTGCGGCCCGGCGTCCGTCCAGCGCACGCCGGCGGCGCTCACGAGCGCACCCCAGCCGAGCATGGCCTGCAGGCTCCCCGCGACGTCCCTGCCGTCGTCGGAGGCGCCGATCAGCAGGAACGCGGGCTCTCGCTCCCGTACCAGCGCCGCCACGTACTCGGCGACCACTGCCGCCGCCGGCCGGCCGGCCGGGTCCATGTCCACGGCGATCACGTCCGGCCCGTGATCGGCCAGGCTGGGGGCCGCTTCCGCGGCACCGGCCCCGACCAGCACGGTGGCCCCGGGACGTTGCGCGTCCGCGGAGAGGCCGGCGGCAAGTGTCGCAAGCTCGCGAGTGAGCCGGGTGGGCTCGCCATCGAGCATCTCGCCGATCGCCCAGATCGCGCCGGCCATCAGATCAGCCTCCGCGCCGACAGGAAGTCGACGATCCGCTCGACCGCCGCATCCGGCGCCTCGCGGACCACAGTCGCGCCGGCCCGCTCCGGTGGATGCACCGCGCCGTCGACCACCGTCCGCGCAGCCGCGGAGCCGACCTCGGCCGGGCCGAGGCCCAGATCGGCGAGCGACCAGCTGGCGATCTCCCGGGACCGTGCCTGCATGATGCCGCGCAGCGATGGGTAGCGCGGCTCCCCCAGCAGCTGCGTGCCCGCGACCAGGGCCGGCATGCGCGCCTCCATCACGTCGTACCCCGTCGGGCTGATGCGCCGGACGCGCACTGTCCCCGCGCCGGGATCGGGCTCGATGGCCGCGGCATACGAGAGGTACGGCAGCCCGAGGTGCACCGCCACGGCCGCTCCCACGATGCCGCCCTGTCCGTCCGACGTGTCCGCGCCGGCCATCGCGAGGTCGTACTCCATCCTCCCGAGAGCCGCGGCCAGGACCAGGCCGGTCGCCAGCGCGTCCGACCCTGCGAGCGCGCTGTCGACCACGTGGACTGCGCGAGTGGCTCCCATGGCCAGCGCCTTGCGGATGGCCTCCGTGCAGGGCGCCGGCCCCATGGTCAGGGTGACGACCTCGCCCCCGTGCGCCTCGACGATCTTCAGCGCGGCTTCCAGGACGTACTCGTCGTTCCCGTTCGCCTCCAGGCCTGAGGAGCGATCGACCATCCAACCGTCGGCGAGCTTCTCGGTACCGACGACCGGGACCGGCTTGAGGAGGACGACGATGCGCACGCCTACCCTCCGCGGTCGGCCGTGGAGGCCCGGCGCCTGGTGCGCGCTGGGGGCCGGTTGGCGGGCCGAGAGGAAGCATCCGGCGTCGCGACTCCGAGGGGGATCACTGGGCCGTCAGGAGCGCGCGCGCGATCACGAGGCGCTGAATCTGCTGGGTGCCCTCGTACAGCTGCGTGATCTTGGCGTCCCGCATCATGCGCTCGACGGGATACTCCGTGATGTAGCCATAGCCGCCGAGGACCTGGACGGCGTCGGTCGTCACGGCCATCGCCGTGTCGCCAGCGAAGAGTTTACACATCGACGCCCACCGGGCGGCGTCGGGCGCGCCGGCCTCGATCCGCTCGCACGCTTCGTACAACAGCTGCCGCGCCGCCTCGGTCCGGGTCGCCATGTCCGCGAGCATGGCCTGCACCATCTGATGCTCGCCGATCGGCCGGCCGAACTGCACGCGTTGCTTCGCGTACGCCACCGCGGCGTCGAGGGCGCCCTGGGCGATCCCCACTGCCTGCGCGGCGACCCCGGGGCGGCTCCGGTCCAGGGTGCGCATGGCGATGCGGAAGCCATCGCCCACCTCCCCGACCCGGTTCGCGTCCGGCACGTGCACCCCGTCGAACAGGAGCTCCGCGGTGGGCGATCCGCGGATGCCCATCTTGTGCTCGAGGCGCGCCACCTCGAAGCCGGGCATGCCACGCTCCACGTAGAAGCAGCTCAGGTCACGGTGCCTCCCGGCTTCCGGATCCGTGACGGCGAAGACGGCGATCAGGTCGGCCTCGCTGCCGTGACTGATGAACCGTTTCGTGCCGTCGATGCGCCATGCGTCGCCGTCGCGCACCGCACGCGTGCGGATCCCGGCCGAGTCCGACCCCGCCCCGGCCTCGGTGAGGGCAAACGCGGCGAGCAGCCGGCCGCTCGCCAGCCCCGGTATCCAGCGCCGCTTCTGCTCCTCGCTCCCGGCCAACAGCAGCGGCAGGGAGCTCAGGACCTGGACGGCGAGGATCAGCCCGCTGGTTGCACACGCGTGGCTGACCTCCTCGATCATCAGGCAGCCCGTCAGGAGGGTCTCGCCCAGTCCGCCGTACTCCGTCGGGTAGGTCAGCGCGAAGACGTCCTGGTGCGCCAGCAGCTCCACGATGTCGCGCGGGAAGACGCCGGAGAGGTCGATCTCGGCAGCGCGGGGTGCGATCCGGTCGCGAGCGAGCTCGCGGACGGCGTCGCGCAGCTCCACCTGCCCGGGCGTCAGCCGGGCGCTCATGCGGGTCCGCCCGCCGCGGCGGAACGGACAGGGGGGACGCCGGCTTCCGGCGCCAGGCTTGCCGCCAGCAGCTCGGCGACGTCCAGGGTTTCAACGCCGTCCCCGGTCGTGCCCGCGCCCCGGGCGTCGGCGATCCCGTCGCGCATCATGACCAGGCAGAACGGGCAGGCCGTGGCAACCGCGTCCGCTCCGGTCTCCAGCGCCTGCCTCGTCCGCTCCGCGTTGATCCGGATTCCACGGCGTTCCTCCATCCACATCCTGCCGCCGCCCGCGCCGCAGCAGAAGCCCTGGCGGCCACGTCGGTCCATCTCCCGCAGCTCGATGCCCGGCACGGCCCCGAGGACGGCCCGCGGCTCCGCCAGCACATCGTTGTACCGCGCCAGGTAACACGCGTCGTGATAGGTGACGGTCCGCGTTCCGGGTTCGCCCTGACCGGTGCCCGCGCGCAGGCGCCCGTCTGCGATGAGTCTGGTCAGATAGGCGCTGTGATGCAGGACCTCGTACCGGCCCCCGAACTGCTGGTACTCGTTCGACAGCGTGTTGAAGCAGTGCGGGCAGGCGGTGACAATCGTGGGCGGCCGGTAGCGGTCGAGCGTCTCCACGTTGGCCCGCGCCAGCACCTGGTACAGGTACTCGTTCCCCATGCGTCGGGCGGGGTCGCCCGAGCAGGACTCCTCCTGCCCGAGCACGGCGAACCGCACCCCGGCGGCGTGCAGGCACGTGACGACCGCACGGGCCACCCGCCGATTCCGGTCGTCGAATGCCGCGGCACAGCCCACCCAGTACAGCGCCTCGAGCGCGCCCGTGTCCGCCGCGACCTCGGCGGCAGTGGGCACGGCAAAAGGCAGTCCCCTGGCCCAGTCCAGGCGCGTGGATGCGGGCTGCCCCCAGGGGTTGCCGTGTCGCTCCAGGCCGGTGAACGCGGCCGTGACCTCGGCAGGGAACCGGCTCTCCTCGAGCACCAGGTTCCGGCGAAGTCCGATGATCTTGTCGACGTGCTCGATGGTCACCGGGCACGCCTCCACGCAGGCGCCGCAGGTCACGCAGTCCCACACCGCGTCGTACGGGATCGCGGCATCGACGATCGGGCGGGCCAGCGCCTCCTGCAGATTGCCGCGCGACGCCCGGCCAGGGGCGTCGGACGAACGGATCCATGGCACGGCTGGCATGCGGGGGAGGCGTGGCAGCAGCGACACACCCTCCTCGGCGTCGACCGCCAGCCGACGCAGGCCCATCACGAACGTCTTGGGATTGAGCGGCTTCCCGGTCGCCCACGCCGGACATTCCGCCTGGCAGCGGCCGCACTCGGTGCATGTGAACGCGTCGAGCAGGTCCTTCCAGCCAAGATCTGGAACGGCCCGGACACCGAACGTCGCCGACTCCGCCTCGAGGTCCATTGCAGGAAGCTCGCCGCGTGGCGACAGCTTCCTGAACGCCGTATTGAACACCGCGGTGGCGATGTGCAGGTGCTTGGACCCCGGCAGGTAGATCAGAAACCAGCACACCAGCGCGAGGTTCGACCACCAGGCCAGCGCGAGGATCGCCTCCTGCGCCGACGGAGCCAGGGGCGCTGCCACGAGGCGGCCCAGCGGCCACGAGACCAGCGCCGAGACCGCGTACGGGTCGCCGTACCGGGCGAGGCGAAACGCCTCCGCCAGCAGGTCGGTCGAGACGATTCCGGCGATCAGGGCCAGGACCACGAGGGCATCGCGGGAGAGCGTGATCCGCACCGGACGCGTCACCACGCGCCGGAACGCTGCGTACGCGATGGCCACGAGAACGCCGACCGCGAGCACGTTGCCCAGGGCAGATACGGTCCTCCAGATCCACCCGTCCACGGGCCACGCCAGGACTGCCTCGACGAGGCCGCCGGTCACGCGGTTCGCGGTTCCCACGGTGAGCACGACGAATCCCCAGAAGATCGCCGCGTGCATCAGGCCGACGCGCGGATCGCGGTACATGCGGACCTGCGCGATGGCGTACACGAACGCGGAGCGCAAGCGCTGACCGACGCGGTCCGAGACGGGGGAAGGCTGCGCGGCGGAGAACACGCGCAGGTGTCGGGCCATCTGCAGGGCGAACGACAGCGCGGCGACGGCGAACACGATCGGCGCCAGCGGGTACAGGGGGACCTCGGACGTCACCGGGCGTGGTCTCCGCCCGCAAGCGTATCGAGAGCGTGCGGCAGCAGCGCGGCCACCGCGTCCAGCGATTCCAGGGCCCCACGGGGGCTTCCCGGGACGACGAGCACGAGGGTGCTGCCCGCTGCTCCGGCAAGGGAACGCGACAGCGACGCCAGCGGCGTCGAACGGCGTCCCTCCGCCCGCATCAGCTCGCCAAAGCCGGGGATCTCGTAGTCGAGCACGGTGCCGACCGCCTGGGGCGTCACGTCGCGGGGCCCGAGGCCCGTGCCCCCGGCAACGACGACCAGGTCGTGGCAGCTTGCTGCGGCCGACACGGCATCCGCGATGAGCAGCGCATCGTCGGGGACGACGTCGACGTGCACGGCGTGCCCGAGGTCCCGGAGACGAGCGGCCAGCGTCGGCCCGGTCTCGTCCGCGCGCTCCCCCCGTGCCGAACGGTCGCTCACGGTGAGGACGTATGCGCGCGCCATCTCAGCGACGGGCCTCTGCCCGGCGAGGGTGGCCGGCAGACGGACGGGAGCGTGGGGCCCCGTCGTGCGTCACCGGGCGTCCCGCCTCGGCGCGCGTCGCGGGCCGCGTGTCCCCGGGGGAAGCCGGCTGGCGCCGATTTGCGGCCCGGGGGGAAGCAGGCCGCCGCCGGCCGCCGTGCCGGGCGCCCGTCGCCACTCACCGGACGCGCCGCCCGACTTCTCCAGCAAGCGGACGTGCCGGATCTCGGCGCCCCGCTCGACGCCCTTGACCATGTCGTAGATCGTCAGCGCTGCCACCGAGACCGCCGTCAGCGCCTCCATCTCCACCCCCGTCTGCGCAATGGTCGCGGCCGTCGCCCGCACGCGCAGGGCCGACGCCGCCCGGTCGGGCGTGATCTCGACGACCAGGTCGGTGAGGGGGATCGGATGGCACAGCGGGATCAACTCCGACGTGCGCTTGCCGCCCATGACGCCGGCCATCTCCGCCACCGTGAAGACGTCGCCCTTCGGCACGTCGCCGTCGATCACGAGACTGAGCGTGTCCTGGGAGACGACGACCTCGGCCTCGGCCACCGCACGACGGGCGGTGGGCGGCTTGCTGCTGACGTCGACCATGCGGGGACGTCCCGTGCGGTCGACGTGGGTGAGCCGGCGTCGCGCGGCGCGCGGCGCTCCCGGGTCAGTCATCGCCTCTGCCCCCTTCGTCCTCGTGCGGCCCGTTCCTCACGCTCCCTCGCCCTCCAGCAGCAGGACTTCGACAGGCTCCCCGGCGGGAAGCCCCGACACGGCCTCTGGGATCACGGCCAGCCCGTCGGCGGCAGCCAGCCCGGAAAGCATGTGCGAGCCCTGGTCGCCCGTGGGCGTCGCCAGGAGCCCGCCCGGTGCGGACGAATCGGCCACGAGACGCACGCGCAGGAACGCCCGCCGGCCCGGCGCCTTCGTCACTGCCTCGGCCAGGCGCGCGACCACGCGGCGGTGAGCGTCGGGCGCGACGAAGGAAGCGTCCACGTGCCCGAGCAGGACCCGGACGTACGGCCGCACGAACAGCTCGAAGGTGACGAACGCGCTGACCGGGTTCCCCGGGAGCCCGAACAACGCGACCGGGCGGTCCGCATCCTCACGGGCGCCGGCACGGCTCGGTGTCGTGCGACCGAACGCCAGCGGCATGCCGGGCTGGATCGCGACCCGCCACAGCCTGAGGTCGCCGAGGGCCCGGAACGCGTCCCTGACGTGATCGTGCGCCCCCACGGAGACGCCCCCGCTCAGCACCACCACGTCGGAGGCCGCGACGGCGACGGCGAACCGCTGGGCGAGCGCGGCCGGATCGTCGGGCACGATCCCGTGCGACACGGCGACCGCGCCGGCGGCACGGGCCTGCGCGAGCAGCGCCGGCGTGTTGCTGTCGTGTATGCGGCCGGGCAGGAGCGGCTCACCGGCTGGGCTGAGCTCGTCGCCGGTCGCGAGGATCGCCATCCGGGGGCGCCGGTGGACGACGACCTGCGCCGCGCCCGACGCGACCGCGAGCGCAATCGCTGCCGGGCCCACGAGCCGCCCCGCGTCGAGCACACGGTCACCGCGGTGCACGTCGGCACCGCGGTGGCGCACGTGAGCACCCCGTGCCGCAGGCGCTCGGACAGCCACGGACGGCGGGAGGGTGGAGACGCCGCCCGGGACGTCGGTGTCCTCCACGGGGACCACGGTATCGGCCCCGGGCGGCATCATCGCGCCGGTCGTGATCCGCACCGCGGTGCCCGGTTCGACGTCACACGTCGGCACGTGCCCGGCCGCCACTTCGCCGAGCACCCGGAGTCGGACCGGGCTGTCGTGTGAGGCGCCCGCCACGTCGGCGGACCGGACCGCGAAGCCGTCCATCGCGCTGTTGTCCCACGGAGGAAGGGACGTCGTCGCCATGACCGGCGCGGCGAGCACCTGGCCCTGGGCATCTTCGACCGCGACCGTCTCGGCCGGCAGCGGCCGTACACCGTCCAGGACACGCGCGAGCGCGTCCTCGAGTCGCAGCATCCCGCCCTGCTCCACTGTCACCGTGCGTCGCCTCGAGCGGGCCCCGTGGCGCGGCTGGCACGCTCCAGGGACCGCATTCGCAACGTGGCGAGCAGCCAGGCGAGGGCGCAGAGCGCCAGCACCAGCAGCGCCAGTGTCATCGAGATCAGCTCCCAGAAGGGCGTCGGGTACAGCTGCACCATCCGTTCCGTGGCGGTGTTGAACTCCCAGTTGCCCTGGGGGAAGAACACCTCGTGGAACAGTGTGAAGGCCGTGTCGAACGCGATCGCGAAGAACAGGCCGACCGCGGCGAACGAGGCGGCGAGGACGGCTGCGCCGATGCGAACGGCGCGCCAAGCTCCCGCATCTCGCCGGTACCGAGCCAGGCCCACCACCACGAGCCCAGCGCCCGCCAGCACGACGACAAGGAACAGATGCAGCAGGGTCGAGGCATCGCGCAGGTGCGACGTCTCCGACGCGTCGTAGAAGAGCGGCCCGCCCGGCACAGCCCGGAATGCGAACGTATCCGGCCCGAAGACCAGGTCGCCCATCGTGCGATCCGACACCGCGTGGGTGGTCTGTGGGTCGAGACCGAGGATGGCGGCGCTGCCTGCCGAGTCGAGCGCGACGTGCACGTAGGCGGGGTCGAGGAGCGCGACCACCGAGAGCCCCAGGATCGTGAGCGCGGCCCCGATCCCGATCGCGACCCGCCACGCGGGCCCGGCTCCGCGGCCGGCCACGGCTATTCCTCCTCGAGGGTCTGCGCCTGCTCCCACCATCCCTCGACCGTCAGGTCGTCCGGCGTCGCCACGCCCAGGATCCGCGCGGCGCCTCCGAGTTGCGCTCGCAGTTCGTCAGCCGTGAGGTCCAGGACCTGGTCGATCCCGGTGATCCCGGCCTGCGTGAAGATCGCCTGCTCGAGCGGTCCGAAACGTGCGAGGTTGAGCAGCATGGCCTCGTCGCGCCAGTCGTTGACGTCGTTCGTCGTGGCCCCGACCTGGTCGGCCAGGTACTGGCGGCGCGTCGGCGTCTCCGACACCTCCAGCAGCAGGCCGGTGGTGAAGATGCCCTGTCGGTCGAGCCGCTCCAGGTAGACCAAGGGGACGCGCTGGAGCTGCGAGAGCGGCGGCACGGTTCGAGGTCCTCCTCCTGCGACGCCGCCCGAACGTACCTCGAGTCTGCGGCGGTCCGATCCTCCGCCGCGCCGAGCCGCGCTGCGGTGATTATGCCCGCTGCGGGATCGCTACCCCTTCTGGTCGCCCCACACGGTGTAGTGCCACCCCTTCTCGGCCTCGCCCGTCATCTCGACCATGACGTGCTTGATGCGCGTGTATTCCTCGAAGGCGTAGTCGGACAGGTCGCTCCCGAATCCGGACTGGCCGAAGCCTCCGTGGGGCATCTCGCTCGTCAGCGGCAGGTGATCGTTGACCCACACCTCGCCGAAGTTCAGCGCCTTCGCCGCACGCATCGCGCGGAAGACGTCCCGCGTCCACACGGAGCTGGCCAGGCCGTACCGCACGTCGTTCGCCTTCTCCAGCGCCTCCTCCTCCGTCTCGAACGCGAGCACTGTCACGACCGGCCCGAAGACCTCCTGCTGCACGATCTCGGCGTCCTGGGACACGCCGTCGATGAGGGTGGGCTGGTAGAACGCGCCCCGCAGGCCGGGCACCTCGGCCCGCGCTCCGCCGAGGATGACGTGCGCGCCGGCCCGCCTCGCCCGTTCCACGAAACCCTCGACGCGCTGCACCTGCTGTTCGCTGATCAGGCTCCCCATGTCGGTGCCAGGGTCGGTCGGATCGCCCACCCGGGTGGCCCGCACGTGTCCGGCGAGCAGGTCCACGAAGCGATCGTAGACTCCGCGCTGCACGTAGATCCGCGTGGCGGCGGTGCAATCCTGGCCGGCGTTGACCAGGCCACCAACCACGGCGCCGCGTGCGGCAGCTTCCAGGTCCGCGTCGTCGTAAACGATGAACGGCGCCTTGCCGCCCAGCTCCAGGTGGAGGCGCTTCAGACTGCCGGCGGCCGCCGCCTGGATCTTCCTGCCGGTCTCGGTGTCCCCCGTGAGCGACACCATGTCGACACCTGGGTGAGCGGCGATCGCGGCCCCCACGACGTCGCCCCGGCCCGTCACGACGTTCAGCACCCCGGCGGGCAGGCCTGCCTCTGCGGCCAGTTCGCCGAGCATCAGCGTCGTCAGCGGTGTGGCGCTCGCTGGCTTCAGCACGACGCAGTTGCCCGCGGCGAGCGCCGGGCCGATCTTCCACGCCGCCATCATCAGGGGATAGTTCCAGGGCGCGACCTGGCCGACGACCCCGAGCGGCTCGCGCCGGATCATGCTCGTGTGGCTTCCGCTGTATTCGCTGGCGGCCTTGCCCTCGAGATGCCGGACCGCCGACGCGAAGAAGCGCAGGTTGTCCGCCGCGAACGGGATGTCGGAGTCGCGGCGCAGCTTGATGGCGGTGCCGGTCTGAGCCGTCTCGACGTCCGCGAGCTCGCCCAGGTGCTCGTCGATGAGGTCGGCCAGTCGATTCAGGATGCCGACCCTTTCGGCCCCGGACCTGTCGCGCCAGCGGCCGTCGCGAAACGCCCGGCGCGCCGCGCCGACAGCCCGGTCGACATCCTCGGCGCCGCCGGACGGCACGCGGCCGACCAGCGCGGCCGTGGCCGGGTTGTGAACCTCGACCCACCCTCCCCCGGCGGACTCCACCCACTCGCCGTCGATGAGCATGCGGCGGTCGTTGACGGTGGCGATAGCCATGGCTCGCTTCGCTCCTCGCGCTCGCGACCCGCGGGCCCTCCCCGCCGGCCGCCCTCTGTGGGGATCGAAGTGTACTGCAGCTGTCTGACCGTCCAGACCCCAGACCGACGGCATCCGCGCCGGGTCGCCGCCCTCCGCGACGAGATTCGTCGTCGAACTGCCGCCCGCGCGCCTCTTTCGCAGGACGCGCTGCTGCAGTCGGGCGGATCCGAGGCGGGCGGGCGACGGGTTCCTAGCGCCCGTCGCCTCGCGGCGTCGGGAGCGTCCCGATGAACGCCTGGACCCGGGACGCCAGCCTCGCTGGGCGCTGGAGGGGAATATCGTGGACCGAATCTTCGAACCACTCGACCGTCACCGGCACGCCGGCCCCACGGAGGGTCGCCTCGGCGCGCGACACGGCGTCCACCTTGCGTGCGATGAACTCTCGCTCGCGGCCCTCCGCTCCGGCCCGTCGCGCCGGCACCATGAAGACGGGGCAGCGAACTGCCGAATACAGGTCGGCGGGGCGTTGCTCCCACATCCCGCGCAGGATCCGCATGTGACGCTCCCGGGAGAGACGCGGCCTGACCGTACCGTCCGGGAGATCCTCGAAGTTGTGATGGATCGCGTCCTCGACGGCCGGCGTCCAGCCGGCGGCGCCCCACCATCCGGTGGCCCGCGCTGCGAATTCCGGCCAGGTCATGACCCCGAAGCTTGGTGGCGCCAGTTCCCGCTCCGTCTGCTCCCACGACATCTGGCCCAGCTCCAGGAAGCCGCCGTCCACGAGGACGATGCCCGCGGCCACCTCCGGGTGGCGCGTCGCATACTCCAGGACGACGTTGCCGCCCCACGAATGTCCCACCAGCACCGGCGGGTTCCCTCCGGGACTGGCCCACCCCAGGGCGGTCAGCGCCGCGTGGAGGTCGGCCGCAACGGTGGCCATGTCGAACCCGTCGTCGGGACGGTCGCTCTCGCCGTGGCCTCGCGCATCGAGCGCCACCACGTCCCGGCCGGGCGCGAAGTCCCCGGCAACGCCCGGGGATGCGCCGGCGATGACGCCATCCCCGGGCTCGCCACGTGCCAGCTGCGTGGCGACCGGCCCCCAGAAACCCGCCGACGACGCCAGCCCGTGGTGCAGCAGGACGGACGGCGGCGTCGCCGCCCCGGACGACCAGCGCAGCGCAGACAGCTGGACGTCGTTGCCCGGCAGCCCGAGCCGCTGCGGCCCAGGGGCGGCCCGCGATCCCGCCGCGGCCGCGGACGGGACGTCTGCGCTGCCGTCCGTGGTTGGGTTCATGACGCGAGTATGACGCGACAGCCCCTGTCGCTGGCGACGAGGCTCAGGCCGACCCGTCCAGCCGACGCGCGTGTTCGCGGACCTGCTCCCACGCGAGCGCCACGTGGCGAGCCTCCGTGCGCACACTCCCGATCGCGAGGCGCAGCGCCATCCGGTCGCGAAGTCGCGTGTGCGAGAGGAAGACGCGCCCCTGGCGGTTGACCGCCTCCAGCAGGGCCGTGTTCAGCCGGTCGAGCTCCGCGCGCACGGGCGCTTCGTCCTCGCGGCCGGCCAGCCTCGCGGGGCGCCAGCGGAAGCAGACGGTGGAGAACGGGACGGGCGCGAGCCTCTCGGCGTCGGGCTCGGCGTCGACCCACGTCGCAAACTCCTGTGCCAGCGCGATGTGCTCGCGGATGCGCGCGCGCATGCCCTCGAGCCCGAAGTAGCGGATGAGCATCCACATCTTGAGCGCACGGAAGCGCCGGCCCAGCTGCGGCGTGTACTCGTTGAAGTCGTGCACGGTGCGCTCTCGGTCGAGCGTCCGAAGGTACTCCGGGACAAGGCTGAACGCAGCGCGCACCGTCTCAGGGCGACGCGTCAGGAACAGGGAGGCATCGAGTGGCGTGAACAGCCACTTGTGCGGATTCACGACGATCGAGTCGGCACGTTCCCATCCCGCGAAGGGCTCGCGACGCTCGGGGAGCAGCGCCGTCGCACCGGCGTATGCTGCGTCCACGTGCAGCCAGAGCCCCTCACGCACGGCCACATCGGCGAGGTCGGCCGTGGGGTCGACGGACGTGGGGCCGGTGGTGCCGACTGTCGACACGATCGCGCACGGGACGTGGCCCGCCGCGCGATCCTCGCGGATGGCCGCCTCCAGTGCGGCGATGTCCATGCGGTAGGCGGCATCGGTCGAGATGCGCCGCATTCCAGACCGGCCGATTCCCAGCGTCATGGCGGCCTTCTCGATCGAGCTGTGCGCTTCGGCCGACGCGTAGATGCGCAGGGCTGGCCGGCCTGCCAGCCCGTCGGCGGACGCGTCGGTGCCGGGCAGGGCCTGGCGTGCACCGGCCAGGCCGATGAGACTGGACGTCGACGCCGTGTCGGTGAAGAAGCCGTCGAAGGCGACCGGAAGCCCCAGCCCCCGGCGCAGCCAGCCGACCGTGACCTCCTCGAGCTCCGTCGCGATCGGCGAGGTGCGCCACAGCATCGCGTTGCCGATCAGTGTCGCCATGAGCATCTCCCCCAGGATGCCCGGCGCCGACCCGCTGCTCGCGAAGTACGCGAAGAACGCCGGGTGCTGCCAGTGGGTGACGTTCGGCTCTACCAGGCGGCGGTAGTCGGCCAGCACGTCGCCGATGGGCTCGGGATGCTCGGGAGCCGCCTCGGGGAACTGCCGGCGCAGGTCGCCCGGCTCGACGTTGGGGAGCACGGGGAAGCGCTCCACGCCGGCCAGATAGTCCGCCATGAGGTCCACCGCTGCGTGCGCGGCCCGGCGAAACGCCTCTGGGTCCATGTCTCCGTGCCCCGAGGTCTGAGCGAGGTCGAGCGCGCCGAACGTCGATCGAAGCCACGCCTCGTCGGACAGCGTGGCGCCGGCAGCGCCGGGACTGGCGGGCGGCGTGGTTGGCACCCGGCCAGTCTACGGCCCCTCGCTCCGGAGGTCGCCGGCACGGAGGTCGCCGGCAGCCGTGGCGCGCTCGACGGCGAGCCGCGCAACCGCCCAGTCCTGGGCCGCCACGCCCACTGACTTGAAGACGGTCCGACCATCCTGGCGAGGGCGCGGGCGCGCCAGGAGATCGCCGATCTCGACCAGCCGGTCGCGTCGCAGCGCCCCCTCGCGGATTGCCCGCAGCAGGTCGCCAGCCTCGACCATGGCGGCGTCGATCGCGTCCACAGCGACGACCGCCGCACCGGCCAGCAGGTCGGGCGGGAGCTCGCACATCGCCGCGGTGTATGCGCCGATGGCGTTCACGTGGACGTCCGGGGAGAGGTCGGAGGCCCTGAAGAGCGGCTCGGTCGACGTCGTGGCGGTGCAGACCACGTCGGCACCGACGAGAGCCCGGCGAACGTCCGTCGCGCTCACCGCCACGGGCGCCAGTTCCCGGCCGAGGCGGGCGGCGAACTCGCGGGCGTGTTCGAGGTGCCGCGACGCCACCCGCACATGGCGGATTTCCCGGACGGCGCAAACCGCACGCACCTGGTCGGCCGCCTGGCCGCCCGTCCCGATCATGGCGAGCACGGTCGCGTCGGGCCGGGCCAGGAGGTCGGTTGCCACGCCGGAGGCCGCGCCGGTCCGCAATGCGGTCAGCGTCGTGCCGTCGATGAGGGCAGTCGCCGTGCCGCTGGCCCCGTCGAACCAGACGACCACGGCCTGCACGGCGGGCAGGCCACGCTGGGGGTTGTCCGGCCGGACCGTGATCGCCTTCAGGACCGTCCCGACGTCGCCAGAATCGGCGGCGAGCATGGCCAGCGCCCGGCCGCCCTTGAGCGCAAGCCGAGTGGGTTGCTCGAACGTCCCGCTCGAGCTCAGGACGAACGCGGCGCGGACTGCCTCGATGGCCGCGCCCATGGGGACGAGCTCACGCAGGCGTCCCGACGAGACCAGCAGCATCCGGCGGTCGTCAGCCGAAGCGAGCCCACCCGGGCTTCCGGGCAGGGACGACGTGCGCCGCCCGCCCGGGGGAGGCAAGAAGGCGCTGGATCTCCGCCCTGTAGTGCCGGCCCGCCGGGGTGCGAGCCAGCCATTCGAGGAATTCCGGGTCGTGCCGCGCCAGCTCGCTCAGCGACCAGCCGGCATACCGGCCGAAGTCGAGGACCGTCCCCGACGTATTGGCGGGCGGCATCGACGGCGGCTGAGCCTTGGCGCCCCAGGCGGGGCCATGCGGCGGG
>Ga0209415_10007115_pt1 | contig 19615 bp, 16 predicted proteins | sample PeaSoiSIISIP2007_FD_187696 | JGI IMG/M metagenome (GOLD analysis project Ga0209415, IMG submission 187696) | Peat soil microbial communities from Weissenstadt, Germany - SII-SIP-2007 (SPAdes) (version 2) | ecosystem: Environmental > Terrestrial > Soil > Wetlands > Peat | place: Germany... | reverse complement strand
TTGCCCGCCGGGCTTGTCGAGGATGTCGATGACATGCGCCTTGATGTCGACAAGGCCGAGCTCGAACACGGCGAAAAGGCCCACCGGCCCACCGCCGATGATGACGGCATCCGTCTCGATGATGCCGCCCTGCTCCGCGTCCTGAGTGTCTGTGCTCATCGCTATGCCCTGCCGCCGTCCGCCCGCATCAGAACTGCTTTGCCGGGACGCGCACGACGAGACCGTCGAGCTCGGGCTTCAGCTTGATCTGGCAGGACAGCCGGCTCGCGTCGCGGACGTCGAAGGCGAAGTCCAGCATGTCCTCCTCCATCTGCGAGGGAGTGCCGGTCTTGTCGCGCCAGGCCTCCTCGACGTAGACGTGGCAGGTCGCGCAGGCGCAGGCGCCGCCGCACTCGGCGTCGATGCCCGGCACGCTGTTGAGCTTTGCCGCCTCCATGAGGGTCATCTCCGGCTCGCATTCGACCACCTGCTCGCTGTTGTCAGGCCGAATGAAGGTGATCTTGAGCATGCGTGCGTGCCGGCTCCTGCGAGGGAAATCGGCGCTCTGGCGGGCGCCGCAGCAGGCCCGCCCGGCCCGCCGATGAGACCTGCATCAATATTCGGCGCTAGCGCCAAATACAAGCCGCCGGAGCCAGGACGAAGGTGCCGGCGAGGCCCGCCGGGCACGGGAATCGAGGGGATGGTCAGGTCGCGGAATTGAGCGCGGCGATGAAGACGCTGACCTCGGTCAGGGCGTCCGCCAGCTCGTGCACCGCGGCCTTGCAGGCGGCGGGGTCGTTGCGGCGGCTCAGCTGCTCGGCCCGCTCCGCAAGCCGCGCCACGCGCGAGCCGCCCACGGCCCGCGCCGAGCCCTTCAGCGTGTGCGCCGCAATGCGCCAATCCCGGTCGGTAGCGGCCGCATTGAGCGCGGCGAGCGTAATCGGGGCCTGGGTGATGAAGAGACCGAGGATCTCGAGCTCGAGGTTCTGGTCGCCGAGCGTGAAGCGGCGCAGGTGCGCGAGGTCGAGCGGCGGCTCGGGCCGAGTTGCAGCTCCAGCTTCGGGCAGAGAGTGGACTTTGGCGGCGGCGTCCATGATCGGGCCTCTCTGGCGGCCCCGCTCCGAGGCCTCGAGAAGCCGGCTTCGGGGGATAAAGCCGGCCGCGCACCCTCACACACAGGATATAAACGCCCGTAAATTGCGCTTCCTCAAGTCGAGCATTAACCTTCTGCCGAATCGGGGAAACTTCGACTCTTGGCGCCCCGAAGGCGAACCTTGCTTTCGCCCTAAAGTCCGGCCAAATCATTGAGCTGACGGGTGGGAATAGCAGTTTTTGTGGTGCGCTTTCGAGCCAGGGCTCTGAACGGGGGCCGCGCGCGGCTTTAATTGCATTGAAGGCTGCCCGCCGATCGCGGGGTCGAAGGGGTGCGCGGAAGACCGCTGAACGCGGCTTCCCTGGGACAGGCGAATGGCTCAAGACCAAAACAGCAAGCTCAGCGCCCGCGACGCTGATGACAAGCCCGAGCCGACCTTGCCGCTTCCGAGCGGCGCTGCCGCTTCCGACGCGGCCGGCGAGCCGGCGACGCCTCCCGATCCGCCGGCGGTCCTGCTGCCGCCCCCGCTTCCGGGCAAGATGGAGCCGGTGGCCGCAACGCCTCCACCCGCGCCGACGCCGCCCGCGCTGACGCTCGGCACCGACACCGAGACCGACACCCAAGCGTTCCCCGGCCCCGCCGACAGCGACAAGCTCTCCGTGCCCCCCGCCGAGGTGGACGCAACGCCGCCGCCCCGCCGCCGCGTTGCCCGTCGCCGCCCCGCCGGACCCTCGCGCAACCGCATCGCCGCCAACGACGACGGCCCCAGCATCGGCGGCCTCATCTACGCGCTGCAACAAAAGCCCTCGAACACGCCGTTCAAGTTCGCTGCCACCGCCAGCATCATCTGGGCCGCCATCAGCATCGCCTTCGGCATCGTGGCGTTGCGCTCCGACGCCCCCGTGCTCGGTCTCATGGACCTGCTGTCGCGGCCGATGACGTTCTTCACGATCGCCACCATCGTCCTGCCGATCACCGTGCTGTGGCTGCTGGCGCTGCTCGCCTGGCGCGCGGAAGAGCTGCGCCTGCGCTCCTCGACCATGACCGAGGTCGCGATCCGGCTCGCCGAGCCCGACCGGATGGCCGAGCAATCGGCCGCCTCGCTGGGCCAGGCCGTCCGCCGCCAGGTCTCGTTCATGAATGACGCCATCTCGCGCGCGCTCGGCCGCGCCGGCGAGCTGGAGGCGATGGTCCACAACGAGGTCACGCTGCTCGAACGTTCCTACGACGAGAACGAGCGCAAGATCCGCGGGCTCATTCAGGAGCTGTCGGGCGAGCGCCACGCGCTCGTCAACACCAGCGACACCATCACCGAGTCGCTGCAGCGGCTGGGCGGCGAGATTCCGACGCTGATGGAGAAGCTTTCCGATCAGCAGGTGAAGCTCGCGCAGATCATCTCCGGCGCGAGCGAGAACCTGACCGCGCTCGAAGGCTCGATGGCGACGAGCGTCGGCAGCCTCGAGGCCTCCGTCGGCGGACGCACCGAGCAGCTGCAGGCCATTCTCGAGAACTACACCTCCGCGCTCGCGGGGGCGCTCGGCAGCCGCGCCGAGCAACTGCAGGCCACACTCGACGAGCAGCTGCTGCAGCTCGACACCTCGCTGGTCAACCGCACCGAGAACCTGCAGACCGTGTTCGAGGAGTACGCGATCGCGCTCGATTCCGCGCTCGCCAACCGCGCGCAGGCGCTCGACCACCACCTCGTCGAGCGCACCAAGTCGCTCGACGACGCCTTCGCGGAGCGGCTGCGCGTGTTCGATGAATCGATCATGCGCTCCACCGCCGCGATCGACACCGCGGTGGTCGAGAAGACACGGCACCTCACCGGCGCCCTCGACGCGCACGCCATCAGCTTCCGTGAGACCATCGGCAAGCAGGCGACCGACCTCGACGAAGCCCTGATGCACGGCATCAACTCGGTGCGCCGCGCCAGCGAGAACATCTCGCGCCAGTCGGTGAAGGCCATGGAAGGGCTTGCGGGCCAGTCGGAGATGCTGAAGAACATCTCCGAGAACCTGCTCGGGCAGATCAGCGGCATCACCGGGCGCTTCGAGAACCAGGGCCAGCAGATCGTCAAGGCCGCCAACGCCCTGGAGACGGTCAACTTCAAGATCGACAAGACGCTGCAGAACCGCCATGCGGACCTGTCGCGCACGCTCGAGCAGCTGTCGGGCAAGGCGAGCGAGTTCGCCACCTTCGTCGAAGGCTACTCCAGCTCTATAGAAGGCTCGCTGTCGGACGCCGACATACGCGCCCGCAACGAGCTGGAGCGCATGCGCGTGCACACCACTGCCGCGAGCGAGCGGACGCTCGAAGATTTGCGCGACCGGCTGTCGTCGGTGTCGAACGCGATGACGTCCGAGCTCGGCACCATGACCAACCGCTTCACCTCGACGTCCGAGGAAATGCGCCAGCACGCCTCGCACGCCGCCGCGCAGATCGCGGCCGAGCAGGGCCGCCTGCGCGAGCAGATGGAGCGTCTCCCGATTGCGGCGCAGGAAAGCTCCGAGAGCATGCGCCGCGCTCTGCACGACCAGATCAAGGCGCTCGACCAGCTTTCCGCGCTGACGGCGCGTACCGCCGCCCAGCGCGACGTGACACAACCTCTGGCCAGCGGCCAGGAGACGGCGCAGTCGCTCACCTCGCTGTCCTCCAACATCGCGCAGGAGATGGGCGGCCGGCAGCAGCGCGCCCCGCGCGGCGGTCCGGTTGCACGTCACGCCCCCGACGGCCGCGAAGGCTGGTCGCTCGGCGATCTGCTCGCGCGCGCCTCGCGCGATGAGGACGGCGCCGCCCATAGCGGCGGCGGCGGCGAGCCGACGGCCTTCAATCTCGACCTCGCGGCCATCGCGCGCGCGCTCGATACGGCGACCGCGGCGGCGATCTGGACACGGCTGCGCGCCGGCCAGCGCGGCGTCATGGTGCGATCGATCTACAGCGAGCAGGGCCGCGCGGTGTTCGACGACGTCTCCCGGCGCTGTCGCGCCGAGCCGGAGCTCGGACGCAGCGTCGCCCGCTACCTCGCGGACTTCGAGCGCATCATCTCCGAATCCGACCTCAGAGATCCCTCGGGCCACACGACGCAATCGCATCTCGTCGCGGATGCCGGCCGCGTCTACCTGTTCCTGGCGCACGCCTACGGCCGCATCGCCTAGAAGCGCGCGCCCGAGCCCTCCAATTGCCATGCCGCACGCTGAAGCCCAACTGATCGAGGTCGCCGGGGAAACCTGGCCGCTCGCGCGCCCGTTCGTGATCGCGCGCGGGGCCAAAGTCGAGGCCAACGTCATCGTGGCGACGGTAGCGGACGGCAGCGCGAGGGGGCGCGGCGAGGCCGTGCCGTACGCGCGCTACGGCGAGAGCGTGGAGGCGAGCCTGGCCGCGCTGCGGGCGCTGTCGGGGCCGCTCGACAGGGGCCGCGTGGCGGGCTTGCTGCCGGCCGGGGCCGCGCGCAATGCGCTCGACTGCGCGCTGTGGGATCTCGAGGCGAAGCGGGCGCGCAAACGCGTCTGGGAGCTTGCGGGCGTCCCTGCCCCTGGCTCCGTCCTCACCGCCTTTACCTTGAGCCTCAGCACCCCGGAAGCGATGGCGGCGGCGGCGCGCGCCGTCCCCCATCTGAAGCTGCTCAAGCTCAAGCTCGGCGGCGCCGGCGATCCCGAGCGCATGGCGGCGGTGCGTGCGGCGCGGCCGGATGCCCGCCTCGTCGCCGACGCCAACGAGGCCTGGACCGTGGCCATGCTCGCACCCTTCCTCGAGGCCGCGGCGCGCGCGGGGCTGGAGCTAATCGAGCAGCCGCTGCCTGAAGCCGCGGACGAGGCGCTGGCGCACATTGCCCACGCCGTCCCCCTGTGCGCCGACGAGAGCGCGCACACCAGCGCCGATCTCGACCGGCTCGCCGCACGCTACGACGCCGTCAACATCAAGCTCGACAAGACCGGCGGGCTCACCGAGGCCCTCGTCATGGCGCGCGGCGCGCGCGAGCGGGGCCTGAAGATCATGGTCGGGTCGATGGTGGCGACCTCGCTCGCCGCCGCCCCTGCCCTGCTGCTCGCCGGCGACGCCAGTTGGGTCGATCTCGACGGCCCGCAGCTGCTCGCGCGCGACCGCGAGCCCGGCTTGACCATCGTCAACGGCCGCATCAGCCCGCCGCCGCCGGAGCTGTGGGGCTAGGCAGCGCCGGCGTCGCCATCTCGGGCCACAGCAGGCCGCCGCTCCATTCCTTCAGCAGCATGAGGCCGGCGCCCAGTCCGACGAGCGACACCGCCGCGGCCAGGAAATAGACGTAGCCGCCCAGCCGCTCGTAGAGAGCGCCCGAGGCGAGCCCGACGATGCCGAGGATCAGGCCGGCCGCAATCACCGCGTAGAACGCCTGCGCGCTCCCCATGCCCTTGGGCGACACCGCGCGCGTGATGAACACGATGGCGCCGAGGTGGGCCGCGCCGTAGGTGAGCGCGTGCAGGAGCTGCAGCGGGAGCAGCAGTGCGAGCGGCGGGTCGAAGGCCATGACTGACCAGCGCACCACCGCGGCGCCGGCCCCGGCGACGATGAGTTGCACCGGGCTGAAGCGGCGCACGATCGGCGCCGAGAAGGCGAACAGGATCACCTCGGCGGTCACGCCGACCGCCCACAACGTGCCGACCCACACCGCAGACAGGCCCTGCGCCTGCCAGTGCAGCGCGCCGAAGGTGTAGAAGGTCGCGTGCGCCCCGTGCGTGCACCCGATCGCCACCAGGAACAGCAGGAACAGCCGCGAGCTCAGGAGCCGCACCGGGACCGACTGGCGCCAGCCCGCGGGCGAGGGGCCGGCAGGGGCTGGCTTGGGCTCCGCCGGCTCGGGCAGCCCGTGCGCTGCCACCACAGTGAGCGCGGCAGCGAACGCGATCAGCCAGATGCCGAAGCCGCCGCCGAGCGCCTCGATGAGCACGCCGCCGGCAAAGTTGGCGACGATGAAGGTGATCGAGCCCCAAAGCCGCATGCGGCCGTAGTCGAGGCCGGCGCTGCGCACACCGGCGACCGCGATCGTCTCGACCAGCGGCGTGCACGTCCCCATCGCCAGCAGGAACATCACGCCGACGCCGAGAATGGGCCAGAAACCGGTGACCGCGCTCACCCCCAGCGCCAGCGCCAGCGCGCTCCACGCCATGGCGATGATGACGCCGCGGTAGTCCTGCAGCCGGTCGGCCAGCAGCAGAACGGCGGGGGTGAACAGCATGCGCACGAACAGCGGCGCGGCGGTGACGGTCGAGATCTCCACGGGCGAGAGCCCGCACGCGTGCAGCCAAACCGGGAAATAGGGCACGATCACGCCGTAGGCGAGGAACACGGCGCCGAAGAAGAGCGAGATGCGGGCCCCGAGGCCCAAGGCCCCGGCGGAGAAGCCGTGAAGGGCCGCGCCCGGCCAGCGCATGCTGCGCATCGATTTCGCCGCCTCCGAGATATCGCCGTCGGAAGTAATAGCCAATGGCGATGGCAGCGCGGCAGGGAGGGCCAGAATTGTTGGTGGAGGCCGCACAAAAAGAAACCGGCCCGGATGGACCGGACCGGTTCTTCAGCCAAGTCGGGCGGCGCCCCTAATCGCCTGATGCCCGACGCTCCCCCCGGAGCTCGATGCGATGCCGAAGCACCGCGTTGCCCATTTTTGTTGCAGAACGTTGGCTCACTAGCAAGTGGGCAAAAGCCGTTTGGACGCCCGTCGATGCATCCGGGCAACACCCAGCATCGGCTCAATTATTCGTCCTGATGCGGACGCACCGTGTGCAGAAGATCGACCGGGCCGGAACCGCGGCCGACTGCCAAATGTGCACCCGCCTGCAACGCGTTGTGCACGAAGCGCTTGGCGTCGCGCGCCGCGCTCTCGATGCTCTCGCCGCGCACGAGGTAGGCGGCGAGCGCCGCGGCGAACGTGCAGCCTGTGCCGTGCGTGTTGCGCGTGGCGATGCGCGGCAGTGACAGTCGCACCGGATCGCCCCCGCGCTGCATGAGAATGTCGACCGCCTCGGCCCCTTCGCCGTGCCCGCCCTTGAGCACAACGGCCTTGGCGCCGAGCGCCAGCAGGGCACGAGCCTGCGCCTCCATCTCCGCCTCACTCGCCGCGATGGGGCGATCGAGCAGGCGTGCGGCCTCCGCCAGATTGGGCGTGAGCACGTCTGCCAGCGGCACGAGCGCGGTGCGCACCGCCTCAACGGCCGCGGGCTCGAGCAGCATGTCGCCGCTGGTCGCGACCATGACGGGATCGACCACCAGCGGACCGAGCTCGTACTGCCGGATGGCCTCGGCCACGGCGATAACGGTAGCGCGGTCGTTGAGCATACCCGTCTTCACCGCACGGATGGTGAGGTCGTCGGCGAGCGTCGCGATCTGCAGCGTCACGAAGGCCGGGGGCACGGCGAGGATGCCGGCGACGCCGCGCGTGCTCTGGGCGGTGAGCGCGGTCAGAACGCTGGCGCCGTAGACGCCGAGCACGGTGAATGTCTTGAGGTCGGCCTGGATGCCGGCGCCGCCCGACGGATCGGAGCCCGCGATGGTCAGCGCGGCCGGCACGCGGGTGGTGGCAACTTCGGTCATGTCGGGGTCATGTCGGGGTTATGTCGGGCGATACGAGGGTAATGTCGGGCATGCGCACTGGCTAGCGCCCGGTGCCCTGCTGCATGATCTCCGTCCCGAGGTTCTTGGGCGTCACCATCTGCTCGATTTGCCCCAAGCCGGGGAAGGTGTCGAGCATCCAGCTCCCGAACCAGTTGATGGAGCCGGTCAGGAACAAGAGCCCCGTCACGATGAGCACCACGCCCATCACCATCTCGACCTTGTCGAGGTGGCGGCGGAAGCGCTGCATGAAGACGAGGAACGGCCGCACCGCGATCGCGGCGAGGATGAACGGGATGCCGAGCCCCAGCGAGTAGACGAACAGGAGCTTCACGCCGGTGACGAGGCTCGCCTCGTTGGCGGCCAGCGCCAGCACGGTCGCCAGCACCGGCCCGATGCACGGCGTCCAGCCGAAGGCGAAGGCGAGCCCAATGACGTAGGCGCCGATGTAGCTGACGCCATGGTGGTGCGTGCCGTGGTAGCGCGCCTCGCGATAGAGCAGGGCGACGCGGTAGACGCCGACGAAGTGCAGCCCGAACAGGATGATGACGAGGCCGGCGACGATCTCCAGCTCGCGCTTGTAGCTCTGGATGAGCTGCCCGAAGTAGGAGGCGCCGGCGCCCAACCCGACGAACACGGTGGTGAAGCCGAGCACGAAGAACACCGACGCCAGGATGACGCGTCCCCACACGTGGCGCGGCACGCCGCCTTCGGCCGTGAACTCGTCGATGGTGGTGCCGCCGAGATAGCCGAGGTAGGGCGGCACCAGCGGCAGCACGCACGGGGAGAGGAAGCTCACGAGGCCAGCGAGCGCGACGCCGAGGTAGATCTGGAGATCCGCGAACATGCTACGCGCTACTCGATTGCCTACTGCTATCGCGGCTCACGACTGCGCTCTTATGAGCGCCGCCACACCGGGAAGCTCGCGCCCCTCCAGCCACTCGAGGAAGGCGCCCCCCGCCGTGGATATGTAGGTGAAATCGGCGGCCGCGCCGGCAGCATTGAGCGCGGCGACCGTGTCGCCGCCGCCGGCGACCGTCGTCAGCTTGCCTTCCCGCGTCAGCCGCGCCGCCTCGCGGGCGAGCTTGAACGTGCCCTCGCCGAAGGGCGCGATCTCGAAGGCGCCGAGCGGGCCGTTCCACAGCAGGGTCCGGCACTCCTTGAGCACCTGCGTCATGTGCGCGATCGATTTCGGCCCCACGTCGAGGATCATGGCGTTGCTCGGCACCGCCAGCGTGGGCACGACCGCGTGCGCCACGCCGGAACGGAACTCGCGCGCGATCACCGCATCGATCGGCAGCACGACCGCGCAGCCGCGCGCTTTCGCCGCCGTCATGATCTCGCGCGCGGTGCCGACGAGGTCGGGCTCGGCCAGCGATTTGCCGATGTCGACGCCGTGCGACAGCAGGAACGTGTTGGCCATGCCGCCGCCGATGATGAGCTTGTCGACCTTGTCGAGCAGGTGCTTCAGGATCGGGATCTTGCTCGACACCTTGGCGCCGCCGACGAGCGCCACCGTCGGCCGCTCGGGCTGGTCGAGCACGGCGCGCAGCGCGTCGATCTCCTCCAGCATCAGCGGGCCGGCGTAGGCGGGCAAGAGGTGCGCGAGCCCTTCGGTCGAGGCGTGCGCGCGGTGTGCCGCCGAGAAGGCGTCGTTGACGAAGAGGTCGCCAAGCGCCGCGAGCCTTGCGGCGAACTCGGGATCGTTCTTCTCCTCGCCCTTGTGGAAGCGCAGGTTCTCGAGCACCACGAACTCGCCGGGCCGCAGGGCCTCGACCGCGCTGTCCACGGCTGGGCCGATGCAGTCGGGCACGAACTTCACGGGCTTGCCGAGCAGATCGCCCAGCTTTTTGGCGACCGGCGCGAGGCTCATCTCCGGGTCGGGGCCGTCCTTGGGGCGGCCGAAGTGCGAGATCACGACGACGCGGGCCCCGCGCACGGCCAGATCCCGGAGGCCTGGCAGCAGACGTTCGAGCCGCGTGGCGTCCGTCACCACGCCGTCCTTCACCGGCACGTTGAGGTCGGCGCGCACGATGACGCGTTTGCCCTTCACGTCGGCCTTCGCGATCGACCTTAGTTTTTCCAGATCCATGCCGATGGCGATCTATCTCTTGATGAGGGCGCGCACAGTCTCGACGGTCTTGGCTGCCGTGAGGCCGAAGTGCTCAAACAGCTTTGGCGCCGGGGCCGAGGCGCCGAAATCGTGCAAGCCGACGAAGCCGCCATGCGGCCCGATCCATTCGTGCCAGCACTGGATGATGCCGGCCTCGATGGCGACGCGCGGGGCGCTTCCCAGCACCTCAGCGCGGTAGCTCTCAGGTTGCGCGCGGAACAGCTCCATGGACGGCATGGAGACGACCGCGGCGCGCACGCCCTCCTTGGCGAGCGTGTCGGCGGCTTCGACCGCGATGCCGAGCTCGGCGCCGGTTGCGATCAGCGTGACGTCGCGTGCCCCGTCCGGCTCGCGCAGGACATAGGCGCCCTTGGCGCTCAGGTTCTCCGACGACGGCGCCTTGCGCACGTTCGTCACCGCCTGCCGCGACAGCGCCAGGATAGATGGGTTCTCGGTGTGCTGCAGCGCGATCTCCCAGCACTCGGCGGTCTCGACGCCGTCGGCCGGGCGCAGCACGAGCAAATGCGGGATCGTGCGCAGGGCGGCCAGATGCTCGACCGGCTGGTGCGTGGGGCCGTCCTCGCCCAGGCCGATCGAGTCGTGCGTCATCACGTAAATCACGCGCTGGCGCATGAGCGCGGACAGGCGGATCGCCGCGCGGCAGTAGTCGGTGAACACCAGGAACGTGCCGCCGTAGGGGATGAACGCGCCATTGAGCGCGATGCCGTTCATGGCGGCGGCCATGGCATGCTCGCGCACGCCGTAGTGGATGTAGTTGCCGGCGAAGCTGCCCCTGGCGATGGGCGTGTGCGCCGACTTGGTGCGCGTGCCGTTGGAGCCCGTGAGGTCGGCGGAGCCGCCGATCAGCTCGGGCAGCACGGGCACGAGCCCTTCCAGCACCATCTGCGACCACACGCGCGTCGCGCGCTTGCTCTCATCGCCCGCGAATGCCGCCTTCGCCTGCGCGATGGCCTGGGCGACCGCGGCATGGCGCGCGCCGCCGGCCGGAGACGCGAACGCGGCGGCGGCATCGCCTTTTGCGACCGTCGCCTTCCAGGCCGCGCGCTCCTTGGCGCCCTTCTGCCCGAGGGCGCGCCACGCAAGCAGCACCGACTCTGGGATCTCGAACGGCGGAGCGCTCCACCCGAGCTTCTCGCGCGTGCCCTTGATCTCGTCCTCGCCGAGCGGCTCGCCGTGGGTCGAGGACTTGCCGGCCTTGGTCGGCGCGCCGTAGCCGATGGTCGTCTTGCACGCGAGGAGCCACGGCTTGGAGCTATCGCTGCGCGCCCTGGCGAGCGCCGCCGAGATCGCCTTGGGGTCGTGGCCGTCGATCGACACCGCGTTCCAGCCCGACGCCTTGAAGCGCAGGACCTGGTCGTCGCTCACCGATAGGCTGGTCGGACCGTCGATGGAGATGCCGTTGTCGTCGAACAGCACGATGAGCTTGCCGAGGCCGAGGTGGCCGGCCAGCGAGATCGCCTCGTGGCTGATGCCCTCCATCAGGCATCCGTCGCCGGCGACGACGTAGATGTGGTGGTCGATGACCTCGGCGCCGAGGCGCGCGTTCAGCATGCGCTCCGCGATCGCCATGCCCACGGCGTTGGCGAGGCCCTGGCCGAGCGGGCCGGTGGTCGTCTCGATGCCGGGCGCATGGCCGTACTCGGGGTGGCCGGCGGTCTTGGAGCCCATCTGGCGGAAGCGCTTTAATTCGCCGATGTCCATGCCCGGATAGCCGGTCAGGTAGAGCAGCGCGTAGAGTAGCATCGACCCGTGGCCGGCCGATAGGATCAGGCGGTCGCGGTTGGGCCACTTGGGGTCGGAGGCGTCGAAGCGCAGCGCCTCGCGAAACAGCACCGTGGCGACGTCCGCCATGCCCATAGGCATGCCCGGGTGGCCGCACTTGGCCGCCTGCACGGCGTCCATCGCGAGCGCACGGATGGCATTGGCCATGTCCGCGTGCGCGACGCCTTCGACAAGCGTGGTCTTCTCGCGCGCCTCGGTCATGGTGCGTTCCCTGTTTGCGGCCGTTGCGCGGGCCGGCTCACGTCACCCGCACGTTTAGCGATGCGGCCGCGCCACGTCTACGGCCGCGGCAGCGCGTCCCCACCCGGGTTTTGGCCGCTCAATGCGTCTTGAGAAAGGAATTGAGCTCCTCCAGCGTCGGGAGCCCGGAGCGGGCGCCGAGCCGGCGGCATTTGAGGGCGGAGACGGCGGCAGCTATGCGCGCGCAGTCGGCCGCCGCGTTCCCCCGGGCAAGCGCCCAGGCGAAGGCGCCGTGGAACGCGTCTCCCGCCCCGGTGGTGTCGACGATCTCGGTTGCGAACGCCGGCTGGTGGCCGCTTTCGCCGCCCCTTGTGACCCAGGTGTAGCCTTGCGAGCCGCGCGTGACGCCGGCGTGCTTCACGCCCAGCGCCAGCACGCGGACGAGGCGTTCCGTATCGCCGCCGGAGCCGAAACCATCGAGCGCGGGGCCGGAGAAGATCGCGTAGTCAGCGAGGCAGAGAAATTCCTCCAGGAAGCCGCCGCCGCCGAGGTCGGCGTCGAGCAATGTGGGGATGCCCGCCGCGCGCGCGGCGCCGAAGGCCGCGCGCGTGCCCTCGACCCAGCGCAGGTCGCTCATCACGGCGGCCGCGCCCGCGATGCGCTCGAGCGGCAGCCAGCCGGCATCCATGGACATCGCGTGGTCGCGCTCGCCGATGATGAGCCGCTCGCCCTTGCCGTCGACGATCACGGCCGAGGTCGACGAGCGCGCGCCCTCGTAGCTGCGCACGTAGCGGATGTCGACACCCTCCTGCTCGAGCAGCGCGTGGATGCGCTTGCCGGCGCTGTCGGCGCCGGTGCGGCTCCACAGCTCGACGGGGGCGCCCAGACGCGCGATCGTGGCGGCCGCGTTCGCCGCCATGCCGCCGCCGCTCTCGATGTGCTCGAGCGAGCGCACCTTCGTCGGCGCCGGCGGGAACGCCTCGATGCGGTAGACGAAGTCGAGCGCCGCATGCCCGACGCAGATGATAGGCCTCACTGCGCCGCCTCCTTCGCCTCCGCCTCCTCAGCGAGCCGCGCATCCTCGGCGGCGTCCTCCTCGAACAGCTTCTCGAGCGTCTTCACGTCGCTGCGGGCGCGCTCCTGCAGCTTCTCCAGGTCGCTCGCGAGCTTGTAGTCCTCGATCAGGCGGCGCTCGTCGTGCTTGCGGAAGGTTGAGACGATGCGGCCAGCCTCGCGCTCGGAGAGGCCGAGCCCCGTGAGCAGGTCCTTAGTCACGTCGATCGCGGACAGCAGCGTCTCGCGCTGCAGGTGCGTGATCCCCAGGTCGAGCAGGCGGTGGGCGTGCGCGCGGTTGCGGGCGCGCGCGTAGACCGGCAAGTCGGGATACTTGCTGCGCACCACCTCGGCGGTGCGCACGGAGGCCTCCACGTCGTCGATGGCGAGCACGAAGGCGCGCGCATTGTGCGCGCCTGCCGCGTCGAGGATCTCGGGCCGGCTGGCGTCGCCGAAGAACGCCTGGCTGCCGAAGCGCTTCACGAACTCCACCTGCTCGGCGCTGATGTCGAGCGCGGTGAAGGGGATGCGCTTGGCCCGCAGGATGCGCGCCACGATCTGCCCGAAGCGGCCGAAGCCGGCGATGATGACGTGGCCGTCCTTAGCCGGCGGAGTGTCGTAGACGGGCGTCGTCTTCTTCCTGCGCGACAGCACCTGCTCGAGCTTGAGCAGGATCGGCGTCGTCGCCATCGACAGCGTGACGACGATGCTCAGGAGCTCGGAGGTCTCCCACGTCAGCGCGCCTGCGGCATAGCCGACCGTGAACAGCACGAAGGCGAACTCGCCGCCCTGCGCCAGCGCCAGCCCGAGGCGGCGCGCGGGGCCCGGCTCCAGCCCCTGCCAGCGGCCGAGCGCGTAGAGCACCACCGCCTTGATGGCGACGAGGCCGGCGACCAACCCCAAGATCAGCGCCGGCTCGTCGACGAGAAGCTTGAGGTCGATGGTCATGCCGATGGCGGTGAAGAACAGCCCCAGCAGCAGGCCTTCGAACGGCTGGATGTCGGCCTCGAGCTGGTGGCGGTAGGAGGATTCCGCCAGCAGCGCGCCGGCGATGAAGGCGCCAAGCGAGGCCGGCACGCCGGCGCGCTGCATCAGGATGGCGAAGCCGACGACGGTCAGGAGCGCCGTCGCGGTCATTGCCTCCTTGACGCGGGCGAGCGCGACGAAGCGCACGAAATGATCGAGCAGGTAGTGTCCCGCCACGATCGCGATTGCAATGATGCCGAGGCCCTTGAGGCCGGCCAAGAGATCCATCTTCGCCGCGTGCTCGACGCTGACGACGGCAAACAGCGGGGCCAGCGCGATGAGCGGGATCGCCGAGAGATCCTGGAACAGCAGCACCGCGAAGCCCAGGCGCCCGTGCCGGGTGTTGAGGTCGCCGGTCTCCTCCATGACCTGCAGCGCAAACGCGGTCGACGACAGCGCCAGCGCGAAGCCGACGAAGATCGCGGTCTGCCAGGCAAAGCCCAGCGCCAGCGCAATCGCCGCCAGCACCAGCCCGGTGCTCCCGACCTGCGCGCTGCCCAGGCCGAACACGGCGTTGCGCATGGCCCACAGGCGCTTGGGGCGCAGCTCCAGCCCGATCACGAACAGCAGCAGCACGATGCCGAACTCGGCGAAGTCGAGAAGCTCCTTGGCCTCGTAGTCGGAGAACATGCGCCCCACGGTCGAGGGGCCGAGCAGCATGCCGGCGACCAGGTAGCCGAGCACGCTGCCGATGCCGAGCCAGCGCGCGAGCGGGGCCGCAATCGCGAGCGCGGCCAGCAGTACAGCGGTCTCTTGCAGCGTGACGCCAGGCATCCAATCAATCCCCTTTCCGTTAACCTCGTCCCCGCCCAATATGCACATCCCCGACGGAGCGCGCGACCTTTCCGGGCGGAGGCCGCGCACGGGTGCGCATCTGCGGACCCGAGCCTCGCACCCGCGCGTTCGCGGCGGTCGAATCGAGGCGTTGATGGATGCGTAACCTTAACGTCGCGTTAAGCGGTCTTTCCATAATGTGAAGGCACGCGGACGCGAGTTCACTCCCCGGCGCTCCGGGCGTCCCGCGGCATGTATCACAACGCCAATATGGCCAAGGGGTCGCGATGTCCTTCGATCTCGTCGTGCGTACGCTAGGGGTCCTCACCTGCCTCTACACCGTCGCCTACTTTGTCACGTCCATGAGCGTCGCGGCCCTCAATGCCGTGACCTTCAACTCCGGCCCCATGTGCGGGCAGAGCGGGTGCGTTACGGTCGCCCGCTACCAGGAGAAGCTGATGCCCGGCCAGGGCCGCGACTCCGAGCCGTTGTGGATCGCCGCTTCGTACCTGCAGAACTGAGCGCGCACGTCCACAGGCGCACGGCGGCGGGCGGCCTACGCGCCCGCCCGCTTTTGCGCCTTGATCAGCGCGTCGATCGCCATCAGCTCCGCGACGAGCGGCGCGAAGTCCTTGAGCGGCACCATGTTGGGGCCGTCGGAGGGCGCGCGGTCGGGGCTCTCGTGCGTCTCGATGAAAAGCCCGGCGACGCCGACTGCGACGGCGGCGCGCGCCAGCACCGGCACGAAACGGCGGTCGCCGCCCGAGCTCGTGCCCTGGCCGCCCGGCTGCTGCACCGCGTGGGTGGCATCGAAGATCACGGGCGCGCCCATCTCGGCCATGATGGGGAGCGCGCGCATGTCGACGACGAGCGTGTTGTAGCCGAAGGACGAGCCGCGCTCGGTCAGCAGCACATTGGGGTTGCCCGAGGCGACGACCTTGGTCACGACCTGCTTCATGTCCCAGGGCGCCAGGAACTGCCCCTTCTTGATCTTGACGACGCGGCCGGTCTTGGCCGCCGCGACCAGGAGATCGGTCTGGCGGCAGAGGAAGGCCGGGATCTGCAGCACGTCGACGACGGGAGCAACGAGTGCGCAGTGCGCCGGCTCGTGCACGTCGGTGACGACCGGCAGCCCCAGCGTCGCGCGGATCTCGGCGAACACGGGGAGCGCCGCCGCGAGCCCGATGCCGCGCTTGCCCGCAAGCGAGGTGCGATTGGCCTTGTCGAAGGAGGTCTTGAAGATGAGGCCGAACCCGAGCCGGGCGGCGCTCTCCTTCAGCGCGGCCGCCATCTCGAGCGCGTGCGCACGGCTCTCCATCTGGCAGGGGCCGGCGAACACGACGATCGGCGCATCGTTGGCGATCTCCACGTTGCCGACGGCGACGCGCGGGTTCGGCTTCAGTGGCTCATGCTTGCTCATGGGGCCTTATAGCACGAGGGGAAAGCGAGGCGCCGGAACGCAAATGACCGCGCTTACCAGCGCGGTCATTCGAAGAGACGAGGCTAGGCCCGTGTCAGGTGACCTTCCTGATAAGGCCGATGACGAACAGCAGAATAACCGCACCGATCGTCGCCGAGACGATGCTTCCAAGCAGCCCCTCCAACGGGAGATACCCTGGTAACAAATAACCGCCGATGAACGCGCCGATAACGCCGACGACGATGTTCCCGATAAGCCCGAAGCCGTAGCCCTTCACGATGGTGCCGGCCAGCCAGCCGGCGATCGCTCCTACCACGAGTAGGATGATAAGAGACTGTGCATCCATTGTAAAAACTCCCCTGAGCGCGATCAGTTTTGTTGGCGCCGCGAGGCGATGCCCGCGGCATCTTTCGGAGGTAGTTCCAGAGCCCCTAAGTCCTCCGCGTCCCCGTTATGGTCCGATTCGGGCCGCGGGGCTGCGATATGTGTGGAACAGCTCTGTTAAGCGCGCTAGGCGGCAGCCGGCGAAAGCGTCGGTGCTAGTTGCGTGTTCGCCACACTGCAACTGCTTGTTCATCAACCAGGGTTCTTGGGTCGGTGCCCGGGGCGGCCCCCCGCCGGGGAACGCGAGAGCTGGACGCCCTCGCGGCCCCCGGCAGGGGCACGCATCGCAACCTGACCCGCGGTCAGATCGCGGCCTCGGCCGTCTCACCCGTGCGGATGCGCAGCATCTGCTCGATGGCGGAGACGAAGATCTTGCCGTCGCCGATGGTGTTGGTGTTGGCGGCCTGCCGGATCGCGTTGACGACGCCACCCGCCTGTGCGTCGGCCACGGCGACCTCGAGCTTAACCTTGGGGAGCAGGTTCGTCGTGTACTCGGCGCCGCGGTAAACCTCAGTGTGGCCCTTCTGGCGGCCGAAGCCTTTGACCTCGGTCACGGTCATGCCGTTGATGCCGAGCTTCAGCAGGGCGGCGCGCACGTCGTCGATCTTGAAGGGCTTGATGATGGCAGTCACGAGCTTCATGGGAGCATCTCCTTGTTTCTGTCCCTTGCCCACATCGGGCTCCAACGCCGGCCTGTTGGCGGCCGACTGTTGGTTAACGGCCTTAAGGTAATCAAGACTTGTGCCAACTGCTTAATGCAGTCCACAAGCCACTGAAAGGAATATATTTTTTAAAGAAACGGGCCTCACTGGCCCTGCGCGTCAGGGCAGCGCCGCACAGTTAGCGTGCACACTTTCCAAGCAGAAACTGGCGGCCAAACAAGTCGCCGACCGCAACGCAGCGGCCCCCTTGCGCTGCACCGAAGGCCGTGTTGTAGGACCTAGACGAGGCGGCTCTGCTCGACCGCCGCGGCGATGAAGGAGCGGAACAAGGGGTGCGGCTCGAACGGCCGGCTTTTCAGCTCCGGGTGGTACTGCACGCCGATGAACCAGGGATGGTTGGGGTACTCGACCGTCTCCGGCAGCAGCCCGTCCGGCGACAGCCCCGCGAAGCGCAGCCCCGCCGCCTCGAGCTGGGCGCGGTATCTGGTGTTGACCTCGTAGCGGTGGCGGTGGCGCTCGGAGATGTGGCTGGAGCCGTAGATGCCGGCAATGTGGCTTCCCTCCGCGAGCACGGCCGAGTAGGCGCCGAGGCGCATGGTGCCGCCGAGGTCACCGCCCTGGCGCCGCTTCTCCAGCTCGTTGCCGCGCATCCACTCGGTCATGAGGCCGATGACGGGCTCGGGCGAGGGCCCGAACTCGGTGGAGTTGGCGCCCTCGATGCCGACGAGATTGCGGGCGGCCTCCAGGCAGGCCATCTGCATGCCGAAACAGATGCCGAAGTAGGGCACGTTGCGCTCGCGCGCGAACTTGGCGGCGAGGATCTTGCCCTCCGAGCCGCGCTCGCCAAAGCCGCCGGGCACGAGAATGCCGTTGACGCCTTCCAGATACGGCGCCGGGTCCTCGCGCTCGAAGATCTCGCTCTCGATCCACTGCAGATTGACGCGCACGCGGTTGGCGATGCCGCCGTGCACGAGCGCCTCGATCAGCGACTTGTAGGCGTCCTTGAGCCCGGTGTACTTGCCCACGACCGCGATCGTGACGTCGCCCTCGGGCGTGGCGATCGCGCGCGTGATCGTCTCCCAGCGCGACAGGTCGGGCTTGGGCGCGCCGCTGATGTTGAATGCGCGCAAGACCTGCTCGTCGAGGCCCTCGCGGTGGTAGGCGAGCGGCACCTCGTAGATCGAGGGCACGTCGAGGGCCTGGATCACCGCCTCCTCGCGCACGTTGCAGAACAGCGCGATCTTGCGCCGCTCGGCCGCCGGCACCTGGCGGTCGGAGCGGCACAAGAGGATGTTGGGCTGGATGCCGATCGAGCGCAGCTCCTTCACCGAATGCTGCGTCGGCTTGGTCTTGAGCTCGCCCGCCGAGGGGATGAACGGCATCAGCGTCAGATGGATGAAAATCGAGGCGCCGGGCGGCAGATCGTTGCCAAGCTGCCGGATCGCCTCGAAGAACGGCAGGCCCTCGATGTCGCCGACGGTGCCGCCGATCTCGACCAGCACGAAGTCGATGCCCTCGTTGCCGCTGGTCACGAACTCCTTGATGGCGTCGGTGACGTGCGGGATCACCTGCACGGTACCGCCGAGGAAGGCGCCGCGCCGCTCCTTGGCGAGGATGTCCTGATAGATGCGCCCCGTGGTGACGTTGTCGGACTTGCGCGCCGGCACGCCGGTGAAGCGCTCGTAGTGCCCGAGATCGAGATCGGTCTCCGCCCCGTCGTCCGTCACGAACACCTCACCATGCTGGTAGGGGCTCATCGTGCCGGGGTCGACGTTGAGGTAGGGATCGAGCTTGCGCAGGCGCACCGAATAGCCGCGCGCCTGGAGGAGAGCGCCGAGGGCGGCGGACGCGAGGCCTTTGCCGAGGGAGGACACCACGCCGCCGGTAATGAAGATGTACCGCTGCATGGGCCTTGAGGCTTACACGAACGCGGCGGCGATTCGAAGCGTCATAATGACTAATCCCCGCTTGGCTTAAGACGGCAACGGGTTATGGCTCCCGCGCTCAGCCCTTGGTGCAACTCTCCCGTGTCTCCTGGAGGGCGACCGCACGGGCTTCGGGCGCGACCGACTCGGCCGCGAGATCGGTCTTGAGCGTGGCGAGCGTGTCGGCGGAGCTCTGGTAGGCCGGATCGACAGGATCCTTGGCGTAGACGACGTCGAGCACCACGGTGGGGTGTGCCGAGGCCGGCGTCGGCGTCGACGACTTGTAGCCCTCCTGGCGCTTGCTGCAGCTGACGCTGTGCTCCACGCTCGTCACCTTGAAGTACTTCAGCTTCTCGTCGACGCCGATCTCGGCGGCACGGGCGCGCGCAATCTTCTCGAGCCGCTCTTTTGGCGTCGCCTCCGTGCCCGACGCTTGCACCTGGTAGTGCGTGTCGTCGATCTTCGTCTGCGAGTAGCCGACCGGGCTGAATACGGACGCGGCCGTGAACTCGGCAACCGGCGGGGCGAGCGACTGGTGCCACACACCGAGGCACGACTCATCGCGGCTGTGATGAGGTGGATCTCTCAACGTCAATGGCTTGCGGGCGTCGTTCTTGAGGCCCT
>Ga0209415_10007114_pt1 | contig 19616 bp, 18 predicted proteins | sample PeaSoiSIISIP2007_FD_187696 | JGI IMG/M metagenome (GOLD analysis project Ga0209415, IMG submission 187696) | Peat soil microbial communities from Weissenstadt, Germany - SII-SIP-2007 (SPAdes) (version 2) | ecosystem: Environmental > Terrestrial > Soil > Wetlands > Peat | place: Germany... | reverse complement strand
CATGCCCGTTCGGCGGCATCTCGTACACGGTCCAATCGCGGTAGGTCGTGGAAATTGGCTCGACCCATTCGCTGGAATACTGTGCGAGGTCCTGCTCGGTCATCGTCCCGTTGTGGCGTTTCATCGCGTCCAAAATCTTTTTCGAAATTTCCCCTTTATAAAAAGCATCTCTCCCGTGTTCGGCGATCTGCCCAAGCGACGCCGCCAAGTCTGGATTTTTAAACACGTCGCCAACTTTAGGAGGACGATCCCCCGGCAAATAGAGACTCGTCGCCGCGTCATCCGTCCGCAGTAAATCCACTTCCACCGCCCAATAGGCCGCAACCCATTCCGGAACGGGAAAACCGTCCTGCGCCGTTCTAATCGCCGGCGCCAAATCGTCTTTTAATTTCTTGCGCCCAAATTTGTCCGCCAACTTCTGCCAGCCATCTACCACACCCGGCACAGTGATCGAGTGCACGCCGGTCTGCGGCATATCGCGCAAGCCCTGCTTGTGCAAAAACTCAATCGTCAACCCCTTCGGCGCCCACCCGCTGGCGTTCAATCCATAAAGCTTGTTGGCCTTCGCGTCATACACAATCACAAACAAGTCTCCGCCGATTCCGTTCATCATCGGCTCAACGACGCCCATCATCGCGTTCGCGGCAATCGCCGCGTCCACCGCGTTGCCACCGCTCTCCAGAATCCGCACGCCCGCCTGCGAAGCGAGCGGCGACTCCGTTGCCACAATCCCGCCTTTCGAGATCACCATCGACCGCGTCTGCCCGCGGTCCTGCGCATCGGCGTTCACTACGATCATCGCCATCGCCCCCGCCAAAACGATCAGCCCCCGCGCACGTACCCGCCCGAAAATTCGCATATTCCCCCTCAACTCCCTTGCTCCGAACGCCCGCATCTTACATCGGCGGCCAAAGGTAAGTCTCCGATTCCTTTGTAGAAGAACAGCTTGCTGTGCCCCAGCTTGCCGGGGGACTACAAATCCAGACGTCTGTCTTTTCGGTACCCGAGCTCGCGCAAAAAAATTCCCCAGGGCTGTCCATCACCCTGGGGAAGATTTTGCTGACCCAATTGCTTTTTTGTCAGCGATTACTACCGATGGTCATCGTCATCGCTCTTCGGTGCAAACGCCACACCGCGGAACACTTCCCCGGCACGCGCGGAACGCACCGTCTGGAAAGTCCCGAGCCAGCCGCCGGTTGGCGCGGTGGTTGCGGAGATCACATCCGTAACCCTCACCAGCTTGTTGGGATCCGCGCCGGTGTCTCCGTTGGCGCTGATTGTGGAAGTGATGGCCCAAATGGTCGCCGTGCCGTCGCGATTTAGCCGGCCGGTAATATTCCGGCAGCCGCCGGTCGCCGGAGAAATCGAAGCCGGATAGTGGTCCACGCTATATTGCACGCCGATGTTCAAGCCATTCTGCAATACGTACACCATGGTCCAGACGCCGTTCTGCAGCACCCATTTCTGCAGGCCTGCGGTGGCCTGTGACTGCGCGTCCGCGACGTTGCCGTTCACCGGCGGCGTCACGAATGTTCCATCGCCCTCATCGCACACATACAGCGTGTTCGCATTGGCGAAGAACATCCCAAACGGGAAATTCGTACCCGTGCTTGCTTCCGTGTTCGGAAAGCCCGGAAGGATCGTCAGCGGTACCGCTGCCAACTCCGCAGCCGTGCCCGTCGGCAGAGTGCCTAGCGTCCCCTCTTGAAACACCGAGTTGATTCCATTGCCGCCGCTGCCTTTGCTGACGTACACCGTGTTGTTAAAAATGGTGAGGCCGCGGAAGTTCGTGTCCTTGCCCTGCTTGTCGCCGGAAAGGAACTCCAACCTTCCAATCATGCCGATATTCGGCGGTACGGGCGGCGTTGTGTCTGGAATTCGCAGTTCCGCCCCCGTCGCGTTGATCAGCTCAAAGCCCGGCACGGTCAGGGGCAGCTGCTTCTTCCCGATATTCCCGCTGTTGTCGTTGCCCACCATGTAGTAGATGCCGTTGCTTCCCTTGATCGCCGCGCGCCCGTTGTCGCCGCTGTATGCGTTTCCGTCGGTGACGCTCAGATCTCCGTCCGCATCCACTTCCGCCACTGCCCGATAATAGGCTGTGATGGTAGACGGCGAATTCTGCAAGCTCGACGTAACCGGATTGGTTGGATCGCAGATTGCCGGCGTATTGGACGCCGAGACGTCAATCAGATTCGGGGCCGTCGGAGAGGCCTCCGTGCCGCCGCATCCCATTCCGCCGTGATACGCCATAAATGTCAGCGACTTGCCGTCCACCGAGCGGTTCAGCGCTAGTTCGGACTTCGAGCTGAAGCTCGTCACGATTTTGTCGCTCGGAATCGGCAAGGTACCCAGCACCCAGCCATCCTCCGTGATGTTCTCTAGAAAAATCGGTGACGTGATTCCAAAGCTGCCATCGCTTCCGGAATTGTTCCAGACGTTGTGGGTGTCTTGATCGTTGGGAAATTCGCCGTTATCGCTGGCGAACCCGCACGGAACCGCCACGCCTGTAGTGCCTCCCGCGATGAGTGGCACTTGGACCGTCAGTCCGGTCGCGCCCCCCATGCATCCCGGCGGCAAAGCCTCGCCTGCAATCACGGTCGAAGCGTTCCCCACGTACACGCTCTTGCTTAAGACCAAACTATCCTCCGCAAAATGGAAATGCCGCGAACGGTGATCGTCATCGTCGGCAGCCATCTTGCTCACAAAGGCTCCCGTCCCCAACGTAAATGCGGTCGCCACGGCCAAGACTGCTGCTGTAACTGTTTTTTTCATGTGTAGGCCCTCCAAGGCGCACAAAGACTGCTACTTGAGACGTGCGCTTGGTTTTCGGCTGTGTTAAGAATCGATGAACACTTCGTTGCGAGTACTGATACTGGCAGGAGAAGCGACTAGCAGCCATTACTGGCTAAAGTTAGCAGCGGATTGGCCGATAAGACCCAATATGGACCTGTCATCGATAGCGCTGCAAGGGTTGCAGCAGGCTGATACTCAACTGGCGAATGCTGCGAGCAACATCGCCTCGTTTCAATCCAACACTCCCGCGGGCGCCGGCGTGGACACGGTGGATCTCAGTGCCGCAGTGGTCGCGCTGCTTTCCGCGAAGAACAGTTACTCGGCTAACGTCGCCACTGTAAAAACGGCCGAAGAAATTCAGAAAATCACCATCGATCTTCTGGCCTGAACCACTTCCACCCACGGCTGGGAGCGGCTGGCCCGCCCGCAAAACCCCGCTCTCCGGCGCGCAACGCTCACTCTTACCACCGTGGGAGCTTCGACTCCGCAATCCTAGCTGATTTGTTTGACCTTTGCGTCCTTCACCAGCGGCGATTTCAGCTGCCGGGCGGCAAATCGTTCCGCCTTTTCGCGATCGGTATACACCCGCCCAAACACATCCTGGTCATCGTAGCTTACAGTCACAAGCCAGTGTGCGTGCTTGCGACGACGATCCTCTTTTCTAGCCCAATCCAGTTGGTTCATGGCTCCTCCGTCTCCTGGGCGTTCGCGTGATACACGCTCAGTACGTTAGCGGAGTCTAGAACTTCGGCTTTTCGCCAAACTGTTCAACTTTGCACACGTCCCCCATTTCGCTGGATTTGCGCGCGGGTGCCCCGCCCTCGCCTTCTTGGAGTGGTATTCCCCGTCCTCAAAGCAGGACACCATACCCTATACTGGTCCGGAATATGGTAGAATATGGGTTATGCAGACAGCCCGCAAGATCACTGTCGAAATCCCTGAAGACCTTCTCGAAAAGGCCCAGCAAGCCAGCGGCGCCGGCATCACGCAAACCGTTCGCACCGGCCTCGAACTTCTCGCCGCCTCGAACGCTTATGCTCGCCTCCGCCAATTTCGCGGGAAAGTTCGTTTCTCGCGTACGCTCGCGCAACTTAAAGACGATCGATGATCGCTGCGGATACGAGCACGTGGGTCGCGTTTCTAGATGGCGCTGCTGGCGACGACACCCTCCTGCTGGACAAAGCGCTGCTAGACCGCCAACTGGTGATGGTTCCGGTCGTCCTTACGGAACTCCTGAGCGACCCAAAACTTCCCCCAACTCTTGCCGCCACTCTTGCGGATGTGCCCCTGCTCCAGATCGAATCCAGCTTTTGGAAACGCGCCGGCGCCTTACGCGCGAAAGTCCTCGCAGGGAACCGCAAAGCCCGCCTGGGCGACGCTCTCATCGCCCAAACCTGCATCGACGCCAGAGTCCCCCTCATCACTCGCGACCGCGACTTCCGTGCCTTCGCCCAAGCCGCCGGCCTCCAGCTCCTCCTCGCCCCGTAGGCCGCTTCTAACTCTTTGGAGGGCTACCGGAGCGTCCGCCCCCCGTAGCTTTGGTTAGAATCGCCAGGTGATCTGCATAATGTTTTAGCGGAGATCAATGAACCGGTCGCCGGCTTTCAGCAACGACTCGATCCTCAGCCAAGATCGCTCGAAAACCGCTAAGAGAGTAGAAGTCCGGCAGTTGCCCAGGCGCACCCATATCACTTTGATTTTCGCCGCGCCCTGCTTGGCAAGATAAATGAAATCTTCGTCCTTGCTGATAATCATGCGTCCCTGAAGTTCAGCGTGACGGCAAATGTCGCTGTCACAGGCATCTCCCAGGCCAGCCTCTAGGACATGATGGCAGTCGAATCCCCGCTTGCGCAGATGTTAGGCAATCGCTGCCGGCAATTGATCGTCAACGATGAATTTCACGACGTCGGTAGAACAACGTGTCCGTGCTGGCTGGAACTCAACAAAAAAGAGAAATCCACTAATTGGGTGGCGCGCCCTTTTGAGTTTAGTCTTTCAAAGGGTGCGGACTTTTGACTTGGATCATTTTCGTTTGCCCAAGAGCTGGCCGCCCATTCGCCGATCATCTTTCTTGTGCGCCATGCCAGATCGTGCTGATAATCACCCGCTGCCCGCGCACTCGATAAAGTATCGAGTACGGTGTTCCCCCGATAACCAGCTCGCGAATACCCGGCTCCGCCCCAACTCGCCCCAAGTGCGGGTGCGTCCTCAGTGTCTCGACCACTGCGACAATTCTTGTAGCCAAATGTTTCGCGGTCTCAGGCTTGTCCAGCGCCACGAAGGCGTGGATTTCCCGCAACCTTGCCCGGGCCAGTGGCGACCAGACGATCTCTACCGGCACAGCGCTCGTCATCATGATTTTTCCCGCAAGCGCATTTCGGAGGAGGCAATTCATTCTCTGTGCCCCAGGAGAGCAGCCAGGCTTTCATGTCCTCTTGCTTGACGTAGTGCCCGGACTTTACCTGCCGGTCGGCCTGGCGTGTTTCCGCCATCATTCTCTCTTGATCGGCGACATAGGCTTCGACGGCATCAGAGATCAGGAAGTTGGAGCTGCGCCCGGAAGCCTTAGCCAGCTTCGCCAGCCGCTTCTTGATTTCTGGTTTCAACCTCATGCTCAGTGTCGCGCTTCGTGTGTTCGCCATAAACACATTCTATCACGCAAAGCGGCCGTGAATCGATGGCGACTCCGAGTTGCCCTCAGGTCATCCTCTGTCTTTTGTCTTTTCGCTACAGTCGCACTACCCACTGCTTACCGCCCGCTGTACACTGTACCCCGCCTCCGCTAAGCGACCTCTTCGGAGCCAAGCCTCATGCCTGACGAAAAACAGCCAGCCTCCTCTCCCCACGCCAGCGCTGCCGCGCCTGCAAAAGATCCTCATCTCGAAGCACAAATCGATGCTTTGCTCTCTGGCCGCCACGCCGATCCCTTTGCTTTGCTCGGCCCGCATCCCGCCGGCAAGGGCTGGGTTGTTCGCTTCTTTCGCCCCGGTGCCGCCGACGCCATTATCCTTCTCCAAGGCGGCTCAGAACCCGTTCCCACGCGCCGCCTGCGCCCCGAAGGATTTTTTGAAGCCACGCTGCCCGATTCTTTTCAAAGCGCGCCCGCTCCCAGCGCGTACCGCATTCGCTACCGCACCGGCTACGGCGAAACCGTCGAAACTTGCGACACCTACGCTTTCCCTTATCTCCTCAGCGAGTTCGATCTTCACCTCATGGGGGAAGGCCGCCACTACGACACGTATGAAAAAATGGGCGCGCACCTCAGAACACTCGAAGGTGTCCGCGGCGTTCATTTCGCCGTTTGGGCTCCCAGCGCCAAGCGCGTCAGCATTGTTGGCGACTTCAATCGCTGGGATGGACGCGTTAATCCCATGCGCGCCCGCGGCTCTTCCGGCATCTGGGAGATTTTCGTTCCCGAACTTGCGGAAGGCGCCATCTACAAATACGAAATCATCGGTGCGCAAGGCGCGATGCTACCCCTCAAAGCCGATCCCTACGCCTTCCGCGCCGAGCTCCGGCCCAATACTGGCTCCGTCGTCGTCAATCTCGACAGCTACCAATGGACCGACCGCGACTGGATCAGCCAGCGCTCACAAAAGAATTGGCTCGAATCCCCTATCTCCGTCTACGAAGTTCATCTTGGCTCGTGGCGCCGCGTCCCCGAAGACAGCAATCGCTGGCTCACATATCGCGAACTTGGCGACCAGCTTATTCCCTACGTCAAAGACCTCGGCTACACCCACATCGAGTTGCTCCCCATCATGGAGCATCCCTTCGACGGGTCCTGGGGCTATCAAACGATCGGCTACTTCGCGGCGACTAGCCGCTACGGCTCCCCCGCGGAATTCATGGAATTTGTGGACCGCTGCCACCACGCTGGCATCGGCGTTTTTCTCGACTGGACTCCCGCGCACTTCCCGCGCGACACCTTCGGACTGGCCGAATTTGACGGCACGCATCTTTACGAGCATTCTGACCCGCGCCAGGGCACCCATCCCGATTGGGGCACGCTCGTCTACAACTACGGCCGCAACGAAGTCCAGAACTATCTCATCTCCAACGCTTTATTCTGGCTGGACAAATATCACATTGACGGCCTTCGCGTGGATGCCGTCGCTTCCATGCTCTATCTGGACTACTCTCGCAAAGCAGGCGAGTGGATTCCCAACGAATATGGCGGCCGCGAAAATCTTCACGCCATCGGGTTCATCAAGCGCATGAACGAGGTCGCGCACGGCCGCTTCCCCGGCATTCTCACCATCGCCGAAGAGTCCACTTCCTGGCCCAGCGTTACTCGGCCCACGTACCTGGGAGGCCTCGGCTTCAGCCTCAAATGGAACATGGGCTGGATGAACGACACGCTAAAGTATTTTTCCGCGAATCCCATTCATCGTAAATACGAGCACAACAAGCTGACCTTCTCGATGCTCTACGCCTTCAGCGAAAATTTCATGCTTCCCTTCTCCCACGATGAAGTGGTCCACGGAAAGAATTCTCTACTCCACAAAATGCCGGGCGACCTCTGGCAACAATTCGCAAATCTGCGGCTGCTGCTCGCGTATCAGTGCGCTCATCCCGGCAAAAAACTCCTCTTCATGGGTCAGGAACTCGCGCAACGCAGCGAGTGGAGCGAAGCGCGCAGCCTGGACTGGCACTTGCTTCAACACGATTCGCACCGCGGCGTGCAAAACCTCGTTCGCGATTTGAATAAGCTGATCGCCGCGCAACCTGCTCTCCATGAAGTCGATTTCAACTGGCAAGGGTTCGAGTGGATCGATGCGAATGATTCCGACAACAGCGTCTTCGCCTTCGCGCGCCACGGCAAAGGTTCCCAAGACTTGTTGATAGTCATCATTAATGCGACCCCGGTCGTCCGCGAGGGCTACCGCATTGGAGTCCCCCAGCCGGGCTTTTACTCGGAAATATTGAACACCGACGCCGGCAGCTACGGCGGCTCGAACGTAGGCAATCTCGGCGGCCAAAACGCCTCGAATCAGCCATCCCAGGGCCGCGCCCACTCCCTCTGCCTCACCCTACCGCCGCTCGCCGCCGTTTTCCTTAAGTGGCAGCAAGGCTAAGAAGCAGAAGGAACGTTTCGGCTTTTTTGGTGATCGAGGCCGCAGAGGCGCGCGGCTCGCGCATCTCGCGCCTTGGGCCACTGAATACTGGACGCTGATCGAACTAGGTATACGGCTGTTTCATTTTCTGCATTATGTTCGGATCGCTCGCCCGGATTTGCTTCGCTCGTAGTTCCATATCTTCGGCCTTTGTCGGCCGGCCGGTCTGGCGAAGCAACTGAGCGTAGCTAACCAGTAAAGCGGCGACGTCGGGATGATCTTTGCCCAGTATCTTTTCGCGAATCGCCAGCGCGCGAAGGTACAGCGGCTCCGCCTCGGAATATCTTCCTTCGAGTCGATATAAATCGCCGAGATTATGGAGCGATTGCGCGACGGCGCGATGCTCCGGGCCCAGCGCTTTTTCCCGGATGGCCAGCGCCCGCAAGTACAGAGCTGCAGCTTCGACATAGTTTTTGCGCGCAAAATGCAATTCGCCGAGATTGTTCAAACTCGATGCAACCACGGGATGTTCCGGACCAAAGACTTTCTCGCGAATGGCCAACGCGCGCTGTTGCAGGTCAATGGCCTCGCCGTATTTTTTCCGCGCTTGTTTCAGTTGCGCTAGATTTACGAGGCTCGCCGCCACATCCGGATGTTCCTGTCCGTAGGCTGCCTCGCGAATATCCAGCGTGCGCCTGTAGAGCCGCTCGGCGTCCGCGTACCGCCCCTGATGAGCGTACAATTCCGCCAGGTTATTCAGCGGAGTGGCCAAATCGGGATGATTCGCGCCGAGCGCTTTTTCGCGGAGGTCGAGGACGCGGCTGAAATGAAGCTCGGCATCAACGTAATTGCCTTGCGCTTCGCGGAGCAAGCCGAGATTGTTGATGGCTGTAGTCACGCGCGTATCACCGTGTGGAAAAGCCTTCTCGCGAATCGCCAGCGAACGCTTGTATAGGGGTTCCGCTTCGGCGAGTTTACCTTCGTTCCGATAAAGCTCCGCGAGATCGTTCAGAGTAACGGCGACGTCAGGGTGTTCCGTGCCAAGCGTTTTTTCCTGAATCGCAATCGCCCGCAAGTAGAGAGACTCTGCATCGTGATAACGGTTCATGGCGCGATAAAGTTCGGCGAGATTGCTGAGCGGCATGGCCACCGCCGCACTGGAAGGCCCCGACGCTTTCTCTTGTGCATCCAGCGATCGCTTGAGCATGGCTTCGGCTTCGGGGAATCTGCCTTCGAGCCGGTAGAGTTCGCCGAGCAAGGTCACGCTGGCGGCCACGCGAGGGTCATCCGCGGAGTAGGAGGCTTCGCGAATCTCGAGCGCGCGCTTAAAGAGCGGCTCGGCCGTGGGATAGCGGCCCATCTGGCGATATAGCTCGCCTAGATTGCACAGGACGGGCGCCAGCGCGGGATCGCGTGCTCCGCGCGCCAATTCCCAAATTTCGAGTGACCGCTTATAGAGCGGCTCAGCATCAGCGAATCGGTCGCGTTGTCTGTAGACTTCGGCTAGGTTATTAAGATTGGCTGCAAGACGAGTATCCAGAGGCCCAAAGGCTTCGGCTTGCTGCAAGGCGCTGGCGTAGAGTTTCTCCGCCTCGGGGAAGTCTCTTTCTTGGAAGGCTTTCCCCCCAGCGGCCATGATCGCGTCCCACGAGGGCTGCTGGGCAGCGGATACGGAGCAGATTACGAGCACACAACCGCAAAAGAGCTCGCCAACCCGCCTAAGTCTCTGGGCAACTTCCGGCACACCCACCACCTAGCGAAACCGCGCGACGGTCGCAAAACCCTATCTGAGGACCGAACGGCGCGATCTGGGCTTGAGTGCCGCCAATGTACCACAGGGGGTGAATGGAGGCGACGGTTAGACAAGCCAGACCGGCCAGGGCGAGGGCCCGACCAGCCGCCCTGGAAAGCCGAGTTTGTGATAGGCACGGACTTGGGAATGGCACGGGCGTAGGCATGGCCCTGGACCAAGGCCCCGCGAACACTTTCAAAGAGCTGAGGGTGAGTGCAAGAATTCAGGAAACATTTTCGGGCCGGCTCTCGTATGTCTATGCAAATGCCCAAGGAGGCATCCCACTATGACCAGCCGCACCAAGCACCTCTTCCCCGTATTAGCATTTCTGGCGGCCGCCTTTCTCTACGCCCCGCTCCGCACACAAGCGCAAACAACTTCAAGCCAATCAAGCACATCCGCGCATGGTGACCGGTGGCTGCACGTGCGCGTGGTCAGCAGCAATGCCAAAGGCGAGACCGTCCGTGTAAACGTTCCCCTTGAACTGGCGGAGAAGGTTTTGCCGGCAATCGACCACGATCGTCTCCACAACGGCAAGGTACGCGTGGGCTGCATGGATTGCGACGGAGTAGACGTTCGCACGATTTTTGAAGCGGTTCGCTCGAGCAAAGACGGCGAATTTGTGACGGTACAGAGCAACGACGCGGACATCAGCGTGATGAAGAAGGAAGGGATGCTCTACGTTCACGTGCATGAGAAGAACAAACCGAAGCATTCGCAAGTAGAGGTCAAGGTTCCCATGAAGGTTGTGGAAGCGCTGCTCTCCGGCTCGAAAGACGAGTTGGATATCGCCGCCGGGCTGCATGCACTTGCGTCGCAGGGCGATGTGGAACTGGTTTCGGTCAAGGATGACGAAAACACGATTCGCGTTTGGCTCGATTCCAAAAACGTGACGACGGACTAAGCACGGCAGGTCGTAGTTTCAACCCTCGGACTGTCTCATGCGGGAAGCGGGAGACGGGAAAGGAAAGGCAACATGGTACTGCTCGGAAAAATCGCTCTGGGCTTTGGGGCCACCGTACTACTTGCGGGAGCTTACACGTTTCGCCAAGGCGTGATTCGTGTGGACGTGGATGAAACGCGCGGCCGAGGATCGCACGTCCACGTCTGGGCGCCGGCAGCGATCGTGCCGATGGCTATGCATTTTGTTCCGCGAGAGCAAATGCTCCGCGCCGGAGAGCGATCCGAGAAGTTCATGCCGCTGGTGCACGCGGTGGCAAAAGAGCTGCAAAAATATCCCGAAGCCGAATTGGTGGAAGTTCACGACGGAGCACAGTACGTTCGGATCCGTACGCACAATGGCAATCTGATGATTGATGCGGACGAACCTGGCCAAACCGTGCATGTCTCCTGCCCGCTGGCCACCATCGATGACGTTGCCCGCGAACTCGCTACATTGGCGCCCGCGTCCTAAATGCGGGGCACGATTTGCCCAGTTTTGCGCCAAGCTATTTGCGCGTGACTCCAGGGATTTAATTTCAGATCGTCTCAGTTCTTAGTCAATAGCGCGATCTCACTGCGGATTCTGCTGTTTCTGTTTTTGCATCTGTTCCATCATTTGGCGTTTCATCGCCTCGGGATCGAACTTCGTTGGAGTCCCGGTGATGTGGTCCTTGGCATCGGTAATCACCTTCACCAGAACCATGGAGTTCGTCGGAGTGACTTCCTTCACTAGGCTCATGGGGGAGACCTTTGAGCTGGCCCAGACATCGCCCTTTCCATCGTCTTTGGTCCAGTGATCGCAAACAAATGTGCCTGCAGGAACCGTAATCGTTTCCGTTCCGACTTTGTGCCACTTCTCCATTTCGTCGGACATGCGAGACCTCTGCTGTGCCGCCGGATTCATGGGCATTTCCATGGGAGGCTGGCCGGGCTGCTGAAAAACCATGCGATGAAACTGAAAGTCATCTTTTGTGACGAGCATCTTGCCGTAGGACATCGTACCGCTCCGAGGATCTGTGTGGCCGACCTCAAGCCAATACGCATCTTTTCCGTCAACGGACTCCTGGCCGACGATCGTCATTTCCAAAGTACTTTTCTTTTGATCTCGTTCCGTTTCGTAGACAGCGCCATTTCCCACGACAGGTTTAAAAATGTCGGTGATGGCGGGCTTTTTGAAGAAGTCCATGCCCATCTGTGCGCGGGCGGCGGTGCCAAGCAGCATGGATAGCCCCGCGAAGACCAGCGATACTTGCAATCGTTTCATCGTGGAACTCCTTTTATTGAACTGTGCCGCCGGGCTGGCGGACTCCTCTAGCGTGGATGGCTTGAGAGTGATGCAAAATTACCAGCTTACGGGAGGCGATGCAATTGGGTGGAGAAAAACGGTAGCGAAAAGGAAAATGGGTCGATTCGAACGCATGGGGGGACTTTCAGAATTGTCGGCGGCATGGCGGCAGCGGGAATCGCTCGAGCGCGGGAAATTTATTCGTAGGCGAGGGCTACGACGGGGTCGTAGCTTGCGGCGCGGAGCGCGGGATACATGGCGCCGATGGCGGACCCGGCTAGAGCGAGCAGGACCGCGGAGAGAACCCATTGAGGCGTGATCATAATCATCAGGCTGGGATTGGCCTCCTTCATGATGGCTTGGAAGGCGAAGGTGAGGACGATGCCAAGGGCGCATCCCAAAATCGTGAGGAGAAGAGTTTCGCCGAGGAGCATGCGCATGATTCCCAATCTGGAAAGACCGAGAGCCTTCAGGATTCCGATCTCGCGAGTGCGCTCCATGACCATGGTGTGCATGTTGAGGAGCACGACGAGAAAACTGATAATGACGCCGAGGCCGACCATGGTGCGGGTAAACGGCTTCAATTGAGGAAGATTCGAGGAACTCATGAGCGTTACGTACTCGGTGACGGAACGCACACGGTCGAGCGGAGTGAGATTGACGATTTGCGCGCGAGTGCCTTCAGTGTCGCCTTTGCTTCGCACGTAGAACATGGAGACGCGTTTTTCCGCGCCGGCGATTTCCTGGGCGGTTTTCAGCGGAATGAAGTAACGAGCGCCTTTGCCGTGAGCGACGATTCCGCAAATGGTAAACGAATGATTCAGGAGAACGATCTGTTGGCCGACTTTTAAGTGTTTTGTTTGCGCGATGATGTCGTCGGCGATGGTTTCGTCGGAGGATGCGAAGGGGCGGCCAGCGCGGAACAAAAAGCCGCGGCTGAGGGCATTGAAGCGTTTGTAGTCAATGCCGTAGACGATTCCCAAGTTCTTTGGTTCCGTGAGGATAAGTGTGGGAGCAACTTCATCGACGCCGGGCAGCGCGGCGATTTTTTCGCCCAAAGATTCCTGCATGACAGCACTGGAGAAGGCGAAGAAAATGGAAGAGTTGGGAGGCTGAACTAGAAGGTCGGCGCCAACGCCTTCCACGCGTTTTCCCCATTCGGAGAGAACTCCCGTTGTGAGACCTGTAATCAGCAGAACCAAAATGACTTGGATGGCGATGGCGATGACGCTGAGAAAGCTGCGCAAGCGTCGCGCAGTAATATTGCCCCAGAGCATCTGAAGAAGAGAAAAAGTACCGTCAAAGGTGTCGTTCATCAGAAATCCGAAGAGTAACTGTAACACTCGCGTTTGGCTGCGGTCAAAAGCAAGCGGGATCTGGCAGCAAGACTTATGCCGAACTCGACGAAAAATATTTCTACAGGATTAAGTTTTCAACACAAGTGTTGATAAGTGTGTGGAAAATGAGGTCGTGCCGGCTGTTAACTGCGCTTTCTTCAACAGCCTGCTCCTGTTTGCACAATTTCAGTGCAGTTATTTTCTCCACGGCGCGTTTCCGAGCGTCGCGGGAGTGGGGATGAAACGCAAAGCGTGTGAAATCAGAGCGGTGCGGCAATCGAACGAAAACTTTTTGCGGAGTTGGAGAAGACCGTTGGAATTTTTCACGGCGTAAAACGAATCAGTACCACTTCGGTGGTCTCTCGAGGCGAATTTTGATGACCTGCTGAGGATCGGTGATGTCGTACCATCGGCCGTAGGTCTTCCAACCTTCGGCAATAATTTGAATGAGAGCGCGGCCGGGAGGAGCTTCAGGGATGTGGGCGATGCCTTCACGATTGGTTTTGACGTTGAGTTCGAGTTTTTTGTCCCTCTTGATGAGATGCTCTTCGACGTACTTGACGTAGACGCTGGCGTTTTCGACGGGAACGGATTTTTCGCCGCCGGTGACTTCGATAGTCAAGCGTTTGGATTCCGAAGTTTGCGAGGAGGCTTTCGGCGCAGGTGCAGGCGGATCTTGCGCGGATACAGTGAGAGCGACTGCGAAAACGAAAGCAAACAGAAGAGTGCCTGATTTAGGGCGAGAAAATATCATGTTCCGGTGGACCCCATCCTCCGCGGAATGACCCGATGACGTTACGTTACCTCGCTGTGGTTTAAGATGCAAATGAGGGGCCGGGTGCTGCTTGGCGCTGTCCGGCTTTAGGCTGACCGATGCGTCCCAGGCTACAGCTCGGTGCAGCGGAATTGACTCACTGGTTTTGGTCCTGTAACTTCGGAGGAATCTGCTTTGCAGGTGCTCGAAGCCGCAAGCGCAGCGATGGGCCCCTAGTCCCGAAACTTCCACAACCAAGGGGAACCTCAGCGGGATAACCGCGATGAGAGCGGTCTGACACGCAGGACTAAGGCGCACGAAGCAAGAGGAGATAACCATGGGATTTGCCACGAACGCTATACACGTCGGGCAGGAGCCGGATCCGGCGACGGGTGCGATCGTTGCGCCGATCTATCAGACCTCGACGTACGTGTACGAGGAGCTGGGGAAAAACAAGGGCTACGACTACGCGCGGACGAACCATCCGAACCGGAAGGCGCTGGAGCGGACGGTTGCAAAGCTGGAGGGCGGGCACAGTGCGTATGTATTCACGTCGGGAATGGCAGCGATTGATGCGGTGTTTCGGCTGTACCGGCCGGGCGATCACATTGTGCTTTCGGAAGCGGTGTACGGAGGGGTGTACCGGCTGTCGACGCAACTTCTAGTGCATTTCGGATTAGAGTTCAGTTTCGTAGATACGTCGATTCCGGCGTGCGTGCTGGCGGCGCTGCGGCCAAATACAAAATTGATTTACATCGAGACGCCGACGAATCCGACGATGCGTGTGACCGATATTAGCGCCATCGCCAAATTGGCAAGCGAGCGGAATGTGACGCTGGCGGTGGACAACACTTTCCTGAGCCCGTACTTGCAGAGGCCGATCGAGTTGGGAGCGCAGATTGTGGTGCATTCGATGACGAAGTATTTGAACGGGCACAGCGATTCGACCGGAGGAGCGGTAGTGCTGACCCGGCCGGAAGACGCGGAGAAAATTTATTTTATTCAGCGGTCGGCGGGAGCAGGACTGGCTCCGATGGATTGCTTTTTGATTTCGCGAGGGATTAAGACGCTGGCGATTCGCATGTTGCAGCACAACGCGAACGGGATTACCGTCGCACGGCATCTGGATGCGCATCCGAAAGTGCGCAAGACGTATTACCCGGGGCTACCTACGCACCCGCAACATGAGATTGCACGGCGGCAGCAGAAGGGGCCGGGGGCGATGATTGCGATTGATTTGGGTTCGCTGGAAGCAGCGCGGAGATTTTTGAATCAGCTGAAGATGTGCTCCCTGGCGGAGAGTTTGGGGGGAGTGGAGTCGCTCGTGTCTCTGCCGGCGCAGATGACGCATGCTTCGATGCCGCAGGAAGTGCGGGAGCGAATTGGGATTACCGATGGGCTGGTGAGGATTTCGGTGGGGATCGAGGACGTGGAAGATATTATGGCGGATTTGGATCAGGCGTTGTTGTACGTCTAGCGCCAAAGAGAAGACAAGAGTTTACACAGAGATCGCTGAGGACACAGAGGGCACAGAGAAGAAGGAATGACTACGTGTTGTCGTCGAGCCAGTCGAGATAGGGTTTGGAGCCGGCGACGATGGGCAGGGCGATGAATTCGGGGACTTCGTAGCTGTGGAGGCGTTTCACTTCCCTTTCCAGGCCGCCTAGTTTTCTGGCGGTGGTTTTGATGATGAGCAGGAGTTCGCGGGCCTTTTCTACTTTTCCTTGCCAACGATAGTGGGATTCGACGGGACTGCGGAGAATGTTGACGCAGGCGGCCAGGCGTTTTTCGATAACGCTGCGGGCGATGAGTTTTGCCTGGATGGGATTGGCGCAGGTAACGAGGACGAGGCGATAGTTGTCGGCGGGCTTCATGCGGTTCTCTCCGAGATTCTTTTGAAGGCTTTCGTCTATGGGAAACTGGGAATAGAATACGACGCTATGAGCGCATCACCTATGATGAACGCAAGTCCCATCAAGTTTGGCACGTCCGGATGGCGCGGACTGATTGCCGACGACTTTACGTTTGCAAACGTGCGACTGGCGGTGACGGCGATCGCGGAGCACGTAAACAGCAAGACGAAGAACCCCACGATATTGGTGGGCTACGATACGCGATTTTATTCGGAGGAGTTTTCGCAGTTGGCGGTGGCGATTTTGCAGAAGCACGGGATTCGCACGCTGCTTTGCGAGACGTTTACGCCGACGCCCGCGGTGGCTTACGAAATTCAGCGATCAAAGCTCGACGGTGCGATCAACTTCACGGCCAGCCATAATCCGGCGCAATACCACGGGCTGAAATTTTCGTCCGCGGACGCGGGGCCTGCACTGCCGGAGGTCACGAAAGATATTGAGGCGCGCGTGGCGAGAATCATCGCCAAGGACGGCGCGTACCCAACGTCACCGGCGGTTCCTTCAGGCGGCGTGAAAACGGAGAAGGTGAATCTTCGCGAAAATTATTTGAAGCGGCTGGGAGAGTTGGTGCGGTTTGAAACGCTTCGCAAGGCGAAGGTCTCCTTTGTGACAGACGCGTTGCATGGTTGTGGGGCAGGATATTTGGACAAGGCGTTGGCGGACCACGGCGTTTCCGTGCAGGCGATGCGCACGAACCGCGATTGTTTGTTTGACGGGACGGGGCCGGACGTTAGCGAAGAAAATCTGGCGCCGCTGCGAAAAGCGGTGGTGGATTCGGGAGCGGCGGCGGGGTTGGCGACCGACGGTGACGCGGATCGGTTCGGGATGATCGATCGCGACGGAACATGGATTCAGCCAAATCATATTCTGGCGCTGGTGTATGACTACATTGTCGAGACGCGCGGGTGGAACATGGCGGCGGCGCGGAGCGTGGCGACGTCGCAGTTGATCGATGCGGCGGCCACAGCGCACGGACAGAAGACGTATCAGACGCCGGTGGGATTTAAATACATCGGGCAATTGATTCGCGAGGACAAGATTGCGCTTGGCGGCGAAGAGAGCGCGGGATTGACAATTCGCGGGCACGTGCCGGAGAAGGATGGAATCCTGGCGTGTCTTCTGGTGGCGGAGATGATTGCCGCGCGCGGGGCGTCGCTGGGCGAGCAAGTGAAGCAACTCTTCAAGAAAGTGGGCCGGGAATTCTGGCCGGTGCGCGAAAACTTGCACTTGAGCGACGAACAAAAGGCAAATGCAGTGAAGAAGGTGGCGGTGGACGCTTCGACACTGCTGGGGCGGAAAGTTGTATCGGTAGACCGCACGGACGGCGCAAAATTCAGTTTCGAGGATGGCTCGTGGATGCTGCTGCGGCTGTCCGGAACAGAGCCGCTGCTGCGCTTGTACGTGGAAGCGAATAGCGCGGCGGCTTCGGCGAAATTGACGAGCGAGGCGACGAAGTGGGTATTGGAAAGTTGAAGAAGAAAATCGCGAAAGCTTCGGCGGAAGAAAAGATCCGGTCGCTGATCCGACAGTATGGGCGAGGGCTATTGGGCTTGCTGGTGCTGGTGATGATCGTGCACGACGTGTTCGGCACGCATGGATTTTTGGCGATGCAGCGCACCCAGAACGAGATCAAGAAAGTGAAAGCCGATCTCGATGCGTTGAGCAAGGAAAATGCGGTGCTGGAGCAGGAAGTGAAAGATCTGAACAGCGATCCGCGATTAATTGAGAAAATTGCCCGCGACGATTTGGGTTTGGCGCGGCCCGGCGAGATTATTATCAGGATTCCCGCGGGGCAGCAGTTGGAGCAAAATCCTGTTGTGAAGCACTAGATTGTTTTCTCGGTTTCGCTTAATTCTTTAATTCCCACCGACTTAATTCCCTACTGAAAATTATTTTCAGGCCGGCGACGGCGCGGGCGTTGGTGTGTGCGCTTTGACGCGGCGGCTTTTCCACTTGGTGCGCAGGAGCGAGAGCACCAGCATGGCCACAAAGATAATGCTGAGACCTATGGTGGCTTGGAGGACGCTGCACTGGCGCTTGGGGAGTATGGAGAAGCGGCCGTAGACGAATTCGATGTGGACCCAGTAGACGAGAAGAGAGGTCTTGCCGAGTTGGATGATAGGACTGAAACCCAATTGGGCAAGGCCCCAGCGGCACCAGGCATAGACGCAGAAGAGAATGATCAGGAGGATGCCGCAGCGCATCAGGAAAAAGTTGGGGCTGGTGTGCCAGTAATCATAGATGGCGTAGAGATGGATGGGTGAGGCGTCTAGCTTGATGGACAGCCAACACGCCAGAATACCTGCGGCCCCGAGGGCGGCAAAGATGGGGCCTTCGTTGCGTTTGGCGATGTTGGTGAAGAGGAAGAAGCCGACGGCCAGGCCAGCGAACGCGAAGGCTGCCCAGGGAAAAAGCGGAAACAGCCAGGGTTGCGGGTCGCCGTAGATGTGGACGCCGTTGATGTAGGACTCGAGGGGCCAGGGGAGCGCGCGGGGGCGATGGGTGGTCCACAGAATCGGCGTGACCATGGCGATCAGTGTTGCGGCTAGAAGGCTGGCGAGGATTCCGCGTGTGCGCGAGGCGGCGACGTTTTGCGGGAGCGCGGACACTTCGTCGGAGGCGCGTCTGGCGCTGAGCCAACAGAGGATGCCCATGAGCATCATGGAGAGTCCAAGAATGTTGAGGACATCAACGCGGAGGAGGTCGGTCCAGGGAGAGTAGCCATAGCCGAGAGCGTATTCCTGCACGCGGAAAAGCAGGCCGAGGGCGAAAATTTCGGCGCCGCGGCGGATGGTGGTCTTAGCGATTACGCCGGAAGTAGCGCCTTTCTCGCGGAGGCGCTCCGTTACCAGCGCGAAAGAAATGCCGGCGAGAAAGACGAAGAGTGGGGCGGGGAGAGTGCCGCCAAGTTGTGACCAGGTGAAAACGGCGGACTTGCGCGCTTCAGGGCTGAGCCAGGAGTCGTAGCAATGCGTTTGAAACATGAGGACGCAAGCGAGGCCGCGCATCCAGTCGATGTAAGAGAGTCGCTTCATGGATGTCTCGCCGCGTGGTGTGCGACCGCTTCAGAGCAGGGCGCCATTCTGGAAGAAAAATCGCCTTGGATTTGGGAAGCCATTCGTCTGCGCTACAATCTTCTCTTTCTTTTCCAATTTTTGAGAAACCGATTTTGCCCGCGACTCGCCAACTCGGTGTGCTTCCCATGCTCGGCCTGTGGGCCGCGCTGTGCCTTACGGCAGCGCTTTATGCCACGTGGCAAGGCTATGGCGGCCGCGGCTTTGCAGCGACCTTGACGGCATTCGCGTTCTTCTTTCTGGTGATGCTGCTTTTCGCGGCGCGCGGCGTTGCTGATGGTCTTGCGGCGCGCTTCGGCCCTGGCGGAGGCATCGCTTTAGGCGCCGCCGCGTTCCTTGCATACCTGATTTACGCGCTGGGGACAAATACTTTTACGTTTGCGCGTGCCGGGGCGGCGGGGTGTTTCGTGTTTGTGCCGATGGCGTTGACGGCGTCGGCCGAGCGCAAGCCGGGGGGAACCTGGCAGGATTTCCTGACGCTGGCCGCCGTCTGGGTAGCGGTGAAGCCCTTCCCTAATCGCTGGGGGATTTCGTTCTCGCATTGGCTTTGGCCTTATCCGGGGGAGCGGCTGGCTTACGTGTTCACCGTGTTGCTGGCGTTGAACGTGGCGCTGGCGGTGTTCCTACTTCTGCGGCGCGTCGATGGGATTGGATATTCGATTGGGTGGG
>Ga0209415_10007112_pt1 | contig 19618 bp, 18 predicted proteins | sample PeaSoiSIISIP2007_FD_187696 | JGI IMG/M metagenome (GOLD analysis project Ga0209415, IMG submission 187696) | Peat soil microbial communities from Weissenstadt, Germany - SII-SIP-2007 (SPAdes) (version 2) | ecosystem: Environmental > Terrestrial > Soil > Wetlands > Peat | place: Germany... | reverse complement strand
GGGGGTCGAAGCCGATCGGGTCCCGGACGAGGCCGTACCGGAGCGTCCCCCCCGTGGTCGGGCAGGCGGCGGTCGAGAGCTTCTGGCTCCATGCCGGGTACGCGAGGAGGCTGAGCGTCGCCGCGACCAGCCCCATTCCGAGGATCCTACGCCACATCATCCGTCCCTCCCGTGGCCGGCGAGCAGCGCGGCCCGATGCGCCGATAGTCGGCGCACCTCTGGGCGGGGTTCGGGCCCGCCGCAGCGGGTCCCTGCGGTCGCGCGCCCAGTCGGGCGTGCCGGTCTTCCCGTAGGATCCGGTGCGCGCTGGTAGAAGTTCTCTTGGGAGATGGCTGCGTACCTGGTTCGCCGCACCGCAGCGGCGGCGACACTCTTGTGGATCGTCGTCACGTTTGTGTTCTTCGCGATCTACCTACTGCCCGGCGACCCCTCGCTGATCATCCTCGGCGGCCTGGAGTCGCATCCCAGCGCGGAGCAGGTGGCGGCCGTGCACCGCGAGCTCGGGCTGGACCGGCCCATCGTCGAGCGGTACGTGGAGTGGCTCGGTCGGATGCTCCACGGCGACATGGGCCATTCGTTGATCACCGACCTCCCAGTCTCGCGAGAACTCGTCGTGCGCCTGAGCCGGACGCTGGAGCTGATCATCCCGGCCACGGTGCTGGCGGCGTGCCTCGGGCTGCCGGCCGGGACGCTCGCGGCGCGCCGCCGCGGCACGGTGCTCGATCCGCTCATCACCGCAGTCGCGCTGCTCGGGTTTTCGGTGCCGGTGTTCGTCATTGGCCCCATGCTGGTCGCGGTGTTCTCGCTCGGGTTGGGCGTGGTGCCGTCGGAAGGCTACATGCCGCTGACCGAGTCCCCCGGCCAGTTTTTCCTGTACCTCATCCTGCCGGTGTGCACGCTCGCCGCCGCGCCGCTCGCGACGACGATGCGGATGACCCGCTCGTCCGTCCTCGAGCAGCTCTCGTTGGACTACGTGCGCACGGCGCGCAGCAAGGGGCTGGGCGAGCCGTGGGTCTTCGCCCATCACGTGCTGCGCAACGCGCTGCTGCCGGTGATCACGATTGTCGGGCTGCAGGTGGGCGCGATGTTCGCGGGCAGCGTGCTCGTCGAGACGATCTTCAACTGGCCCGGGATGAACCTGTACCTGTTGGAGGGCGTCACGCAGCGTGACTACCCGGTCATCCAGGCCGTGGTGCTCGTCGCGGCGGTGATCTTCATCCTTGTGAATCTGCTGATCGATCTGGCCTACACCGTGCTCGATCCTCGCATCCGCTATGGCTAGCGACGCCGCGGCGGTGGGGCCCGGGGCGGCGACGCCGCGGGTCCGCGACCGGTGGTACCTGCGGATGGTCGGCCCGGCTATCGCCGTGGCCGCGGTCGTCGTGCTCGCGGCGTTCGCTCCGCTAATCACCCGATACTCGCCGCTCACGATGGATCCGGAGGTCCGCATGTCCGCGCCGTCTGCCGCGCACCCGCTCGGCACGGACGGGTTCGGCCGCGACACGTTGAGCAGGATCGCATACGGCGCCCGGCTGTCGCTGGCGGTGAGCGTGTCGAGCGTCGCCCTCGGCGGTGTCGCCGGCGCAACGCTCGGTATGGTGGCCGGGTATTTTGGGGGGGCCGCGGAGATCGTGATCATGCGGGTCATGGACGGGTTGTTGTCGTTTCCGCCGATCCTGCTCGCGGTGTTCGTGATCACGTTTCTCGGGCCGTCGGACGTGAACGTGACGCTCGTGATCGGTCTCCTGTACACGCCCCGGTTCGCGCGGCTCGCCCGCGGCAGTACGCTCGCGATCCGCGAGACGGAATACGTGCAGGCGGCGGAGGCCCTAGGCGCGACAGCGTTCCGCGTGCTGCGCCGCGCCATCCTGCCGAATGTGACGGCGCCGCTCCTGGTCCAGGCGTCGCTCGGGCTCGGCGAGGCGATCCTTCTCGAGTCCGGCCTAAGTTTCCTCGGGCTCGGGACCCCGCCTCCGGCGCCTTCGTGGGGCAGCATGATCCAAGAAGCCAGCCGCTTCATGAGCCTCAGCCTGTGGCCGCTCATCGGGCCAGCGATCGCGATCTCGCTGACGGTCCTAGCCTTTAACCTGTTGGGCGACGGGCTGCGGGAGCGGTGGGACCCGCGCCTCCGCGGGACGATGTAGGTGCCGTCCGTGCAGGTCCGCCGCGCCCGACGCGTGCGATCGCGCCGCCGTTGGTCCATACCATGCAGGGCCGCGTCGCGACGGTGTGCAAACGGTGATAGGAGCGGTAGTCCAAAGATGGAGTCGACGATGCTGCATACGAACCGGGTCCGTCAGGCCTACGTCGAAGGTGACGCGGGCCCAGGTGACCGTGGCGACGGGCACGGCCGAATGGAATATTTCCGAAGACCTGGTCGAGGACGTGGCGCGCGGTCGGCATCTAACCGTGGGCGCGGACAAAGCGTTCGATACTGCGGAGTTCGTCCAAGCCATCCGGGACTTGGATGTCACGCCGCACCTCACGCAGAACACCACCCGACGGCGCACTGCCGTCGATCGCCGGACGATCCGGCACCACGGGTATGCGATCAGCCAACGCGTGCGCAAGCGGGTGGAAGAGATGTTCGGATGGCTGAAGACGGTGGGGTTGATGCGGAAGTTGCGCCATCGGGGCACCGATCGGGTCGACTGGATGTTCGTATTTGCCTGTGCGATCTACAATCTGGTGCGGATTCGCACTCTCCAGGAGGCGCTCGCATGAGGGCGTCGAGCCGCGCGAATGGGCACCGGTGTACTCGCTCGAAGTCCAGGACGTATGGGAGGGCCCTGGAAGTGGCGCGGCCGCACGTCAAGGAGGCTGTTTCCTGAACGGCGAACACGGGACGAGTCACTTCGTGGAGCCGCGTGATGAGACGCCGATTCGTGGTCGCGACCCTACTCATGCTTCTGCTCGTGACCGGCACTACCGGTGCCGCGCCGCAGATTTCGCTCGAGTTCTGGACGATTTCCCTTCAACCAGAGCTTACGGCAAACCTTAACGGCGTGATCGGCCGGTATCAGCGGGTGCATCCCAACGTGCGGATTCGGTGGATCGATCTCCAACTGGAGGCCATCGATCAAAAGTTTCTGGCCGCGATCGCCGGGGGCGTCGCGCCTGACGTGGTCAACTTGAACACTGAGATGACGATTCGGATGGCTCAGGCCCATGCCCTTGTGGACATGGACGCAGCCGTTCCGGCCGACGTGCGCGCCCGCTACTTTCCGAACGTGTGGGCATCTCTGCGCGTGCAGGGCCGTGCCTACGGGATCCCCTGGTATGTTGAGCCCGATGTCCTCGCCTACAACCAGGCGCTGTTCAAGCGTGCCGGGCTAGATCCCGCTCGCCCGCCCGCCACCACGGACGAGTTCATCCAAGACGCGGTGACGATCAAACAGAAGACCGGCGTCTACGGATTCATGCCGAACGTGGACGCGATCCGACTCCTCACACGATTTCAAGAGGAAGGGCTCCCGGTGCTGAGCGCCGACCGGCACCGCGCGCTGTTCGACGGACCGCCATACGTCGCGCTGCTCGCGCGGTACGTCGACCTGTTCAAGCGCGGCATGTTTCCCGACGATACCCTCCAGCACGGATACCTCGGGGCCACCGAGCGATACGGGGCAGGGCAGTTGGCAATGCTCGTGACCGGTCCGGAGTTTCTGCTGCGGGTGCGGTCGGACGGCCCACAGGTCTACGACCAGACGCTTGTGGCCCCCGAGCCGCTCGGCCTGGGACACGTGCTCGATCTTCCGACGATGGATCTGACGGTCCCGCTGGCGACCCGATACCGCGCTGAGGCCGTGGATTTTGCTCTGTTCGTTACGAACGACGAGAACCAGCTCAGCTTTTCCCACATCGTGGTGGCATTCCCGTCCACGCGGGTTGCGGCGTCCGATCAGTACTTCACCCAGCCCGGAACCAGCCCCGTCGACCGTGCCCGCTCGATCGCGGCGAGGGAACTTGGCGACGCCCGTGATCTCACCGTCGTGACGCCTGACAGCGATGAGCTCTTCCGCATCTTCCGCGAAGCGGTGGAGAACGGATTCTATGGGAGGATGACCCCCCAGCAGGCCCTGTCGTGGGCAGCGGCGCAGTGGAATCGACGGCTCTGAACCTGCGCTGAGGCGCGCCGAGCGGTGTGGTATACGCCGAATGCTGCCGCGCGAAGGTGTTCGAGAACGCAGAGTCGAAATCGTCCCATTAAACTAGAAATTAGTAGGGAAAATTGCAGAATCACGCACTCAACCTAGATTGAACCGCTCCGCATGCCTCCTTGACGAGGCGTTGCTCGGCGCACCGGTCCCTGTCGACCCGTGCGTGCAATCGGGTGCGCCACGCCGAGCCTGATGTGGCGGCACATTTTGCCGAACGTGATGGCGCCGATCATTGTGCTCGCGTCGCTGAACGTCGCCAACGCAATTCTGGCGGGGTCCGCGTTGAACTTTCTCGGATGGGCGCCAAGCCACCGTCTCCCGAATGGGGCATCATGCTCTCCGACGCGCGCGATTCGCTGACACGCGCCTGGTGGACGAGCGTGTTCCCGGGTGTGGCGATCATGCTGATGGCGATGTCGATCAACTTCATTGGCGACGGATTGCGCCAAGCGTGAGATCCCAAAATGAAAGTCCAGTAGATCGGTTCCACAGGGAGATGAATCGCATGGAGTCCAAAGTCGACAGCCCGTTTCGGCAGACGGTAGTGGATCTTCCGACGCTAGACGGCGATCGCATGGCTCTGGTCGTGATCGATATGCAGTATTTCGATGCGCACCCCGACTGGGGCGAGGGACGGACCGCACTGCAGCTCGGGGTGCTTTCCGCGTTTGACGAATACTTTGCGCAGTTGCACGCGGCCACTCCGTACATGCAGACACTGCTCGAGACGGCGCGGGCGAAGGGCATCGAGGTCCTTCACGTTCGCGTCGCAGAGATCACCAGTGACTCGCGCGACGTGGGATGGAAACAGCTCGCACGGGGGCTGGTGGTGCCAAAGGACAGCAAGGAAGCGGAGCTCCTCGGCGAGGTGGCGCCGATCGGTGACGAAATCGTCGTCAGCAAGTCGTCATCCGGCGTGTTTGCCACAACGAACCTGGACCGCCTGCTTCGCAACCTCGGCATCACGACCCTGGTGCTGATCGGTACGTCGACTTCAGGATGTGTGGAGAGCGCGGCTTGCGATGCCACGGACTTGGGCTATACGGTGATCGTGCCGCGCGACGCCTGCGCGTGCTCGACGCGGGCGTCACACGAACTGGCGCTGGTGCGGATGGCGGGAGGATCCGCGATCGTGGTATCGACCGCGGAGCTGTGCCGGCGCCTCGAGGGCTTGCCCTTGGTCGATCGTGCCGCGCGGAGTGGGGTGGTGAGGGCGAAACGATACGTCCCAACGTCCGCGCCTGGCGACGGGTCCGAGAACCCCTATCGTCTCATCTTCGGCCCAGCGCTTCGACAGTCGGTCGAGCCACAGAGCACTGCGCTGGTGCTCGTGGACGTGCACCGCTTCGCGTGCGATCCTGCGTGCGGGCTCGGTCGTCGGGTTCGCGCCGGGTCGGAGGATCTTCGCGCCCAACGCTACTACGCCCGGGTCCGCTCTGCCGTACCGAACATCGTCCGACTTCTCGATGCCGCCCGAACTGCCGAATGCCTCATTATCTTCACGCGGACGGCGGCGCACACGCTTGATGGGCGAGATCTAAGCCCGCGGGCGCGTTCCCTCGGGGTATTTCCAGTCCTCGGGACCCCTGATGCGGACTGGCTTCCCGAAGCCTCTCCTCGGGCCGGCGAGATCGCGGTCAACAAGCCGGCCGCGGGCGCATGCACGGGGACCGGGATCGACGCATTATTGCGGAATTCCGGCATCCAGACGGTGGTGTTGGCGGGCGTCTCCTACGACGGCGGGCTCGAAGGCTCGCTCCGCAGCTTGACCGACCTGGGATACGGTGCGATTGTACCGCCGGACGCATGCGCGACGTTTGATGACGCGCTGCAGGCCAGGCTCTGGGAGGCGGAGACCGGCATCATCAACGTCATGCCCGCCGCGGACGTGGCGGCACGGCTGCTCGGGCGGGTGACTGCGGGAACCGATCGCAAGACGGAAGCCCGACGCTAAATGCGAGTCCGTGTGCCATTCAAGAACCTCGCCGGTCCGGTGCCGCAACATCGGTTGTCCGAAGGACACGCGGGGCTGCTGCTGGTGGATAGTCACCGATACACGCTTTCACCGGAGGACGGATACGCGCGGATCGCCGGCGAGCGCGGTATCCTGCGTGAGCTCGCGGAGTACTATCAGCAGCTCGAACAGGTCGTGCCGAGTTTGCAACGGTTGCTCCATGGGTGTCGAGATCGGGGCGTACCCGTCGTGTTCACGCGGTTGGTTGGCGACTCCGCCAACCCCACGTCGGTAACGTCGCAGGCGATGGCGACAGGACTGTGGGCCCGCGCCGGATCGATCGAGGCGGAGTTCATGGCCGGGCTGGAGCCGCGTGCGGATGAACCCGTCCTCGACAAGACCACCATCGGCGCTTTTGCGGGTACGGCGCTGGACGCTGCGCTGCGAGCGCGCCATGTGCGTTACTTGATCGTCGCGGGCGTGCTGGCGAACGAAGCGGTCGCGCGGACGGCGCATGCCGCGGCCGACCTCGGGTACGAGGTCGTCGTCCCGTCTGACGCATGCGCGGCCGAGACGTGGACCCTGCACACGCTGACGATGACCCTACTGGTCGGCGGACTCATTCGGGTGCGCACGGTGTCGGGTGTTCTGGAGATGCTGGACGGGCAGCGGACGTAGCCGGTCTGCACCACGCGGAGGCGAGCGGATGCTCGGGATTCAGACGGTCACGGGACCGATCGCGCCGGACGAGCTCGGCGTGACATACATGCACGAACACCTGCTGTGCGACCAGCGCTTGTGCAGAGCGGACGGGCTCCGGCAACCCGGCACAGAGGGCAACCTGATGGTGCTCAACGATCCCGCGGTCGCGGTTCAGGAGATGACGGAGATCCGGGGCCTCGGAGTCGATGCGCTGGTCGAGGTCACGATGCAAGCGTGGGGGCGTGACGTCGTTAATCTCCGGCGGATTTCGGAGCAGACCGGGATCAAAGTCGTGGCGACGTCAGGATTTTACGTCGAACAATGTCACCCGGCGTGGGTGGGGGAGCGCACCATCGACGAGCTGGCCGACGGTTTGGTTCGGGAGATTGTGTCGGGGGTGGGGACGTCGGGCATCCGGACTGGTCTCCTGAAATCGGGTGTCAGCCGGCCGGTCGTGGAAGGTCCGGAGGAGAAGTGCGCGCGCGCGGTCGCGCGCGCGCATCTTACTACAGGGGCGGCGATCACCATGCATACGTCTGGGGCGAGCCGGTTCGAGATTCTCGGCGGCAACATCGGTCCGCTGCTACTTGACGTGCTCGAGTCAGAGGGTGTGAGCCCTCGGAAGGTGATCATTGGCCATACCGACGAAAATGTGGACGTGCGCAATCTCGAGCAACTCTGCCGCCGCGGCGCCTACGTGCAATTTGACGTGGTGGGAAAGCACCATTGGATGTTGGACGAGACCCGGGCCGACGTGATCGCAGAGCTGATCCAACGCGGCCATCTGGCACATCTGCTTCTGTCCATGGACCGTGCCCGTAAGGACGAGCTGAAGTCGTACGGTGGACAAGGGTATGCGTATCTCATGACGCATTTTGTGCCGCTGCTGCATCAGGCCGGGCTCTCCGCGGAGACCGTGCGTGAGATCATGGTCCACAATCCTCGGAGGGCACTCGCCTTCGACTTGCCGGGTATTTCCTAGGAGCGCTCCACCGCATGCAACCGAGTCGCGACACGGCGAGAGTGATCTTGGATGGATAGATCTGCCTGACGCGATCAGTACCACGACCTCGGCGGGATTCGCGTCCCCTACGTCGGGGCGGGTACCGGAGACACCCTGGTTCGGGTTCGAATTCGGGCCGCGTGTTCGCCCGGAACATCTGGCGACGCTCACTCGCGGTCTTGAACGGGCGGGAGTGTTCACGTTGGGTGCGACGTCATCTCAGGGAGCCACATAATGGACCCCCGTTTATCCGATATCCGACGATACCTGGAGACTCATCAAGGCCGGCATCTCGGCCGTCTCCAGACGTTGCTGCGGCAGCCGAGCGTATCTGTTGACGCGGATGGATGCGACGCCTGCGCAGATGTGTTTGCGGATCTCCTGCGCGACGCGGGATTTCCAGAGGTCGAGGTGGTTCAAACGTCCGGACTCCCGGGCGTCTGGGCGGCCTACGAGGTGGGCGCGCCCGTCACACTTGCTGTCTATGGCATGCTGGACGTGCGGCGGGCGGGTCGCGAGGGATGGACGACGCCGCCGTTTGGCGCGGAGATCGTCGAGATGCCGCCGTTTCCTCAGGTGGTGGTTGCGCGAGGGGCACGCGCCGTCAAGGGGCCGCTGGGCGTTTGGCTCAACGCCGTCGAGGCGTGCCGGGCCGTTCTCGGGCGTCCTCCCGTGAACCTGTACGTCCTGGCAGAAACGGATGAGATCCTTGGGAGTCCCCACTACCGCGAGATGATGGCGCGCTACCGCGACCGGTTGATTGGGAGCCACGCGTGTTGGACCCCGGGCGCCGCGCAGGATTCCGACGGCAACGCACACGTGACGCTCGGGTACAAGGGGATGATCTATCTCGCCCTGCGGGCCAGCGGCGCGGCGTGGGGGAGGGGGCCGAAGGACGCGCCCATCCACGGGATGGCCAAGGCCGTGGTCGACAGTCCGACATGGCGCCTGGTTCAGGCGCTGGCTACCATGACCGGTCTCGACGGGAACGATGTCCAGATCGCGGGGTTCGCGGGACCGACGTCAGCGCCCAGCGACGACGAACGTCAGGAGATGGAGGCGATCCGCGCGCGATACGCGGGGCGTGCCTGGCAGCAGGTGCTGTCCGGGGTTCAAGGCGCAGATGTCCCGGCGGTGGAAGCCGCGGTGGACGAAGCCGACATCTACGCACGTTATTTTTTCGGTCCGAGCCTGAACCTCAACGGTCTCCGGGCCGGATATGTCGGTCCCGGCACGAACACGTTTGGACTGCCGCACGTCGCCGAAGCATTTTTTGACATCCGCGTCCCGCGAACATGGAAGACCGGGGATGTCCTGCGGGCACTCCGCCGGCACCTCGACGAGAAGGGCTTTCCGGATGTGGTCATGGAGGTTTTCGGAGCGTTTGACGGGTCACGTGTCGCGCGGACGTCGTCCGTCGTCGCTGCCGCGAGTGCTCTCTTCGAGGCCGCCGGGATCGACACAGTATGGTGGCCGGCGACGGGAGGGGGCGGGCCATGGTCGCTCTTCTCCACCGAGTTGGGCATGCCGCTCTTGCGGGACATCGGGCTAGGTCACGGCCGAGCGTCCGTGCGCGACGAATACTTGGTCATTGAGGGACACGACCGCGTGGCTGGAATGGTGGACATGGCGACGTCACACGCTGAATTCATGCTGCGCATGGCTACGCAGGGAGCTGCGAGCCCCCGTTAGGCGCGGTCGCTGATCGGGATGGGTCGTCGGCCCTCGCGGCTTGTCGCGAGAGTTGCCGGGGTCCTACGGCACGGATTCGTCTCTGTCGATTACGGACGGACTCCGGGATCGTCGGTGGCGGACAACAGATGCTTTAGAATTCGAACCTGATAGTGGTAGCTGTTTATCCCCGAGCCATTGTAGCGGCGTGTCGCATACGGCCAGTCACAGCCCAAGCGCTGGCGAACCGGGACACTGGTATAGGACGCCTGCGCGTAGTACTGGGTCGGCTCATACGTCTGCCCGGCCCCCGGATAGAGGGGGGTGACCCCCGCGGTAATATTCTCCGTGCCGGCTGCCAGGGCGCACTGCCGGCAGTCCCGCAGGTACCGCGCATCGTTCGCCGCGTATCGACAGAGCCGCAGCGGTCCGCGGCCGATCTCGGCGATCCGGTCGTCGGCGCGCGTTCCGGAGTTCGGTCCGTTCACGAAATGCTCGAACTTGTCTCGGAGTTCATCAATGGCACGCTTGAGGTTGCCGGCGACGTTCAGCATGATCGCACTCACCTCTCCGGACTGTGGAGGGTGGTGGAAGAGCGTATACTGGCCGACACCGTATCCGCGCGAGGTGATCTGTGCCGGCTTCGCCGGGTCGTTGGAGTCGAGTCCGACGACGATGAACATGTCCTCGTCGCCTGCCCCCGGTTCATGAAAGTGCTTCAAGTGGCTCTCCTGGAGCAGGATGGCCATCAGGAACGGCGGCGGAACTTCGGGCGAGGGCAGGGCAGCGATTTCGCCAATGACCTGCTGATTCTGTTCCGCCGGGTTGGAGACCGAGGGGAGGGTGGGAAACTTGGGATCGTCCAGCATGTCCACGAGACATGCCGCGAGCGCCTGATCGACCACACCGGTCACCGCACGGACTCGGCCGCGGTTATAGTCCATCACCCGAACGGGCGCCGGCCCGTCGCCTCCGCTGCTCGCGCCCGCGTTGTTGAGGAGATCCTGCTGCACCGCCTTGACGGCTTGCTCCGTTCCGTCGCCAAACACGCCGTCAATCCCCGCCCAAAGGTACCCGAGGGCTCGCAGGTCGCGCTGGAGATCGCGCACCTGGCCGGTGTTGGCGGCGGTTCTGCCCCTCTCGAGGACTAGGCCGGGGTGCTGGTAGCTATGTCCCGCCATCTGCGCTCTCCCACGTTCTGAGGTGGCGCTCGCCTGCTCTGACCCTGTTCAGTACCGATAGTTCTCTTTAATGAAGGACGTCCCCTTGGGAACACCTCCCTTTGGTTGGATGGGAGGAGTCCTGGCTCAAAAACTGAAGTCCTGGCTAATTACGCGAGATACCCGCACGAATCGCGGCTCGATCTCGGAGGCCGAACCAAAGGGAGGCGAGACCGTATGGTCGGACGTCAACCGGGCACGCGGCATCACCTGATGCTGTTGCGTGCGGTCAGCGTGCTCGTGGCGCTGGCGCTGTTTGTTCCGCTCACGATGGTGCTGCCGCGCTCGTCCGCCGGTGCAGCGCCGGTGACGCTCACGATGGCGCGGAACGCCGACATGCTCACGTGGGACCCGTATCCCACCGGTGATGACCCGTCGATTTTCACCCAAATGATTGTGTACGACCGGCTTGTCAAGCTCGCGCCCTCGAATCGGGATGTCCAGCCCGAGCTTGCCACCTCCTGGAAAATGTCGCCCGATGGGCTCACCGCGACGTTCACATTGCGGCAGGGCGTGAAGTTCTCGGACGGGACGCCGATGACGGCCGATGACGTCGTGACGTCCCTCACGCGGGCGATCGACCAAAAGAGCGAATGGGGCTTTCTCTTCTCCCCGGTGACGTCCGTCACCAAGATCGACGACCATACGGTCGCCCTCCACATGTCGGAGCCGTTCGCCCCGTTGCTGGCCGCGCTCTCCACATTCGCGGCGAGCATCTACTCGAAGGCGAACTACGAGAAGTACGGGCAGGCCATGACCGACCACCCGCTTGGGACCGGAGCGTTTGCTCTGGAAAGCTGGCAGAAGGGCTCGCAGATCACGCTCGTCAAGAACCCAAACTACTGGCAGCCTGGGAAACCGACGATCGACCGGATCATCATGCGGGTCGTCGGCGACGACAACACCCGGGTCCTCCAGCTGCAGTCCGGCCAGGTCGACCTCATCGACTTTGTGCCGCCGAACCAGGTGCAGCAACTGAAGGGTGCGGGCCAAAAGGTCTACGCGGTGAACGGAACCGCCGTCCTGCGCTACACGCTCAACGAGACCATCAAGCCGATGGATGAGGTGAACGTGCGCGCCGCGCTGGCCGCCGCCGACGACCGGGAGGCCGTGGCGAAGAACGTGTACTTCGGCCTCGCGACGGTGGCGCGGTCGCTGCTGCCGTCGACCACGCTCTATTACGATCCTAACGCGGGCCCGATGACGTACGACCTGGCCAAGGCGAAGGCGTTCCTCGCCAAGTCCTCGGTGCCGAACGGCTTCACCCTGACGGTGCAGCTCCCGGCGGGCAACCAGACGCTCCTCGATGCCGCGACGATCTGGGGGAACGGGCTCAAGCAGATCGGCGTGACGATGAACATCCAGCAGGTCGAGACGACGACGCTGATCCAGCTACGGAACACCGAGAAATACACGGTGTACAACGCGGCGTGGACGAACGACACGCCGGACCCCGATGAGCTGATGGGCGTGGCGATGGACTTCAAATCGCAGCACGCCGCGCACACCTTCTACAACAACCCGCAGGCCGCGCAGCTCGTCGCCGAGGCCCGGCGTGAGCTGGATCCCAAGAAGCGGCAGGCGCTCTACACTCAGCTGCAGATGATCGAAAGCCGCGACGCGCCGCAGATCTACGTCGTGGATGTGCCGCGTCTGTACGCGAGCTCCCCAAGTGTCGTGGGGTTCGCGCCGAACTCGCAGGGCAAGTACGGTTTTGAGAACGTGAGCAAGCGGTGACGGCGCCGGTACACGGTCGCGGGTGACCGGGTACCGGCGGCGGACATCCCAGGCATCGCGATCGCCGGATGATTCGCTACATCGCGGGACGGGTGCTCCTGATCCTGCCCGTGCTGTTTGGCGTCAGCATCGTCGTGTTCTTGCTGATCCGCTTGATTCCGGGCGATCCGGCGACCGCCCTCTTAGGGGAACACGCGACTCCTGAGCTGATCGCGCGTCTGCAGAAGCAGCTCGGGCTGAACCTGCCGCTCTGGCGCCAGTACCTGATTTTCCTTGGGAACGCGTCGCACGGGAATTTCGGCCTGTCGTTCTTCTACGGCGAGAGCGTCTTTACGCTGACCGTAGAACGCATTCCCGTCACGCTGATGCTGATCACGTACGCGGCGCTGATCGGCCTCGTGATTTCGGTTCCGTTTGCGACGATCGCCGCGATTCGGCGTGAGACTCGCGTCGACCAAGCGATCCGGCTCGTGTTTACCGGCACGATCGGCATCCCCTCGTTCTGGCTGGGCATCGTGCTCGCGCTGCTCCTGAGCGTCAAGGTCCGGTTGTTTCCGCTCGGCGGCATCGGCACCGGCGGGTTTAACACGTTGTGGTACCTGACGCTGCCCGCGCTGACCATCGGCCTGCACATCTCCTCGACGCTCATGCGCTCACTGCGCAGCAGCCTGATCGAGGTGTTGAACTCAGACTACGTGACCACCGGGATCGCGATGGGACTGCGCCCGGCCACCCTGCTGGTCAGCTATGTGCTGCGGAACGGGCTGACGCCATTCATTTCGGTGCTGGGCCTGAACATCGGCTGGCTGATCGGGGGTACCATCATCATTGAGCAGGTTTTCGGTGTCCCCGGGGTGGGGTCGTTGCTGATCACGTCGATCCTGACGCGGGACTACTCGATCGTCCAGTTCGTGACGCTCGTGCTCGCGTTTCTCGTGATCCTCGTGAACCTGCTTACCGATCTCGCCTACGCCGTCCTCGATCCGCGAGTGTCGTTCCAACGATGAGTGCTGTCTCGACGATCGCGCCGGCCCGGCCCGCACGCCGCGGGTGGCTTGTGACCACCCGCATGCCGCTCCGCGTCGGACTCGCGGGATTTTTCACGATCGCCGCGCTCGCGGTCCTCGCACCGGTGATCGCACCGTACGACCCGACGGCGTTGGGGCTCGCGGGGGGGCTGCAGCCGCCGAGCGCGGCGCACTGGTTCGGCACCGACCAGCTCGGGCGGGACATCCTGACGCGGGTGCTGTACGCGGCCCGGATTGACCTTCAGATCGGCACGATCGGCGTCACGATTCCGCTCGTCATGGGTGTTGTGATCGGGCTGTTCGTGGGGTACTACGCCGGCTGGCTGGACGCGATCCTCGGTCGGGTGATCGATGTCGTGACGGCGTTCCCGTTCCTTGTGCTCGTGCTCGCGATCGTGGCCATGCTCGGCCCGGGCCTCAAGAATTTTTACATCGCGATCTCGCTTGTCAGCTGGGTGGCGTACGCGCGCATCGTGCGCGGGGAGGCGCTCGGCGTCCGTGGGCGCGGATATATTCTGGCCGCGAAGAGTCTTGGGTACAGCGACGCCCGCATCGTGTTCCGGCACCTGCTGCCCAACGTCATCGTCCCGGCGCTCATCTTCGGCATGAGTGACTTCGTGCTGGACATTCTGGCCGGCGCCTCGCTCGGGTATTTCGGGCTTGGCGTGCAGCCCCCGGCATCGGAGTGGGGGGCGATGATCGCGCAAGGCCGAAACTTTATCGTCACGGCGCCCTGGGTGGTGATCTTCCCCGGGCTCGCGATTGTGGTCACGAGTTTCTTCGTCAGCTTAATCGGCGACAGCGTGTCCGACATCGTGCGGCGGGTTCATGCGCCCTAGGAACGCCCTCGGGGTTGAGGCACTGACGGTTGAGTTTCGGGGAAGCGGCCACGCCGTCGTTCGGGGCGTGTCGTTCGAAATCGCCGCCGGCGAAGCGTTTGGGTTGGTGGGAGAGAGCGGATCCGGCAAGAGCCTGACGTGCCGCGCCATCTTGAGACTGCTCCCGCGGGGTGCGGTCGCTGGTGGCCGGGTCACGTACGGAGCCTACTCGCTCCTCGAACTCGGCGACGCAGAGATGCAGACGCTGCGCGGATCCACGATCGCCATGATCTTTCAAGATCCGATGACCGCCCTCAACCCTGTGCTGCGCGTCGGGGACGCGATCGCGCAGGTCGTGCAGTCGCACGACGGTCTCGGTGCGCGCGCGGCGAGGATGCGTGCGATTGCGATGATGGAGCGCGTCGGGATCCGCGACGCGGCGCGCCGCGCGGGCGCGTATCCGCACGAGTTCAGCGGGGGGATGCGCCAGCGTATCCATATCGCGATGGCGCTTGCCGCGCGGCCCACGCTCTTGCTGGCCGACGAGCCCACGACCGCGCTTGACGTGATCGTGCAAGCCGAGATTCTTCGCCTTCTCGATGATCTCCGCCGCCAGGAGGGCATGAGCCTGTTGCTCGTGTCCCATGACTTTCGCGTCGTCGCCGGCCTGTGCGATCGCGTGGGGGTGATGTACGCTGGGGAGCTCGTCGAGATCGGTCCAACGCGCACCGTGCTTCGGCGGCCGGAGCACCCCTACACGATCGGGTTGATGAACAGCCTGCCCGAGGCCGTGGTCGACAAGCGGTTGCGCGCGATCCCGGGAGCGCCGCCGGACCCCGGGCATCTGCCTCCCGGATGTGCGTTCGCCCCCCGTTGCGAGCTGGCGGTCGACGCCTGCCGCGCGGCGCCGATCGGGTTGTCGGAGACCGCGCCGGGGCACTGGTCGCGCTGCATCCGGACCGATCACCTGGATGAGTTGCGCCGCAGCCTGGCCGCGTCGAATTCCGCACGGACGTAAATGCTGCTGGTCGCCGAGGGCCTGACGAAAACCTACGCGCCCCGGCGCGGCTGGGCGCTCGCGCGCCCCGGTCGTCCCGCGCACGACGCCGTACGTCCCGCGCTCGCGGACGCCTCGGTCTCGCTCGAGCGCGGGGAGTCGCTCGGCATCGTCGGGGAGAGCGGGTCTGGCAAGTCGACGTTTGCGCGCTGCCTGGCTCTTTTGGAACGCCCGGATGCGGGACGGGTGCTGCTCGATGGCACCGACCTCACGCGCCTTGGCACGGGGCCCCTCCGGCGCTCGCGGCGGCGCATTCAGGTGGTGTTCCAGGATCCGTACTCGTCGCTGAATCCGCGGCTGACGGTTGGGTCGACGCTGCGGGAAGTCCTGCTCGTGCACCATTTGGTGCCCCGCGACCAGATCGCCCGCCGCGTCGAGGCGCTGCTCGATCAGGTGGGGCTGCCGGCTGGCGCCGTCGACCGGTATCCGTCCGACTTCTCGGGAGGACAGCGACAGCGCATCTGCATCGCCCGAGCCCTGGCCGCCGATCCGGAGGTGCTGATCGCCGACGAGCCGGTGAGCGCGCTCGACGTGTCGATCCAGGCGCAGATCCTCAACCTCCTCGCGGACCTGCGCGCACAGCTTGGCCTGACCATGATCTTCATCAGCCACGATCTCTACGTGGTCCGATACATTGCACCGCGGATCGCGGTCATGTTCGGCGGGCGCATCGTGGAGACGCTTCCCTCGGGGGTGCCGCTTGAGAGCGCCCGCCATCCGTACACGCAGGCGCTGTTGGCGTCGCGCTCGCGCCTCGAGCCAGGATGGCTCGCCGGCACCGGCGGGCTCGATGCGGAATTATCCGCGTCCCTACCGACTGTCGGATGTCCGTTTCGCGGACGGTGCCCCCACGCGTTTGCGCCGTGCCGTGACATTGATCCGCCGGCCCGGGACATTGGCCAGGGGCACCTCGTGGCGTGTCATTTCGTCACCGGTGTGTCGCGTGATTGATTTCAGCCGTCTTCCGGGCTGACACCTGGCCGACCACGCGGGGACGGGATGGGAAGTGCCTCGGGGGGACGCACCGGACGGCTCGAACGCTGCAGGTGCTGGAAATTAGGGCGAGACTCCCTCGAATTCGGAGAAGAGTGCCTCGAAGGCGAGCGGCTTGGCGATGAGCCCCTGCGCGACCTGCTCGTCGAGGAACGCCTGGACCACCTTGCGGCTCGCCGCAACGCCGTTCGGGAGCCAATCCTCGCCCAGCAGCGCGATCGTCTCCTCGAGCTCCGCGAGGGTCCAGGGCAGCATCTCCGGCAGGGTCCGGAGACTTGCCTGCCAGGAGGTCTTGGAGCGTTCCAGCGCGTCATAGAGACTCACCGCAGCCCTCGGATCCCGCGCGAACGTTTCGCGCCTGATCCCGACGATGTGCTGCAGTGGATAGATGCCGGTCCGCAGGTAGTACTCGCGCTCCGCGCGTTTGTAGTCCGACACGAGGCGGACGACCGGGCTGTCCGCCGCGTAGAAGCCCTTCGGGGGATTCGGACACATCAACGCGTCGAGTTCCCCCTCCAGCAGCATGGCAAGGAGGGTCCGGCCGCCGGCGATGTATTGGGCGTGCGGCGGCAGGGTGCCGCGGCCGCGCGAGGGCGCGCCGTCCAGGCTTCCGACCCACCACCGCATACCCTCGATCTTCACGTCGGCGTCACGCAGGAGTGCGCGGGACCACGTGTTGCCCGTGGCGTGCCAGTCGTTCGTGCCGACGCGCTTGCCGGCCAGGTCCCCGAAGTCTTGGAGGCCGCTGTCCCGACGCACGAAGAAGCACCGTTGGCAGAACGCTCGCTCCGCGAAAAACGGTATGGCGATCACGCTGGCATCGCCGGACGCCAGCCGCTGGATGTGCTTGCTGAGCGACAGCTCGCCGGCATGCACCGACGGGTCGTCGACCCACTCGAGCGCCCGCGCCGTGTCCCGCCGGAGCGTGAGGTCCAGGCGTTCCGGGATCACGTCGCCGCACGCGAGCGGCGCGAGATAGTCGTCGTTTCTCATGGCCAGCGTGATCGACAGTGCCATCTCGTCTCCTTGCGCGGGGAGAGATCCGGCCCCCGTCGAATGAGACTCGCGGAAACATCCCGAACGATTGCCCTCTTGTAGACTGGATGCGGCTGGTGCACCGCCGGATGTCGCCGATGCCTGAGTATATATATGGCGCGCCTACTCACGGCACCTCTTCGCGAAACTCGTCCCGTCCATGCGCCGCATCCGCCTCAATTGGGATCCGGAACGGGGATCGGCCATCTCCCGGCCTAGGGCGTGCGGCGGTCCGCCGTTCGCGGCGCGTGCTGCGGCTGACCGCGTGCGGCGCCATAGTGAATGGGTAACTCGATGGTGCGATTCACACATGGGGAAGTCGCGTGTTCGAATCTGGGAGGGTGACCATGGCTGGCGAGGCACGAACGCGGACTCCTGGGATGCTCAACAAGGCCAAGACGCTGCAAGGATACCGATTGCACAGCCTCGACGGGGAAATCGGGACAGTGAAAGACTTCTACTTCGACGATCGGTATTGGACGATTCGCTATCTCGTGGTCGACACGGGCACGTGGCTGGCGAGCCGGCAGGTGCTGATCTCTCCGCACGCGCTCGGGGCCGTGAGCCGAGATGAGCCCCACATCGCGGTCAATCTGACCAAGGCACAGATTGAGGGCAGCCCGTCCTGGGATAGTGACAAGCCGGTCTCGCGCCAGTTCGAGGAGGACTATCATGAGTACTATGGGTGGTCGGTGTATCGGAGCGGCCCCGACATGTGGGGCGCGTATCCCACGGTGGCGCCGGATCCCGAACTCTGGAGACAACCCACCAAGACCGAAAAGGCATGGGATCCCCATTTGCGCAGCACGCAAGCGGTGAGTGGCTATCACGTCCAGGCGACCGATGGTGAGATCGGCCACGTGGCCGATTGTGTCATCGATGATGGGACGTGGGCGATTCGATATCTCATCATCGACACGCAGAATTGGTGGCCCGGGAAAAAGGTCCTGGTGGCACCGCAGTGGATCGAGCGTGTGAGTTGGAGCGAGGCGAAAGTCTTCGTCAATCTCGCTCGAGACGCCATCAAACAGTCACCGGAATACACGGACGACACGGTGATCACCCGCGAGTATGAAATCGGACTGCACCAGCATTATGATCGCCTTGGCTATTGGGTTCTATGAACGGGGCGCCAACTCGCATGCCGGGTGAATGGAGCTCGACGACGGACTGCGTGCAGGCGCGGGTGACCCTGATCGGGCAGCCACACAAGAGCCCTCCAGACCAGCAGGGCTCTGTCTCAGAGAAGAGCGTGCGCATCTATTGCAGCGTCAGGCTGCTTTGTTCGGGCTGACTGACCGACTCCAAGAGGTCGGGCCCGTCGTTGGCCGGATTGTTGACCCTGCGGCTGACCGGCCACAGGTGGAGGATGCCTCGCGCGGCCGGTCGCATCAGCGGGATTGGATCTCGCGCGGTCTCGCCCAGCCATGCCGGCCAGTCGGGTTCCTCGAGAATGACCGGCATCCGATGGTGGACCGGCGCCATGTCGTCGTTCGCGGCGGTCGTCACGATCGTGAAGGTTCTGACCGCGAGGGCGGTGCCGGGATCGTGCCACGCCTCCCAGAGGCCGGCCAGTGCCATGGCGGTGCCGTCAGCTCGAGCCGCGGCGTACGGCTGCTTCTGCGTGTGTCCGGGGAGCGTCCGCCACTCATAAAAATTGGACGCCGGGATCAGACACCGCCGTCTGGCGAATGCATCACGGAACAGCGATGACGTGGTCACGGTCTCGCCCCGCGCGTTGATCGGCCGGCGGGTGTGCGCGGGATCCTTGGCCCACTGCGGGAGCAAGCCCCACTGCAGCCGCTCCAGCCGGCGCGCTCCCGTCTCCGCATCGCGCAGGACGACCATCGTGGTCTGGCTGGGGGTGAGGTTCCAGGTCGGCTCGATGCGAGGGTCCGGCTCGTATCCGGCGTGGAACATCTGCGCGACGAGCCCGGGGATGAGGTAAATGCCAAGACGGCCGCACACGATGCGCTAGGGTCCGTTCAGCGTGCGTGCCGGCCTGCGGGCGCGCGGACCCGTCACGAGATCCGAGCGCGCGTCCGGTCGCGAAACCGAATGGAATGGTGCACCACGTCGTCGTCCGCAAACGGGCGGAACCACTGGTGGAACTCGAGCCGCGGGTCGACGGGGTGGGACAGCTCGAACAGCGTCCGGATGCCGTGGTCGTCGTACGCAAGATCCCACAGCGGTCCGAAGTCGGCCTCGACGCCGCGGTCCTCGAGCGTGGCCTGGGCGAAATC